>Ga0310695_10000150_pt1 | contig 185245 bp, 152 predicted proteins | sample RumenRJG_04DNA_FD_203882 | JGI IMG/M metagenome (GOLD analysis project Ga0310695, IMG submission 203882) | Bovine rumen microbial communities from Lethbridge, Alberta, Canada - RJG_04 (v2) (version 2) | ecosystem: Host-associated > Mammals > Digestive system > Stomach > Rumen | place: Canada... | reverse complement strand
TAATACCGCTCTTCTTGAAACGGCAATACTTCTTCTTCTTTGTATCAATAGAAGGAGCAGTCAAATAACGGATTTCTGAATTTTCTGCCATGGTTTAAGCCTCCTCTTTTTTAGAAAGTTTGTTACGGCGCTTCTCTGCATAGAGAGATGCATACTTGTCAAGCTTAACAGTCATGAAGCGAATTACCTTCTCCTCACGGCGATAAGCAGTCTCGAGCTTAGCTACTACTGTAGGCTCAGCCTTAAACTCTACGAGGAAGTAGAAACCTGTAGACTTCTTGTTGATAGCGTAAGCCATCTTCTTCATGCCCCAGTTCTCCTCATTAAGGATCTCAGCACCATTGTCGGTGAGAACCTTTGTGAACTTTGCAACAGTTTCCTTTGTCTGCTCATCAGACAAAACGGGAGTCAAGATGAAAACTGTTTCGTAATGATTCATCATTTTTTGAAATGAATTTATTAATTAAATAATGTGTATAAGTTATTTTTGCAGAAATTTCGGCCGTAGCCTCGATTTTGCGGGTGCAAAGGTACATATTTTTTATGAAATAGCAAAATTTTTCCGCTTAAAATTTTGCGCTTCAAGAAAAAAGCATTATCTTTGCACTCGATTTCAATCCAAAGTGTTTCAAAATTCACAGTTTTGCTATTTTGGAAACACAAACCCTGAATTTTTTTTCGCAAGAAATTTCTATTTGAATCAAATACATTCACATTTGAATATGTATAGCAAAGAAGAACTCATGTCCAAGTCTGTAGAAGAGCTTGAGACAATTGCAAAGGCCTTAGGCTCTGAACTCTCTGCAGAAGATGGTGCAGAAGCCCTGGCAAACTTCATCATCGGAGACTTCACTCAAGAAGAGGAGAAGCCAAAGAAGAAGCGTGCAACTACCAAGAAAACAGACACGGCTGAAGGCGAGGAGCCGACAGTCAAGAAAAAGCGCGGAAGGCCTTCCAAAGCCGACCTTGCAGCAAGAGCTGCCGAGGAAGCCCTGAAGAACCTAAGCAACGCAGAGAATGAAAGCACAGAAAAACCGGAAGAACTCGCAATAAACTTCACAGAAGATTCTACTAATACTCCTTCAGAAGAAGAGAATGTAGCAACCGCTGTTTCCGAGGATGCCGCTCCTAAGAAAAGGCGTGCACGCCGCAGCAAAGAGGAGATTCTTGCTGCTGCTCAGGCTAAGGTTGCCGCTCTTGCTGCGAAGAATCAGGAAATGGAGAATTTCACGGAAGAGACAGCAGAGGCAACAGGCGAGAACATTCCAGACTTCCTCATGAACGACGACAATGCCAAGGGTGAGGAAGGCGAAATGCCGGAAGGCGAGGAAATGGCATCCGGCAATCTCCTTTCACAGTTCCAAGAGAAAGTAAATGCTCACAACGCATCAGGAGGTGATGTATGGGAAGGTGATCCGGGCGATGGTACTGACTTCATCGTGGTATTGGATCTCCCAGTAGAGGACCACTATGCAAGCGTGTCATACGATATGCTCGACAACCCTACGACCATCGTTGAACAGGTTGCTCCACAATCTATGTTGCGCCCTGCAACGCCACAGGAAGAGAAATACGACTTCACAGATATCATCTCTGCCAACGGCGTACTCGAGGTAATGCCTGACGGCTACGGATTCCTCCGTTCAAGCGATTTCAATTACCTTTCTTCTCCTGACGATATTTTCCTTACCGTACAGCAGATAAAGAAATACTCTCTGAAGACCGGTGATGTGGTACAATGTCGCGTACGTCCTCCTCGCGAGGGTGAGAAATACTTCCCAATGACTAGTATCGAAATGATTAATGGTCGTCAGCCTAACGAGATACGCGACCGTCTCTCATTCGAGCACCTCACACCTCTCTTCCCTGACGAGAAGTTCAACCTCACAGGCGATCGCCGCACAACGAACATCTCTACACGTATCGTTGACCTCTTCTCCCCTATCGGTAAGGGACAGCGTGCTCTTATCGTGGCTCAGCCAAAGACTGGTAAGACAATCCTCATGAAGGATATTGCCAACGCCATAGCTGCCAATCATCCGGAGGCCTACCTTATGATGCTCCTTATCGACGAGCGACCTGAAGAGGTAACGGATATGGCTCGTACCGTAAACGCAGAGGTAATCGCCTCTACATTCGATGAGCCTGCCGAGCGTCACGTGAAGATTGCTGGTATCGTTCTTGAGAAGGCAAAGAGAATGGTGGAATGCGGACATGATGTTGTTATCTTCCTTGACTCTATCACTCGTCTTGCTCGTGCCTACAATACCGTTGCTCCTGCTTCTGGTAAGGTTCTTACCGGTGGTGTTGATGCCAACGCCCTTCAGAAGCCAAAGCGTTTCTTCGGTGCTGCTCGTAACATCGAGGGTGGCGGTTCTCTTACCATCATAGCAACAGCCCTCATAGATACAGGCTCTAAGATGGATGAGGTTATCTTCGAGGAATTCAAGGGTACGGGTAACATGGAGTTGCAGCTTGACCGCTCACTTGCCAACAAGCGCATCTTCCCAGCCGTTAATCTTGTTCAGAGTAGCACTCGTCGCGATGACCTTCTCCACGACAAGACAACCCTCGACCGTATGTGGATTCTCCGTAAGCATATCTCTGACATGAACTCTATCGAGGCTATGAACATGATCGGAGACCTCATGAAACGAACAAACTCCAACGAGGAGTTCCTTGTGGCAATGAACGGATAGTTACAAACGAACAATTAATAATTAAATGTGGAAAATGAAACTTGTTTTTCATTTTTCACATTTATTTTTTCCTTTTTTCCTTGCTAATACTATTTTTTTCATTATCTTTGCAACAAGAAAACCCCAATCTATAAAGACGGAACAAAAAAATTCTAATCATAAACAAACACCAAAACAATGAAAAAAGTAGCCACATCGCTATTACTCATGCTCATTGCCATTGGCAGTTGGGCACAGAAGGTTTGGAACAACCCTTCATTTGAACCAAACCTGTACAGTTCGAATCTCAACATCACAGATGTGGAGTTCAAGCCTAATGAAACCATTCTTCACTTAAACATCAAATCCGACCACAATTTTTGGAGTAAATTTGCATCAACATCTATCCTAAAGACTCCCGACGGCAAGACTTACGCAATAACGGGCGGTAAGGCTACACGCGAGGGGGAGGACGACTATACGCCTGATTCTCTATACTTTACCTCAGCCACAACAGATGAAGGGAACCTTGCCCTCCACTTTGAACCACTACCAGCAAAGACAAAGACCTTTGATTACATAGAGGCCTATGAGGAAGGAGCATTCGCATTCTCTGACATATATGATATAACAGACCTTAACCATATTCCAATAACATCCAATTGGCGAAGCACCACCACAGGCGACTGGGTTCTTGGTCTCTACAAGGACGTTGCTGTCTATGACAGTAAGGTGTGGCAGTATGCTCAAAAGACAGAAAAGAAGATTGTTCTAACAGACGGAAAAGAGAACATAACAATATCTATAGGTAAGGCCAAAAAAGGTAAATTCTCATTCACCACCAATAGTGCGCTTAGTATCAAAGAAATTAATGATGATAAATTTATGCTCGCTGACATCGCCAGTGAACGCGAGTTTACTATCAACGGCAAGAAACAAGCTCTTACCATGTTTAGATCCAAGACACTCCCTGATTATCTCACACCAGACACCACATCCTTCAGCACAGAGATAAAGGAGGGCGAGGCCACATTGACCGGCTATATCAGAAATTTTACTCCAGAGCATATCAAAAACAACCTGCACTTAGAGATCACCACACACAACTTAGCCACAGGAGAAATCCAGAAAGAATTCACGACAAAAGTTGATTCTCTCGGAAAATTCGAAATAAAGATTCCATTACTCGGCGCACAAGCCACAAGGATTCTTTGTCTCTACGACCCTAAGCAATGGGGTGGCTCAGCCAAAGTTATACTTACCCCCAACGGGAAATACTTCATAGTCGCAGACTTGAACACCAACAAAATGATGTTCATGGGCGATGATGCCCGTCTGCAAAACGAACTCCAGACAAAAGAAGCCCTCGAAGTTCCATATGTAGGATGGATAAATGGATATGTTAGTAACGATTCTATTCTCAAGGTTGCAAACAAGTGGAAATCAAGCTACGATATAAGTGTCAAGAAATTAAGTGAATATGCAGCACAACATCCTAATGTCAGCAAGCGTTTTCTTGATTTCTTCCACGAAAAAAACAGATTCAATGCAGCAAAATATATTCTGGGTTTGAAATACCAAGCAGCCAGCCACACCTTACCTGAAGAGCTGTCAGGATGGGTAGAGGAACATTCTGCCATCAATCCCAACATGCCATTGACATTATGCGACGATCTCTGCACATTGTTAAGATACATTCGCGAAAATACGACGGAGAAAAATCCGCTAATGAAACTATTACGTCTTAAATCTGAAGGTTTCCTGTGGCTTGAGTCTAAAGGTAATATCAAACTAACAGACGAAGAGCATACTACTATCAATAAAGTAAAAGAGAAGGAAAAAGAAATTGCTAATGCGTATCTCACGACTAAAAACAGTAAAGAATTCTATGGAACATTAAATAAAATCAACAGGAAGTACGCCGAATACAATGCAGCTCTTGATAGCATAATTAGAAAACCGGATTTCGTAACAGCCTTTCACAATCTGGTTCAAGATGGTCTTCCTCATGTTCAACGCCAAATTGTAAACTCAGAATTCCCTGACGAACCTATCCACAGCATTCATTGCTCTCAGGTTCTTTCTGAATATATGGATCATGACCGCACGCCTATTCCCGACGATCTCACACCAATGCTTGAGGACATCAAGGTTCCAATCTACAAGGAAATCGTAATGCGTCAGAACGACTACTACAAAAACATGCTCAAAGAAAAGGAAAAGGCAGTAAATGCCGTTATTCATCCATCGTCGGACGTAGAAGGATTGACAGACGGCAAGGCTATTCTTGACAAACTCGTTGCGCCTTACAAGGGTAAGATTGTGTATCTTGACATCTGGGGTACTTGGTGCACTCCTTGCAAGAATAAGCTCAAGAAATCACACAAGCTAAAGGAAGAACTGAAAGACTATGACATAGTGTATCTCTACCTTGCAAACAATTCTCCAGAGGATTCATGGAAGAACGTAATAGGTGAGTATAACCTCACAGAGCCTAATTGCGTACATTACAACCTTCCAAAAGAACAGCAGCATGCCATAGAGGAATATGTAGAGCTTACAGGCTATCCAACCTATCGCCTTATTGACAAACAAGGAGGGTTACATCACCTCGAATGGAAAGATGACGAAGACCTCCCAAAGTTCAAGAAAATACTTGACGAACTTCCATAAGTGAGTTCGCCATGCCTCCTATGTAAGTCCGCTCTTCCTTCGCTCTTCCTCCGTACCAAAGTCGGTGCAAAGTCGGTGCAAAGTCGGTGAAGAAGCGAAGGATCATCGAGTTTGGTACGGAGGATCATAGGAGGAAGAGGCTTATCACTTGCCTTCAATAGCGAGCAGATCCTTAAGTCTTACAATCTCATCCCTGTACTGGGCAGCTTGCAAGAAGTCCATATTGCGGGCAGCTTCCTTCATCTTCTCTGTGGTGTATTGTATAGAGTCTTCAAGTTGCTTGCGCGACATCTTGCCGACGATAGGATCAGCAACCATAGCCGTCTCTTTCTCTATATACGGCTGATATGCCTTGCCCTTTTTTATGTCAACGCCCTTAGCCTCTGTCTGTTCTGCATTTGCCCTTGCAAGTGACGAGCCGCTGATGTTCTTGACAATCTGCTGAGGGGTTATGCCATTCTCCTCGTTATATTGCATCTGCTTCTTACGGCGACGCATGGTCTCGTCAATCGTCTGCTGCATACTCTCGGTAATAGTATCGGCATACATTATCACAAGTCCGTTGACATTACGGGCTGCACGACCAGCCGTCTGGGTAAGACTCCTATGAGAGCGCAGGAATCCCTCCTTGTCAGCATCAAGTATGGCAACAAGCGAAACCTCCGGCAAATCAAGTCCCTCACGCAGAAGATTAACGCCAACGAGGACATCATAAACGCCGGCTCTCAGGTCGCTCAGAATCTTCACTCTATCAAGAGTAGAGACATCAGAATGGATATAGTTCGCGTGAATGCCGTTGTTGAGAAGATACTCCGTAAGCTCCTCTGCCATTCGCTTGGTGAGAGTGGTTACAAGAACACGTTCCTTTCTTTCAATTCTGACAAGAATCTCCTCCAGAAGATCGTCCATCTGATTCTCACTCGGACGGACAACAATCTCTGGATCAAGAAGTCCTGTCGGGCGGATAACCAGCTCAACTACAACACCTTCCGACTCTTCAAGTTCAAAGTCGGCAGGAGTGGCAGAAACATAGATTACCTGATTAATCAGTTCCTCAAATTCCTCGAATCTCAACGGACGGTTATCAAAGGCTGCCGGCAAGCGGAAACCGAACTCCACAAGATTCTGCTTTCTTGCCCTGTCACCTCCGTACATAGCCCTTATCTGAGGCACGGAAACATGACTCTCATCCACCATAAGGAGAAAGTCTTTAGGGAAGAAATCGAATAGACAATAAGGACGCTCACCAGGGGCACGGCCATCGAAATAACGGGAATAGTTCTCTATACCCGAACAATGGCCAAGTTCCTTGATCATCTCCATATCATATTCCACACGCTCCTTGATTCTCTGTGCCTTGATACCGTCGCCAAGTTCCGTGAAATATTCTATCTGTTTTACAAGGTCATCCTGTATGTCATGAATAGCTCTTTCCGACTGTTCTTTGGTTGTAACGAAGAGGTTTGCCGGATAAATCTGATATTCATCGAAAGACTCCAAGCGCTTGAATGTCAATCCGTCAAGTTCCTCGATAGAGTCGATTTCGTCATCCCAGAATGTTATGCGGACAATATTCTCGCTATATGCCATGGAAACATCTACGGTATCTCCCTTAACACGGAAGTTTCCACGCTCCAAGGCAATATCATTTCTGACATAAAGGGCATCCACGAGCTTTCTCAGGAAAGCATTTCTGTCAATCTTCTCGCCTCGCTTCACGCTAATAATGCTTCCCTGCATGGAAGAAGGTCCTCCCATACCGTAGATACAAGATACGGAAGATACCACCACCACATCCCTCCTGCCACTCAGAAGCGAAGAAACGGCAGAGAGGCGAAGGCGGTCAATCTCCTCGTTAATGGCAAGATCCTTCTCAATATACGTGTCGGTATGAGGAATATATGCCTCCGGCTGATAGTAGTCATAGTAAGAAACGTAATATTCCACGGCGTTGTCGGGAAAGAATCCCTTCATCTCCTCGTAAAGCTGGGCAGCAAGCGTTTTGTTATGGCTAAGGATAAGAGTCGGGCGATTCACATTCGCTATGACATTTGCCATAGTAAAAGTTTTTCCCGAACCAGTCACGCCAAGCAAGACCTGAGAGCGTTCGCCATTCTGCAGCCCTTCGGTAAGTTGCCTTATCGCCTCCGGCTGATCACCTGTCGGAGAGTATTTTGATGTTAATTTAAACTCGTTCATAGACATAATTTGTGCAAAATTACGGATTTCTTTGAAATAAATGTTATAAAAACCATTTTTTTTGTGAAAAATAATATATACCACTTTGATATTACGAGAATTATGTGTAATTTTGCACTCCGAAATATAATTATATTCATTTAATGAACAAAATTCTTCTTTATTCTGTTGCGTCGGCTGCATTACTTCTATGCAGTTGCAAATCAGAATTCAATGCTGTTTATAAAACAAACGACACATCATACCGATATGAATACGCAAAGGAGAGTTATGCCCTGCAGAAATTCTCACGCGCTTCTATTCTTTTCGGTGACTTGATAAACATCACCAAGGGAACCGACAACGGCGAGGAGTGTCTCTTCCTTTATGGTATGTCAACCTTCAATACAGGCGACTATGAGTCTGCCGCAGACATATTTAAAAAATATGTCCAGACATACCCGAAAGGAAAATTCGCAGAGAGCGCAAGCTATTTCGTCGGCGAGAGCCTTTACAAGAGTTCACCGGAGGTTCGCCTTGACCAGTCGGACACATACAACGCCATCAAGTCATATCAGGACTTCATGGATCTCTATCCATTCTCAAGCATGAAGGACAGAGCGCAAAGTCGAATGTACGAACTTCAGGACAAGCTCGTAGAGAAAGAGTTGATCAACGCAAAGCTCTACTACAACCTCGGTACATATTTCGGCAACTGCACGAGTGGCGGCAACAACTACGAGGCATGTATAGTAACTGCACAGAACGCCCTCAAGGACTATCCTTACTCAGCATATCGCGAAAACTTCGCATCACTCATTATGAAGAGTAAGTTCGAGCTGGCACAACAGAGTGTCGAGGAAAAAAAGCTCGACCGTTTCCAAGATGCCGAAGATGAGTGCTATGGCTTCATCAACGAATATCCCGACTCAAAGGAACGCCCTGTTGCTGAGAAATACATCGAGAAATGTAAGAAAGTCACAAAGAACGTAACGGAATAAAAACAATCACCAAAAAACAGTATAACAAAATGGATTACAAGAAATCAAAGGCTCCGGTTAATACCGTAACACGCAACATCATGGATCTCTGTGAAGACACAGACAACATTTACGAGAGTGTCGCTATCATCGGCAAGCGCGCTAACCAGATAGCTGCTGAAATCAAGCAGGATCTCAGCAAAAAGCTCGCTGAGTTCGCAAGCTACAACGACAGCCTCGAGGAAGTTTTCGAGAACCGTGAGCAGATTGAAATCAGCCGCTATTACGAGAAGCTCCCAAAGCCAACACTTCTCGCTACACAGGAGTTTATTGAAAAGAATATCTATTGGCGTGATCCTGCCAAGGAGCGTCAGTTCGAGGATGAGGACTAAACCATGATTCAGAGAAAACAGACAATATATCTTTTCTTCTGCATCATCTGCTTCATCATCTGCGCCGTAGCACCATTGGGAGTTATCCAGCCAAACGGCATAGGAGAATTTTCATCAGCAGTAAACAGCATTGGCATTATTGACGGAGACACAGGAGCCCTCTCCTACCCTTATTTCGCCATTCCAATGTTCTTTCTCGCTCTCAATGTCTTCTGGAGCCTTGCTATCATCTTCATGTATAAGAACCGCAAGACACAGGCATTGAACTGCTACATACAGCTTGCAGCAATAATCGTAGAGACAATCGTATGCGCTGCTTTGGTATATTACACAAGCATTGACTCCAAGGATGTTACATTCCGCCCAGGACTTGCTCTCTGTACACCTATCATCGCTATGATCTTCCTCCTACTTGCCCACAAGGGCATAATGGATGATGAACGCCTCGTAAGGGCGGCGGATAGAATAAGATAAAAAAGCTCCCCATTGGGGAGTTTTTTTTTTACATAAACAAAACAAGTAAAACCTAAACAATTACCTACAACATTATACAACTATGACAGAATTTGAAAAAATGCGTCACGAAGAGTTCTATGACTTTACAAACGAAGAAGGTTTGGCGAGCTACAATAGAGCCAAGCACATTTGCGCCAAACTGCAAACCATGACAACTGAAGACAAAGACTACAGGTCAATAATAGAAGACCTGATTCCTGGCATTCCGAAGTCATCAACGGTCGCTCCACCATTTTATTGCGACCATGGTCATGGAATAAAATTAGGAGAGAATGTTTTCATAAACTACAATGGGACTATGCTCGACGGAGGAATCATCACCATAGGCTCAAATACCCAAGATAGTCCATAATTGCCAATTCCTGACACCCAATCACCCTATAGACTATATAGAACGCCGTAAGCCCATTGAACGATGCTCTCCTATCACCATTGGAGAAGACTGTTGGTTTGGAGGCGGCGTAACAGTATGCCCAGGAGCTACCATTGGCGACCTATGCATCATTGGAGCAGGAAGCGTAGTAGTTAAAGACATTCCATCCGACTCTATGGCTGTGGGCAATCCATGCAAAGTAATAAAGAACCTGAAGTAAAAGCAATCAAATAAGCTTAAGCGCCCCTCTCGTTGGGAAGAGAATGTCCGCAGAACGAATGAGTGACTTCGGTTCGGCTATACGGAAAAAGGCTCATCTTTCGACGAGCCTTTTTATGTTTGTTTGGAATAAATTTTTGTTTGAATAAGTTTAAGCCTCAGCTTTTGTAGCAGGTATTACAGAAACCACGCTCTTGTCATACTTACCCTTGTGGAAGTTTACTGTTCCGTCGATAAGAGCATAGAGAGTGTCGTCCTTACCCTGTGCTACACCAGCACCTGGGAAATGCTTGTTACCACGCTGACGAACGATGATATTGCCTGCTACTACAGACTGACCACCGAAGATCTTAACACCAAGTCGCTGAGCTGCTGATTCACGGCCGTTCTTAGAACTACCTACACCTTTTTTATGTGCCATTCTTTAGTTCCTCCTTGATTTAAGCTACAACTGATTTGATTACTACCTGTGTGAACTGTGCACGATGACCGTTCTTCTTACGCTCATCCTTGCGACGCTTCATCTTGAAGACGATGACCTTGTCACCTTTCACGAGAGGCTGAACAACTTCACATACAACCTTTGCTCCTTCTACAGTTGGAGCACCTACTGTTACAGCACCGTCGTTATCTACGAGCAGTACCTTCTCAAACTCAACGGTCTGACCTTCCTGTGCATCCTTCATGTGGTGCACAAAGAGCTTCTTGCCCTCCTCAGCCTTGAACTGCTGACCGTTGATCTCTACAATTGCGTACATTTAATTTTTTATGTATTAATTGTTACTTCTGCCAGGCGGATAGCAACTCACTACCACTTATTTGAGCCCGAACAGACTAAATCGGGCACAAAGTTACAAAATTTTTCCCAAACACGAGCCTTACATCTTATATTTAGAAATATAATTAACAAGATTTAACATCGTTGATTGAAGATTTCTTTCGTAAGCAGTAAGTCCGTTGTAATACCGTTGTAAATCCGTTGTAAGTCCGTTCTGACAAAGAAGCATATTCGATAAAACTCCTTCTCTACAGAACGGAGAAAAAGCGAAGGATGAACGAAGGCAAGGATGAACGAAGGCAAGGATGAACGAAGGCAAGGATGAACGAAGGCAAAAGGAATGGTAAACTTTTCCGTTATTATAAAAAAATCTCTGCCCCAAATGAATGGAACAGAGAGAATATTATTTCAAATCAGTATGGCAATATGCCTACTTCGATTATTTTATTTCTGGAGTTTCATTTTTAAAGTCATAGCTTCCGAAAGGATAAATCTTTGAGCTCTTAAACTCTACCTTCTTACCTTCATGCGATTCAAGAACTTTTGAGTCCTTATCTTCAAACTGGAGAGTCAAACCATCTACATGACCAGGAAGTACTGCAAGATAGAAATCCTGACTTTCATCACTTGCAGGAATCTGAAGCTTTACAGTATGCTTTTTAGCGGCACCAGAAATAGCCCTAACACTAATTGCCGACTTACCATAGATTGGAGAAACCTCAAAATTACCTGACAGAATGTCTGCTTTATTCTTAGCAACAATTTCGATGTACTGAACCTTGCCATCACCATTATTGCTAACAGTAACCTGTACGAGTGCAGGAATGTTCCTGAAATTGAAGATTCTTTCGTCCTTATCTGCACATGCGGTCATAAACAAAGCACTCTTATCATATGTACGACCAGCAGAAACTGTCTGATTTGTAGGCATGACAGAAGTAATCATAGCTGACTTTGTGTCGAATGTTGCAGAAGCATGAGGAAATAACGCATAATAATAATTATCAGGATCGAACCACAAAGGCAACACCTCTCCATAGTTAGTGAAGGTAGCGGTTGTACCGTCAATAGAAGATGGAGTAATGCCAAATTCGACGGACTGGTCCTTATTATCACAATACACAGAAATGGCATCACGCTCGTCCCAACTTACGGTATAGTCATCTTCAAGAGTTGCACGTGTCACCTTACTTGAAGCCTCTGTATCGTTTGAATTGATAACTGCTTTGAATTCTATCTTTTTAGCTACAGTCTTTGTCTCTTCGATATCATTATCAGAAGAACAAGAAGCTAAAAGAACCAATGAAAATACAAGAGCTGTATTTGAAAGAAACTTAAATGCTTTCATTTCGTCTATTATTTACTTTTATCCAACATTTTAATTCTCGAAGAAATTCTTAGAATCGAAATCTCCATCTACCTCATATGCCTGAGTATTAGCAGCTGAGCGATCGAAATTCTCTTTTCCAGAAGCCTGTAAAATGCTACCTGACTTCAACTGGTGAAGCTTCATAACTGGTACTTCGTACTTTTTCATAATTTTTTTATTTTAAAGTTTTACTTGTTATAAACAACACTACAATTATACAATCAACCCTTTCCTTACTCTTATTACCGATTTGAATAAATATATCAAATACCGTCTCCTTTCAAACATCATAAAATAGATGTCATTCTGAATACTTTCGTAATATTCGTCATTTAATAAAGAGTTGTATCGAAAAATTTGATGCAAATATACACAAAAAATTTGAACGTACAAAAAAATTTGCAGATTTTCTTAGTTTTTTGAGCGTTTTTCCCATAAAAACTGACAAATTAGTGTATTTTTTCCACTTTTTGTAATGATTTCATGTCATTTTCCCCTAAATAGCCAAATTATATTTTCTTATTTTCACCATTCAAAAATTCATCCGTATCTTCATTTCCTATCAAACAAGTGTAACTGTCACACCAAATTTTAAACATATCACATACACCTGTCGTTTTTCACAACAAACAGCAAACTTTGCGAATATCAAAAAGGAAATCAGAAAAAAAGAGAGCCATAACAGGCTCCCTACACGAAATAACGTCCTTGGATTTTTGTTGTAGCTTTACCTCCAAATAAAACCTTACCATTAAAAGTCTTGAGTTTCACAGCATTGAAGATACGGTCGTTTCCTCCTTGCTCTATGGTTATAGGCGTACCGTCCCACATTTTTTCAGAGAGAAGATAGTTGGCAAATGCGCTATTACCAGAACCTGTGGCAGGATCTTCAAGATAACCGAACCTCGGGGCAAAGACACGAGTGTGGGCAAAATTAGAGGTATCAGCCACCTGAAATGAATATATAAGGATGATGTCAATGTCATTACCCTCACAAAAAGTCTTAAGCGAAGTTACATCAGGATAGACTGACACCTCGTCCTCAAAACGAGTGACAGGCACAATGAGGGTTCTGAGTCCGGCATCAATAATCCTTATCGCCCTACCCTCTCGGTCAATACTACCCTTGCGAAGGGTGAGAATACGCTCAATATCGTCTATCGGAATGTTCATGACATGCTCAATAGGCGAAGGAGCCTCGATATACACGGCATCCTCAGTATCTATCTCATTATAGACACTTATGACACCTTTCTTATTAGTCTCAACAGACAGGACCTTTGTATTCCTGAAAGAATCATCATCCTTGACAAACGAATACATAGTGGCAATAGTACCGTGACCACAGAAATCCACCTCACACTCAGACGAATAATAGGTCAGCTTGCACGCAGCCGTTTCAGAATGCGAGCAGAATACAGTCTCCATTACAAAGCCCTTGTGCTCAGCGGCAATCTGAAGCATCTGTTCTGGAGAAAGACGACCTTCATCAACGAAAATACTTGCAGCAGGATTACCAGTCGAAGCCCCGGAAGTGAAGGCATTACTCTTGATGTATCTGTATTGTTTCATATTCTATATGTTTGTTTCAAGTTTGAAGATTTTGACCATATCCTTGTCACCTCCAACGAGATTGCTACATTGGTGGAGTTTGCCAGTATCTTTGAAACCGCATTTCTGCATCACACGACCAGAGGCAGGATTCTTGGTGAAATAATCCGCCCATATATCACAGAAATGCTTCTCGTTGATTAAGTAATTGAGTAAAAGGCGTAATGCCTCCGTGCAAATGCCTTGATTCCAATACGGCTTTGCCACCCAATAGCCAACCTCACAGTCATTCTCCCCTATGGGGATATTGCTCACATCTTGCGTAAGATATCCGATACTGCCTATCGGCTCGTTAGTTTCCTTAAGCACTATTGCCCATGTGGCATCATTTCGGAAAAAAGTTCTGATAACCGTCAAACTATCCTCCACGGATTGATGAGGAGGCCACCCGGCACGTGTACCAATGTCGGGATCAGAGGCATATTTGAAAAGGCTCTCAGCATCAGAGTCTTCCCAACGACGAAGTAGTATTCTGTCTGTTTGCATAATAATCACTTGAAATATTTTATATCAAGGAGTTTCTCCATCCAGATCATGTCGTACCACTCATCAAACTTATATCCACAACGATGGAAATGTGCCACACGCTTATAACCCATCTTTGCGTGGAAATCAGGACTTTGGTGCGTGAGATGAGAGTTCGGCGTTTCTATCCAAGCAATACAGGCATTAATATTGATAATGCCCCTGCTCTTCAGCTCTTCTTCAAGAGCCTCATAAAGCTTTCTGCCAATACCTTGACCATGAGCCTCGCGGGCAACGTAAATGCTCGTCTCAACACAATGACGATATGCACATCGAGGCTTGAAAGTACCGGCATATGTATAGCCAAGAATCTCCCCATCCTTCTCTGCCACGAGATAAGGATATTCAGCAAGAGTATTCTTTATTCTATTTGCGAACTCCTCAACAGAAGGAACTGTATATTCAAACGTAATTGCTGTATTCTCTACATATGGCGCATAGATTGCGAGAAGTTTCTCTGCATCTGCCACAGTTACTGTACGGATTGTTATCATAATAAAAAGAGATCGGCCTCTCCCCCCGCCCTCCCTCGTAGGGAGGGAGCCGGAAGGCAAAAGGCGTTTCAATTATTAATTATCAATTTTCAATTGTGTCCGCGCTCCGGCTCCCCTCTCTACGGGAGAGGGCGGGGGGAGAGGCCTTATATAATCGTCGTCTTTCCACTCGAATTTTATCTTTGAAGGCACCATATACTCGTCTATACGGTAGTCGATATTCGCCTTATGAGCCTGAGAGAGTTGATAACGACGTGGAATGCGATACATCTTGCCATCCTTGAAGAAATAGGCACCAGTCTGGTGGAAACGAAAGGGAATATTATGCACAACACATTGTTCCCTAACAGATAGAATCCACTCGTAATGGCAAGGACGGGCATAGACACCCGACTCACCACTTACCGCCACCTCTTCTATCGTATCATCAAGATAGGCGGAGAGATCCATAGCCTCTATCATCGGCGCAACAATAATGCTCTTATGCTTTATGGGCAAGGACTTGAAGATCGGGAGTCGATAATCTGCCATCTGCTGATTCTCAACGGTACATCCCACGAGCACGTTGTCATAGCCATCTCCCCAGTCTTCGGGAACACATTCCATGAAACGGTCTATGCGTTTGGTGAAGAAATAGAACAACAGGTCTTTTCTAATCTTCATCATCTTCCAGCATTCAGCTCGCCACGGGTCAGCATCTTTCAGAAGGAAATCAGAAGTGAAGCATGTGAAAACCAACTTACCGCTCTCTATCTTCCATGTCTTGTCACGCTTGCGTTTAAGGGGAAGATCAAAAGCGGCTGTCTTGCGGCACAGGCTGCTCGAAGTATCACTACCGTACATCTCATCCTGACGATATACATAGCAATACCTGCATCCCGGACTAATCTTCGTACATCCGTGCCACGGATTCCAGTCGGCATATACGCTCCAGTTCTCCGACATTATCTGCGCTTAAGCACGACAATCTCTGCATCTGCCCCATCCTTGCCATATTCAGACACAAGAATGTACTTCTCATCACAGGCAATACCATAGCATCTGCCGTTGGAGTTCAGTTTCTCAACTTGGGTACCCCAATACGACTTGTCTTTATCGAGGACAAAGAAAGAATTGCCATTCATCTTGTACTCAAGACTGATGAAAGAGCCCTGAAGCACGAAAAGATTGTCAATAACAGGCATATCAGGAATGTTGAGGGCATTCACCTCATCGATGAACTTCTGCTTTAGAGGAGAATTGGCATGAGGAAGCTGGTCGGTAGGCGTGCTCCAACGCTTGAGATTAGGATAATACTGACGGAGCATAGCCTTGTACTCATCCTGCGTGAGGTTCTGTCCACTATCCTTATTATATTGTTCAACGAACTGAGAACAGAAGTCTATCATCTCCTCCATAGTGAAGTCGCCCGTGAAGGCTCCATCCTTGAAGCAGTATATGCAATACTCCTCGCTCTTTGATCCATCAGCATTAGTACCGAGGATTTCATCAGTCAGAGGCATTCCGCAGCTCTGGCAAAAGTGCATTTCCTTGTCCATGTGATAATATTATTTGATTTGAATTGATTTGCAAGTGCAAAGATATAAAAAACGACAGATATATGCAAGAAAAAACACGATAATGATGAAAAAGAACATTTTCCTTCGCTCTTCTTCCTATGATAATACCATTATAATACCATTATATTACCATAATAATACCATTATATTACCATTAAGAATGGTATTTTAATGGTAATTTAATGGTATTTACATAGGAGTTACAACGGATTAAGATATTACTATCGAGGTTATCGCCTTTGGATTCCCATTTCCCTACACACATTTATGGATGTAGCTTGGATGATATTACCTGTTGGCGAAGAAGGATATGGGGCTCAAGGTAATATTGCCACCAACGTGGGAAGAACTATAACCGTAGCTCTTGCAATTGGTGCTACCATCTATTTCAAACGAAAAAGAGGCGAGAAATGCCTTGATTTTAAGAAGATATTAAAAAAGCCCTCGAAGCATTACTGCAACGAGGGATAGAAATTCGATTTTCTAATAAACGGAATTTAGATTATAGTATTTCTATTCGATTCTTAATGCCGGTTTTATCGTTCTGAAACCATATACTGCTATGATGCAGAAGCAGATGAATGGAAGGATAAACGAGGCATTAACAGATGCCATACCAGCTACTGTCCCAAGGTCGATAATAGCTCCCTGCAACGGAGGCATCAAAGCTCCTCCTACGATTGCCATAACAAGGAAGGCTGCTCCAAGGGTTTTGTCCTTGTCAACTCCTTCAAGCGCGATACCATATATTGTAGGGAACATAAGGCTCATGAATGCCGATGTAGCAACAAGACAATAGAGACCGCCCATACCGTCGATAAGGATTGTGCCAGCTGTAGTACACATAGCACAAATGGCAAAAATCATCAGCAGCCTACTACCATTAACATATTTCATAAGGAAGGTACTGATAAATCTACTACACAAGAACATACTCATAGCAACGATATTATACTTCTGAGCCGTTGACTTGTCAATACCAAGACGGTCAGCATACTGAATTATGAATGTCCAGCACATAATCTGTGCAGCCACATAGAACATCTGTGCAATAACGCCCTCACGATAGCGTGGGTTGGCAGCAAGACGACGAAGTGAATCCATAGCCTTTGGCTCCTCGCTTTCCTCTTTCTTGTCTTTCTTCACAAAGAAAGCAATCACGACAAGAACAAATACAACAACACAGCCAAGCGCAACATAAGGATCGCGGATTACTGCAAGGTCGTGAAGACGGATTGCGTCTTTCGTTGCCTGATCGAGAGTAGAGAATCCAACGGCACGAACAGCCTCGGTATCACTTTCAAGAGAAGAGAGAATGACGTTACTTGCAATAAACATTCCGCAAAGAGAGCCCATTGGGTTGAATGCCTGTGCGAGATTAAGACGACGAGTAGCATTCTCAGGAGCACCAAGCGAAAGAATATAAGGATTTGCCGTTGTCTCAAGGAAAGCAAGTCCGAAAGTAAGCACATATAGAGAGATACAGAAGAAACTGAACATCTGGTATTCGGCTGCCGGAATAAACATGAATGCGCCTATGGCATAAAGAGCAAGACCAACAAGAATACCAGCCTTATAACTGTATTTCTTGATGAAGAGAGCAGCAGGAATAGCCATTGTGGCATAACCGCCATAAAAGGCAAACTGGACCATAGACGCCTTGGATGCAGATAGTTCCATTATTGTCTGGAATGCCGCCACCATCGGGTTAGTAATATCGTTAGCGAATCCCCACAAAGAGAAGAGTGAGGTGACGAGAATGAACGTAACGAGATTCTTACGTTCAACGAGTTTAGCTTTTACTTCGTTCATTATTATGTTTTAGTTATTATTTCCGTTTAGGTATTGGTTATATCTGCCTGTCGCGATATTGCTGAGGAGTAACTCCTGTCTGTTTTCGAAACAGACGATTGAAGTATGAGGAATCATCATAACCTAAAGCATTTGCTATCGATTTGACAGACATTTCGGTAGTGACTATGAGAAGTTCCGCCTTCTCCATCTTCCTAAGAATGATGTATTGGTTAGGCGTCTCACCTGTTTCCTTACGGAACATTCGTGTGAAATGATCCTTTGACATACATGCCATATCTGCCAATTTGCTTATCTCTATACGACTCCCAATATTATCCCTTATATATGAGATGGCCTCGCTGATACGGCTATCCTTGACATGCGACTTAGGAGTAGCCAATGAGATGAAGCGTGACAGCAACAGGAACACGATGCCTCTTGACTCCATTTTTTCTCCCAAAGGACGTATGAGATTGCTATGAAGGTTTTGGGACAAGGTCTGGTGATTGTCGTATGTTGACGGATTAGACGCAGGCAAGGCACAATTAGGGAAGAGCTCGCACATACGCTTGAAAAGATGCAAGTCGGCAGGTGTGGCTGGAATCTCCACAGGGTACTGCCATTCATCAAGCATGGACGTTGCCGCTTCCTCATATATATGAAGATAATAGTGGGCAAAGACTCCCGTACATATATTCGTATGCTTGGTGAAAGCCGGAATGAAATAGAGATGCTCGGGAGTAAGAGTATGGACAACTCCATCTATGTCTATCTTAGCCTCACCTTCTGTCACATAATATAAACGCGCGAAAGGACTTCGTACGTTCTGCCAGTTCCAATCAGCATTGTGATATGCGTAACCGACATTCAGAGTAAAAATATGTAATTCATCTATGGAATTATGCATTGAGAAGATTTACCGTCTTAGCTATAATTGTTGATGCAAAGTAAATAAAAAAACGTGAATTATCCAAATTATTATCGGAAAAATGCTACCATAAATTATATTTTATTACGTTTACATCGCTTTTATCCTATCTTTTGACGGAAAAATATATGGATATTATCGCAAATGTTCGTAACTTTGCACTCGTAAAAAAAATAATGTAAATAGTCAAATATAAATATATCTATGCTCTACAACGAAATCGGAAAAACAGGAATGAAGGTTTCAGCTCTTTCATTCGGAGCTTCTTCTCTTGGCGGAGTGTTCCGCAACATCAACGAATCAGAAGCCATAAAAGCTGTATTTACTGCCGTGGAAGGTGGTATGAACTTCATCGACGTTTCTCCATATTATGGTCATTATAAGGCAGAAACCGTACTCGGAAAGGCTCTCAAGGAACTTCCACGTGACAAATATTACCTTTCAACTAAGGTGGGACGCTATGGCAAGGATGGCGTGAACACTTGGGACTATTCAGCCAAGCGTGTTACCGATAGCGTTTATGAGAGTATGGAGCGCCTGAACATTGACTATATCGACCTTATCAATGTTCACGACATCGAGTTTCAGGCATCCCTTCCTGGAGGTTTGCAAAAAGTGGCAGAAGAAACTCTTCCTGCACTCGTAGAACTGAAGAAGAAGGGCGTTGTAGGACATGTTGGAATCACAGACCTTCAACCAGAGAATATCAAATGGGTGATTGAGAATGTACCTGCCGGTACAGTAGAGTCAACCCTTTGTTTCTGCCACTATAGCCTCAACGATGAATTGCTCAACGAGTATTTCGATTTCTTTGAACAGAACAACGTTGGAATCATCAATGCCTCACCTCTTTCTATGGGCTTGCTGTCTTCACGTGGTGTACCTGACTGGCATCCTGCTCCAAAATCACTTGTAGAGGCTTGTCAGAAGGCGGTTCAGCATTGTACGGCAAAAGGTTACCCTATCGAGAAGCTCGCCATTCAATACGCTATCAGCAATCCACGTATTGCCACAACCCTATTCTCTTCAGCAAATCCCGACAACGTGAAGAAGAACATCGAGTATGCTGAGGCTCCTATTGATTGGAATCTCGTGAAAGAGGTTCAGGACATCATCGGAGATCAGATGAGGGTAAGATGGAAGAACTCATAGTTAGATTAATGTTGAAAGTAGAGAGATTAAAAATAAGTAAAGATGCAAATCATTGATGCTCACAGCCATTTGTGGCTTAATCAGAATACGGTGGTTGATGGTCAGCCAATACGTTCGTTGGAAAGCAATCCTTCCCGCTCGGAGTTTTTCGGCGAAGAAAGACAGATGCTTCCTCCTTTTATGATCGATGGTCGTAATACCGCTGAGGTATTCCTTTCAAACATGGATTATGCTCAGGTTGGTGCGGCTGTGGTCGTTCAGGAGATTATCGACGGCAATCAGAATGACTACCTCGCTATGGTACAGAATCAATATCCTGACAGATTCTTCTGTATGGGTATGCTGACAGACAATAACGCAAGGGAAGACCTTGCCCAACAGGCGAATGCTTTGAGCAAGACTTTCCGTGGTATCGCAATCCCAGGTCACAGAATCAAAGGCTCGCTTATTGAGCGTATGCCTCTGTTCAAGGCTATGGAAGAGCAAAAAATGATACTCTCCATGTGTCTTGGCGACGACGAGAAGCAGATAGCAGAAATGGCGGAGGTGATAAAGGAATGTCCAAAATTGAAGGTCGCTATCGGGCATTTCGGTATGGTTACAACACCATCTTTCCGTAGTCAGATTAAACTGGCTAACTGTGGCAAGAACGTAATGGTGGAATCCGGAGGAATTACTTGGCTCTACAATAGTGAATTCTACCCATTCCCTTCTGCCGTTAAGTCTATTCGTGAGGCTGCCGATCTCGTAGGTATGGACAAGTTGATGTGGGGATCCGACTACCCTCGCACCATTACAGCCATCACCTACCGTATGTCTTACGATTTCATTCTCAAGAGCAATGAGATGACTTTGGAAGAAAAAACCGCTTTCCTCGGTGGTAATGCCAAGGCTTTCTATGGTTTCGGCGAACTACCAGAACTGCCTTATATAAAGAATATGTCGGAATAATAGAGGCAGATAGAAAGCGAAAAGAAAATAAAAAGAAGAAATTTTAGGTTAATGAGTTAATAAAATGAAAGCAATTCAGATTTCACACAATCAGGAACTGCAGATTATCAACTTGGAGAATCCACAGCAGCCAAAGGCTGGTGAGGTTCTCCTAAAGTTGGTTTATGTTGGATTCTGCGGATCAGACATCAACACATTCATGGGCAGAAACACTATGGCTCTCAACCCTGTGATTCCGGGTCACGAGGTAGGTGCCGTTATTGAGGCTGTAGGTTCTGACGTTCCGGAATATCTAAAGCCGGGAATAGTTGTTACATGTAATCCTTACACTAACTGTGGTAAGTGTGCATCTTGTCGCAATGGAAGAGTAAACGCCTGTCAGCACAACGAAACCCTTGGCGTTCAGCGTAATGGAGCGATGCGTGAGTTCATCACATTACCTTGGGAGAAGATTATCCCGGCAGGCAGTCTTGATCCGAAGACAAGTGCCTTGATTGAGCCTATGTCAGTAGGCTTCCACGCAGTAGATCGCGGACAGGTAAAAGATATTGACGTAGTTGTGGTTATCGGCTGTGGTATGGTTGGTATGGGCGCTATCGTTCGCTCGGTTACCCGTGGTGCTACAGTAATTGCTGCCGACATTGATGACGAAAAACTAAGCCTCGCCAAGGAAATGGGAGCTGCTTATGCAATCAACACAATGACAGAAAATGTTCATGAGCGACTTCAGGAGATAACCAACGGATTTGGTCCCGACGTAATCATCGAGGCTGTAGGTAGCCCTATCACATACAATCTTGCAGTCAACGAGGTCGCTTTCACAGGACGTGTAGTTTGTATCGGCTATGCAAAGTCAGAGGTTAGCTTCCAGACAAAGTATTTCGTACAAAAGGAACTTGACATCCGAGGCTCTCGTAATGCCAATCCAAGCGACTTCCGTGCTGTTATTCGCTATTTGGAGCGCGGAACATGTCCAACGGAGAAACTCATAACAAAGGTTGTGAAACCAGAGGAATGTCTTGAAACCATGCAATGGTGGAGTAAGAATCCGGGCAAGGTTTTCAGAATCCTCGTTGAAATGTAATTATAGGGGAAAAGCCATCTCATTCGAGATGGCTTTTATCTTTAATGTAAGTCCGTTGTAAATCCGCAGGTCCGTTGTAAGTCCGTTATGAAAAGGAACCAAACTCGGTGAAGGTCCTATCGGTAATAGGAGTCAGAACGGACTTACACCGAGTTTGGTTATACTTTATATATAATAAGGAGGGAAAGAGCATCCTAAAGAGATAGCAACTTATAATATTCAGCTTTTTTCTCTAGCTTCATAGGATAGGCTCTAGAAGTGCTTGGCATTCTCCACCAAGTGCCGTTCCATTGCTTGGATTTAATGTTAACGCTCTCCCCTACTTTCGGAATATCAACTTGAATGCCCCGGGATTTAAAATAGCCACAAATCTCCTCACTTGCCTTTCCGCCAGTTGTGACGACCATACAACACAAAGGCATCTGCTCAAGCAAGGCAAAGACATCTGTTGGCTCAAGGATTTCAAGAAAGTTGTCAGAGGCATTATCCTTCAATCTACATACCCTTCTTGCCGTATCAAAGAATGCCATACCCTTTTCTTCGCAGAAAGACATAATACGCTCTTTATCAAAGTGTTTCTTTCCTTTTACCTCAAAACACGACTTATCCTTGAAATGTAACAAGCCTTGAATTCTCCAGAAGTCATTTATCCAATTAGGATAGAACCACTCCATACTCCATCGGGCTTTCGGTGGAGGGAAACTGCCAAGAAACAAAACTCTAGCATTGGCAGGTAGAAAGGGTTGTAACGGATGTTCTTCTATTGTCATATATTCAATAAACGAAAAATACGGATTTTTCTTGTATAATCGAAAGATTAGTTGTAACTTTGCACTCAAGAAACAAGACGTGCGCCAGCCTTATGGGCTGACATGCACTTTTCTTTCGTGCGAGGATGCCTTTGCACGTTGCACTCAAGAACAATACGTATTATGGAAATTGTTTACATCATCATAGGATTGGTTGTCGGAAACATAATCGGGTATCTCATTGCAAAAAACAAAAGCAATGAGATTGTGGCTGCACGTGATGTGGAGAAAACAAAGGCAGAGGGACTTACGCTCCAGTTGGATGATGTGAGGAAACAACAATCTGCACAGATTTCAGAACTCAAAAGTCAGTATGACAAACAGATAGAGAGCATCAAAGACCAGAATGCCATTCAGATAAATGAACTGAAAGAGCAGCATTCCATGCAGATTGAACAACTCAAACAACAGCATATCAATCAAATAGATCAGCTTCGACAACAGCATAAAATTCAGCAAGACCAGCAGATGGCTCTTCTGAAAGAACAGATAAATACAACTTCTGAGAAAATTCTCAAGGAGCGTTCTGAACAGCTTTCACAGCAGAACAAGGAGCAGCTTAGCGCAATTCTCAATCCGCTAAAAGAGGGAATCACACAGATGAAAGAGGCTGTTGAGAAGAGCGGTCGTGAACACTCTGAGACAATGGTGCGACTTGATGCGACTATCAAAACTAGTATTCAGCAGAGCAAAGAGGCAGGTGAGCGTGCGGATAAACTCGCCCAAGCACTCACAGGTGAGAACAAAACGCAAGGAAACTTTGGAGAACTTCGCCTAAAGCAGCTTCTCGAGGACATGGGACTTGAAGAAGGACTACAATTCGAAGAACAGACAACAATGAAGGATTCTGCTGGTCGTACCATCTATGATGAGGAAGATGGCAAGCGCATGATTCCTGACGTGATTCTTCATTTCCCTGACGAGCGCGATGTTATCATCGACTCAAAAATGTCGTTCAAAGCATTTGAAGACTATCATAACGCAGAATCAGATGAACAGCGCCAGGATGCCCTTACACGACATATTGCATCTGTAAGGCAGCATGTAATGGAGCTTTCGCGCAAGAATTACAACGCATATATAAAAGAAGGTAGAGGCAAACTTGATTTCGTTCTTATGTATGTATTCTCTGAGAGTGCGCTTCAGTTGGCTCTCACTAATGCCCCTACCCTATGGAGAGAGGCATACGACAAGGGGGTAATCATCACAGGCAGTCAGAATCTATACTCATTGCTTCGCGTTCTGGAGATGACTTGGAAACAGGTTCGGCAGATTGAGAATCAGGAAGAGATGATGAAGACCGCCAATATGCTTGTAGATAGAGTCCAAAGTTTCTATGAGCGTTTTCTTGATGTAGAAAAGCAACTGAACAAGACACAAGAAGCATTTACAGAACTTAAAAACATAAGCAGCCCTTCAGGAAAGAGCATAGAAGTTGCAGCTAAGAAACTGATAAAGTTCGGTGCACAGGAAAACCCAAAACGGAAGTATAAACTGAAGAAATCAGACGAAGAATTACTTCTTACTGATGATTCTTCTGAAAATGAATAGAAAAAAATACGGTCTTGGTATTGTATATTCCGAGGATTTTTAGTAATTTTGCAAGCGGAAAAATTGAACTCCTTTATTTAGATAACAAAAATGGCTGGATTTTTTGGTGCCATAGGCACATCACGCTGTACTACTGATGTGTTCTACGGAACAGACTACAACTCCCACCTCGGCACGCGTCGTGGTGGTTTGGCAACATTCTCAGAAGAGAAAGGCTTCAAACGCAGTATCCATCATCTGGAAAATACGTATTTCCGCACCAAGTTCGAGAAAGAACTTGATGAATTTGATGGTAACTCCGGTATAGGTATCATCAGCGACACAGATGCCCAGCCACTTCTTTTCAATTCCCACCTTGGTCGATTTGCAATCTGTACTGTTGCAAAAATCAATAATATGGAGCAGATTGCAGACACTCTTCTTGAACAGAATATGCACCTTTCAGAGTTCTCTTCCGGCAAGATTAACCAGACGGAACTTGTTGGTCTTCTTATCGTTAAGGGAAAGAATTTCGTTGACGGCATAGAGAATGTTTTCCGTGAGGTAAAGGGATCATGCACTATGCTTCTTCTCACAGAGAACGGCATCATTGCTGCACGCGACTCTTGGGGACGCACACCTATTATTATAGGAAAAAAAGATGATGCTTGGGCTGTAAGTTCAGAATCAACAGCTTTCCCAAATCTTGGATATGAGACAGAGCGTTTCCTCGGTCCTGGTGAAATTGTACGAATCACAGCCAACGGTATAGAGCAGTTGCGTAAGCCAAATAAGAAAATGCAGATTTGCTCTTTCTTATGGGTTTACTATGGTTTCCCAACCTCTGACTACGAGCATCGCAACACAGAGGATGTGCGTAATGCAACAGGTTTTGCTATGGGTAAGGAGGATGACACACAGGTGGATTGTGCATGTGGTATACCAGATTCTGGTATTGGTATGGCTATAGGTTATGCAGCAGGTCACGGATGTCCTTATATGCGTGCTATTAGCAAATATACTCCAACTTGGCCTCGTTCATTCACACCTTCAAATCAAAGTATGCGTAACCTCGTGGCTAAGATGAAGCTAATCCAGAACAAATCTGTACTCAAGGATAAGAAGGTGCTTTTCTGCGATGATAGTATCGTTCGCGGTACCCAGCTCAGAGACAACACAAAGTGTCTGTTTGAATCTGGCGCCAAGGAAGTTCATATGCGTATCGCATGCCCACCATTGGTTTACGGCTGTCAGTTTATCAACTTCACATCTTCAAAAAGCGAGATGGAATTGATAACACGTCGTATTATAGCAGAGCTTGAAGGGAAAGAAAAGGCGCAAGATCCTGAAATCCTCAAAATCTATGCAACAACCGACTCTCCTCAGTACAAGAAGATGGTTAGTATCATTCAAGAACGATTTGGGCTTACATCCTTGAAATTCACAAAGTTAGAAACATTGATTAAAGCCATCGGACTTCCGAAGGAAATGGTCTGCACACATTGCTTTGATGGTAGTAGCCAATATACCCTTGAGGAAACAAATCTTGATAATGAATAAATAATTCTGGTATACAAAAAGAGCGAGCAATTTGATTGTTCGCTCTTTTTTTGTTTAAGTGGAGCTGGAGGGATTCGAACCCTCGTCCAAACGGGGAAACCATACGCATTCTACATGCTTATCTTGGACTTCATTTTCGTGCAATAGCAAGACCCAAGCCACCAACTATTGCCTTATTCTCTAAAGTTTCATCACCGACACGAGACAAGCCGTTGACTATTCCTGATATTATTGCACCGCATTGACCAGTCAGCCTCAAGAATAGGGCTCTGAGCGATGTCCCGTTCCCTCGCCTAGCAAGGGAATAAAGCAAATCTACTATACTTCGATTAAGCAGCGAGAGCGTAGTTGTTTTCGCCAATTAAATTGTTGACCGAAGTGATTATAGAGTTCACAGCCGTTACTCTGCATGCTTACGTACCATCTCGTCCCGCTGTCAAATCCAGTCAGCCCCGAATAAAATCGGGGATAAAGCCCCAATGGTACACATAAACGTTGCAAAGGTACATATTTTTCATGACATTTACAAACTTTTCCGTAAAAATTGCCAATATCATTCTTATAATATCATCTATACATGAATTTCAAGGTCCATTATTTGCACATATTAGTTTTTTTTATTAATTTTGCCACCTAAGAAATATTGAATTATGAAAAAATACTTTTTGATACTATTATTCGGAGTGCTCATGGTTTCATGCGGCACACCTCAAGATATTGCATATTTCCAAGATCGACAGCCTGGTACATCAGCACCGGCAATAATCAGGAACTCAACACCATTCAAGGTTCGTCCAGGCGACCGTGTGAGCATATATGTCAAGTCTCGCAATGAGAAATTATCACAGCAGTTTAACATGTATAGTGGCAACAATAATATGAGTAATATGGGCTTGTCCAATGGTCAAAGCGGATATTTGGTTGACGAAAAAGGAGAAATAGATTTTCCGGTACTTGGAAAACTGAAACTTGAAGGTTTGGATCGTAAGGAAATCACGGATACTCTCACCAATATCCTCCGCAATAGCAAACTTGTAGATGATGCAATTGTGAAAGTTGAATACACAGGTCTCTATGTAACTATTCTTGGAGAAGGTGGTGGTAGGCGTATTAACATCGATAAAGATCGTCTTACATTCTTTGAACTTCTTGCCCAAATGGGAGACCTCGATATCAATGCTCTCCGTAAGAACATACTCGTCATACGTGAGGAAGACGGTGTTCGTAGTCAGTATGAGATTGATCTAACAAAGATGCAAAACGTCTATGATTCTCCGGCATACTATGTTCATCAGAATGACATCGTATATATAGAACCAAACGACAAGACCAAACGCAATTCAACAGTAAATGGAAATCTTTTCCAGACATGGGGATTCTGGACTGGACTTACTGGTCTTGGTATGACGTTATACTCAATCATAAACCTATTTGTCAAGTAAGCTATGAATAAAGTTCAGAATAAAGCGAAACAAATGCTCAATGAGCAGGATGGAGGTAGCAGTTTTGATTTCTCTGCCATTCCAGGTTTGTGTATCAGCAACTGGTTTTGGTTCGTTCTCTGCGTTACCATTACATGCTCTGCAGCATTTATATACCTAAGAATCACGCAGCCAATATATGTACGTAGTGCTTCACTTGTTGTTAAAGACGCAAAAGAGAGTGAAGCAATGGATAACGTCTTTACTAAGTTCAGAAATGGAAAGAGCATAATGCCCAATACTTCATTGAACAATGAGATTATCGCTTTCCGCAAGCCCGATCTCATGGAAAAAGTGGTTAAGCAATTGGATCTTAGCACAAGATATGAAGTACAAGGACATTTACGCAATACTGCGCTCTATGGTTCCAGCCTTCCAATTGTCGCAAAATTTTCTTCTGACAGAATCAACACAGTATTTGATGTTGAAATCAAAAATGGCAAAGAAATCATCTTAAAATGGGACAAAGAACATAGTGCTGGACATGGCAGGCTCAAATACAAAGGAGAATTCAACAAACCCATAAAAACACCTTTTGGATATATAACTATTAGTCCTTCTAAAATTTTCAAATGGCGTTCAAACGACCACATAACCGTAATAAAAACTACGGTAAATGCAGCAACACAATATTACCTCAGGAATCTGTATGTTACAAACACTGACGAAAGGTCATCTGTCATCGATCTTTCTCTGACCGACGTGAATATTGAGCGTGCAGACGATGTTCTCAACACACTTATTGCCGTTTACAACAAACAATGGATAGAAGACAAAAATCAGATTATTATCTCCACAAACCAATTCATTGAAGAACGACTTGTAGATTTGGAAAAAGAACTTGGTGATGTAGAGAATGAAATGAGTGATTACCAAATATCCAATCACACTCTCAATCTGGAGAATGAAGGCCAACGCTATATGCAGCGTTCATATCAGTATGATGACCAAGGATTATCATTCGAGAACGAACTTGCTCTCACCCAATATTTCCGCAATCATCTTAACAAAATAAAAGACTTCGATCACACTCTTCCGCTTAGTACTGGTATAAACAACCCTGCTCTTCAACAGCAGGTAAACGAATATAATGGTTTAGTACTTGAACGCAGTAATCTCATTTCTGCATCATCAGAATCCAACCCTATGGTTGGGGATGTCATAAAACAGATGGAGGTATTACGTCGAGGTATATTATCGACGCTTGACACACATATTGCGATGCTCAATACACAGGTTCAGATGTTGCATTCCAATAATCAACGCAATAACAAAGAAATAGATAAAGCTCCATCAAAGGCTAAAAAATACGTTGATATCGAGCGTCGTCGCAAAATTAAGGAACAACTGTTCACATATCTCCTGCAGACTCGTGAGCAGAACAATCTTAACCAGGCATTTGATGCATATAACACAAGAGTCCTTCAACGCTCAAGCGGTTCCAGTCAGCAAGCATATCCAAACAACAAAAAGGTTTGGATGATTGCCCTCGGAATTGGTCTTGGTTTCCCATTCCTTGTCATTGTACTACGTGAATTCTTAAATACAAAGGTTCGTGGACGCAAGGATATTGAGAATCTCCCTATTCCTTTTGTTGGCGAACTGCCACAGCTTGAATTCCCTGATGAAGAAAGTACATCTTACGTCAAGACAGTTTCTGAAAAGATTAAGAATCTTAAGCGTAATAGCAGCGTAAACCGCAAGAAACGTGTAAAGTCGAAGGCACATATTGTAGTTAAGCAAGGAAGCCGTAACATAATCAATGAGGCATTCCGTGTACTTCGTACTAATGTTGAGTTCATGATAGGTCAGAACAAAGATCTCAAGGTTATTATGACAACCTCTGCAAATCCTGGTTCCGGTAAGACCTTCATAAGCTACAACCTTGCTAAATGTATGTCACTCAAAGGAAAGAAGGTATGTGCCATAGACCTAGACCTTCGTCGTCGCTCTCTTTCTGATTATGTCGGTAAACCTGATCAAGGAGTTTCTGATTATATCAACGGAGCCGTATCCGACTGGCATGATGTACTTATTCCTGGTGAAGGTTCAGATACATTCTTCATACTTCCTGCCGGTACCTTGCCTCCAAACCCAGCAGAGATTATCAGCTATGATCGCTTCACAGAACTTATCAACGAAATTCGTGAAGAATTCGACTACGTATTCTTCGACTGTCCACCTGTTGAGATTGTTGCTGATACAAGTATTCTTGCAAAACATGCAGACATCTCACTCTTTGTTATCCGTGTAGGTCTTATGGAACTTGACTTCCTTCCTATCATCGAAGAGTATTACGATGATCAGCGATTCAACAATATGGGTATCATACTTAATGGTACTCTTACAGCCAATTCACGCTATGGCTATCGTCGCTATGGTTATCGCTATGGTTATGGCTACGGATATGGATATGGTGGCTATGGCTACTATGGCAGTGGATATTCTGAAGGATATAGCAGTAAGGAGTTCTAAATTATGTGGCCTTTCCCAAGCAAATATAATCTGCAGCAATCAGGAATCTTTAACGGATGGACAGACCGTCATTCACACATTCTTCCTGGTGTGGATGATGGCATACAATCCGTTAAAGAGTCTCTTGCCATACTCTCAATGTACGAACAAATGGGAGTAAAGAAGGTGTGGCTAACACCTCATATCATGGAAGATTGCCCCAACACTCCCGAAAAGCTAAAAACGCGTTTTGAAGAACTGAAAACTGCATATCATGGCAACATAGAACTTGCACTATCTGCCGAGAATATGATGGATGGACTTTTCATAAAGAGATTGGAACAAGGTATTCTCATGCCATACGGCGACAACAAAAACGAACTGCTCATAGAGACATCATATGTTCAACCCCCAATGGGTATGGAAGGCATTCTCAGGGATATGCAAAAAGCAGGTCTAACCCCCGTCCTTGCACATCCTGAACGATACCTATACATGGATGCAGAAAAATATGAAAACATAAAGGAAATGGGAGTTAAGTTCCAATTGAATATTACATCTCTAATTGGCGCATATGGAAAACAAGTAAAGGAACGAGCAGAATACCTTCTTAATGAAGGTTATTATAACTATAGCGGTTCTGATTCTCATTCGTATAACGCTACTCAACGAGCATTTGAACATAAAAGCCTCAAAAAGAATATTGTTAATGCTCTCCACACTAAACTCTAATCACTAAACTCAATGAAAATAGTTTATTTTCACGGCTTCGGGTCTTCTGGTGCAAGTGGAACAGTAGAAATTCTGCGTAGAATACTTCCCGACGACGAAATCATTGCACCAGACATTCCTATAGAACCTCTTGAAGCCCTTCCCTACCTAAAGCAATATTGCGAAGAACAACACCCCGATATCATCATAGGTACAAGTATGGGAGGCATGTATGCCCACCAGATGAAAGGTTTTAAACGCATTTGCGTAAACCCTGCTCTAAATATGTCAATAGGAGTAGGGCTAAAAACGGGTGTTCATAAGTTCTTCAATCGCCGTAAGGATAATCAGAAAGAATTTAAGGTCACGAGAGAACTCATCCAGCATCATAACCAAATAGAACGGCAACAATTCAAGGACATTACAGATGATGACCGTGAGAAATGTTATGGACTATTTGGCATAAATGATCCAGTAGTCAAAACATACGACCTCTTTCATAAGTACTACCCAAATGCACAACGCTTTGAAGGCGAGCATCGTCTCAACGAAAAAGTACTTCGCAAAGTTGTTCTGCCATTAATCGAAAAGCTACGCCCATGAACTTCCAACAGATAATAGATCATTACTATGTTCCCGGCAAACTTCGTGAAATTCTGATGGTGCATAGCAGAAAAGTAGCGGATAAAGCTATGAAAGCTTGCAACAAACCAGAGATGATACCATTCATAGAAGCGGCAGCAATGCTTCACGACATCGGTATCATCCGATGCGATGCTGCAGGAATAGCATGCCACGGTACAGAGCCATATATCTGTCACGGACGAATAGGAGCACAAATGCTACGTGAGGATGCACATCTGTTTGGATTATCCCAAGAAGAAATAGAGCCTTACGCACGTGTTTGCGAACGTCATACAGGTACAGGACTTACCAAGCAACAGATTATCTCTCAATCACTACCTCTTCCACATGAGGATTTCCTACCAGAAACCCTAGAAGAACAGATTATCTGCTATGCAGACAAGTTCTTCTCAAAGACACATCCAGAAATAGAAAAAACATACGAACGTGCATTAAAAAGCATTGAAAAATTTGGAGTAGAAGGAGCTGAAAGATTCAAACAATGGCACGAAAGATTCAATAATGCCTAATCAAAACCTGCTCAAGGAAAATGCCCCCCATTCCAAAGGATTCAAAATATATGTTTGAGTGACTAACGAAGGATGTACAACATTTTATGAAATGCGACGCTTATGCTTTATTTTTGGAATATTTGAAACTTTCACAATTGAGTATCAAACGTCTAACATGCAAAAGCTATATACCCCGCTTTCCATTATGTCGCTAATCATTTTAATAAATTCGACCTTGGGTATTTGTCGAACATGGATTCCAAATTATGTCAAACGATAAATTATTATCAACAACAATTAGCTATCTACGTTTCCCACTAATTGTAGGTGTCATATTTAAGCACACAAGAATGACTACTGTCGAAATTCAAAATGTGAAATTAAACTACGCAGATCAATGGCCATGGACAAAATACATTTTTGATTTTTTTTCAGATGTGTTACCTATGATTAGTGTACCATTGTTCTTTTTTGTTTCTGGATTTTTATTTTTTTATAAAGTAGATTTTTGCAAGGATGTCTATAAAAAGAAAGTAAAGAGTCGATACAAGACATTACTTGTGCCATACTTGATATGGAATTTTATTGGTTTTCTAATTCTGATAACACAGATGCACCCAAGATTCCTATCATTATTTCCATTATTAAAAAACTACAGAATTGACATTACAGAATTTATTAGTTACTTTTGGATTAGAGAGCTACCAATGGACTCAGGAGAAAAAGCATTCCCGATAAATGCTCCACTTTGGTTTGTCAGAGACTTAATGCTATTGGTTTTAGCCTCTCCTATCATCTATCACCTTATTAAAAAGGCAAAAGCAGTATTTATCATATTAATGGGAATTGTCTATTTTTTTAGTTTAGCAAAACATTTGGGTATTCCGGAAATATGTCATCAATCTATATTTTTCTTCCCACTTGGTGCATTTTTTAGTATCAACCGCTTAAACTTTGTCAAATTAGCAGAGAAAGCTAAATGGACTCTATTTGTATATCCATTTTTAGCGATAAGCGATACGTTAACAAAAGGAGCAACATATAACTTCTGGTTCAACAAGACAGGTATTATGATTGGAATGATTGTTACGATATTTATTGTGGCCAATCTAATCAAGAAAGACAAGGTTCATGTCAATAAATTCCTAAGTGATGCAAGTTTCTTTGTCTTTGCCGCTCATCTCTTGTTCATGACTAAATACATGAAGGCTCTTGTCATGATAATGCAACCACAGTCACCTTATATTGTTCTTGTATTATATTTCTTAGTTCCAACAACAACAATTTTAGTTTGTCTAGGAATATATAAATTACTCTATAAAATATCCCCTACTGTAGCAAAAACCGTTACAGGAGGAAGATAATCAAGTCATTCACATTCGAGTAATTATTGGTGTCCGCAATATATGTAAATAACAAACAACATTACCAACGAAATAACATTTCATGATTACATAAATAATAATGCCGCTCACAGGAATTATCCAATGAGCGGCATAATCTATATATAAAACGGACTCTATTTAATAATATCCAATTCCTTGAAGATGCCTTTGAGAATAGCAACAGAACGGTCTACCTGTTCCTTTGTATGAGTTGCCATCAAAGCATATCTTACCAAGGTATCAGATGGAGCACATGCAGGTGGAACTACAGGATTGATGAATACGCCACGCTCAAAAGCCATTGCAGTAACAGCAAATGTCTTCTCCATATCACGGATGTAAAGTGGAATAATTGGCGACTCAGTATCACCAATCTCAAATCCTTCTTCCTTAAAGCGGCTAAGCGCATAGTTCGTTACATCCCAGAGAGCCTTTATACGCTGTGGCTCACTCTTTATTATATCAAGAGCACACTTAGCGGCTGCAGTAGCAGCAGGTGTGTTGGATGCAGAGAACATATAAGTACGAGCGGAATGACGCAAGTAATTGATTGTATCCCAATCACCAGCGATGAAACCACCGATAGAAGCAAGTGACTTTGAGAATGTTCCCATAATCAGATCTACCTCATCGGTCAAACCGAAATGGTCACATACACCACGGCCTTGCTTACCAAATACGCCAAGACCATGTGCCTCATCAACCATGATAGAGCAGTTGTACTTCTTCTTCAGTTCTACAATCTCAGGCAACTTACAAAGATCGCCCTCCATAGAGAATACACCATCAACAACGATAAGCTTGATAGCATCATAAGGAAGAGTCTTCAGAATACGCTCAAGATCCTCCATATCGTTATGCTTGAACTTCAACTGATGAGCGAAGCTAAGACGACGCCCATCAACAATACTTGCATGATCTCGGTCATCACAAAGAATGTAGTCCTCACGACCACCTATCGCAGCAATAACGCCAGAGTTTACCGTAAAACCTGTTGAGAAGCAGAGAGCCTGTTCCTTACCTACAAATTCAGCAAGTTCCTTCTCCAGATTAACATGAATGTCAAGTGTACCATTTAGGAAACGACTACCTGCACAACCTGTGCCATATTTATCGGTTGCAGCCTTTGCAGCATCAATAATGCGCTGATCACCAACAAGACCCGTATATGCATTTGAGCCAAACATCAATACATGATGATCGCCCATTTCCACTTCAGTGCCCTGCTTGCCTGTGATACAGCGGAAATAAGGATATAATCCTTTTTCCTGCAACTTCTGCGGCAAACGATAATTTTTGTACTTTTCTTGTAACTGTCCCATTATAATATAATGTATTTTTTATTCTTCTTACAGCGAACCGACAACACACAGTTATCCATTCAGCATGCAAAGATACAAAAAAAATGCCTAATATGGCACAATTATGTCAATAAAAATCTCTTTTTCGTTAAAAATTCATTATAACCTCTTCAAATATATGCTTTTTTTTATAAATTTGCATTCAAATTCATTTAATCGTGCAAAAGATAGTTTTCATCATAAACCCCATATCAGGAACTGCAAGTAAAAAATCGATGCCGGCTCTTATTGACAAGTATATAGACAAGAACCGCTTTGATATCGAAATAAAATTTACTGAATATGCAGGTCATGCGTCAGTTCTCGCCAAAGAAGCAAGAGAGGCTGGACTAGATGTCGTGGTAGCTGTGGGCGGCGACGGAACCATAAACGAGGTTGCACGCGCCCTTACCCAAAGCAAGACTGCCCTTGGCATCATCCCATGCGGCTCTGGCAATGGACTTGCACGCCATCTGATGCTGCCACTCAACATAAAAGGAGCACTTGAGGTTATCAACAATTGTGAAATCCACGATCTTGACTATGGTATCATTAATGGTCATCCCTTCTTCTGCACCTGCGGAATGGGCTTCGACGCATTCATAAGCGCGAAATTCGCTGAAGCAGGCAAGCGTGGTCCTATCACATACGCAGAGAACGTTTTAAAGGAAGGATTGACCTACAAGCCTGAGACATACACCATTACGCTCGATGATGCAGAGATAAGCTACAAGGCATTCCTCGTATCATGCGCCAATGCCTCACAATACGGAAATGATGCATATATCGCACCTCAGGCGAGCATGAAGGACGGACTTATCGATGTTGTCATCATCGAACCTTTTGACATCATCGAGGCTCCAAGTATCAGTCTTGAGATGTTCAACAAAACACTTGATAAGAACTCCAAGATAAAATGCTTCAAAACCCGCAAGCTTCATATCCATCGTGAACAACCAGGAGTAATACACTATGATGGAGATCCTATAGAAGCGCCTGCAGATCTTGACATTGAACTTGTACACCAAGGCATACGTATCGTTGTCAACCCAAATGCCGACAAACGTCGTCGTCGTCCAAACAGGGTACAGAGTGCATTTAGCAACTTCTTCAACGAGCTACAAAACGTGAAGAATGGTATGGAACACCTTACATCAGAAATGGGACAGCAGGTAGGCAATCCTGTACGACATGCGAAGGCCGTAAGTGAGTATATTCAAAGCAAACTGAAATAGTACGACATAAAATTTGCGATAGCAATAAAAAAAAGCTATCTATATATCCTATGAAGCTCCGTTGATCCTTCGCTCTTCCTTCGCTAATCCTCCGTACCAAACTCGGTGAAGCTCTTATTCCGAATGGTATTTTCACCGACTTTGGTACGGACCTACATCGGATTTATTGGCTATATATATTGTTGCTGTCCCAATTATAAAAAAATAGAGGTCCAATTCAAAAGAAAATTGAATTGAACCTATATTGTATTTGTTCAAAAAATGATCTATAACGAATCTTATTGTTGAGCAAATCTCTTTGCCTGCTCTGCAATAAGTTCCTTATCGTCAAAGTAATCTATACGCATAGCGTGACGAACCTCAGCAAGAGTCTGAGCGCCAACCTTACGTGCTTCCTCTGTTCCACGACGCAGAATCTCATAAACGCCAGGAATATCCTTCTCATATTCCTTTCTACGCTGGCGAATAGGCTCAAGACGGTCGTTGAGCACATTCAAAAGGAACTTCTTACAAGTACCATCACCAAGACCACCTTTGGTGTAATGAGCCTTCATCTCGTCAAGGTTCTTATAATCAGGAAGGAACTTCTCAAAGTCACTATCCTCACAGAATGCATCAAGATATACAAAAACTGTATTCTGATAGCTCTGCTCATTTCCATCAGCATCTGTATAAGTTCCCTGAAGATGACCAGGATCCTCGATATTCAAGTGAAGAGGATCTGTGAACATAGAGTTCACCTTCTTCTTCAGTTCCTTTGGTGTATCAGAAAGATATATACAGTTGCCAAGCGACTTTGACATTTTTGCCTTTCCGTCGGTTCCTGGCAAACGAAGACAAGCAGCATTATCAGGAAGAAGAATCTTTGGCTCAACAAGAGTCTCACCATATATATTATTGAAACGGCGTACTATCTCGTTAGTCTGCTCTAGCATAGGCTTCTGATCCTCACCTACAGGTACTGTTGTAGCTTTGAAAAGAGTAATATCTGCAGCTTGCGAGATAGGATAGCAGAAGAAACCTGTTGGCGTGCCACCTTCAAACTTACGCATTTCCAACTCTGTCTTTACGGTTGGGTTACGCTGAAGACGCTGAACACTAACAAGGTTCATATAATAGAATGTCAGTTCTGTAAGCTCTGGAACCGCACTCTGAATAAAAAGATTGCACTTATTTGGATCAAGACCAGCTGACAGATAGTCAAGAGCCACCTCTATGACATTCTGGCGAATCTTCTCTGGATTATCAGCATTATCAGTAAGAGCCTGTGCATCGGCAATCATAATGAATATCTTATCGTACTCACCAGAGTTCTGTAGTTCTACACGACGACGAAGTGAACCAACATAGTGACCAATATGCAACTTACCAGTTGGACGGTCACCTGTAAGAATTATTTTTTCCATTTATCTTTATTATTCAATTTCAATTTTCTGGTGCAAAGTTTAAATTTGCGAGCGCAAAGTTACTAAAAAAAAACGATTTCCTCAGCCTTTCATTCCTTAAATATCCAAAAAATCGTTAATAAAGCAACATTTCCCCCGCCGAATATGAAATATATTAAAAAAAAGTTGTACTTTTGTATCCGATTTCAGAAAATCAAGCCGATATGGCTCAGTTGGTAGAGCAACGCATTCGTAATGCGTGGGTCACGAGTTCGAGTCTCGTTATCGGCTCCAGAAACAAAAAAAATGATAACTTTTCGAGTTATCATTTTTCTATATCTTAATGCGGTAATAGCTCAGTTGGTAGAGCAGCGGCTTCCCAAGCCGCAGGTCACGAGTTCGAGCCTCGCTTACCGCTCATTCCTCGCGGTAAGAATCTCTCACTCGCGCCCAAGGTCAGAGTTATTCGGAACGCCTCATCAAGCTTCGCAAGTCGAGCCTCGCTTACCGCTCAAATTTAACTTTTCTCCAATAATTTCTCACCCAAGATGCCCTAATACAAAGAAAAGGTACCCAAAGGCATTCAGAAGGGTAACTCCAGAAAAGTTTCATTCCTCTTTTTATTGTTGCAAAATTACCCTCTACTTTTGAGACAAATGTCTCCTTGCCTTCATCATCCACCTTCAATTTGGCATGCTCATCAGAAGATTGCCCAAAATTACCACCAACAAGAACCTCATTCAACAATTCACGACCATATTTCTCAGAAACTTTACAAAGAAGATATTCATCCTTCATCGCAAAGACTTCTTTCATAATCCACATTACAGCCGAAGTGATTCTCTTCATCCCAAGAGACTCTATTTCCTTCATCACAGCCTTTGATTCAGAAAGCTTTCCTTTAGGTTCTAAAGACATGTGGTCATAGAAACTCTTCAACACGAAATAATAATCTATCAACTGCCTAAAGCCTATACCTTCCAATAGAACATGTCTGAATATATGCGACATCTGGAAAATTAGATTAAAACCAGCCGTAGGTATATTAAAACCATCGTCTGTCTGCCTAATACAATCACTATGTTTAGCCCAAAAACGACGCATCTTATAATCAGTAAACGGATTTATCGCAAATGAAGGAACGAAATGTACCTCGACAGGAGTCTTGGGCAATATTCCGCATTCCGCATGATGTACAGCAACATCCAATTGTTTGCCAGAAATCTTCCACAATATCCCAACAAGCCTTTTCTTGTCATATAGGCTTTGTCGGCCCTTCTCCCATACCCACAAATCTATGTCACCAGGAGTTCTTAACCCCCTCAGACCTTTCGGATAGAGAGAGAGATTGCTTTGCCCTTTCAATACACAACTTTCATAATTGCCTTTGGCAAAAAAAGAAGTGACATATTTACATTCTAGCGTAACCTGCTTGTTTCTCTCTTCCAAGCGCATCGCCTTTACCGCCCATTGTCTTCTTCTTAACAAAGGAGGTTGCTGCTCTATAGGCAATAGTTTAAGTGCGAAGAAGCACACACCTACAAGTGCTTGTTTCTTCGCCATATCATAGAGAAGTTCCCATTCTTCAGCAGAAGGACATACAGATAACTTATCTCTATTTCCTAATGCAATTTGTAATAATTCTATGAAAAGATTATCTACTTTCATACAATCACCCAAACACTCATCACCCAACTCCAACCACCAATCACATTTCTTGATAAATCCGATCTAACTTCTCAAAGACCTTAGTGCTTGTAAAGCTATTAGCAATCACCTTAACACCATTCTCTGACAAACGATTATACAAATCCTTATCCTCAATAATTCTTATCATCTGATTGGCAAGATTATCAGAATCCTCAAAATCAAAGAACATGATATTCTCATTATCTGTCAAGAACTCTGGAAGACATCCTACAGGTGTTGAAATAACTGGGACACCGATAGAAAGGCATTCCAATACTGCCATCGGAAGTCCTTCCTTTCTACTCGTCATACAATATGCGTATGCATTGTCAAAGTAATTATCACGATCCTTACCTTCAACCCATCCAGGAAGATCTACATTGTCCCCTACTCCATTCTCGGAAATGAAACCTTTAACTTCCTCCACATTTCCCACTCCACACATTACAAGTCGCCAATCAGGATACTTTTTCACGACCTGTGCAAAAGCCTTTAACAGGATATCATATCCCTTATTGATATTAAAGAAAGCCGCAAACAGGAAATACTTGGATGTTTCAGCATTATCACGTCTTGGAGCATTATTTTCAGGCACAGGGTTATAAAGAAATTCCACACTTGTCTTGACTTTCATCTCATTAATAAGGAATTGTTGCCAAGTCTTACCCAACACTATTACCTTATCCGAATGAGCCATAACCCAGTTGAACACCTTGCTATCCTTATAATCCCTCATTTGGTTTCCCATGTGAAGGTGAAGAACTATTTTCTTCCTCCACAGCAAAGTATAAAGAATGATAGGCAGGACAACCTTCATTCCTGGTCCTGGAGTTGTATGGAAATGTACGATATTATAAAATGGTACACAGAACAGCGAGTTTAGCAATCCCATGACAAAATACATAACTTTCCACACTATCCCCTTATTAATCTGGCATTGCAGCCAATAACAGTTATATTTCTTCCATATAGGGTTAGCCTCCATACTTTTAATTACAGTAGAGACTCCACCCTTCATCTTTCGAGAATCACCAACTATCAGTACTTTCATTTTATTACTTTTATTCATGCATTTGCGTTAAGCAAACGCTCATGCTCAGCGATCTGCTCTGGGGTAAATCGCATTTTCAACAGTTTGGCAGGAATACCACCAATAATAGAATATGGTTCACACGACTTTGTAACTACGGCTCCAGCCGCTACAATAGAACCACGACCAATGGTAACTCCTTTCAATATTGTAACATTAGCTCCTATCCAACATCCGTCCTCGATAATTACAGGTTGATCATAAGGATTTACACCATTAATATATTTCTCTTCCACCGTAACATCTATAAGATGCTTTCCTATGACATCAATTCTATGATCTCCTGTGATTATGGTCGGCTTAGGACCAAATATCACCTTCTTTCCAATAGTACAAGGAGCATCTGTACAATATATAGTGCTTCCTTTCGGAATAGAAGTACCATCACCTACCGAAAGATTCCACAATCCTTTAATATCAGAAGACATAGGACGCAAATACACGCCCTTACCACATTGCTTCATACAACGTTTCCACACAGGAGCCCAAATAGCATCCCAAAGATATGAAGGTACAAGACTTACTCTCTGAAGAATTGAAAATATCATTTTCTCAAAACTCTAATCCCTAAACTCTAATCCCTAAACTATCTCCTGATATATTGCCATCAATTTTGTCATCTTACTATCCCAACTAAGTTCATGTCGCTTACTCTTACAATTAGCAGACATACTTGGTAGCAGTTCTCTATGATGGTACAAGTAATCAATTGCAGCCACAAAATCCTTGACTGCCTGCTGGGGACTCTTACAAGGTATCTTAATACCTATTTTCTCATCCACGATAGGCCCAAAACCACATCTGTCAAAACATACTATCGGCAAACCATTCTGGATAGCCTCTAATATAACAGTTGATGTGGCTTCAAAAATACTGGTAAAGAAGAAAATATCGCTTTCCTGCATTAACTTATGAACCTCACTATTTGGAATCTGCCCATGCCAATGACAAATACCCTCAGCTCCATATTCCACAGCCTTTGTTCTCATGGCATGAGTTTCTTCATCTGTGAAACCTTTTCCGACAATATGGAACTCGATGTTTTTAAGTCCAGTCAACTTTCCCATCACCTTCAAGGCAATCTCAAGCTGCTTCGTGTACATAAACCTACCAACCCAAAGAACTTTGAAACAATCCTTGGAGAAAGTCTTATCAATAGAAGTTTCATCACTTTTGATAACGCATCCCGTTTCATTTATATGCACAATATCAGCCTTGTAGAAAGCATCCACACCTTTCTTCATCTCAGGTGTGGCAGCTATCAACTTATCAGAATATTTCACCATTTTCCTCACTCTTGGATGCAATACCAACTGAAGAAGATTCAGCGTGTTCTTCAATGAATAGAAAGCAGTAAACTTCAAGCCACCAGAAAGCATGAATGAGAAAGGAATACTACCATAACCTGTCATAGGTCCCCAAACAAGTGGTATTCTTTCCTTTCCTTGTTTCTTACGTTCATCATTAATTTTATATAGCATTCCAGGTTCTCTGAAACCAGCCATATTCAACTGATGCATAATATCAATCCCTGAACCTGCATTTTCCAGCTCTTCAATGATATTTCTTGCAACATCTAAAGCTTTTTCCTGCCACTTAGCATATTTAAGATAGAACGACCATGTACCTTGATTCCAGCACATACTTCTTATCTTTGCAGATTCTTCTTCCGTTTCACCAGCAGGAACAAAATAGAAATGCATCCTATCGCATAGTTCTTTAGTTATGCCATATTGCTCATAATTATCAGCAAGCCTTGAGTTAACATCCTCATATTCAGATTCCGTCACCACAAAGACCTCACATGTCTTTGCTATATTAGAAATCCAGTTCCATCCCATCCCTTGCTCACTCCCCATACTCGGACAGCAAGCGTATGCATTAATCAATATCCTAAACATATAAATAGTTATTCATAACAGACTTCACCTCAGCATACTTCTGTACAATGCAATAAGAAGCAGTTTCATCCTATGATAGTTGCGTATGATGAAAGGTGTATCGTTTTTCATATTCGATACATTATGTTGGCCGGTAAATCTGTGAAACGCACACGACTCTCTAATAATATTCTTTTCGAGCAACTGTTTTCTGAATATCTCCACATAGGTGATAAAGTTGTCGTGGTATGGGATGTCTGGCATCGGCATAATATACTTTAGTTCCGACCTTGCGACACATATGCTAAACCCGTAAAAACGATACTTTGGCCTTAGCCTGAATCCATGCAGAGGCTCATAAGTCTCTTGGGAATATAATTTCTCTGGCCGGTAACCACAGTCAAATGCACAAGCGGAGATTCCCCCTCCATTCTGAAGCAAGGCCGTTAACTGTCGCTCAATTCTCCACGGATACCAAATATCATCCTGATCTGACAAGAAAATAAAATCTCCTGTGGCTTTATCCATGGCATGACCGAAATTTTCCGTACAGGCATATGCAGCTTTATTGTATCGATGATGCCTATGGCACTGGTGATGATACACCTTGATACGTTCATCCTTATATGATTCCAATATTGTAATCGTATCATCTGTCGAACCGTCATCCGATACGACAATCTCCAACTCAGCATCTGGGTATGCTGAAAGATCCTGATTCAGGATAGAGTCCATCTGTTCTCGTAAATATTTGCCACCATTATAGGTAGCCATGCATACCGATATTATCATTGTATTATATCACTACATAAGAATTATATTTGTCCACTTTGTTTATAAACGATAGGATTCTCATTTGTTGTTATAGAGTATAACAACATACAAAAGTCCATGTCCGTGAAATAATTTAGTCAACTAATAGGAAATAATCGTAAAATTAACGTGAGTTCGACGAATTCAAGACTGCGAGGGCTGAAAGCCCGACACCTAATAGGGCTCTTTCAACCACATGATAGTCAACAATATACAACTGAATAAATTCGTCGAACTCACGTTAAAATTAAAAGATTCGTTTCGGAATTTTAGCTTTGAAATTATGTCCTAAATGTATCAAGCCTTTCCTTCTCATTTTCTTTTGAATATTTTCATCCATACCCTCTTCTTCCTCTTCGTCAATGATGTTTTGATTATAATTTGCATTAAGACATAGTCCAAGAAGCATCAGATATCCCATACCTTTTCCTGAGAAAAATGATTGATCACCAAACCACTCAATGAACATACAGAAGAATGACATAATAGCCACTTTGTAATATCTCTCATCTACGATCTTATTTATTTCCTGCAATCTCCTCTTCCAGAAAAACACAAAGAAATAAATGCCAAAGAATCCGATTTCAGCAAACCATCCAAAGAAAGAATCACAATGGAATCCTACTATTCCACCAAAATTTAATCCCCATATAGTATTAAGGTGATAAACTTTCCATAATGGTGAATAATACACAGCAGCTGCCGCCGTTCCGAAGCCTCCAAAACCACAACCAAATGGGAAATAATCCCAAAGTATCTCCCATGTTGCTTTATTAATCATTGGCCTTGCAAGCTCTTCATTACTCAATCCCTCAATATAATATGTATTAATACGATCCCATCCTAATAGTACAACAACATATACAAGAATAGCCAACTGCCATACAAACTTCATTGATTTGAAATTAAATTTTTTTTTCATATAGAAAAGAAGGAACATCCAAGCACCAAACTGTCCATAATACTTGAATTTCATTCCTAAAAGACCAACAATAGCAATAAGAACAGCTATTATCAAATTTCTCTTTGAACTATCAGAGAACAAATACCATGCCATAGAAGTACATATTGCCAACTGACCAAACGGAGCATTACGATACTCACCTTCTTCTGTCAACTCTGGATTAAAGAAAAAAAAGGTTATTAATGTAATAAGCATCGTTCCCTGCATCCATTTCTTCTGTATTTCAGTAAATTGAGGATTTAGAATCCAAGTACAGTATATCACAGACCATGGTCTAACTTGCTGCATCAAGTCGTACAAGACTGATTCTGGGACATTTACAGCCAATATCAATGAATAGATAACATAGAACGCCAAAAGCCCCAAAAAGAAATAAAACTCTTTCCATGGCTTTTTGTTTGTACTATATATTCTCTTCATTGCGTATGTATAAATTACAATAACACCTGTCATAAGTTCATCAATTGAACTAAAGCCCGGCAAGTCGTTATACGCTATGCAAGTAGGATAATATATGCACCAGTATATAGTAAAGAAACGAGCGATATTATTCATTAATTCTCAAAAGGAATCTGGAACCATGCATATTTATTTCTCGCCCATGTGGCTTGCCCTACTCTATATACCATTCCAAGCAACCACTTTGGGAGTATATCTTTTATAGTCTTTGAACCATTTTCTTTTTTATTCCATGAGCCAGCATAATTATGAGCACAAAAACTTTTCTTTGTTTGTCTAACCTCTACTGCATTACGCGAATTAAAGAAATCACCACAGAATACGAAAATCTCTTTTTTTTCTATATTATGTGTTTCAAAATCATTTATTCTTGAAATCTTTCTAAACTTATAATTTAAATCTGTTAGAATATGATGAAACCTAACCGGTAACTCCATTATATCAAGACTTCCGTCTTCCTTCACGAAATGTTTGTCCTGGTATGTATCAAAGATATCCTTAATCCAAAAACAACCTTTCTCTGCACCTATTACAGCCGCTTCAAAAGCACGAATTTGATCACAGCCAATAAAATAAGGCAATGACAGCAATTCGTCGAAGGATTTATATACAAGTACATCAGCATCAAGATAAATTCCGCCAAAATTGTCCAAGGCATACAAACGAATATAATCCGCTGCAAAAGCATACTTTTTTGCTTCAAACGCCTGCATTGTCCAAATGGTGGAATCTAAGTCAAAATGCTTCTCAATAACATTAAGTCCAAGACAATCCTGAGGCTTCTTTCCCCAAAGCCAAATCTCATAATTTTCGAGATGTTCCTTCCAGGTCTCAAGACACTTTACTATATCAGCGGGAAAAGCATCTCCCGACAACCAACATAAATGTATTATCTTTGGTATCATTATTCCATTATATTTTATGCAAAGATAGCAAAATAAATCCTAAATAACAAATTTCACCATATCTTTTTTCATTGAATCATTGTTATGCCTCAACCATATGTTCATTATGCCTAAGTCTAACTCTGTAATATAATTCGAAGGTAAAAGCGGATTTGAAACGGACCTGAAGCGGACCTACACTGAACCATATCAGAAATTCAACACCAGATTGTAGAAAAAGAAAAAAACATTTAACTTTACACTCTACACCACACAAGCATTAAAGCTCTGACTTTTAAGAATATACAACGGTGTGTAGTTTCGTTTCACTCTACCCCACTCTATCTCATTCATAAACAAACCATTATCATATGTTTGGTATAGAGTGTAGAGTTAGGTTCATTTTTCTTGTGAAATATGATTTCTCACTTTATCGAATATCCGATATTCTCCAACCATTTTACAACATCTTTCATTCTTATAGACCAACGCCCTTTTTCAAGAGCAGTCTGACAATTTCTATCCACCATTTCCTGATAATCTTCAATATTGCTTAAGATATTAAAAATAAAAGTATTAATTTGTTCTTTATCATCAGGCAATTCCAAAACTGGATTATATCCGCAGATATCAATCAATTCCCTTGGAGCGTGACCGATAATCACCATTCGTGAAAGCATTGCTTCCCAATATCTCTGTGTCAAAGTTTCAACACCTTGGGCTATATCAGGATGGGTCATACTCTTAGGCAGACAGACTGTAATCCTTGCATCTCCCATAGCCTCATATAACTCTTCATTAGAATAAATAAACTTGCCATTCACATAGGTACAAACATGATTATCTATTGATAGCTTGCCCAACACTCGCTCATTAGAACGGCCAAATTCCAACAAATTGATATTTCGATTTTTGAGTGGTTCTCCCTTTTTATAATTTAAAACATCAACAGCCTCTGAACACCAAAGCATTTTAACTTGAGGACATCGTTTTTGCATCTCCTCCATCTCCATACGGGAAGTAAAGATTGCTGTACGAGTTTCATGTCTTTTAAACCACGACTCCATTTTGTCATAATAGCATGGCCAACAATCCCAAATAAATGGTATCACCTCATGAGTTACATAATAAGGGAATGCATCAAAGGTAACAGATACAGGTTCTACAAACATTAGCACCGCAGTCTTTTTATCTACATAAATTCTTGGTATTTCATACAGAAAAGCCCAATGATGCAAAATCTTCCATGGAAAATGACTCTTCCCTGCCTGTAAGCCACAATTAAGCAATCCCTCAAATGCAGGATATTTAAAGTTAAGATGCCCAGGATGAATATATGGCGGTATTATTTTTATTTTATGCATTATGGAATAATCTAACATAATACTTCTTATTACTTATATATACGACTCCACACATCATGAAATATCGATTCCCATCTTCATTTATCATCATGCAGTTTAACTAATGACATAATGAAATATGTTTTTACAATACACTAAAATAAAAGAACATATCAAATATTGTATCATTACGAGCCCAAAAGATACTACATTACAATTACAAACAAAGGTAGCATAATTCAAGTAATAGAAGATGAAGAAAGAATGTACCAACCTCACGTTAATCTTTGTCTATTGACAATCTTATCTATTAGTAAATGAATGGGCTGGCAAAAAGCCAAGGAGACAACTATAGCCAGCGAAATGCTCACTGTGGAATTTAGACTTTTAATGTTTAATTGTATAAAGAATTTATATAGTATAGAATGCATAATATAAAGCTCCAACGTATATTCCCCCATCCAATCGAGTATTAGTTTCAACCTAGGTATTAGTTTTAGCCTGCCTTCTGACAGATAGAAAAACAAACAAATCAGAGGCATATAAATACATACTTTTTTCATAGGTTCATATAAGAAATTTAATTCTGGTATTATACGTTGAAGAACGAAAGAAAACACAAAGAATACCGCAAGAGTTAACTGGTATTTTGCTATTTTTGATTGAAGAATATATCCAGCAATCATTCCTACAAAGAAAATGCTGTATTGCTCAACACCTAGATTGTGAGCAGAATAGAACTCATGTTGATATTTTATGAGATAAAAGTTTAATGAAGTAATTATTGTCATAAGTATTACCCATGACAGCAATACGCAGGAGAAGCTGTCTTTTTTGTAAAAAACTGCTTTATGTGCAAGTGGAAATATAATATATAATACAATGGAAACAGCTATATACCAAAGTCCATTGGAGGTACCAACAAACCAATACCCCAAAGTGGTAATATGTCCGATAAACTTCAGCCAATCTGGCTGAAAAGCGATGATATCCTCAAAAATGTAATAGGGGGTGGTCAGTATGATATAAGGAACGAACACCCTAAGCAATCGTCTTTTGTAAAAATCAATGACACATGAATTCTTTGAATAAGAGAAATAGAGTCCAAATCCTGATAGAAACAGGAAACCTTGAGTAAAAACAAGAATGTATATTTTACTAAGTGATGAAGTTATAATGTTTGTTGGTGTGATTCCTGACAACGTAAAAAAATGGCCACTAAGCACTCCGAGTATTGCTATGCCCATCAATGTTGAACGGTATCTGCTAAACAAAACAATATTTAATTCGCTTTTCAACTTCGTAATTATATTTCTCATTTATTTTTTCCATTATATCTGTAATGTGGTTGCTAGGGCGTTGTATGTATAAGTGCCCATAGGATAAAGCGAATGTATGTTTTTTACTTATTTTATTGCCATGGAACACAAAACACAAAGAAATATTGTTCAAACTTACCGCTACGCCCTATAAGATGGTAGTGTCAGATTGCTTATCGGTAGATATTGTAGTCTGTCAAGACAAAGTGCATCTTTGTACGTAACATCTCTGTTTACAAACATCAGCATCACAGTCTCTATATTTGAAAATAGTCGCGGTATCTCATATAGAAAAGCCCAATGATGAAAGATTTTCCATGGAAAATGACCTTTTCCTACCAATATACCACAATTAACAACCCCTCGAAAGTTAGATATTTAAAGTTCAAATGACCTGGATTAATATATGGTGGTATAGTTTGTATTTTTATCATATTTTTCCATATATATACTTTTCTACAAAATTACTTCTATGAAGAATTTTACCTATTCCTATAGAAATAAAGGTTATCGGTATAGCAACTAAAAGAGTAAAAAATATCGAAAGAACACTATTATTTGTATTTTCAAACCATCTACCAACCATCACAAGATTTATATTATTAACAATAAAGTAATGTAACAAATAAACATCTAATGTATTCCTGCCAATAAATGACAACTTATTTTCAAAAAAAGAAGATTCATCTTGTCTTCTAACAAATATCATCAAAATAACAATAATTGCACAAAGTCTCACAACAAATCTCTCTGAGAACGTATTAATAACCTGAAAGCCCAAATCTCTATTAAACAAAAGAATATAACCAATAATTGCAACTGTAAATATAAAGTTACTATGTTTTACATACTCCACAAAATCGTATTTCCTTGTAAAATATCCTAAAATAAAAAAAGGATAGAAATCAGTACAATTTAGTAAACATAAAAGATTTCCCACCTGTGTAGTTGTTTTCCAACCCAACAAGAAGATACAATATACAAAACCAGAAAGTAGTATATCCCAAGTCAAAGTGTTACTTCTGTTAAAACGAAACAATTGCATTGAAATATAGAATAATGATAATGAAATCAAATACCAATATCCATATTTAGCAGGATCCATCAAAAAAGCTATAAGTAATGACCACAAATCAGCAAAAGAGCATACAGAAGAATAAGTAGATGCAAAACAAACACCAAATATAAACATTGGCAATAGGAACATTACAATTTTCTTCAATAATAGAATAAAAGAATATGAATATGGAATATTCTTTTTAAATACTAACATTCCAGAAATAAACATAAATAAAGGCATATGAAATGATGAAATCATTTTTAGCCCAATTGACTCAGATTGAGCATATGAAAAAAAATAAACATGCCCCATTACGACAAGTAACATTGCTAGTCCTTTAAGTCGATCTATATATCGGATTCGATCATTCATCATATACTTTATTTATTAAGATTATTGCAAATATCTAACATTTTTCAATGTTTTAATAACTTTGCAAGGATTACCTGCAGCTATACAATCAGAAGGAACGCTTTTCGTTACAACACTTCCTGCTCCGATTATACTTCTTGCCCCAATAGTAACCCCTTTAAGGATAATACTCTGAGCACCAATCCATACATCATCCTCTATAATAATAGGAGCAGAACAAGTTCCTTCATTGGAATTTCTACGAACTAAATAATCAATTGGATGACAATCGGTATCAATAAAAAGAACTCCTCCACCAATCTTCACATTATTTCCTATAGTCAGTTCCTCATGAATCCAAATTCTGGTACTACTCATTCCCACATTATCTCCAATCCGAATTTGGGCATTAGGAGAATCTGTAAAGAATGAAGCTTGTAAATTCGCAGAGATCGGATTTATATGCTCACCACTTGTCATACAAAAATTATCACCGATAACAATTTTACCAGAACCAATAACGGAAATTACTCCCATTATAGACATATTTTTACCAAAAACAATGCCTTTCTTCCGAAATAACCAACGATAGAAAACAGGTCCAAGTTTTATGCGTAGAATAGTAGATATATTAAGTGTTTTATCGAGCATGATTAAATATCTTTATTAATTGTGGACGTCACAATTTCAAGCGTTTTAACAATCACATCCCATTTTAATTTATTAGGGACATAGTATTGTTTTACACTCTCATTATTAATATATTCCTCAATAGATCTAACAAGACCTTTTTTATCACCATAATCTACCAAGTTTCCATTCTTACCCTCTTCTACGAACTCAGGAAAAGCACCAACTTTCGTTACAACAACTGGAGTACCATACACCATTGCTGTATGAGTTATACCACTCTGTGAACCAGAGACATATGGGCATACAATACAAGAAGCAAATCGCGTAAAATTAGCAAATTCTGCATCAGATAGAAATTTATTAATAATAATATATCTATCGTCTTTTTTCATTTCTTCGAGACAAGAATCATATCCCCTACCAGCGACAACAATTTTTGTATTAATATTTTGCCCGTAATCCCGTATGGATTCATATAAGAATGGTAAACCTTTGTATGGCTGTATACTTCCAATAAACAAAATATATGGTTCTTTAATAATGGGCTCAGAAGTATCAAAGAGTTTGTATGTCTCAAAAGGTCCAAAGTACGTTACATGTATTTTGTCATTATCAACAAACTCCTGCAATTTCGTCTTTGTATGTTCTGAATAGCAGATTAATGGGTAACCTAGTTTAGAAGTAATATTCACAACTTCCTTCAGCTTCTGCTTGCCAGTATGACTCTTAAGCACCTCATGATAAGCGATTACGACATTCTTGTAACCTCTTCGCCTAAACTCTTTAGCAACAATGGCATCGTTCTCCTCATTTACTATTATATATATAATGTCATAAGACCCCTTCTCTATCTCATTAAGCATCTTATGAATAATATAAAGATTTTTTAAGAATGCAACATAACCTATCACATATTTTCTATTACGTACCTGATAGTATGGAACAATATTAAAATCAATCTCTTTATTGAGATAATTGTACAGTTTATTATCTTTACTTAATTTCTTAATATGAGATCCATGGACTGGTGAGTCAAGAACTATCGTTTCCATTCCTTTCCTTCCCTGAATCAATTGAAAGTAAACATTACATTGATGCCCCTTCTCTTGTAAATGTTCTACAAGTGGAATCGTTGCTCCAGGAAAGAAAGAAGTAATAAAACAGATTTTCATAATTATATGATCGTAATTTTCATAATCGAATAACAGAACGTAGGCCTAATATATATAACCAGTGTAGGACTAGCTAATGACAATAGACAATAGAAAATGTCTTAAACATTTTTTCTAAAAATGATATTAAAGACTATCTAGTATACGAATAATTCTTATATTCTTTCGAAATGTTTAGTTCAAATTTCAAACGACAAGCAAATATCCCCACACAAAAAAGCCCATTATTTCTTCATAGTTCCAACTTGAAGCATCTCATTTTTGAGAACATTTTATTCATGATTAAGAATTCAAAGAACAGTTTACTCACATTTATATCATTACAAAATATTCAATTTATTCAAAATTCAACAGCACGTTTGTTTTATATTTATATATAATCATTTCTTTCATTTGTTCTTAGAGCTGATTTTATGAAGTTTCTCCAACCATCCCGAAATTTTCAACATCAGCCAACAAGTGACGCCGCCATCCTTATATATCTGTATTAAATTCTTTCCCATTGGTGTAAATAGGAATAACATCTGATCACGTCCAACTGGCATTGTCAGGGGAGCAAATGAAGACTTACAATTAATTATTTTTTTCTTAATCTCCGGAGACAGAGTTCCTGCAATCTTAATATCTTTGTATATATTCAAACTAAGATATGGAGAATAGCTCTGATCTGGAATGAAGTTCATGTGGAGAAAATGAACGATAGCTGCATCTGCAAAATACTGCAAGCTCATTGCCACTTGACTGTTATAAACATCAGGAAGCAATTTTATCACATTCCCCATCTCATGATCGCTCTGCCACAAAGCTGGCTGATCTTGACTATTTCCTTTCTCAAAACATGAATATGTCCAATTCTTATTCCAACGCCTAAACAATTCATGTGCCACATCATTATCCTTAGCATATATTACACCTCCATTAATGAGATATTCACAGTTAGACACATCAGAACCAAATATTTCCTTCACCCACCCAATCATTCCGCCAGCAAATGGATTATCTTTCAAGAAAACATTTGAATCTGGAATACCAGCCACGTCGTACTCACAATTATCTATGTCTCTAAGAGGCTTACAGATGACAGTATCTGTATCAATATATAAGAAATCGCCTTTTATTAATTCTCTGATTCTTGTCTTAATCTCGCGAGAACGCTCCTTGGGAGTATATTTTTCGGGAACATCAGCCACAACAATATTAGTTATCAATGACATAAGTTCTACATTTGCCTTGACACGCTTTGCCGTTGGCTCATCAACAATTACATTTACAGTCACATCAGGCTCATATCGTCTTAAAGACCATACTGATACCCATAATTCTTCTAAGAAAACGTCTTTCTCAGAACTAACCAATACATATACTATCTGTGTTTTCATAATGAAATATCTACACGTTGTCCACCCTTATAAATAATACTTGCTGGATTACCAACAACAGTACAATTATCAGGATTATTCTTTGTAAATACAGATCCTACACCTATTTTTAACATTATTTCCTATATGGACACCTCCTATGGCAACAACATTGGCACCAAGTCATGGACGGATATCCCCTTATTCTTTATTAAGTTTGTTCACGAATGATGTATTCTGTAGGAAAGAACAACTTTTATATATATGCTCACAGTTGAGAACTCTGCCCCAAGCATGCATGAGAAAGATACCTCCACCTACCCCCCATCCCTATTGCTCCATATAGCAATACTATCATATAGGTTGAGGGGAAAAACAAACTATACGTGAAAAGGATCTAATCTTAACGTGAGTTCGACGAATTTATTCAGTTGTATATTGTTGACTATCATGTGGTTGAAAGAGCTCTGAAGGAGCGATACCTAATAGGGCAGTCCGTTAGGGCTGTCATATTTGTCGATATAGGGGGTATGAGGTCTGAAGGACCGACACCTAAAGTCTTCAGGTGTCGCACTTACAGCGCTCCTTTAATCACGCATCTATAGAATAACAGCCCTTACGGACTGCCCTATTAGGTGGCGGGCTTTCAGCCCTCGCAGTCTTGAATTCGTCGAACTCACGTTAATCTTAAATATAAAACATATCTGAAACAATTTCTTCCCCCATAAATCTTAAAAAACTTTCGCGTATAATAATAGTTCTTATATCCCTTCGAAAGTTTCAAGTCATCTACCAAACGACTGGCATACAAATCGATATCATCCTTAAGGAGAGAGATTTGTTTCCTAACCTTTACATTATGGAACATCTTAATAAATCCCTTGAGATTCTTCATCATTATTCATATTTAGTTAGTTTTTCATTTAAAACTAACTTATCTTTATCTTCTTCAACTCTTTCTTCTGCAATTTCTCTGCCCAATATCTCAATTTCAATCCTATATTGTCAATTAATTCTGCTAATTTATAGACATTACCATATCTCATAATAGGTTTAAACCCTATAAAATCATACATTTTCGCATATAGAAGAAACTCATTCTTAAATTTATGCTTACTTTCCAAGAACCAAGGTTTTTCTGCATCGCAATAATGAATTACGATAGGATCTCTTCCTATTTTTTTAATTTCATCCCATTTCGAGAAATGTATGTTAGAGCCTTCAAGGTCTCTCGTCCATCGTTCTTGAAAGTTATACGTATAATCAAGATAGAACACTTTTCCTTCCAACACCTTATTCAATGCGGCTTGATCAGGTAACCAAAGTTCTTTTTTATAGTCAGCAAGCCATGCTACCAATTTGTCAAGGATTTTATATTCTCTCCAATATTCAAGGTTCATCAGTAACACTCCACTATTGAAAAATGGAGATGTTAACTTATAATCATTTGTCCACTTAATCCAATCGCAAGATTGACTGACAACAGCGCCTAAAGCATATCCACCTAAATTAGTTGAAAAAACATTTTTAAGAGAGTGGCGAACGATAATATCACAATCCAAATAAAGCACCTTTCTCTCTAAAGGCAACATTTCAGGAAGTAGGAAACGATAGTACATCGAGACAGGATACCTCTCGCTCACAGTTAGACCATCAAATCTGTGCCTATCAATATCTATGATTTCTATTTTATGACAATATAACTGTGCTAACTTAGAAAATTTATTTCGCGCATTTTCTGACAATCCATCTGTTAATACATACACATGAGACTCCTCATCCTTATTATTCTCAAAAATAGAAGTAATACATACCAATGCTGGTATAGAGAAATTTTCGTCAGTACATAGTGCAATATTCATCATATTCTTTCGCGTTTCCAATTAATATTGTCTTTAATCACTTTTGCAGGCGAACCGACAATCATAGAATTACTATCAGCACGTAATGATGATGTAACCATGGATCTTGCACCTATCACACAATTATCTGGAATTACGCAACCCTTCAGTATCATAGATTCTGCACCAACCCAGACATGATTACCTATTGAAATATCTACACCATAGTTTATACGATTGTCTTTAGAATCAATAATCGAATGTGAATCTGTAGTTCTAATATGAATTCCATATGAAAACATACAATCATCACCAACTTTTATCGACTTTGACTCACAAGCTGCGAGCTCAAGTACTCCTTCACTCGTCACTGATTCTCCAATCTCAATACTATTATTGTCATCTTCAAACCAGAATATTACATTTTCCAAATGGGTACCACACTTTACATGTAGATGATTCCTATTCCCTTTGAAATAAAACTTACAATTGCATAAAGAGGCTCCCACATCAATACTTATGCAATTATCACGACCAACATTCTTACAGTCCGCATTTTGTATCAATCCCTTACCGACAAGACTGACACCTTTATTAGACGAATGAAACATTATACATCTATAATGTCGATTGATAAATCTAAAAATATTCATTTTAGAACGGATTTTAATCTACTAGTTATCTCAATACAAACTTTAGTCATAACATCCAAGATTCTAACCTTTTGGATATAAGGAGGAATAATTTCATCATGTAACTTTTGATATTCTATCATCCACTTTTCTTCATTAGTTGCGCTAATTCCGGAATGATCATATCTCACAATAATCAAAGGAATATGCTTGAAACTATAACCTGACAAATACAATTTCAACCATAGTTTCCTGTCCGACATTATTTTATAATTCTCATCAAATAAATTATTCTTTAACACCTCTGCACGACAAAAAGAGGCCTGATGGTTTATTGTCTCATTATACAACCATCTAAATGATATGCTATCAGGATATTTTCTTATCTCATTATGATCAGAATATTCAAACAATGCATCACCATAAATCACAGCATCCAAATTATTATTAGAGAATACAAGTTTCAATGTTTCCGCAGAATGAAAAACATCTCCACTATTCATACAATTAATATATTCCCCTTTACAATGCCGAATACCCTTATTTATTGCATTATAAATCCCATTATCTGGCTCAGAACACCGAAAAGATATATTTGATTCTTTTTTTGAAGCAATATGTTCTATATATTCTTTAGAACCATCATTACTACCACCATCTATAATAATCCATTCAAAATCTCTACAAGTCTGAGCCAAGATAGACTCTGCAGTTTTTTTGAGCCCCTCATAGTTGTTATAGTTTATTGTGATTATTGAAAATTTCATAACATACTCTAAAACTAATTATACCACCTACACTTCTAATGCTCATGACCAGACTTTATTAGACAATAATAAAATAATCTTAGAAATCTTATTAAACCAGTTTAACGGCAATGTAAACATTTTACCTATCTTGTAAGTTCGAGAATTAAGTAAATCATCAATCTCTTTCCTATAATATTCTTCTGTATCTTTCATTTTAAATGCTTGCCACAGGAATGGTTCATATCGGTCTAAATGATTCATTATCATCTGGTTTAACGCTTTTTCCTGATTTCCTGACAAAAACGAGGCTCTACTATATCCATGTTTCCTATAGTATAGGACAGTTTCTGGTATTTTATAGACCTCATCATCTTTTCCAAGTAAAGTTAGCCAAAAATCGTAATCTTCATTTCCATACTTCATATTAGGGTTATATCCTATCGTTTTATCATAATCAGTACGTCTATATACTGCAGTACAGAAGATGGCATTTTCCCATAATTCGCTTTCGTAATTATATTCAGGTAAATCCCAAATTCCAGTTTTGCCATAAAAAAATTCAGCCTGTCCATATACAACTTTACAGTTTGCATGTTTCTCAAGATATGACATCGCTTTTTCCGCATAATAAGGAGCAATCAAATCATCTGCATCCAATGGTAATATATATTTACCAGACGATGCTGCAATTGCAGTATTTCGAGCAATAGAAGGCCCTTCATTCTCTTTATCTATATATTTATAACGTGAATCCTTTTCTGCATATTCTCTTAGAATTTCTAACGAATTATCAGTTGAGCCATCATTAACAATGATACACTCCCAGTCATCAACTGTTTGATTTTGCAAACAATCTAACGTTTCACGTATATATTTTGCCCCATTATAACATGGAATTACAATCGAAATCCTAGGTGGTTTATTTGTTTTCATTAGCAATTATCTGAAACTTACGATGCAACTTATATGGGAAAGCTTTCAATAATTTTTGAGAATCAAACGTTATATCCTCATAATATTTAAAAGCATCTCTTATTTTATCAAATTCAATATTCTTTCTACAATCAATCGGATCAGTATATATTTTTTTTACACCTCCGAAATAATCCTTGTATTTAAAATCGCCACCTACAATATCATTCGATAGCACAATTCGTACGTTCGGTATTCCATATGCATCTGAGACAATTAATCCATGAAGTGAACTTGAGATTATTTTTTCACAAGAATTAATTTGATCAATTACATATTGCCAAGAAGTATATCCCTCAAACTTTATAAAAAGAATCTCAGGATGTTCCTCTCTAAACTTGACTACATGTGGTAAATTGTAATCAACATAATGTGGAATAAACCCATATTTATATATTTTTTTAGTTCGAGGAGTATATATCAACGGCAACAACAAAGCAGGGTCACCATATACTTCAGGACAATCAATTCCGAACTCTATCAACTTTTTCCTTGTTAAAGGACCACGAACCGCACATATACGTTTTGGTTTGTGATGCATAACAATATTATCGCTTATAGCACCAGTACCCCATATTATGGATCGTTCATTACAGCAATCAATTACAGAACCTACACATACCATATTTTCAAGATTCTGCAATCCTACTCGCCATTCCTGCCTAACAGGTCTTCCTGTTAATTCATGCAATAACGGAAAATTTATATCATCTCCAAAATTATTATTCTTTAAAGTGCCATCCTCATTATAAAAAAAATAGCCATTAACGACTATCTCATTACTAAGATAATGTCTAAAATAAACAGGAATACGCCGTATCTTTGATAAAAGTAAAGAAATCAGATTCATGAAACCTTTTTTAAAATTGGCAAAATTATGTTGTTTTTAAGCAATTTCTTCAATAAAAAACGACATAATACGGGATTTCCATATAAATGAGCAAAAGACCATATTAAAACCTTATTCAAATCATGTTTCGGAGGATTTGAAGCACAATAATAATCAAACGTTATTCTAAACTGGTTATACCACCATGTTTTAGAATTGTCTAGTTTATCTTTTACTATATTGAAAATCACAGACTTTTCTTGCAAGACTTCAATAATAAAATCCATTTTCTGGCCCTTAGTCATTTGTATTTCATGTATACGATAGTTTCCTATACATTTATTAACGAAACATACTCTTCCGTCAACTATCAATGCACGCAGATAGAGACAAGTATCTGTTGGCTTTGACATTTTCATAAAGCCAGCCTGTATTAAGTTTCTTTTTCTGAATATCGTAGTAAATGTAGATTGGGGCTTTTTATATTTCACTCCAAATCCTTGCAAATATTCGAAACTAGTAATTATCTCGGGATTGTTCAATAATACTGGTTCTATCTTTAAAGAAGGTTCATATATACTATTACTACTTGCACATACCATAGTTATCTCTGGATCACTCTCAAAACAACCTATTGCATTAGAAAAAAATCTATTATCCGTATAATAATCATCATCATCTAAAAAACAAATAAACTCACCAGAAGATTCTTCAAAACCAATTTTATGATTTGACCCCAACCCCATATTCTTCTTATTTTTTATATATTTGCTTACAAGAGGAATACAAAAACTGTTGTCTTCAGTAGAATTATCATCAACGACAATTATTTCTATTTGAACAGCTTTCTGAGCTAAAACGGATTCTATAGCTTGTATTAGCATCTTTGGCCTATTATATGTTGTTATTATTATACTTACCATATTATAAAGTCTTCACTACCATGGAGTAACAATCTATGATTGATAGAGCAATAAATAAAGCATTAAAATAAACCTACTTCAAAAAATTTACTCATAAACAATCTATAGTATACCTTTTTTATGCCATTGTATCACCATACGAACATATTTCTTAGCCTGAATGAAAGAATAATGTGGACGAATTGCAAATGAAGCCGCACACATTAATCTTAAAGAATATAATGGTTGATTATATATATAACGAATAGCAATATTATCATAAAGATATTTCTTAATATGACATTGGATTTTTTTATAATATTCATCATTTATCAATTTACATCCATACGCAATATCTAAATCCCTTTTATACTGAGAATATATTTTTCGAGGATCGAATTTAGTCATAAGATTATGGAAACCAGAAATATTCTCACCATGAATTCTGTAATTTATATTTGGTATTGCACAAAAGCCAACTCTACCATATAAAAATGTCCTAAACAATGAAGGAGTATCTTCTGTTGGACAATCTTTGTCAAATTTTCCAAATTTCTCGTATATTACACGTTTTACCAAACGACACGCACCATTTGTCTTATACCTTCCAGAAAGATATTCATCAACCCCATAAATACAGACCCCATAATCTGTGATATTATGCAAATAGCCAGTAATCTGTGAATTTGCATCTATAATGTTTGCGTTAAATGCAATTGAATCACATTTTTCCTCAAGACATTTTTTTACTGCAAATGAAACCGTTTGCGACATACAAATATCATCCCCACCACTCAACATTATGTAGTCACCGTGAGATAACTCAAATACAACTCTATTTACATGCTCTATAATTCCTTTATTGGGATTATTTTGATTAACAATCAAACTATGCGGTCCGACATATCCAGCTGTCATTTCTTTTATTATTCGAAATGTAGAATCCGTAGAATTATCATCAGAAATAACAATCTCTAAATTCGGATAATCTTGAGATAATGCCCCTTCAACTGTCTCTCTTATATATCGCTCCTGGTTATATGTTAAAATACACAGTGAAACCAAAGGAAAATCATTCCGCATTTATTTAAACAAATTGACAATTTCTACAACTTTTTTAACCTCATTCAATGTAATTGCAGGACCAATTGGAAGAGACAGTTCTTCATCCGCCAAACGCTCTGTAATAGGCAATGAAAGCTCTGGTACGTTCCAAGCCTCCCTTGCATAGCATTCCTGCTTGTGTGGAGGAATTGGATAGTGACAGACTGTACCTACTCCATTTTCTTCAAGATAATCATGCAATCTGTCGCGATTCTCCTTTCCATTTACGATGATTGGGAAGAGATGATAAACATTCTGATCATCTGGAAGAAGGTCTGGAAGTGTAATGAGAGGGTTGTTTATATGCTCATAATAGTAATGAGCGACTTCCTTGCGATGTGCATTGTCTTCTACAAGATACTTTAGCTTTACATCAAGGACTGCTGCCTGTATCTCATCAAGACGTGAATTGCGACCTGCATACTTGAATACATATTTCCTCTGCGAACCATAGTTAGCAAGAGCACGAACAGCAGCAGCAAGTTCAGGATCGTTTGTTGTTACTGCACCTCCATCACCAAGAGCACCAAGATTCTTGCCTGGGTAGAAAGAGTGCCCTGCCGCATCTCCAATACTTCCTGTTATACGGCCATCTGTAAATTTACAACCATGACTCTGAGCACAATCCTCAATAAGCTTTAGATTATATTTCTTGCATAGTTCACCTATTTTCTCTGTATAAGCTATACGTCCATAAAGGTGTACAATTGCAATCGCCTTTGTCTTTGGCGTAATTGCAGCCTCAATTAAGTCATCATCAATCACCAATGTGTTAGGCTTTGGCTCAATTGAAACAGGCATAAGACCATTCTCTGTGATTGAGAGTGTGGTTGCTATATATGTGTTTGCCGGTACAATAACCTCATCACCAGGCTGCATAACCCCCATTTCGATGTATGCACGGAAAATCCAGATAAGCGCATCAAGACCGTTAGCACATCCTACAGTATATTTACAGCCTATGAACTCAGAGTAATGATTCTCAAACTGCTCGTTTTCCTTACCCTGAAGGTACCAGCCTCCGTTTACTACGCGTTTTACAGCTTCGTTTATCTCTGCTCCATGAAGAGCGGTAACGGCTTTAAGACTTAAAAATGAAATATTTGACATATACAATCTATTATTTGCTCAGAAAAATTTTTTGTTTCAAATAATTGGAAAAAGGTAACTCTACTAAATAATGTAGAGCATTTGCTATACAAAAAACAATTGTGAATGATACCAATACCTTCACTATATTTGCTTCGCATCCCACATAGTCAAGTGCATATTTGGCAACATTCCACACATATATAATTTGTCCGAGAAAAATACAGAAAGATATCTCACTCAAGTATTTGACAATCTTTGAACCCTGTATTTTCTTCAAATTATAACTCCCTAAAGAAACCATTATAGAAACAAAACAAGGCAGTGCCACCCAGCTATATAACATATAATCACCTGGTACATTAATCATTCTGGCAACCGACACTCCCAAAATAAGGACTGCTATTGATATAATACATATAAATGGTTTACGCGTAAAAATTATATATTTATTTAGCGTGAAAGTAGTATTCAATTGCGAGACAAGTATTCCTATAAAAAATTCAAGAGCTCTAAAGAAAGGATTGCTATAGATAGTCTGACAATGAAAAAAAAATTGTACAATAGGGCTCCACAATAGAATGGCACTCAAAATGAATACCACAATTACCCTACTCCTATCTGTTATTTTCTGCGTAACAATTTGGAGTAATGGGAACAGGAAATAACATATAAGTATACAAGAGATAAACCAACTCCCACCATTGTGAGATAACGAGAACAAGGATGAAAAAAAAGATTGTATTCCCAATAATTCTACAGGAAAGAGAATCAATTCTTCTATAACTGCGCTTTTACCACTCACAACAATATGTACAATAACCCAAAAGAACGCCCAGACGAAATAAAGCGGAATTATTGATATCAGTCTTTTTAAATAAAATTTTTTTATTTCTTCCGGCTTGGACATATCCCTCCTGCCATATGTCATATTAATGACATATCCTGATAGCAGGAAAAAACCTGTCATAGCTATTGCCCCCATATCCACAAATGAATTGAGAACTCCGTAACTACAATGAAGAACATGAATTCGAGAATGAAACATAAAAACGAGAAAAGCCATCGAAATCCTCATCAAATCGAGGCCTATTGCCCGCTCTTGCGGGCCTTCTATCTGTTTATAAATCATTTATACCACATTAAATCTTTTATTTATCATACGTAATATTATGGCTATCACCTTAAATTCTCTCAATTTTTCAATTACAGCCTCTATCAAATCCCTTATTCCTGTATATATAAATGCATATAGGGGGACAATTGAATTGGTCTTTTGGTGTAATTGCTATTTCGTCATCATCAGTCTCCAATGTGTTGGACCTAGGTTTTATTGATACAGGAACGAGAGCATTCTCTGTGACAGAGAGCGTTGTCACGATATAAGTACTAGTACAATAAATTCATCTTATAATTACATTACCCCCATTTCGATGTGTACACGGAATATACAGATAATTGTGTCTATTCCATTAGTACAACCTATATCCAATAAATTCAGAATAATGCTTCTCAAACAGCTTGTTTTCCCTACCTTAGGGATACCAAAACGCTGTTTACGACTCTATTTACAGCTTCGTTTATCTCTGCTCCATGAAGAGCTGTAACATCTTTTAAAGAAAGAAATGGTATCATATCGTATTCTTTTTAATATTCTATTTCGGATTTGTCATGAACGAAACCTTGTTTGTCTCGAAGTTCAAGATCAAGTGTCACATTGTCCTTGGTTATGTACCCTCTCATTTTGGCTGGATTACCAACCCAAAGAGTATTCTTCGGAATATCCTTTGTTACAACAGAACCTGCTCCTATCATTGCATGACTGCCGATTGTAATCCCAGGGAGTATTGTAGATCCAGCGCCAATAGATGCTCCATTACAGATTTTAGTAGGTAACTGAACCCAATCCTTATTCTTGGCACGAGGATAGAGGTCATTGGTGAACGCACAGTTGGCTCCTATCATTACATTGTCTTCAAGTTCTATCCCATCCCACAATTGTACACCACTCTTAATCGTACAATTATTACCTATCTTTACTTCATTCTCGATTAGACAATGAGAGCAGATATTACAGTTTTCTCCGATTTGCGCTTCTGGAAATATCACACAAAACTGCCAGACATTTGAAGATTCTGGAATATTTTTACATTTGCAATCAGACAGTGGGTGTATCATTTCTCGTTGCGGTATTTTATAAATTCATCATAATCCCTAATATAGTCTTCAACCTTATACACATCAGATGCCAGAACCATACATACTGCCCCTGATGAGAAATCTCCAAGATCACGCCACATTCCGGGTTTAACATACAGCCCCTGATAAGGACGATTAAGGAAGAATGTTCGTTTACACTTGCCATCGTCAAGAGTTACAGTAAATGACCCCGAAGCAGCAATAATAAGTTGGCTTAGATTACGATGAGCATGAGAACCTCTTTCCTCTCCTCCCGGAACATCATAGATATAGTAAACACGCTTTACATCAAATGGAAGCGTTTCACCATTCTGTACTACCGTCAAATTACCTTTACGATCTGAATGGTGCTTGTCAAGCTCAATTATAGAACAATCAAATACATTATATTTCTCCATTGCTCTTCAATTTTAGATATTCACTATAATCTTCAATATAATCTCTACGATCATACTTGGTATCAGCAAATTCAAGAGCAAGTGATGCTGTAGAGAAATTATCCATCTTACGCCATAGTCCCTTAGGAATGTAGAGACCATAGTATGAGCGATTGAGCGTAAAAGTCTTCTGCTGCGTACCATCATCTACTGTCACATCGAATGAACCAGCCATAGCGATGATAAATTCATTAGTGTTTTTATATGCATGTCCGCCACGGTCTTCACCACCGGGAACATCATATATCCAATATGTGCGTTGAATTTTAAATGGTATATGATCCATTTCCTGAACAAAAGACAAATTTCCTCTATAATCAAGGAATCTAGGTAATTCAACAATGTATGGTCTTTTCATAAATTACTTTCTTCTATTTAACATATACCTAACCTCTTTTAACTCCTCAAACTTAAATATGTAGCTAACTCCAAAATAAAAAGAAGTCCCAACTATTGTACCTATTAAAACTTGTAAAATTAAGATATTTGTACATTTTATTGATAAAGAAACTAATCCAAACATCAATAAACCAAGAAATAAAGAAGGGAGAATATCTTTTATTTGTTTAAGATATCCTACATTTATTAATTTGCCTGTATAATATGTATTACACACCAAAGCAAACATTGTGTAGAAAAAATCAGTAACACACAACATCTCCAAACTTAAATTAGAAGCTGCATAAATAAAAACAACAGCTCCTACTATTTTCTTGAAAATCTCCAGCCTTAAAGACAAATCTGTTCGTCCCTTAACATTTAATAAATTTACATTTAATATCTGCAACGGCTGAAACATATATGTGAAACACATAATCTGAAGTAAAATAACACACGCCTCCCATTTAGCAGTAACCATTGTTATTACAATCGGATAAGCCAATGCTGACAACAACATCATAATAGGAAATACCACAAACGAAGATACTTTAATCATTTTTCTATAGTTGTATGCCAAACGTTCATTATCACCTTGTAATTTACTAAGAACAGGAAAAGATACCCCGGTAATTACACCTGCTATATTAGAAGATGGCATCGATGCATATCCAGAAGCCCGATTATAGTTTCCTAGATCTACCGTTCCTCCGAATTTTCCCAATAAAACAGGAACTATATTACCATACAACGTATATAGAATATTAACCCCCATCATCTTATTTCCATAATTCCATAGGTATTTAAAAGATTTCTTAGAAAATGGAGCTTTAGGCAGCCATTTTACCACCCACCAAATCTGAATTAATCCAATTAAACTTGACACAAGTCCAGAAAAGACTAAAGCCCAAAGACCATACCCCATATATGCCATAGAAATACCGACAATAGAACCTATAACTTTATTAACAACAGAAATACGAGCAGGATTCTTGAAATCAAGTCTTCTATTTAGTATAACACTTTGAGGCGTCCCCAAAGGTCCCCAAAGGAATCCTAATGCGGTTACTCTTATTAAAGATCTCAACACTGGGGTGTTATAAAAATCAGCAATATAAGGCGAAAGAAAAAAGAGAGTAACATAGCAGACGACACCGACAATAACACTATAGTAGAATGCCGTTGACAAGTCCTCCTCCGTCAAGTTTTCCTTACGAATCAAAGCAGAACCGAATCCTCCACTAATAAAAACTCCTGCAACAGCCATAAAAACAGCAGGCAGTGCAGTTATACCATAATCAGAAGGAGACAACATACGAGCCATAAAAATACCAACTATAAATTGCATCCCATAGTTCATAAATTGATCAAAAAACTTCCAATATAGTCCTTTTTTTGTTTTATACCTTAACGATTCTTCTGCCATTTTTACATTAAATAAATCTCTTCTAATTTAACGTGAATTCGACGAAAATACTTTTAAAAAAATATTCTGTCTGTCATTCATGCAATCCATAATCTCAACTCTCATGTTTCATAAATAAGACACAACAAAGCACCCAAATAGTAATAACTATTTGAGAATTAGTTTCTTATTATATCAAAATCATAAACTTGGGAATTTTCCCATGATACGGACATTCCGCTGATTTCTGCAAAGGTAGTGAAAAAAAATGAAAACAAAAAGGAAAAAAAGAGTTTTCTTTGAGAATATGTCATTTTTTCGATTTATCTCATATTTTTTTCCATTTATCCCACTTTATTCACTCTTTTTCTTTATCATCACTCTTCGGAGCAAGGATCTGCGCCATTATCGTTCCAGAAATAGAGTGCCAAGCACAACTTACGGCACATGGAATGACAGCAAGCGGACAGGAAACAATGAAGAACTCTGAGGCAAGAACTGTGGCGAGACCTGCATTCTGCATACCGACCTCGATAGAAATAGTACGGTTCTTAGCTGCTGAGAAATGGAACATCTTACCCACACTATAGCCAAGGAGATAACCCAAGCCATTGTGGAAGAACACTACCACCAAGACAATAAGGAAGAAAGTTATGCCTTCCATTAGGAGTTTGTCGTGAACAGCAGAGACAACACCACCCACAATACATGCAAGTCCGATCACACTGAACGCAGGCATAACCGACTGTGCCTTGCGGAAATTCTCATTCCTCCCCATGAAAAGGTTGCAGAAGAAACCTATGGTAACAGGCAAGAGCGTGACGAGTAGTATGTTACGGAACATGCCAAGAGCATCAACCTCTACCCTCTCCCCCGCAAGCCACAACACGAGCAACGGAGTAACCACAGGTGCAAGCAATGTACTTGCGGTAGTCATTCCTACGGAGAAAGCCACATCGCCCTTACACAAGTACGACATGATATTGCTTGACACGCCTCCAGGACAGCATCCAACGAGGATTATACCCACCACAACAGGTTTCGTAATCTCAATGCCAAGATAGCCAACCCCTACGGTTAGCGACCATGCTATGAGTGGCATTAGTGAAAATTGAGCACACGTGCCGATGAGTATGTCCCATGGACGTGCAGCAAGCACACGCATGTCGTCAAGAGTGAGCGTGAGTCCCATGGTGAGCATTATAAATCCAAGTATCAAAGACTGTATATCACCATGTACCCATGAAAATATGACTGGACAAAAAAACGTCACTACTGCTACTGCTATAATGAAATAGCTGGTGTAGGTAGAGAGTATATGAGAAAGGAAATATAAGTATTTCAATTTATTATTGTTTTTAGTACTCCCTTATCACCGTGGTGAGATCAGGTATTTGTTTGAGTGCATCAATTATTCCCGTAAGTTCCTCACGATCATGTACACGCATCTCGATACGTCCCTCGAATATACCTTTGTCAGAAGATATGGAGAGCTTATGAATGTTAATGTCCATCTGGTCGGCAATTACAAGTGCCACATCACGTGCTATTCCCTTACGATCAATACCCTTGATAACAATGACAGCATCGAAAAGCAGATCATCATTATCGTTGCGCATATTCCACCGTACGGCAAGAATGCGGTGTGCATAGGTGTTGCGGAGACGGTTAACGACTTGACATGAGCGATGGTGAAGTTCTATATGATCATTACCGTCGATATAGCCTACAACATCATCCCCCGGAATCGGATGACAACAATCATGCGAGAAAACATACTTGTTGATATTATCCTCTGAGATGACACATGCACGATCCTTGTCGAAACCTTCCTGTACCGTGAGGAATTCATCAGCATCGTCTTTGTCATTCTTTGACTTCAAGAATGGCACGAAGCGACGCCAACGACCTTTTTTACTCTTCTTGACCACACCGAGGATATGGTCTAGATCCTGTTCCGACAACGTTATAATGCCGTTACCGATATCAAGCAAAAGGTGTTCTTGTTTCTCCATGCCATGTGCCTCACAGAGAGCACGTATGGCAGAAGTGGTAAGGTTGAGGTCATGCGACTTCAACCATTGACGCAACATCTCTAGTCCTTTCTGCTGTATGTCACGGTTAGCACGTCGAAGTTGTGTCTGTATCTTATTGCGTGCCTTTGCCGTAGTGACAAACGACAACCACTCCGACTGAACATGCTGAGAGTTAGAGGTGATAATCTCCACTTGATCACCCCCCTGAAGCACATGACTCAGGGGCACAAGCTTATGGTTTACCTTTGCACCAATACAATGTGAGCCAAGGAACGTGTGAATATAAAAGGCAAAGTCGAGTGCAGTTGCTCCTGACGGAAGCGTGATAATCTCTCCCTTTGGAGAGAAAACGAATATCTCAGATGCAAAAAGATTAAGTTTGATAGCATCAAGGAAGTCCATAGCATCCGGCTGCGGATCATCAAGAATCTCCTTAATGGTACACAACCAATCATTGAGTTCTCCTTCATTATTCGGTTCATCGGTGCCTTCCTTGTATTTCCAGTGGGCAGCAAATCCCTGTTCTGCAATTTCATCCATGCGTTTTGAACGGATCTGCGTCTCTATCCACTGTCCCTGATTACTCATTAAAGTGACATGGAGAGCCTGATATCCATTAGCCTTAGGATGAGAGAGCCAGTCGCGCAAACGATCGGGATGCGACTTATACAACTTTGTGATAGCCACATATATACGGAAGCATTCATTGACCTCATCTTCTGGTTCAGGAGATTCGAAGATGATACGCACAGCAAGGATGTCATAAATCTCATCGAATGAAACATGCTTATTACGCATCTTATTCCAAATAGAATAAGGCGATTTGACACGCATCTTTATAACATACTTACATCCCATGGCATCAAGCGCCTCACGAATAGGATCGGTAAACTTAGCGAAAAGCTCGTCACGCTGTTCCTGCGTATGAGCTAGTTTTTTGCATATATTCTCATAGGAATCAGGATGTTCGTAACGGAAAGCGAGATCTTCAAGCTCTGTCTTTATCTTATTTAGTCCAAGACGATTTGCCAATGGAGCATAAAGATACAATGTCTCACCTGCCACCTTTGTTTTCTTTCCATCGGAAAGATTATCAAGGGTACGCATATTCTGCAAGCGATCACATATCTTGATTAGGATGACTCGTATGTCATCCGACATAGTAAGAAGCAGTTTCTTGAAATTCTCAGCCTGCTCTGAGGCTTTATCGCCAAATATACCTCCAGATATCTTAGTGAGTCCATCAACAATCTGTGCAATCTTAGAGCCGAAGATATTCTCCACATCCTCCACAGTATAGTCGGTATTCTCGATGATATCATGCAACAATGCCGCACAAATAGATGTAGAGCCAAGTCCCATCTCTCGTGATGCGATAAGCGCTACCTCAATTGGATGTATGATATATGGTTCGCCATTCGGACGGCTCACCCCCTCGTGAGCGCGACAGGCAAAGTTATATGCTTTCTGTATTACATCCACCTTCTTGCGGTGCGGACTGGCAAGATAGGAGTCTATAAGTTCCTGATATAATTGTTCAGCTTGTTTTTCCTGCATAACAGTATGGAGTTAGTATTTAAGGTAAATAAAATATATACAAAATAAAGGGTTGGTAATCCATATGGATTACCTAACCCTAATCTGTTTTCCGGCACGAATTGAAGAACCGGATATTTTGTTGAGTTTCTTGAGCTTAGCCACAGTAGTGTGATTCCTCTTTGCTATTTCAGAGAGAGTATCACCATTCCTGATGGTCACGCTTCTGCCTCCACGTGCACGTCTTGCCTTTGCCTTACGACTAGCACGTGCACTTTGACGTGCCGCACGCTGGGCAACTGTTGGTGCGCGATAAATCGGAGCATCATCGTTAACTGCCACCTCTGCACGCTTCATCAACTGATCTACATTATAAGCATAAACAGAGTCTTCCTTCTCGATAAACGCATTTATATACTCAATAGGCAGACGGAGGTCGGTAGGCTCACTATAACCAGTCACCACATCACGACGATACTGTGGGTTGAGTGAACGAAGCTGTTCCTTACTTATACCTATGACGTTTGCAAGCTGTTCAAAGTGTACATCACGATAGAGCATAATGGTATCAGTCTGTACAGGGAGCTTGGTGAGCATCGGACAAATGTTATGCTCGCAGTAATAGTTCATGATATAGTTAGCTGCGATGAATGCAGGAACATAACCACGAGTCTCATTAGGAAGATATGGATATATCTGCCAGTAGTCACGCACACCACCAGCACGGCGGATAGCCTTGTTGATATTCTCCGGACCATAATTATAGGCTGCAATAACAAGGTTCCAGTCACCAAATATCTTATACAAATCAGCAAGATAGTGGGCTGCTGCATAGGAAGACTTCACAGGATCACGACGCTCGTCTATCATGGTTGTGATTCGCAATCCATAGCGTTTTCCTGTTGCCACCATAAACTGCCAGAGTCCTGTGGCACCCACGCGAGACACGGCATTAGGATTAAGTGCAGACTCTATAACTGGGAGATACTTGAGTTCTAGAGGAATACCATAGACCTCAAGAGCTTGCTCAAAGATTGGCATATAGAAATTGCTTGCACCAAGCATATAGCCTACAGAACGACGCAGACGAGTTGAATATCGGTCAATGAACTTCTGTACGACATCGTTCCAAGGCATCTCCATAGCTGTAGGAAGACGTCTGAGACGATCCTTATACACCTCTACATCATAAACAGGATTAACATCACGCATCTGACATGAAGTGTCAGCCATAAGATATGTCTTTGCATTATATTGCTGCACAAGGGAATCAAGTTCGAGAAGCATTCCCTCTGGAACCTCTATTATTTCCTCATCACCATTATCCTTACCGATAACGATTTCCTCGTCATCGTAGTTATATGTGTCTGTTGTAGTTACGTTTACATCCTGCGCATACAGGGAAGTTATGTTGCCAAAGAATACGGCAAGCGAGAGAATTGTATTTCTTTTATTCATAATTTTCAATTAGTTAAGCATGGCGTGAAAACGCCAAGAACCTTAGAGGTCAAAAGGTAAGAGCTGCGTTAATGCCTATTCCCGTGGTTGAAAAAGAATTTACTTCCGCATTCATCCACGACTCCTTCTTTGAAGTCCCGACAAAGCCAGGCTCCACATGCAGGGAAAGGTCATCCGAGATGTCGAACTGTGATAGTGAGGCATCAACATAAGCATCAATTATACTTAGTCCATATACACCTAGCATACAGAAGAAACTTAGATCACGCCAGCGACGAAAACGATCCTTACGCGATTTGAATTGTGCCTTCAAACGCTCCGAATCACTCTGCGCCATGACGAGATACGGAAATTTCTCATAGCTTTTGGTCTCCGGATCATTATCCGAGATGTCAATGTAAGCCCGAGAATAATCGCTATACATTTGGTTGTTCCAACGCATGGCATAAGCACAACCGACAAATCCTCCATAAATAATTGGGAGTTTCCAATACTTATGGTTGTAAATCTGTCCAGCACCCGGAATAACAATAGCAAGCCACATAGCACGTTTTGGATCCGGCTTCCATGTAGCCCAGTCACGCTTTGCTTTCTTCCCTGCCATTTTGAGAGCAGCGACAGAGTCGGCAGGAGTTAGGTCTCGAATAACATTTTTCCCATCTACTAACTCAGGCTCTGCGGAAACATGTTGTATATTGCCAGAGTCATTCTGGGCATACGCAACAATGGCAGAGAACCATAAGCTCACTACCATTATCAAAAAGCGATATTTATTATTTATTTGCAATTAATAGCCTAACCAAGCCTCCCCAAGAGGAAGGATGTTTGTTGTATTCTCCCCTCCAATGACTGGAAGCACTAAACACTTCCCGGTATGGGTGGGGAGGAAGTTTTTACTTCAACTTATCAAAGAGTATAAGGATACGTTCCAGATCCTCCTCACTATTGAAAGGAATGGAAATCTTTCCTTTTCCCTTCGGATTACAGGTAAACTGCACCTTAGTGTTCAGGAAATCCGAGAGACGATCCTTGAGAACATTAAATTCCTCTGGAAGTTGCTGTTTTGCAACAATCTTCTTTGTTCCCGTTGTTATCTCCTCACCATTCTTCAGAAGACTAACCATTTCCTCTACTTTACGCACGGAATAGTTATTCTTCATAATCTCCTTATAGAGCTTAATCTGAAGAGACGGTGAATCTATTGACAGAAGAGCACGTGCATGTCCCATATCAATTTCTTTCTTCTGAAGCGACAGTTGTATCTGTGCAGGAAGACGGAGCAGACGGAGATAGTTGGCAATAGCCGCACGCGATTTTCCGACGCGCTCACTCACCTTCTCCTGCGTCATTCCGTCGTTCTCAAGAAGGTGCTGATATGCCAATGCAATTTCTATAGCGTTGAGATCCTCACGCTGGATATTCTCCACGAGAGCCATCTCCATGATGCTCTCATCGCTAATAGTACGTATATAGGCAGGAATTGCTGTAAGACCTGCAATCTGTGACGCACGCCAACGACGCTCACCAGCAATAATTTGGAAGCGGTTATCGTCAATCTGGCGAAGGGTGATAGGCTGTATGATACCTATCTCACGAATGCTGGTTGCAAGTTCCTGAAGAGCTTCTGAATCGAATTCACGACGAGGCTGATTAGGATTTGCCTCAATCTGAGATATCGGAATCTCGTTGATAGTGGAAGACCCCTGCGGACGAACGCCCTCTGTAGAGATAAGGGCATCAAGACCACGGCCAAGGGCATTATATTTCTTATGAACTGCCATTTTTATTCAAAAGTAAGAAGTAAAAATTAAAAAGTATGATTGGAATTCCTACTAACAGACGTAACCTTCACTTTTTATTTCCACATCTGCAAATTGTACATCAACATCACTTCTCCCGGGAGATTATCTCCTTTGCGAGGGCAAGATGATTCTTCGAACCAGTAGAGTCTGCATCATAGAGAATGACAGGCAGACCATGTGAAGGAGACTCTGAGAGTTTCACGTTACGCTGAATGACCGTCTTGAACACAAGTTCCTGAAAGTGACGCTTAACCTCGTCATAAATCTGGTTGGCAAGACGAAGACGTGAGTCGTACATCGTGAGAAGGAAACCTTCTATCTCAAGCTGCGGATTAAGCTTGCTCTTGATGATCTTAATCGTATTGAGCAACTTGCTAATACCCTCGAGTGCGAAATACTCACACTGAACCGGAATGATAACGGAATTAGCCGCTGTAAGTGAATTTACGGTGATAAGCCCAAGTGAAGGACTACAGTCAATGAGGATATAGTCGTACTCATCGCGAATTGGCGCAAGGAGCTTGGAGATGACGTGCTCACGGTTCTGAATGTTAAGCATCTCTATTTCAGCACCAACAAGGTTAATGTGGCTTGGAATTATATCAAGTCCTGAGATATCCGTGGTATAGATTGCATCACGCACATCAACGTGGTCGATGATGCACTCGTATAGAGAGCAGTCAATCTGCTGGAGGTCAACTCCCAGACCGCTCGAAGCATTTGCCTGAGGGTCGGCGTCAACCACAAGTACGCTCTTTTCCAATGTAGCAAGAGACGCAGCCAGATTGATGGTTGTTGTTGTCTTGCCAACGCCTCCTTTCTGATTTGCGAGCGCGATTATTTTACCGAGTTTTTTGTTCATGATCTTACTGATATGTACATATTAGATTGCAAAGATACTATTTTTTTTCCAAATACGAGGATTTTGTCTCAAATAAAATACATTTTTTTGCATTTTAATGACTAATTACATAGTTTTTTATTATTTTTGCAGCCAAAATGAAACCATTAATTCTCATATCAAACGATGATGGCTATCAGGCAAAGGGACTCAACGAACTTGTCCGCATGGTTGCTGATTACGGAGACATAATTGTATGTGCACCTGATGGAGGACGCTCCGGAAAGAGCTGTTCCTTCTCTATGGAGGCTCTCACCCTGCGCCATCAGAAGACTGAAGGAAACACCCAGACATGGGTTTGTTCCGGCACTCCCGTGGATTGCGTTAAGATGGCATATTCACAGTTATGTCCAAGAAAGCCTGCACTTGTTATCAGTGGCATAAACCACGGCGATAACGCAAGCACTAATGCCCATTATAGCGGCACCGTTGGAGTGGTAACGGAGGGTGCAATCAAGGGGATTCCAAGCATAGCGTTCTCTCTATGCGACTATGCCGAGGATGCCGACTTTGAACCAATGACTAATATTGTCAGGTCACTTGTAGAGAAAGCCTTGAAGGACGGAATGCCGAAAATGACATGTCTGAACGTCAACTTTCCGAAGACGAAAAATCCTGCTGGTGTAAAGGTTTGCAGAATGGCTCACGGACATTGGAGAAACGAGGTGGAGAAATGTACTCATCCAAGTCGTGGATATGACTATTATTTCATGTGCGGATACTATCAGAATGATGAGCCGGAAGCAGAGGACACAGACGCTTGGGCTTTGAAACACAATTATGTGGCTATCACTCCTATCTCCGTGGATATCACCGACTTTGACTACTTAAAGACTCTAAAATTAACAATTAATAATTAACATGCCTTTCGCTCTCCAGCTCCCTCCCTACGGGGGAGGGCGGGGGGAGAGGCCGCATTTTTATGAAATACTACCTTATAGTTGGAGAGGCAAGTGGCGATCTGCATGCCTCGCACCTAATGAAAGCGCTCAAGGAGCAAGACAAGGATGCCAAGTTCAGATTCTTCGGTGGTGACAATATGACCGCCGTGGGAGGAGAGCGTGTGCGCCACTATAAGGAACTGGCATATATGGGATTCATCCCCGTACTTCTGCATCTGCCTACGATATTCAAGAATATGGCAATGTGCAAGAAAGACATTACCGAATGGCAACCCGACGTGGTTATACTCGTGGATTATGCAGGATTCAATCTTAATATCGCAAAACACCTTAGAGATAGAAGGTCAAAGGTCAAAGGTCAAAAGCCGAAGGTATTCTATTATATTGCGCCAAAGCTCTGGGCTTGGAAGGAATACCGTATCAAAAACATAAAGCGCGATGTAGATGAGTTGTTCTCCATATTGCCTTTTGAAAAGGAGTTCTTTGAAGGAAAACATGACTATCCTATTCATTATGTCGGTAATCCTACCGCTGACGAAGTTAGGCTTTTCCGTTCAGAATACAAAGAGACATATGAGGATTTCTGCAAGAGAAACAATCTTGACGAGCACAAGCCGATTATAGCCCTTTTGGCAGGTAGCAGACGACAGGAAATAAAAGACAACCTTCCCGCTATGCTAGAAGCCGTAAAGGCATATCCTGAATATCAGCCAGTACTTGCCTGTGCCCCAGGCATTGATGAGGATTATTACAATCAATACATAGGTAATAATATCGTAGGACGCACTCATAACGAGACCTATGCCCTACTCTCCCACTCTACCGCCGCCCTCGTCACAAGCGGTACGGCAACTCTGGAAACTGCCATCTTCGACGTTCCACAAGTGGTTTGCTACAAAACTCCTGTCCCACATATCATAAGATGGGCGTTCAATCATATCATCAAGTGTAAATACATATCACTTGTAAATCTGATAGCCGACAAGGAAGTAGTTCAAGAATTATTCGCAGATCGATTCTCGGTAAAGACTATAAGAGAGGAACTCGGAAAAATCCTTCCTAACAAAGAAGGACGATCAAAAATGCTCTCAGAATATGATATCATTGACGAGAGACTCGGAAATGAATCTGCTCCCGAGAATGCAGCAAAGATGATGATCCACTGTGCCTCCGAAGTAAATCCGTAGCAAATCCCTTTTTCCGCCCATTCTTAGGAATGGTTTAGAAGCGAAGGTGAAGTTTACTATGACATGATAGTCAAAAAAATACAGGTTAGTCTCAAATATTTGAATACTAACCTGTATTTTTTATTGTTCACTTTTAACTTTCCATTTATTTAGAATCTCACGTATGTCTCAAGCCAGAATTCTGTGTAGTTAGGATCAGAAACGCTGTTTCTGTCATGAACATAGTTGAACTGTGGCTGGAACATAAGGTTCTTGTGAAGGTTGATAACAGGACAGATAGAGTAGATTGACTTGTTTGAACCCCACTGGCCATTATCACGATATGCATCATACTTGAGCCAAGTCTTGAGCCAAGGAGTACAAGGGATTCCGACAGTTGCATACCAGCCGTCTGCACGACCTGTTCCTGTCCAAGAAACCTCACCTGTATATTCATCAACTTTAAAGTCACTTACCTTATGACCAGTAGAGTGAGCATACTCTGCACGGAATGACCAATCGTTTACGTCATACTTTCCAAAGATAAGATAACGGTTACGATCAACAGTCACGCCATTAGATGCTGTGAAGTTACCTGTCCAGCCATATGCACCAACAAACAAGCCCTTGATTGGCTGAATCTGAATAGTACCAGTAATATCCTTCTGAGAGTTGGCATCTGCTGTGTTTATGCCCTGACCGTTGCTGACCATGAGCTGATAGTGAACAAAGCGATGACCGTCCTCTGCAGGGAAAAGATCACCCTGGAACTGAATACCCTGATCACGACCGCCGTTGCTGGTATTCTCTGCACCAATAAAGTCTGAGTGACCTGTGAGCTTCTTTGTAAGCTGAGAATAGTCACCTACTCCCACATCCCATGGGTTCATTGGGTTCTCAAGACCGAAAGCACGCTTATACTGACCAATCTTGACCTTGAACTCCGGATATTTCTTCCACTCTACGAAGAAATCCTTCATATGGAAAGAAGCATTATTTGTCTGGAGCTGAATACGATAAGCGAAATCGCCAAGGATAGTACCGTCAACATAGAGACGTACAAGACGCTGCGTGAATCCATCACCAGAGTGCTTGCCATCCTGAGAAGTTGCTGCATACTTACCGATGAAATAACCACCGAACTTTGGAGCAGAAACATAAGAAGTCACCTTACGGCCATACTCCTTCTCTGCCTGTTGGTCTGCCTGCTGCATTCCAGAGGCAATAGCGTTGTTAAGATAGTGTGTGATGAAGCCTTCTTCTGTACGCTCATCAGACATGAACTCAGAGTTATCCTGAGTGTTTTCCTTGTTCTCGCCGACATTCTCGCTTGTTGTGTCAGCCATTACAGGCACAGCCATAAGAACCGCAAGTGCCCAAACTGTTATTTTCTTCATAATTCAATTTTTAACTATGCATTATATGCACATTAATATTTAACGTAATAATTACGTTCATATTGTAATTATTGCAAATATTTATCAAAAAAATATCATAAAGGCACTTTCGAAGTTCTGTTATTTCAGTAATGCTGCACGAGCCTTTGCGAACTCCTCATTCTTCTTTTTCAGATGATGACGGAGTTCATCAGAACCTGTAACCTTGATGTCTGCAATAGGCTTTAGGGCATCAACAAGTTTCTTGAGGTCTGGATATTCCCCGGAAAGAGCCTCCAATCCATCATAAGCCATGTTGACCTGCTTGCAAAGATCCATTGCCGCAACATCTGTCATAACTGGCATATAGAGATCAGGATTACGGGAGAGTATATAAAGGACCTCTACCGCGTATGCTGCCTCAGCCGCATAGAACTTATCCAGTCGGTTGCGCTTCTTCATGTCCTGATAGAACTGCTGGGCATTTGCAAAACTCAACTCCGCATTCTTTGCCTCATCAGCCGCTTTCTGATTAGCCTCGTCAGTCTCAGCCGCAAGGCGTTGCATCGTGTTTGAATAGAAATCATCATCATCAAGTCCGTAAAGACCTGCCACCGTCATATCTACGGCAAGATATGCAGATGCCACATATTTCTCCTGAAGAGTGGCAAGATCATCTATATCACCCTTCGAAAGGAGATAATCGGGCTTCACCTTCTTCTGCTGATCCGTAAGACTGAATTTTCCGTTCTCAACAAGAGCCTTGAAATCGACATTTGAAGCCGTAGAGGAAATGATTCCCGCAATACTGTCAAGATGCGATACGAGTTCGGGTGACAGATTCAACTCTGAATGAGGAGCAGAATCTTCCGCAACAGCCTCCTCACCACTCGTCTTCTTCCCTCCACATGAAGCGAGGGCAAAGGCAAGGGCACAATATAATATGGTTTTCTTATTCATAGTCTTATACTTTTGGCTTTTAAATGAAAAGTGAACAATGAAAAATACGGATTACAACCTGTATTTTCATATTTTTCATTTATAATTTTTCATTTAGTAGAAGATATTAGTGAGTGCAAGACCAACGAGTGTAGATACAATAACACTAACGAGTCCTGGCATCATGAATGAATGGTTGAGCAAATATTTTCCGATAACCGTCGTTCCAGAACGGTCGAAGTTCACAGTAGCAATATCTGAAGGATAGTTTGGTATGAAGAAATATCCATATACAGATGGTAATACGCCAAGAAGCACAACTCCTGAGATACCGAGAGAATATGCCAATGGCAGCATAGCCACCACTACAGCACCCTGAGAATTGATGAGAACTGATACTGCGAAGAACGCAAAGGCGATAGCCCAAGGATATTCTGTCACTATGCCCTTCAAAGCACCCTGCATCTCTGCCATATAACCAGCAAAATATGTATCTGCAAGCCATGCAATTCCGTAGATAGCCACAACAGCAACCATACCTGACTGCCATACAGCACCACTAACTGCCTTCTTTGGACTTGCCTTAGCGAAGATAATCATGAATGCAGCCGCAGCTATCATTACTATCTGGATGATAAGGTTCATGGCCAATGGTTTCTGAACATACTCCGTACAACCGGCAATCTCAAGTTTGGCGTTGAGAATCTGCTTTGCCGTAAGCATAGCACCACCGATATCAAACTTAGCCGTATCTTCTACACCCTTCACAAGCTGCAACGTATTATAGCGAGGACGGATATCGCAACCCACAATCTGCATTACAGAGAAGAGAACGATTATACCAAGTGCTCCAAGGAAGATATACACAGCCATCTTTGCACCCTTATCCACTTTCTTGTCAAGAACAGATGCAGAAGAGCCATACATATACTCATACATCTTAGGATCTTTAAGACGCTCCTGGAACTTAGGATCCTTTTCAAGATCCAAGCCACGCTTATATGACAAAGCGGCAGCCGCCATCAATCCACATAGACATGCTGGAATAGTAATTCCGATAACCTGAAGATTGTTCACATCAAAATGATAGGCATTAGAGATTACCACGAAAGAGGCAACCGCAGCAGCAATCGGAGAACACGTGATACCTACCTGAGAGGCTATAGAAGCCACTCCACAAGGACGCTCAGGACGGATTCCCTTCTTCAACGCAATATCGCAAATGATAGGCATAAGGGTATAGACAACATGACCTGTTCCTACAAGCACAGTAAGGAAGAACGTACAGAGAGGAGCAAGGAATGTGATATGGTCAGGATGCTTACGGAGAAGTTTCTCAGCCAACTGGATAAGCCAGTCCATACCGCCCGATGCCTGCATCATACCGGCACAGGTAACAGCTGCTATGATGATGTAGATAACATCCGTAGGAGGATTTCCCGGTTTCATGCCGAAACCGAACACGAGAATGGCCAATCCGATACCAGAGATTGCGCCAAGAGCAAGGCTACCATAACGTGAGCCTACATACAATGCCAATAATACTATCAGCAACTGCAAAATCATTAGAATCATAATACTCTTAGTTGTTTAAGGTTATTATTCAAGTTAAAGTTATTAATTTTTGAAATGTACGAGGGTATCTCGCACATTTATGATATTCTATGAGTGCAAAGATATGTATTTTTTTTGAAACTTCCAAACAAATTGAGCAATTTGTGAAAAACAATCGAAAAAAATATCAAAATACATAATTCCCCAATCCCACGAACTCTAATGTTCCTCCATTATTTGTCCATTAAATCTCCATAGATACTCCATAGAAACTATGGACTATGTATGGAGTATCTTCGAAGGAAGAACAAAAGAATAGCGGAGTTCCTTTGAAGGGAAATCCGCTTTTATTGGGGTGAGAATTCAAAAAGATAGGAATGAAAAATCACTTAATCAATAATGTAAAATCCGGCCTCTGAGGGATGGTCGAGTACCATGCTCTTCGGATTCTCCTTTGTCAGAAGCCACGTCATCCAGATGTCACCAGCAGCTGCTGAGATAAAAAAAACTCCCCATGCGAGCAATGGAAGGTAGCCTATGAACATAGCTACTATCGACGGGATGATCCCCAAAACGACACAGGGCATCATAGCTCCCATCATATAGCCAGAAATGTGCATCGGCTCATCACAGTGGCAATAGGGAGTGAGCATCTTCCACATAACACCGAAACTAATGCTCTTCCATCCGCTTGGCGCATAGAAGGTCCACGTAATGCCATGAATCAGCTCATGTAGCACAATGCCGACTATCGAGGTCATAGCCAAAATTGCCCATTGAGTCGGGCTACCAATAAGCTCCATTGTCGGCTTACGTCCTCCCCAAATAAGGAAAAACGGCACGATCAGCACTATTTCCGCCACAATCATGATGGCTACAGCAAAGATATTCACCTTTAAAAGGTCTATAGTGACCTTTCTTCCTTTTTCGTCAATATTCTCTATCGTTTTCATATCGTTGTTTTTCTCAAATAAAAGAATCCCCACACATGCGTCAAGTATTCTGGCACATGGCAGGTTCCTACAATACTTAGCAAGGACGTTTCTTCGGGAGATTAAATACTTCCTGTACTTCCTTCATTGCCTCTTCTGTCATTCCGTCAGGCTCAGAACCCATACTACGGGCACACATATAGATATTTGCAGCCTTGCAGAGAACGTCTGTCTGGTCAAAAGCATCCATTATATCCTGTCCTACAGCCACAGTTCCATGCTTTTCCCAAAGAACCACATCATGAGTCTTGATTTGCTCAAGAGTATCCTTGGCAAGTTCTACGGAAGAAGGAAGTCCATAAGGCACGATACCAATGCCGAGAGGGGCAAAGGCAAGGGTTTCAGGAATCATCGACCACAATACACGTGTCATCTCATCCCCCTTCAGGAATCGCTGAATGTGCGACATAGCGACAAGTTCGATAGGATGAGTGTGGAGAGTTGCCTTATAGCAAGAACCCGTCTCTATAAGATAGTTTTGAAGAGCAAGATGAGTTGGAAGCTCTGATGTTGGGACAACAGGCTCATCGGCTATAATCTCGTATGAGGCACAATCATCACAGATACGAACGATAGAGCCGTTCTGCATAGGCCAACGGGCAAGGTCACGCATTCGCTTTCCTGTACCTTTGCAATAGAAATACTTCCCCTTGAGACAAGGAAGAGTCATGCCAATCTGCTTTACAGGAGCTATAGCTGGCATAGCCTTACACTCATCATCCATAAACTCAGTAACGTTGACGGTTATGTTTCCGCCATTACGCTCTGCCCATCCCTTTTGCCAGAGGTAACCTGTCACCTCGGCAATCTGATCAATAACGGCCTTTAGGCCAAGACGATTATCTAATATACTCATAAAAATTGGGGCCTCTCCCCCCGCCCTCCCCCGTAGGGAGGGAGCCGGAAGGCGAAAAGCTGATTATAAATTAATACTATTGATTATTCTTTGTTTTTCTGATAGTCCATGTTAAACAATTAAGAGCACCACCAGAATTCTGATTGTCATTCATATCTTCTACAATAGAAGTCATATCAACACCTATCAGTTCTACATCTGTGTTGAAAGTTTGTTTAACCTGCTGTTTAGCTTCATTGTCTAAAACATCATATCCAAGCGAAGGTATAAGAATTTTGTTGTCAACCTGTAAATAATTGATATAACACCAAGAATGCTTGCATAAAAGTCTAAACATTTTATCTTTCCCGTAATCTAACTTATCAAGATAACTTAATTCGATAACATCAAAACCAGCTTCACTGAGTTTTTTCCTATACAGTTTACTATAATCGCTCCCATAAATTTGGTCATAATCTGCATAGTTTGTCATAAGAACTTTGTTATTTCCTATGTATCTTACAATGCCATCAGCATGTCCAATTGGATTAACCTCTTTTCCTTCCCAAGGCAAAAGTACGAGTTGCATTTCCGTTCCATTGAAATTGTCTTTCCACCAACGCCCCCACCAATCTCGAAATTCTGTTTCATTTACATTATTTTCCCGAAGAACTTTATCGCACATAATAATGCAAGGCTTATTGTTCACAACAGCCTTTACGACATTACCACCATCAAGGATAATGGGCATCATCTGAACAAAATCAGACTCCAAGAACTCTTCTTGAGTTTGCTTTTGGGGGTGAACCTTATGAAGTTGCCAATCTGTCGTACATTTTATATAATCTGCCAGATAGTCAGGTCTATAGATGAAACTTAGATAGATATTTTCAGTCAATTGTATTGGCATATAATCCCTTGCCCATACATCTCTCGTATTGTATAAGGATTCACAATCAGGACAGAATTTCAAAATACAATCCTTCAACTCTGAACGTGTATTTATATCAAGATCACCGTCAATTTTATCGATTAGACTTGATATATATACTTTATTAGTCTTATCATCTGTAATAAAATTGTAAGCTGTTACTTTTTCCATAGTCGTATGTTTTTTAAAGTTCCACAAGTTACTATTTCAAAAGATAAACGTTTCCCTATCAGCACTCCGGCTCCCTCCCTACGGGGGAGGGCGGGGGGAGAGGCCACTTACCCATACCTTTCCTTCGTTATCTGCTCAAGACTCTTTCCTCTTGTATTCGGACAACCGATTACGCCTATGATGAGAGAGGCAAGGAGAAGGGCAATCATACAATGGGCAGCTATAGTAAAGCCCTCACCATTATCTCCATAGATGCCTGTGAAGACAAGTCCCCAAACAGCAGAGAGTCCACGAACGACGAAGAACATAAATCCCTGAGCACCAGCACGGAACTTGGCAGGGAATAGCTCTGAGCCCCAGAGAGCATAGAAAATCTGGACGGAGATACCGCCATTCAAGCCCCAGAGGATTACGAAAGCCCAAAGAGTGGCTATGCTGTTCACCCCAACACTCACGACAAGCAACCATGTTCCGAGAGCAAAGACAAGTCCGAGAACATAAAGGAGTTTATGACTTGTACGATCAATTATATTCGAGATAATGAACGTAACACCCACAACAACAGCCCATTGAATACAGTTCATCCAGTTGGCATACTCGTTGCTCACGCCACCTGCCGTCTCACAGATATGAGGAGAGAAGAATCCCATAACGCTTGCCACAAGATTCCACGTAAGGTAGATAGCAGCAAGGAACATAACACTCCTACGCGCCACCTTATTAGATAGAAGAAGCGAAAAAGAATGAAGGACACCCGTTTCCTCTCCTTTTTCCTTTGCAGCCTCCTTTGTAGCCTCAAACTCAGCACTTTCATCCAACTGTCGCTGAATTGTCCATGCTATGAAAGCCACTACAAACAACGTGAAGAATACCACTCGGGAACTGAACACCTCAACAGCCGACTGAACGGCATCTGCACCTAAGATGCTATGAGCAAGAGTCTCAACAGGCGAATAGAGATAGCCTCCCGGGGCAAAGAGCATACCCATTAGCAGGATAATCATAGGGCCAAATCCCCATGACATCTGCGAGATACAGATATTGCGCCCACGATTATTCACCTCCGAACTTTCAGAAATGTACGTCCAAGAGGCAGGAACGCCAATACCCACAGAGATACCCGTAATGAGGAATCCAGCAAGAAGCATAGGGAAGTTCACGGAAAGCATCACCACGAGAACTCCAAGCATATAGACAAGGAGATTATACGTGAAGATGAACTTTCTGCCGAACTTATCAGCAAGGAAGCCGCCTATTATTGCACCTATGGCAGCTCCCAAGGCATTAGCACTAAGGGCATTAAGCCAGCCAAGATGCATCTCGGACAGTCCAAGATAACTCTGCCATAGCGTTATGCCACTTCCTCCGGCAACAATAGCTCCGGCATCAAGATAGTTATTCAGAGACACCGCAAGGGTGCTTTTAAGAGAAGATTTTGACATATAAGAAGCCTAACCAAGCCTTCCCAAAGGGAAGGATGTTTTATAGTATTTATCCCTTGTGAGGGATTGCGATTCTTTATAATTCATACTAGTTACCTCCAATGATTAGCAATACTAACCACTCCCCCTGTGGGGGTAAGGGGGGCAGCTCCCTCCCTATGGGGGAGGGCGGGGGGAGAGGCCCCTGGTGGGCTTTTACCTTTTACTTATCACCTCACTCGTATATTTCTCAATATCAGCTATAAAGTCCTGACCTACAGGCACATCATTACGCACACAGAACTCATCATAGACAGCTTGCCAAGGCATAGCCTTCTGTTCCTCGATGAGAGCAAGAACCTTATAGCCCTCACCTGCAAGCTCGAGTTCGGAAATCATCTTCCGTGGTTCAAGCAAGGCGCGAAGCATACATTTCTGAGCTGCACGAGAGCCTATAACGTATGCCCCAATACGGTTTATAGAGCCGTCGAAGAAGTCAAGACCATAATGCACACGATCAAGGGCATTGGCACGTACAATCTCGAAGAAAAGCTCCTGTGTTGCGTCATCCATGATAGTTACATGATCAGAATCCCAACGCACAGGACGAGAGACATGAAGCATCAGTTCGTTGATGAAAGGAAGAACAGCAGAAACCTTATCAGCAGGAGACTCCGTTGGGTGATAATGACCAGTATCGATAGTCAGGATCTGTCCGTTCTTTGCTGCATAGGCAGTATAGAAGTCATGCGAACCAACGGTAAAGGATTCAAGTCCTATGCCGAACACCTTACCCTCTATGCAGTCCTTCATCATAGGCTGTTTCTTCTCAAAAATCTCATCAAGAGACTTCTTTAGGATATTGCGATAGAGGGCATGATTCACGCTAACATCCTTACAGCCATCGTGCACCCAAAGATTCATGATACAAGGATCATTCTGAGCCTCACCCATAGCATTGGCAATATCACGACAACGCTTTGTGTGCTCTACCCAGAACTGACGTATGCCCTCATCTGGGTTTGCAAGACTAAGATTGCCAGACTTAGGATGAGAGAAAGAAGAGGAATTGAAGTCAAGGAGAGTATCATATTCCTTCGCCCAATCGATCCACGACTGGAAGTATTCCACGGTCACTTCATCACGATCAACCACCTTTCCCTTGAAATCACCATAAATCTCATGGAGGTTAAGACGATGCTTGCCAGGAATGAGAGACTTTGCCTTGAGAATATCCGCACGAAGCTCGTCTATATTACGGGCAGCACCCGGAAAATCACCAGTTGACTGAATACCGCCAGACATAGCTCCTGCCTGAACCTCAAATCCCTTCACATCGTCTGCTTGCCAGCAATGAAGCGAGAGATGGAAGTTCTGAAGTTGTTTGAGCACTTTCTCTGTATCAACACCTATTTCCGCATAGCGAGCCTTCGCTACTTCGTATGCTTTTTTGATTAGTTCTGCTTTCATTTTTATTCGTTCAGTTTAGTATGTTTTGTTTATCAGGTTTCATTTTTCCCAGATAGGCAGTAGGTCCGTTACAGGTCCGTTGTAAATCCGTTGTAAGTCCCATTCCGAATAAGAGCTACATAAGAGCAGCATAAGAGCAACATAAGAGCAACTCCCTCCTACCCTTTCTTTTCTACGACAGCAAGGAATCTATCATAAGCGGCATCCCAAAGAGTCTTGTCTCTTGGAGTAAAAAGTTTCAATTCTATACTATCAGAAATAACCTTTCGCATCTCCCACAAATCCCTAACCTCACCAGCCGCCTTTGCCTGTATCATTATGTTTCCGAGAGACGTACATTCCTGTGGTCCTGCAAGAACATCAACTCCGCAAGAATTTGCCGTGAACTGGTTGAGATCATTGTTTAGCGAGCCTCCACCGATGATATGAAGCACATCTATCGGGAAATCAGCCATTTCCGTAAGATAGGAGAACACCTGACGATAGCGCAAGGCGAGAGAGTCGAAGATACAACGGCATATCTCAGCATACCCTAAAGGCACATGTTGATCCGTCTGTCGGCAATAGTCTTGGATAGCCTCAACCATTGAAGAAGGATTGGCAAACACGGCATCATCAGGATTAATAAGACTCTGGAATGCAGGCTGTTGTATAGCATTAGCGATAAGCTCGGCATGAGACTTAGGAGCATCTGTCCATTCCTTGCGACAACGTTCATAGAGCCACATTCCGCAGATATTCTTCAGGAAACGGGTTGTGCCTTCAATTCCGCCCTCATTGGTGAAGTTACGGTCGTACGACACCTTATTAATAATAGCATCTTTAGTCTCAATACCCATAAGCGACCAAGTGCCGCTTGAGAGATATGCGAACCTCTCGTTCCTTGCAGGAACAGCAGCAACGGCAGAAGCCGTATCATGTCCCGCAACGGCAACTACAGGAACTGCCCCAAGACCTGTCATTTCCTGTATTTCAGGAGTCAAGGTTCCAATAGTATCTCCTGGATTTACCATTACACCGAAATGGGATTCAGGAAGTCCCAAAGATGCCAACAAACTTGAATCCAAACGCTTGGTACGAGGATTGAGGAGTTGGGCAGTAGAGGCTATGGTATATTCACAAACCATCTTATCCGTCAGCATATAGCTCAAGGCATCAGGAATGAAGAGAATCTTCTTGGCGTTCCTGAGAGCAGAATTGCCAGAACGCCTCATGGCATGAAGCTGGAAGATTGAGTTGAAATTCATGAACTGAATACCCGTAATATCATATACCTTTTCGCGAGACATGATATTTTGCAGATAATCGTCCATAGCTTCAAAGGTATGAGGATCACGATATGCAAGTGGCTGACTGACAGAACCGTCCTCTGCAACACAAACGAAATCAACGCCCCAAGTGTCAATACCGATTGAGGATACTTCGATATTCCTTTGTCTAACAACCTTCAGACCTTTGACAACCTCAAAGTAAAGGGCATAGATATCCCAGTAGAAGTGACCGTTCACCTCAATAAGGTTATTATCAAAGCGCGTAAGTTCCTCTAGAGTGATTTTTCCATCACTCAATCCACCTACGATGGTACGTCCACTAGTTGCCCCGAGGTCAACGGCAAAGAAATATTTATGGGTCATAGTTTTGAGGTTAGAGTTGAAAGGTTAGGGGGTTAGAGGTTAGAGAGCTCTTCACTTACTAATTTGCAAAGATACTAAAAATATCGAGAACAAAGAACTATCTGTTGCATTTTTTATCACAAATGCAACATTTCATTGAAAAACGAACATTTTTTCACATATAAGAATGGAATTAGAAGTTTTTTTAGTAACTTTGTGCTCGAAAATCAAAAATAAATAATTAACAATTAACATGCCTCTCGTCCAAAGTCTCCATATGCATGGAGATTTAGAGGGTCTGGAGGCCGTAATTCAACTTTTATAATTCATAATGAGTTTGACAACCATTATCTGTTTGGCTTTCATCATTGGCTATATCTTCATTGCCATTGAGAGCGTAACAAGAATCAACAAGGCTGCTATTGCAGTCTTGATGTGTGTAGTTTGCTGGACACTCCTTGCAATAGGCCATGGCGACCTTATAGGCATCGCGTTGCCTGAGCATTGGGAACTGGGTGAGGCTATCGAGAAGAATCTCGGTGAGGCTGGTACTACCCTATTCTTCCTTATGGGCGCTATGACAATCGTGGAGATTGTTGACCAGCACGGGGGATTCAACTGGGTACACGGTGCCCTTGCTTCAAAGACAAAGCGCTCGCTGCTTTGGAAGATTGCGTTCATGACAGCTATCCTGTCTGCCGTTCTCGACAATCTTACAACATCCATTGTGATGATTATGATTCTGCGTAAGCTCGTCCAGGACAAGAACGACCGCATCTGGTATGCCGTATGCGTTATCATCGCAGCTAATGCCGGTGGTGCATTCTCTCCTATCGGTGACGTTACGACAATCATGCTCTGGAATGGTAAGATGATTACTGCTCTAGGCGTTATCGAGGAGATTATAGTTCCTTCTTTCGTTGCATTCATAGTTCCTACAGCCGTTCTGCAGATGCATCTCAAGGGTGATCTCCCACAGGTTGTAGATAATGGTTCAAAAGAAAAACTCGCAGTATCTTCACGTCAGAAGAAGATTATCTTCGCTATCGGTGTTGGCGGCCTCTGCTTGGTTCCTGTATTCCATACAATTACTGAACTCCCTGCCTTCATGGGTATTATCGGTGTGTTAGGCATCCTCTGGTGCGTAACTGAGATTTTCTACCGCGGTCGTACAGAGCAAGACCCTAAGGCAAAGCGTGTTACCAAATTGCTTTCACGCATTGACATGAGCACAATCATGTTCTTCCTCGGCATTCTTATGGCTGTGGCTACGCTTTCTGAGATCGGCGTACTCACACAGATGGGGAAGTGGCTTGACGAAACTGTAGGCAACGACTACCTTATCACTGGTGCCATCGGTATTCTCTCATCTATCGTTGACAACGTACCGCTCGTTGCGGCTTCAATGAAGATGTACGCTATTGATCCTATGTCAGCTAATCTCGCTGTAGATGGTGTATTCTGGCAGTTGCTTGCATACTGTGCAGGTGTTGGTGGCTCTATGCTCATCATCGGTAGTGCTGCCGGCGTAGTGGTAATGGGCCTTGAGCATATCTCATTCGGCTGGTACTTGAAGAAAGTAACTTGGATCGCCTTCGTGGGATATGTTGCAGGTATAATCTGCTACTGGTTAATCAAGACCTTTATAGGATAAAATGTCAGAAATTGATTCTCAATTCCTACTATTGATAAACGGATTCCACACAGAGTACCTTGACCAACTCATGTGGCTCATAAGCGGTAAACTGGTGTGGATTCCGTTTTATATGATTACCCTCTTTGTAACATACAAGAGAAGAGGGTGGATGGGAGCTTTACACATTCTATTATTAGTAGGAGTGATGATGCTGTTTACGGACATGCTGAACTCACAGGTAATCCGACCTTGGTTTCAGCGTCTGCGTCCGGCTAATCTCGAGAATCCTCTATCACAATACGTTCACATTGTGAACGACTACCGTGGAGGCTCATACGGTTTCCCTTCGGCTCATGCAGCCAACTACTGGGGATTATCCCTGCTCGCGGCTTATTTCATGAAGTCAAAACGAGTGCTGTACTCCCTGTTCTTGCTATCCCTGATAGTATGTTATTCACGCTCATACCTCGGCGTACACTATCCAGGCGACCTCCTCGGAGGCATATTATACTCAACAATCGTCGTTGGCATCATAATCTGGTTATATCAGAAATATCTGCCAAAGAGATTGGTACCAGAGGTAAGGGAATGCCCATCCATAACGGAATGGATTCCTGCCATGACTATCCTTGCCACACTTGCAGTATTCGCAATCGTGGCAGCAGTATAATAAATGAAAAAATAATAGAATACAGATATGTAATTTCTATTTTTCATTGTTAATTTTCCACCTTTTACTTAACTAAGCCTAATAACAATGAAGAAACTACTAATCATAATCGGAGCGGCAATAGCCTCCCTGCCATCCTTCGCCCAGCGAACTACGGATAAGCTTGACCGTGGTCTCATAGCCATGAAGGCAAGCTCTGGCGTGTATCTCAATTGGAGAATCCTCGGCTCTGAGTACTACGACGTTACCTATAACGTATATAAGGATGGTACGCTCATAAAGTCAGGACTGAAAGTATCCAATTTCTCCGACACATCGGGCAGCACCACGAGTACATACACCGTTTCTGCCGTGGTGCGCGGACAGGAACAGGCACAGAGCAAGGCCGCCTCTGTATGGAGCACAAGCTACAAGGAGATAAAGCTAAAGCATGAGGGTATCAAATCCACCCTCATCCCTAATGATGCGTGCTGTGCCGACGTTGACGGCGACGGCGAACTCGAAATTCTCATGAAGTTCGACAACGAGAGTGAGATGGCTCAGAGCTACCCAAGACTCGGACCTAAGTTTGACGGTAAGGCTTCTGGCGAATACTCCATCTTCGAGGTCTTGAAACAGGACGGCACACGCCTATGGTGGGTGAACTGCGGTCCTAACATGGGCGATTTCCAGAACAACGAGCAGAACATCATAGCCTACGACTGGGACGGCGACGGCAAGGCTGAGGCTGTGATGCGTGCTGCCGATGGTACAGTCATCCATTGTGCCGACGGCTCTACCTACACCGTTGGCGATGCCACGAAGAACTATCGTGCTGCCACAGGCGGTGGTGTGAACTGGTTCATGTACCAAGGCGCAGAATACCTCGTATATATGGACGGCGAGACAGGTAAGCCGTACCAATGCATCACCTACCCTCTTGCACGATTCGAGACTGGTGAAAGCACTCTCGAAAAAGCATGGGGCAAGGAAGACGGCGGTCACCGCTGCTCAAAGTTCTTCTTCGGTGCTCCATATCTCGACGGACGAAAGCCAAGCATCTTCCTTGCACGCGGTATCTACACCCGCCACAAGATGATAGCCTACGATGTTGATCCTGCCACCCACGAGCTTAAGGAACGTTGGAAGTGGTACAACAACACCGACGGTGTGTGGAAGGGACAAGGTTACCACAACTATATCATTGCCGATGTTGACTGGGACGGACGTGATGAGATTGTCTTTGGCTCAATGGTCATCGACGACAACGGTAAGGGACTCTCCACCACAGGCCTCGGACACGGTGATGCCATGCATTGTGGCGACTTCAACCCATACGTTCACGGACAGGAGGTCTTTGCCTGCAACGAGGAAGCGCAAGGCTACAACTATCGTGATGCCACAACAAGCAAGATATACAAGTGCGAACTCCACGTAGGTAAGGATGTGGGACGCTCAATGATGGGTAATTTCTCCGATAGCTACCCTGGCAGCATCGGCGTGGCATGGGGTAATCCTGTAAGTAGCGTGAAGAATGATTATGTCAATGGAATCGTCAACGAAGGCATCAATTCCAACTTCCGCATCTACTGGGACGGCGACTTGTGCTCTGAGACATTCAACGGTCTTAAAGACCATGATTCAGAGGGCGTTATTGCGAGGTACGGCAGTTGGGCGCCTATCTACACCTGTGCCGGCTCTCTCACTAATAACTACACCAAGTGTACGCCTTGCTATCAGGGCGATATCCTCGGCGACTGGCGCGAAGAGATCATCATGCGAACTGCCGACAACAATATCCGTATCTACTCCACCCCTACCCCAACCACATATCGCAACTACACGCTGTGGCACGACCACCAGTACCGTAACGCTATGGCTTGGCAGATGTGCGGCTACAACCAGCCTCCTCACACCAGCTATTTCCTCGGAAAGATGGAGAACATCACCATAGCCCCTCCACCGCTTATGATGGAAGGACGCGAAGAAGTGAAGAACGGCGGCACTATAGGCTCTTCGCTCAACGATAAGCACGTAATCGTGTGCGAGACCGACAATACAGAGGTCACCATAGAGAAAGGAGCAAGTCCGTATATCCTCACCTTCAACGTGCCTACATGGGTACAGGGCAATGCTGCAAGCGAAAGCACTAACGCTAATCCTAAGATAACCTACACCACCTACACCTGCAACGTAAAGGGCGATGGTATTACTGGCGAGGCACGTCTCATCAAGCAGGGCGACGGCATCCTCAATCTCCCGAAGGCTGATTTCACCCACAAGGGCGAGACGAACATCTGGGCTGGCGTGCTCAATTTCGACGGCACCATGAAGCAGTCACCACTATGGCTCAACCGCTTTGCAGAACTCAACTCCAACGGCGGAGAGTTCAGGAGCATCAAGGCAGACTATGCTTCGGTTATCCGTCCTGGAGGTGCTGATACGAAAGGAGAACTCACTACCGACTCCCTCACTCTCGGCTTCGGCTCACGTCTCATTATCGACCTTTATTCCAACGATCTCTCAGCCGACCGCATCAACCTCGGCAAGTATCTTGAAATAGAGACAAAGACCTCAAGCGCATGGACTGAGGGCGGTCCCGAGTATCTCTGTCCTGTTCTTGAACTTGTAGGTCATCTTCCTGCAGGCGAATCGGAGATGAATCCGGGCAAGTATGTCATCGGTACTGCTCCTGCTGAACTGAAGGGCAAACTCGAAGACATCCGCATCGAGGGTCTCAACGCAACGAAGAAGAAGTTCTACATAGAGGATGGCAAACTGATTATCGAAATCATCGGACTCCGCGATGCCAACTCCATAACATGGACTGGCGAGAAGAGTTCCTCATGGAATCTTGCCGATGCCCAGAACTTCATCCTCAACAACGGAACGACCTCCGAATCTACCGTTTTCGTTTCTGGCGACAAGGTGTTCTTCAACGACGATGCCGTTAATAAGACGGTCAACGTGCGCGAGGACATCATGCCTGACGTCATCACCGTCAACGCCTCTTCCGACTACGCCTTCACAGGTGCTGGTGCCATCGGCGGTACGGCTTCATTCGTAAAGGAAGGCAGCGGTACGGTCACCATGTCGGGCGAGAACTCATACACAGGCGGCAACTATCTCAAGGGCGGCATAACGAAGGTCAGCCTATTGTCAAATCAGTATTCTGAGTACGGAAACCTCGGCGGTATCACCAAACTCGGCTCACAGTTCACTATGGAGAACGGTGCAGAGCTCCAGACCACCGCAGCCGTGGAGATGGGCTCACATATGACTATGATTGGCGAAGAGGGTGGCGTTATCAACAATCTCTCCGATTTCAAGATGGACAAGTCGTTCATGGGTACACTCCTCACCAAGCGAGGAAACGGATGCCTGTATCTCAATGCCACTAACTCCGTATCAAAGATAATCATGAAGGCTGGTTCGATAGCCCTTTCTGCAAGTTCTCAGCCAAAGACGATAGAGCTTCAGGGCGGCACTCTTTATGACAATGCCCAGAATACGAGCCACGCCATCGTAGTACCGAAGGGAAAGTCTGCCTCATGGCAACTCACAGGCACTTACTACACAGGCTATTCCAACAAGCTCACTGGCGAGGGTACTCTCACCATCGTTCCACGAAACACCGTGTCACGTGTACGTATCATTGGCGACTGGAAGGATTTCCACGGCACTATCCGCCACACCACAAAATCTATCTGGCTGCCTCTCGACAACTCTACTGGTATGCCTTACGCCACTCTCGACCTTGCCGACGGATGTACAGCTACCAACGTATGCAAGACATTCACCATCGGCCGTCTCACCGGCAAGGGCTCTCTCGCACAGCCTATCTCCAACTTCCAAAGCCAGGGCACTCCTTCAGGCTCTAACACATGGAAAGTGGGCAACAGCTGGGAGGACGGTGACTTCACCTTCGAGGGAGCTATAACCGACGGTGGCGGCACTAACAAGTCGCACTTCGAGAAGATAGGCTCATGCACCATGACCGTAAAGGGTGGCTGGACCAATAGCGGTACGGTGAAGATAAGCCAAGGAACGGTGAAGCTCTCAGGTAGCGGTCTGTCACTCGGCACAGGTGCGCTCACCTTGGCAGAAGGTGCTACACTCACAGGCTCATCGTCATCTGCCCTGAAGAACTCAAGCGTCGTCATCAACGGTACTCTCAGACCAGTTGTTACCGAGACAACGGCACTCGGAAAGCTTGTGTTCAACAATCAGGATGTAACCCTGTCAACAACCGCTACCCTGCGCCTCAACATCGCCAAGGCTTCCACAAGTGCAACGATTATGAGTGGTGACAACATCAGGAACATCGGTACGCTGACCATCAACGGCACTATCGCCCTTAGATTCCTCGACTACATCCCAGCCGTTGGCGACGAGCTACGTCTCTGGACAGGTGTCAAGTCATTCTCAGGTACACCTACCATTCTCTGTGAGGGGGCAGATGTAACCTTCGACACCACCCGCCTCTCAGAGGGCATCCTCGTCGTTCAGTCCGCTGAATCAACAGGTATCGCCCAGCTATCACCCAACACCTATCACCCAACACCCGATAAGATCTACACTCTCGACGGCAAGTACGTTGGTACAGACATCACCCGTCTGCCAAAGGGCATCTACCTTCGCAATAACAAGAAGGTGACGGTGAAGTAAAAGCCCCCCTTGACAGATTGACAGATTGACAGATTGACATAAAACAGAAAAGGCTCGCACTCCGCGAGCCTTCTTTTATTGCTTTCGCCATTTAGAAAAACCAATTAAAACAAAAGAAAACAAAATAAAACCATTTGTTTTTATATGTTTTTATTGGTTTTGTTCTGTTTTTTTAGAAGGCGAAAGCAAATAATGAATTGCTTCGTTGCGAATGAGCTCTGAAAGAGCGACACTTAATAGGGCAGTCCGCAAGGGCTGTCATATAGGTTGTTATAGTATAATGAGGTCTGAAGGACCGACACCTATAGTCTTAGTCTTCAGGTGTCGCACTTACAGCGCTCCGTTCCCCACATCCATTACATTGACAGCCCTATCGGACTGCCCTTTTAGGTATCGCACCTTCGGCGCTCGCAGTCTTGTTGCTTTCGCCATTTAGAAAAACCAATTAAAACAAAAGAAAACAAAGTAAAACATTTTTTTCTGTTGTTATGTTTATTGTTATGTGTTTTTGTTTTTATATGTTTTTATTGGTTTTTCCCTGTTTTTTTAGATGGCGAAAGCAAATTAATTGAAAGAAATACGACTTGCGTCGGGGTGGAAAGTAAATTGTAAGTAAATCAAACCAGTAAATTAGACGCGGCATACGCCGCTGGGAAAATTAAAATCAGAATTAATTTTCTGAATATAATTTACTGAATTAATTTTCTTCCAATTTACTTTCCAAGTCCCCCCGACGTAAGTCGGAGGGTTAAAGGCCTAGAGGCTGTCGTTTCCGTCACCACCGCCGGAAGGCGTGTTGTTTGAAGCGGTGCTTCCTGTTGCGTTGCCGTCAGGCACGAGGAAGCTCTCAATGCTTGAGCCGTAAGAGCTCTTTGAGAGGTTGTAGGCAGCATCGCCCTTGTACTCTGCCTCCTTTGTGTTGGCTGATACGAGCGACTGAGAAGAAACGAGTGTCTTGCCGTCGCTCTTGCGAGTGTGAACCCAAGCATAGGCGCAATCGCCATCGTTACCCACGTGGGCGAGCATGCCGTCGGCAGAAGCGAAGCCGTGTGAACTGCCTGTCACGTCGGCGAGATTTTCCTCGTTTGCAGCATCGAGAACCACCTTTGCTGCTGAGAACTGGCAGTAAGGGATACCTGTCTCCGCGTTCACCATCTGCTTGACGAGGAAGAACGAGATCTGGTCGCCATAGCGGTAGTCAGCGTTGTTCTGAACAACGGCAGCAGAGAACTGCGCCACGGTTGTGCTGGAAGTGATAGACTCACCGCCCAGACGGATGTCGGTCTTCACGTTCTGCCCTGTGCCTGTGAGCACAATTGCAGGGAGCGAGCCCTGTGAAATCTGATACGCAGTAGCCACACAAGCACCGCCTGCAACCGCCTGCTTGGTGAGGTAGATAGGTGTGCGCTGCATGTTCACCTTCACGAACATGTTGTAGTCGGAAAGCCCCGCAGGCTTATTCTCGAAACCATGCCTGAGCAATGGACGGACGCCAGAATACATCGCCACTACATTGCTCCATCGGGTGCGAACACGCATCTGTGCATCAGAACGAGGGTTGGTCATCTTGGTCACCTTCTCACTGACCACGGTAAGACCATTTTGAATTTTGAATGTAAGATCGCCGGCTGAGCCTGACATCTTACGGAGAAGTCCGTTTAGTATTGCCATAAAGCCCCCCTCCAACTCCCCCGAGGGGGAGGATTTTTTATATGAAGGTCAAAGGTCAAAAGTCAAAGGTCAAAAGTCAAAGGTCAAAAAGTCAAAAGTCAAAAGCCTTAGTCCTCTGACATTATCTCTTCATAACCGCCGAGGGTATTGCGGGTTTTAAGTGTTAATAATGATACTTATTTTTTGTCTCTGGGAGCCTCCCCTGCTACACCCATATACCTCCCATCCGGAATAAGAGCTACATAAGAGCAGCCTAAGAGCTACATAAGACTCACCAAGGCGGTACCTTTCCCATGGTTTTGCCCCTGTAAACCTCGCGTCCGAGATTCTCCCTTTGACACTACAACGTGCAAAGCACCTCGTATGAAGAAGAAAGTGCGTGTCAGCCGAACTGGCGCACGGTCTTTGATTCTTCAAGTACAAAGATACGAAAAAAAGGTGGCTCGGACAAGGCTTTTCACCTTGCCCTTTGCCACCTACTTTACATTGCGTTATCTTGCGTTTCATGTCTTGCGATACAAGCCGTTCTTCACCCTCACAGCCACATGATACACGTTTACGAACTTGCCGACATAGCGTCGGGCCGTATCGTAATTGATATTCAATGACTGTGCACATTGCCTTGCGTCATCCGAAGTGAACTCACTTCCCAATGTCTGAAAGAAAGATGCCTCAGTCGCATTCATATTGTGCTGCTTCATCATCACAAGCCCTTCGTCCTCCTTTGCCAGACATGAATAAATCAGAGCGGTATGGTTGACCAGCGTGTTCATTATCGTCATGGATATGCGGAAGTCGGTGTCAGAGCAAAGAATAGCCTGTTCCGTATCATCAAACAGGGGCTTTGTCTTATCCCACTCCGAATAACGCCGCAACATGGTTAGCGTCATGGCTATGCGGAAAGAGGAGAGTCCCATACGGAAGATGAACGAGCTGATGCCCTCGCCGAGCATATAGAACTGCTCCTTGAGAAGGTCGGTGAAGAAATGGTTGAACTCCTGCTGCTGACTGTTACTCATCATGAACTGAATGCGCCGTGCCCCCATCGCCTCAAGCTGATGGCGAAGGTCGAGCGAGAGTTCACCCAACTGCTCATACACATCATCGAGTGTCATGCCGTCGTTGCTGAACGGACTTATCCACTCCACCTTGCGATTAAGGCCATAGAAGAGGAAACGTGAGCCGAGTCCGTTCTCGAAACTCGGAAACAGCTTGGGCAACTGTCCCGGGGTGCAGGTGATGCACACCGACAGCTTAGGCTCCTCAATTTCGATATGAAGCTTGTCACGCACACGATTCAGCGATATCGTCTCATGATGCGCAGCAGCACGAAGCCCCGTGGAATAGTCGCCATAGTCACTCAGCAGCGACTGGCTAAGCACATCAGCCTCAGTCTCGAACATAGCTCCCCAACCGCCGTTAGCTTTCAGAGCCATGTAAGCAGCTGAAGCCGAGCTATTGGCAGGAATGAGCGGTGAGCGGAACTCAGGCTCGGTGGGTTCAGCGCCACGCTCTGCCCTATCAGCAGCCCTTCCCCCTCGCGCATCCCATTGGGCATGCTCCTCACGATAGTTGGCAAGCTCCGCTTCATAGGCAGCACGTATCTCCTTCTTCAGCGGTTTCAGAATGCCGAGACAGGAGCGTATCTCACCCTTACGACTTGCCGCAGCTCCGAAGAAGATGGTGTAGAGAGAGGGATAGACGGTGTGACCGCCATAGACACCGAAGAAGTTGGGAATGATGCCAGAGTTAAGGTTGATGGCAGCAAGAATCATCTTGTCCCTACCCTCTGCATCATCCATACTCTCAAGAATAGGATGGAAATAGGAAGGCCACATATCATCAGGAATACAATCAGAAAAGGTGTGATTGAAAGTGATGTTTTCTGCTTCAATGGCTGTTTCAGAGTTTTGCGCACTTTGCGCAGACTGCGCAGATGAGCAGCCTTGCACGGAAGAAGAGCCATTGCTGATTATTAATGAGTTATGACCTTTGTCTTGGTTTGCGTCTGTCTGCGCATCTGCGCAAACTGCGCAAAAGTCTTTGGCACGCAGTTTGTCTATTGCCATCTGCCGAAGGTCAATTCCGGCCTCTTTCACCATGCCCCAGAACGTGCGTTCGGTGATGCCGCTGCCCTTGCTTCTCAGGCATTTCGTAAACTGGTCATCACATTGCCTATAGCAGTATTCGGGGTTCATCTTACTAAGGCGGTGAAACAGTTCACGACCATTCTCGCCGAACATATATGCGAGTGAGAAACCGAGGTCACGCCAACGTGTATAGCCTTCGGTGATGTCCTTGCCCTGACTGACTATCACATCAACTACGTGTCGCGCCTCATCATACGGATTGTCGCTGTCTTCAGGGGCTGGGGCGTTTTTTTCAACCTGGGGAGCCAATGACTCCCCAGGAAGATATTTACCAATGTCAAAATGTTCTTTTGCCATATTTACAATTCATTTGATATTAACGGATTAATGTAGCAGGAGGCATCCCACGGAAGGAAGCACGCCCTTGAGAGATTGATGCACGCAGGGTCAACCTCGGCCATGTAAGCCTCGCGAATGTAATTCTGCAAGGCAATGAACCATGTGCGATGGTCGCATCGCTGAAGGTCGATGGAGATAACCCATTTCAAGCCGTCGCCACTCGGACTTCGGAAGAGCAGTTGCGTATCGAAATACTTGTCGCTAACAAGCCTTTCCTTCAGTTCGTACAACCTGTAGCCGAGGTGGTCGAAATCAAGGCATATATATCCCGAATGCCTGTCGAGTCCTGCATCGTTACGCTGTTTGAAGAGACCTGAGAAAAGCACATAGTCGAAGTGCTTGCCCTTGTATGCACGATGCTCTTTCTCATCCTTTATCTCACGAAGCTCCATGGTACGCTGACATGCCTCCATGGAAGTGATATAGTGATAGGCATCAAGGATGGTCATTGTTCCGGCACTACGGATGTTTGTGATAGGTCCGCGATAGAACTGGAACTTCGGCATCGTCAGTGTATTCTGACTATCATTTCCCATAATCCTTCACTTTAAAGTTATTGACTGCGTTGAAGGCATCGCCCAACAGCTTTGCCACATCCTCACGGCGGTAGAACAGCTTGCGTCCCACCTTTGCATAAGGCAGAAGGCCTGCACTACGCCATGTCTGTACTGTTCTGACACTAACGTGCAATCGCTCCATGAGCTCCACGTTGTCCACCCATTCATTGAATGGGAAATTATTCTTTAATGTTTCCATTACTTGAATTATTTTTAAATTAATAATAAATGGAAACAGGCGCCTGTTCTTGGAAAAACCTCACCCACCACCTCAGTCATACAAAGACCGCTGATGTCCGGCTTCGGGTTGTTTCCAAGAGCAAAGGTAGTGAGAATGGTCTTCTAAAACAAGAAAAAAAATGATGTTACGGATTTTAGTAGGTTGTTACGACGTGTTACGAATAGTGTTACGGATTTTTTCCGTAACAGATTCCCGAAGAATTGCATAAAAAAAGCACCTTGCGGTGCTTGAGGCTTTCCAGAAAATTATTCGCTAAGGCTCATCAAGCTAAAGCAAGTAGCGACGATGACCAGAAAATTTATTCCAGAAAATAAATCTCTTCAACTTTGGTAAGCGGGTACTTTTTTCAGCCTATACATACCATGTGCTTTCATAAGTGAAGGAATCTCTAGCATCAAAACTTCTAAGATATCAATATTCAATATCCTGGCACTCCTTTCATTCCAGAGTTTCAAAGTAAGCATTTTATCCATACCCCCTCTATGAATTTTAGTCCAAACTGCATAATATTCTATTTGTTCCCATGGTATGTAGTTATGTTCAACTTTCCACCAAAGGAAACTAACTGTCAGCGAATATTCTAATCCCAGAGTATCAATTATTATACAATCATCCTTCGCTTTATAAAGACAATATGAATGGCTAATTCCTGCCAATGCACCAACTGCAAATAAAAACATTAAGGACATAAACCAATAGTCAGTGGGATAATTATTCCACTCGTGAGTAACCAAAAGATATACAACAAACGCCAATAATGAAATTGAAAAAAAGGCTGATATATTAGCATACAAAGGCAAATGATCTTTTGCCCTTAGATATGTTTGTTTCTTTTTCATGTGTTTACAGCAATTGTTTTTACAAGTCTGTTTCTTTTTCATGAGTTTACTGCAAATGTTTAATAGTTTCATTAATTACAAAAGTAAATAAAAAAATCCGTTTTCATGTAAATATCATATTTTTTAACATACAATTTGTAAAACTCATTCAGATTTCAATTGATTATACCCCCCAAAAAAAATAGATTTACAGTCATCGTCAGAACTTGCTTTAGCTTGATGAGTTTTTGCGAATAATTTTCATTCGGCAAAAAAGAAGCGCAAGCTCCGCTGGGGAGTTGCGCTATTTAACAGAAAGAAAACTAACTTGCAGAAGCATGATCAATCTTCAAAAAAGGGAACTGATCAAGGATTCCAGCCGTAAATCCAAGATTCGCAATATACATGATAAAAAAGTTCTTCACATCAACAGGCAAACCAGTTTTCATTATCCTGCCTAATGTCGCACGTACATTTTCTCCATCATTACATGAGCGTACTCCTATATTTCTATAGTCCTCAGAATTCAATTCCTCAACTTTCTTATGCTTCAACAAACAATACGTTATAGCATCGCTTAGAATAGCATGTTTTGTAAGTATTTTAATGCTATAGATATTTCCGTCTCTCTCAATTTTAAAGGATTTCTTGTCTTCTTTCTCTCTGACACCGATAGTAGTTTCCCCGACATCTTTTAATATTTTCAGATGCTCCAGTTCAATTTTTGCATCTAAAAGAGCTCGCTGTTGTTCTAACAGGAATTTCGAATTTTCGTCTTTCTCATATTCAATTAGTATATCGAGGTCCTTTAATTGATCGACATAGTTTGTAGGGCCATGCTTTTTTTGCATGGTCTCCATTTGATTTCTATATCGTTCAATTGGATCTATCATAGTTGCAAAGTTACATAATTATTTTTACACTTGCAAATAAAAGCATAACTTTCGCAATAAATTTATTATCTTTGCACACAAGAAACAACACAAGAGAGTACATAAATTTAGAAAATATGCAAACAAAGGCGTATTATTGGTAAAAAAAAGAAAGAAAAATGATTTTTTGTTGCATTTTTCAAGAAAAATTATTAAGTTTGCATCAGATTTGAAAATTTTTTGATAATACCTAATAAAGAAATGATATGGCATTAACATTATTAAGCGCAAAGAATTTCACCTTTACGCTAAAGGTAACTATACAGAAAAGTGGCAAATTAGGATTTTCAGCTCCTACGGCAGAAGCGCTTGGCATAGATACTAACACCTATGCTAAGTTCTATATGGATGATGAAAACCCAATGTCACCCGTAGTCGTATTTAGCAAGAATAAGGATGATGATTCGTTTAAGGCGAACAAGTCAGGTGATTACTATTCTCTTTCCACCACAATACTATTCGACAGTTTAGGTTTTGATTTCAAGAAGCAGAACATCATCTGTGACCTGAAGCGTGAGGAAGAGGCAGATGCAATCGTTGGCGGTGAAGCATACCGTTTGGTTAGTCGTGCACCAAAGAGCAGAAGAAAGACTACAGCATCATCAGTCACTACTCCAGAGCAACAGAAAGAGTCTGAAAAGGAGGAGCACCAATAATAATATCAAATTTCTAATTATAGCAATATGGGAATATTATTATTGGTCGTCATCTGTTCTTTTTTCACTTGCATTATAATTTACAAATGGTGCTCAAACTCTTCAAATTATAAGGGCAAGATTGGTGAATCTCGTGTTCATGATATTCTGATGCATCTTTCAGATGACTATATAATATTGGATAATGTTGTATTATTTACCACCAACGGAACAACTCAGATAGACCACATCGTAGTCTCTAAATATGGCGTTTTTACCATTGAAACAAAAAACTACAGAGGAGATATTTACGGTTGTGACAATCAAGAAGAATGGACGCAAATAATCGTTACCCATGTAAGATACAGAAAAAATCCTTTCAAGGAATATACATATGTAACGAAAAACAAAATGTATAACCCTGTAAAACAATCAATAGGTCATTCATATGTTATAAAGGACAAACTAAAGTCATGGAAACATCTGCCTGTAGTCCCTATAGTTTGTTTTATTGGTGATGCAAACATAAGTAATGTGAAATCAAATCACAATGTCGTTGGCAGTCGCTATTTGCTATCTGTTTTCGATAACTACAAAACAACATATCTAAAAGATGAAGAAGTAAAAGAAATTGCCCAATTACTATCTGATTACAATATGAGAAGTGAGGTTTCTATGAAATCCCATATCAACAACATTGCTACATCTAAAAAGATCAAAGCAGATACCATTAAGGCAGGTATGTGTCCTAAATGTGGTGGAATATTAGTTGAAAGACAAGGCAAGTATGGGAATTTCTTAGGATGTAGCAATTATCCGAAATGTAAGTTTACAAAACCTCTGTAATGGAGACATACCATTTACTATATCTTACAGGGAATCCTCTTCATCGTATGGTTCGCTGAGCAAAATATCATTATGATGGTCTCCTTCATAATGAGCATCACAGACGATAGCCGTAGGAACATCGTCAATCACTACGATTTCCAAGGCAAAGTACCAATGTTTGAAATAGAACTGCTTCCAATCATTATCCAACCATGGGATAAAGGTGGCATTGTGTATTTCATGGGAATCTATGGTTGCATGAACAATTGAAGCAACCTCTTTAATATTCTGGCGCAACTGATGGTAGGTATAATCCTTGCGTTGAGGATAATACCTACGATATTCTCGATAGAGACTTGTGTATTTATCTACGATTCTACGTTTAAGCCCTAAACTCTTAGGCACTCTTACCCGTAACTGCATACTCAGCCTCTACCTTTGCTACGTTTGCATCAAATTCATCAAGACACTCATTGACAAAGCCTTCATCCTCAAATGCCGTAATGTCATATTTTTCTGAATTCTTCTCCATAACACATGAATTTAAACGCGATTTGTATTGCTGAGTGCAAAATTACACAATCTTTCTGAAATCGCCAAACTTCTTCCTATAAATCTCATGCTTTATGGAGATTTTCACAATAGCAGACTTAAAATAAATTATACGATGAAGCTCATTAAGCAGAAGCAAGTCATCGAGCTCACATTAAATTATATCCCGAATATTCAAAAATGAATATTCGGGATAAATCTTAATATCCTTATTTGCCGATAGCCTTGATAAGTTGCTCGCAGATGCTCTTCATACCGCTGATAGAAGGGTGACCGTTCTGCTTCTCGATGTCATGAAGCTCGATGAGAGGAACGTTGTAGTGCTTGCAGACCTCACGGCAAGACTCGTTGATCTCTTCCCTGAGTTCAGAATTGAGGAGGGCATAGACCTTAGCCTTTGGGTACTTTTTCTGAAGATTAACCAGAAGGCAAGCTAAAGCAGGACGGAATGCCTTGCAGTCGTCTTTCGTCCAGTCAGCATACTTGTATTCGCCGATAGGAGAACGTGCCCAGGCATCGTTAGTGCCGCCAAAGACGAAGATGATGTCAGGATTGCCCAGAAGTTCATAACGGGCGTTGAAAGAGTTGGCGGTAGCATCCATACCTCCGTAGCCTGTGTTACAAATAGTAGTACCACCCCATGAGTTGTTCTTTTCCAGTTCATAACCCATAGCCTTGATATAGAGACTCCACCATGTCTGTTCAACCTTAGTAACATCGTTTTTGTCGTTTGGATAGAATGGTGCATATCCTTCAGGATTCATGCCCTGGAATGTGGAATACGAGTCGCCAAGAATCGAAACTTTCTTTGTCTGTGCAGACACAAAGATGGCAAATGCCATCATCGCAACTAATGTAAATATTTTTTTCATTTGTAGAATAAAGTTGTTATTAAATCGCCCACAAAGATAATCTTTATTTTTATAAAAAACAAATCTTTGAGCCCTATTGACATTTTTTATATGTTTTTATCCCATAATTCGGTCGATAAAAGGCAACTAATCGCCATCCTTTTAAGGAAGGAAAAGTGTTTTTTCTGATTTTCATGCTTTTCTTTCCTCTTTTTTTTATATTTTTGCAAAAGAAAATTAAATAACTCAAAATTGCGCAAGCGAGGAAAGCCTGCGGTGAAACGGGCTGAAAGCCCGAAAGCACATAGCCCAAGGCATCGCCCTGGGTATATGGATGTTGCAAAATTCGCCCTGTAAGGGGCAAAAGCATTAGTCGGATGAAGGGCTTTTGCCCTTACAGGGCGAATATACAAACTGCTTTGTACATAGGGCGTTGCCCTATGCTATATGCTTTTGGGCTTTCAGCCCGTCTGTCACGTAATTGCGAAATATAAACAATTAAATAATTAACTATAAATTAACTAACTATTATCCTTTCGCGCTCCGGCTCCCTCTCTACGGGAGAGGGCGGGGGGGAGAGGCCACTATTATGAAGAAACAACTGCTAACCATTGCTATAGCATTGAGCATTATGCCTGCCGCAGCACAGGAGAAAGTATCTTTTCTCTTCACATATTTTACTGGTAACGCTCCAGAACAGGAGCAGATTTGCTATGCGCTGAGCGATGACGGCTACAACTATACCCTGCTTAATCAGGGATTGCCTGTCATCAAGTCGGATTCCATAGCCTATACCCAGTGTGTACGCGACCCGCATATACTCCGTGGTGAGGACGGCAAGACATTCTACATGGTGGTGACGGACATGAAGTCAAGCCTCGGATGGGCAAGTAACCGTGGCATCGTGCTGATGAAATCTACCGACCTTATCCATTGGACTCACTCTGCCGTCAACTTCCCTACGAAATATCCGAAGCTTTGGAAGAACGTGACGCGCGTATGGGCACCAGAGACCATCTACGACCATAAGACGGGGAAATACATGGTGTTCTATTCTCTCCTGACCAACGATGGGAAATGCAAATACGACAAGATTTTCTATTCATACGTGAACAAGGACTTCACCGACCTTGAGGGCGAGCCTATTTATTTGTTCGATAGCGGTTCGGCTACTATCGACGGTGACATAGTATATAACGATGCCGACCAACTCTATCACCTTTTCTATAAGAGTGAGGCTCACGGCGGTATCTTCCAAGCAACGGCAAAGCAACTCACAGCCGAGCCGGGCAAGCCTAACGGCTCTCAATGGACGAAGATTGACGGTCATGTGGAGGTATGCAAGAAGGCTGTTGAGGGTGTTGGCGTGTGCAAGAGCCTCGATGGGAAGTCGTGGGTGGTGATGTACGACTGCTACGGAGCAGGTCACTATCAATTCTGTAAGTCTGCCGACCTCAAGACCTTCGAGTGGGTGGCTGATACCAAGACTCACGGACATTTCACTCCCCGTCACGGAACCATCATGCCTATCACACAGGAGGAGAAAGACCGCCTCATTGCCAAGTGGGGAGCAGATAAGAACCCTATCCTACCCGATTTCCACGCCGATCCAGAGGTGCTTTACTCTAACCTGACGAAGAAATACTACATCTACTCTACCACCGACGGTACTCCACATTGGGGCGGTTACGACTTCAACGTGTTCTCATGCGAGGCTGATCCGAAGAATCCAGGAAAGGCACTCTGCGATCCTGCTTCATGGAAGGATGAGGGTAAGATTCTGAACGTGAAAGGCGATCAGGTGGCTTGGGCAAACGGAAACGCATGGGCTCCTTGTATCATAGAGCGTAAGCAGAAGGATGGATATAAGTATTATTTCTATTTCTCGGCTCATAACCCTAAGAGCAAGCGCAAGGAAATAGGATGTGCGGTTAGTGATAGCCCTACAGGACCTTTCGTTGACTGCGGACATCCTGTGATAACAGATGCAGACCGTCCTGCGGATGCAAAGGGTGGACAGGCTATTGACGTGGATGTTTTCTATGACGAAGCCACGAAGAAGTATTACCTCTATTGGGGTAACGGTTTCATGGCAGGTGCGGAGCTTAACGACGATATGACGAGCATAAAGCAGGAGACGAAGGTGAATCTCACTCCGAAGGGCGGCACGCTGAAGGACTACGCCTATCGTGAGGGTGCTTACGTCTTCAAGCGCAAGGGCACGTACTACTTCCTCTGGTCGGTTGACGACACAGGTGCGGACAACTATCACGTTGCCTACGGCACGTCGAAGTCTCCTCTCGGTCCTATCACCGTGGCAGAGCAGCCTATCGTGATACAGCAAGATCCTTCTCAGGAGATTTACGGCACGGCTCATAACTCCGTCCTCCAGATTCCGGGCAAGGATGAGTGGTACATAGTCTATCACCGCATCAACAATAACTTCCGTGAACGTCAGCTATCACCGGGTACCCACCGTCAGGTGTGCATAGACAAGATGACGTTTGACAAGAGCGGGAAGATCATCCCCGTAAAGCCAACAAAATAAACGAAAGAAGATCCGCTTGCGCGGAGGTTTAGAAAGTAAATCAACGTCAGTTCGACGAAAAAAACAGGGATCTCCTTTGCTTTGAAACATTAATTAACGTGAGTTCGACGACTTGCGTAGCTTGTTGAGCCTTAGCGAAAAATTTATTCAGTTGTATATTGTTGACTATCATGTGGTTGAAAGAGCTCTGAAGGAGCGATACCTAATAGGGCAGTCCGTCAGGGCTGTTATATTTGTCGATATAGGGGGTATGAGGTCTGAAGGACCGACACCTAAAGTCTTCAGGTGTCGCACTTACAGCGCTCTTTAATCACGCATCTATAGAATAACAGCCCTTACGAACTGCCCTATTAGGTATCGGGCTTTGGCTTTCCCTTCGGCCGCCGACCTCTTCGACGTTCAGCCCTCGCAGTCTTGAATTCGTCGAACTCACGTTAATTAAGACGTAAATTAAGACATTAATTTGGACAAAAATTGATAAGAATCTAAGTCGTAAGGCTAATTAATGTTATGCTATGCGACAGCAAGAGCTAATTCGTCGAATTCACGTTAATGTAATACCCCTCTATAGATAATCAAAACACACGGACGCATACCCTTCAATGCGCCCGTGTGCTCTTTTTAATCACAAAACTCTAATCTCTAAACACTAATCTCTAAACACTAATCTCTAAACACTAATCTCTAAACACTAATCTCTAAACACTAAACTCTAAACACTAAACTCTAACCACAAAGCCCCAACCTCATAACACACTCATGATGAATGTATAGTGATATGGTTTGTTACCGTCTATGGTATATTGCGGAAGAGTGCGTTGCCCCCATGTGTCGATACCGCCAACACCGTGGATGTTCAAGTCTATATTAAGGTTCACGAAACGGCCACGCTGTATCTCGTGCGGATGTTGGGCTGGTTCAAGATTTTCCTCTCCATAGTCCCATGCGCGGATGCAGAGAGGCTGACAACCATCAATACGGAGGCTCTTCTTTCCATTACAGATATTGAACCAACGAACATCTGTACGACAGCCGTTGTCCTGCGGATGTATATACTCGGTCTCAAACTGGCTGAGCGGCATCTCATACTTTCCGATAAAGGCACTACGCTTACGGTCTGGGTAGTTCTCCCACGGACCGCGACCATGATATGCAATGTTTGCATAGTCGCTTGGCAGGCGCATACGCATACCGAACTTTGGAAGAAGCGGAAGGTTAGTGGCAGTAGGTCGATAGTCCATATCTACCTTGACACGTCCCTCGTCTGTTATCGTGTACGTAATCGTCAGTTCTACACCTATCGGAAGTGTTGTCTCGCTGATTATTTTCACACCGTCAGAAGCCGCCTCTGCACGGAAAGACTTATTTGTACGCTTAGCCAAGGCATCACGCCATGCTCCCAGTCGCTCTGCAAAATGGGCTGCATGTTGATTGTCATTCTCTGGTTTCCAGAAATATGGTTCCAAAGGACTATTGAGCATTTCCTCACCATCTACAATCCAACTGGTAAGTGCGCCTATGCTGTTTACGGTAATCGTTCCGCGATTTGTATGGGCAACAAGTCCGTTAGCAGTCTTCTGCACCTTGGCAGGCTTACCACTCAATGATGATTCAAACTGATATGGCTGCAACACGAACTGCTCGCTTGCCACGGCAAAGCCTTTCTTTGCCCACGGCCTATCCTCTTTCAGGCGTACATAGACATTGAGAAGGCGCTCCGGACCAATAGTAACGGTATCTGTAGTAATATCATATTCATCAATATTAGCGAATGTGTATCGAGGCGTAATCCGCAGATTATCCCCATTACGCTCTATCAAGAACGGCTGATACACATGCTGCACTTCATAGTAGTGCGGATGAGGTGTGCGGTCGGGAGCAAGAAGACCATTAAGACAGAAAGGTCCGTCATTAGGCTTATCACCGAAGTCGCCGCCATAAGCCCAGAATTCCTTGTCATTTTCTTTCTTTAGAATACCCTGATCCACCCAGTCCCAGATGGCAGCTCCACAGATACTGCTATCGGCATAGATCACATCCCAGTATTCCTGAAAATTACCCACAGAGTTTCCCATTGCATGGGCATATTCTCGCATAATGAAAGGACGGTCAGTCACCTTGCGTGCCTCTTCTACAAGCCTGGATGGAGAAAGATACCCATCATCGTAGATATCGCTCTGTGCGCGGTCTGTATCGCAGAATGGCAGGGCAATAGTATCGAGTGCCACTACCGCATCGCGCATCGCCTTCAGGTTAGGTCCTACCCCACCCTCATTGCCAAGACTCCAGAACATAACGCTCGGATGGTTTTTGTCACGCTGCACCAGACTAATGGCACGGTCCACATGTGCATCACGCCATTCGGGGTCTTCTCCCATCACCTTGTTGGCATATCCGTAGCCGTGTGATTCCTGATTAGCCTCGTCCATCACGTATATGCCCCAACGGTCACAAAGCTCATAGAGGTAAGGATCATCAGGATAGTGACTGGTACGCAGGAAGTTCACGTTTCCCTGCTTCATCAGCATTATATCCTGCTCGTAGGTCTTGCGGTCAACATATCGGCCTGTAACGGGATGATGATCATGACGGTTCACACCACGCAGCTTGATATTCCTGCCATTGAATTTCAGCACCTCTCCCACGCATTCCACTCGCTTCACTCCAAGATGATAGTCGAAATGCTCGTTTGGCAGTTCGATGCTGAACGGATAGAGGTTAGGAATATCCGCCGACCAGAGTTTCGGATTCTCGATAGTATGCGACAATCGAACGTGCATTGTATCGCCAGCAGCAAGGCTTTTCAGTTTCCCCTCAATAGTCTTTCCATCTATATTCAGGGCTACGGAGAGATTCTTTGCACGAGTCTTTCCCACGTTGCAAACGGTGATGTCTGCCGTTACCTGTGCCTGTGAGAAATCTTTATTAGGAATAGCCTCCACTTTATAGTCGGCTATATGCACAAGCGGACGAACCCACAGCTGTACCGGACGGAAAATGCCCGACAGTCGCCACATATCCTGACATTCCAGATAACTGCCGTCACTCCAGCGATACACCTCCACGGCAAGGCGGTTCTTTCCCTCATGAACATATTTTGTAATATCAAATTCAGCTGGAGACATGGAGTTCTGGCTATACCCCACCTTCTGACCGTTCACCCATACATAGAAAGCCGAGTGAACGCCTCCGAAATGTAGTATGAGGTTCTGCGACAGCATCTCCTTCGTGATGTCTATAAACGTCACGTATGAACCCACAGGATTGCGGTGGTCGTAGGCATACCAGTCACGGTCTGGCTCTCCCGTCACACTCGGACGGTCACGATGGAACGGATACTGCATATTGACATATATAGGCTTGCCGAAGCCCTGCAACTGCCAGTTACCAGGCACGGTTATCTTATCCCATTTGCTCACATCGTAGTCGTCACGCTCAAAGCCTACAGGACGCGATTCCGGGTCTTTCGCCCAATGGAACTGCCATTGACCGTCAAGCGACACGATTTCCTTACATTCCGCCTCCTTTGAAGGCAGTTGCAGCGTAGCATGATACGGTAGTTTATTTATGCCTAATACGTGCGGATTCTCCCAGTCACGAGGTTGCTGTGCCTGTGCTGAAACACTCAGCATCAGGGATATTACGAGAATAATATGCTTCATTTTCCTTCAAATTGATTATTCTATTACAATTTCTATATCATCAAAGTTCATCCTTTCTCCTTCTGCCAGTTTGTCGGCATCGAGTTTTAGGATACGAGCCTTGGTGGCAGGAAACTTGATTGTCTGCCAGATTGGATTATTTACAATATTCGAGAACTCGCCCGAAGCAAGCTTTGTCCAGTTTGCCCAGTCGCTTGAAGCCCAAAGTGTATAGTGGGTGATGAGTCCATCCCTCGTTTTCTGCGGTGGCAGGTAACGAAACGATGTAATGGTCTGTTCCTTGTCCCAGTCTATCATCATCTGCTTTGGATTACTGAAAAAGAAATGAAGGCTTGATGATTTCTTTTCGCCCGAATCAGGGATGTCGGCAGTCAGTTCAGGAGCAAGATATACGCCCAGTTTCTTGATGATTGGCTGACATTTGGCTGCGGTAATAGTAAAGCGCAGTTTTGTGGCTTTTACAGTTGGGAAACAGATGATGCGACGATGCCCGATAGTAGTCAGACCATTACCATTATCCACCAGTGCATCTTTCAGTTGCTGCCACTCACCATCGACCAATGCCTCAAGTGAGAATTCCTTTACTCGCTGGCCTTGACTTATCTCTTCTTCTGCTAAAAAACGATTGAAGGCTGTAGGCTTTCCGAAGTCTATTATGGTTTCATAGTCAGAGGTCTTTTTCTTGGCTTTCTCGGCAAGATTGGTCTTGAACACCTCGTCTATCATCTTCTTGAAGGCTATGCCACGCAGACTGTCATTTGGATGAATACGACCGTTAGGGGCTATAGGGAAGTTGAGGAGGAGCGTAGAGTTGCGCCCTACAGACTTATAATAAGTGTCCATCAGTTTCGACAGACTCTTCACATGCTCGTTTTCTGCATCATGATAGAACCATCCCGGACGTATGCTGGTGTTGGTCTCGCCCGGACACCACACATCGCCATTCTCCACACCGTAGTGCAGCATATGCCAAGGCGTATCTCCCGTGGCTGGCATCAGACTCCAGTTAGTCTCACCCACGTTGCCAGCCTCCGTACCTACCCAGCGCAGGTCGCCACGGTCGCCACCATCGTTCCATATCACGGCTTTAGGTTGCAACTCACGTATCATGCGGAATGTCTCTGCCCATTGGTAGTAGGTCTTGCCGTCGATCTTGCGCGTCTCGTTAGCACCGCCATACCAGCCGTCACCGCCATTGGCTCCGTCAAACCACACCTCGAAGATATCGCCATACTGGGTTAGCAGTTCTCGCAGTTGGTTGCGGAAATAGGTTACGTATTCAGGTTTGCCATAGTCGGCATGATTTCTGTCCCATGATGAGAGATATACGGCAAACTTCAGTCCTTCCTCCTTACATGCGTTTGCCAATTCACGCACCACATCCCCCTTACCCTGTTTCCAAGGAGAGTTCTTCACGGAATACTCCGTGTATTTTGAAGGCCACATACAGAATCCACAATGGTGCTTGGCGGTGAAGATAATACCCTTCATGCCCGCTTGCTTGCACACCCTAGCCCATTGCCTACAATCAAGGTTTGAGGGGTTGAACAACTTCGTATCCTCGTTGCCGAATCCCCATTCCTGATCGGTATAGGTATTGAGTGAGTAATGGATGAACGCATACATCTCCATGTCCTGCCAACGTAATTGGTTCTCCGTAGGCACCGGACCGCAAGGCTTCGGACTCTGAGCATTGACATCCGTAACGACAATGCATAATAAAATAATAGATAATAGTTTTTTCATAATCAAAGGTAATAACCCTCTAAAGACTCATTACTCTCCACTTCTATGAAAAAGGGAGAGTACCCGAAGGGCGAATTATTGTTTTAATACAAATAGAACATCCTTTCCATCATCTGCCATTTCTCATCACTTCGGGCATCGGGATCACATCCTTGCAGCTTTGCAACAAACGCTTCCCATTCTGCCTGTCGTGGCATAGTGGCAAGCTTATCCATAGCTACCTTCCAGTCGAAATCATCAGGTGTCTCTACAATCATCACGAGACGAGTTCCGAGGATGTAGATTTCCATTTCAAGTATTCCTACCGCCTTTATTCCATCGCGTATCTCCTTCCAATGAAACTCCTTTGAATGCCATTTCCGATACTCACGAATCATATCAGGATCATCGCGAAGATCCAGCGTCTGAACATATCTCTTTGCCATGATTATTCAAGCTTTACATGAAAGTGAATAGTGAAAAGTGAATAGTGAATAATACTTAATACTGGTGGCCACCAGAACGTAAGGAATGTTATGGGCAATCCTATTCTGCGACAGCAGTATTATTCTCTAAGTATTTTTCACTATTCGTTATTCACTATTCACTATTCACTTTTCACTATTCACTTAACATTCACCACTATCACAAACCCACCGCGAGCCTGACACTCAATTTCCTTAGGCAGGTCGGTAGTGGTTATCTTCCATTCTCCGTTAGCATCATCGGTGAAGAGCTGTGCCTTACCATTCTTGATGAAACTGAGGTCGGTAGCGAGTTTCTGAGCCTCGTCAAGTCCGTTGATACCTGCCACATACCATGTATTTCCACTTCTGCGAGCCAATACCGCACTCTTGCCCGGATAACCGCTCACATAGCGAGTTTCATCCCATACGCTTGGCAATTCACCTAAGAATGCCTGAACCTCCTTTGGCTGTGCAATGAAACTCTCAGGACGGTCGGCAAGATGCTGTAAACCACTCTCGAAGAGTACGGTAAGCGCAAGCTCATGTCCCTTGGAAGTGATGTGCGGATGCTGTGAATCGCTGAAGGCACAAGGAGTATAGTCCATAGGACCAATTACATTTCTCGTGAAAGGCAAAGTAGCGTTATGGCTTGCTGCTTTCTTTGTAAAGGTAGCCACGTTGTTATACCACTCAGCACCATACACGCCCTCTGTTGATAGAAGGTTGGGGTAAGTGCGCTGCCATCCGCGAGGGATAGGAGCACCGTGGAAATTAACCAACAGATGATGACGGGCAGCACTCTCAAGCAAGTCCTGACAATAGTCCATATTCGCCTGATTATCTCCGCTGAAGAAGTCTATCTTCACACCTGCCACACCAATCTTCTCACACCATGCGAACTCCTTCTCCCTGTCCTCTGGCTTGTTCAGACGGAACTTAGGAGTAGGAGCGCCATCAATCCAACCAACTGATGAGTTATACCAAATCAGAGGCTTCACACCCTTTGAATTAGCGTATGCCACGGCATCCTCAATGGTCTTGCCCTTATTGGATTCTATCTTATTCATCTCATCCCACTCGGCATCTATGAGCACGTATGGCAACTTCAGCGTAACCGCCATATCCACGTATTTCTTGATTATCTCATAGTCGTTTGAGCCGTGGTTGTATGCCCAATAGATCCATGACACCACACCCGGCTTTATCCAGTTGGTATCATTCAATTTTGATGGTTCGCTAACATCCGTTACAAGTGTTGACTGCACGATGTCTGCCAGACTTCCTATGATAACCACGCGCCAAGGCGTATGCCAGTCGCCTGTCAGATCCAGCTCGTTCTTATCCTGCACCACTTTATAATGCTCTCCGTCGTTATACAGGCTTGAAGCACTCTGTCTGCGCTCAATATTAGCCTCAGAGATAAGGGCAAAAACTCCGTCGGAAGGCTCTAACAGGGCAGGATATGCCCAACGGTTACACCATCCGTCAGCCGATTTGAACACACCGCTGAATGACGGAACAGGTGTCTCCTTGTAAGTGGTGTTCTGAGGAAAGAACCCCTCGTATGACTCCGCCCATTGCATGAACCAACGCTTCGTTCCTTCGGGAATCATATACACGGTATTCTCTTCCGGATGTTTCTGATTCTTCAAATTGGTATATTCATAGCGGAAAGCGATGCCGTCGTTATAGAGACGCATCACAATCTTTGCATTCTGACCGATAGAAGCCTGATATTCGTTTGCTTCATTCGTACAATGTAAACGTTTTCCCTCAAGCATCTTATAGTCGGTCTTCACCTTATTTGCGAGATCCAGTTTAGAGAAAGGGATATCGGCTAATTCCAGAACCTTCTGCTTACCATAACTGATAACCAACTTATTATCGGCTGTTGCCACCGATAATTTTCCGTTTGGAGATGTTGCGTTCTGTGCATTCATTACCAGAACCGCACCACATAGAATAATAGTTGAGATTATTTTCTTCATATTTTTTGTTTGGGTTGAGGTCTAAGGTCTTTGTCGGGAATAAAGTTGGAAAGAATAAGGAATAGGGTTTAATACAAACAACCCTTAATCTTTCATCCTTCTACCTTCATCCATCATCCCTTTGACTTTCGAATGCAAAAATAAATAAAAAAAATGAAACTCCAAACAAGAAATCGTTTTTCTCCATTCAAATGGCGTTATTATGTCAAAATAGAAGTAAAAAAGTCGTTTCTCTCCAACTCTTCATCGTCATGATTACAAATGTGTTTTTCACGATAGTTTTTTATTCCACGAAGATATTTCCCTCTCTGATCGTCCTTCGCTCATAGTCCGTTCCTCCTTCGCTCCTTCTCCGCTATGACTCCGCTCTTTCGCCTATATAGAACTATAGGATCATAGGAGCTACATAGGAGCTACATAGGAGTCATAAGGGAGGAAGAAAGAGAAATTTACAGCCTTTTCATTTTGCGCTTGGCGAACTCAAGACTGCTGATGCCAAGTTTCCCGGTAATGCTCTCAGGACATGAATATGACAGAGTGACATTCTGCAGACGAATGTATGAACCAGAGCTGAAGGCAAAGTCTGAATAACCGAGGTGATAATAATATTTTTGATACACATCGCTCTTTGTCGTGGTGGTAAGTGCAGGATATTTTGCATCCTGTCCTGGAGTGGTCCAGTAATTTTCTGCCATCTCATGCGTTACGTTATTTGACCAGCCAATAGGATTATAGTAATAATAGAGATAGCCGTACTGGTACTTGCGGTTACGGAAATAGAAGTTCACATCGAGCGAGAAATTGCGATAGGTGAACGTGTTGTTGAAACCGCCATAGAACTTAGGATCTCTCGTACCGAGATACTGGTAGTCATCGGTAGAGTTGATGATTCCGTCACCGTTCACATCCTCCACGGTTGGCAGACCTGTCTGGTTATCCACGCCATACCGCCTGTGAGGTTCTTCTTCAGACTGTTATCCCGATAACTGCCGATGGAGGGAGTGGCATCAACAATCTCCCGGTATTTTTTCTTCGCTTCCTTGCGAAGCTGACTGATGTCCCATTCCGCACACTCTTCACGCAGCACCTTGAAACATCGTCCCTGCATGAAGTGCCACATCAGTCTGTCTGCAATAGTATATTCCATAATAGAATAGAAAAGAGCTGTTCATAGTCTTATTCAGTTCATAGTTCATAGTGCATAGTTAGCCTACTCGCGCCAACCAACTATGAACTATGAATTATGAACTATGCACTATTCAACGCTACAGAAGAATGATGGGAATCCCTCTACTGTTGCCACCTTCGTCTCTACCTCTCCTGTGTTGATGTCAACTGTTGAGAAGCCGTTGTATTCGTCGTTTGCCGAGCCGTAAACCATCTTGTTGCCATAGCGCCCCATGGCAACGCCGTGACCGTTGGAGCGCGGAAGGCCTTCGATAACCTTTGCCGTCTTGCTGTAAAGGTCGATCAATATAGGAAGTCCGATGCGTGCGAGAAAGCTGTTTGTGTTTTCTGGGTCAAGGGCATAGGCATAGCCGTAAGCGTACATCTTTCCATTGCCGACATAACGGCACATCAGCAGTACGTTAATATAGTCGCAACTCAAACCGCTGACCTTGGTCGTTGAAAAATTGAATTTATAAGACTCGTCAAATTCAGTCTCACCCTTCTTGATACGTGCCATGCCTGAGTTGAGGGTTGGGATATAGCCAAACGACCCTGTGCAGTTGATGTAGATGTCGCCTTTCTCGTCCTCGAAGATAGACTGGTTGTCGATAGGACGTGTAGGACCGCAAAGCTTGAGGGAGGTGTTACGTATCTTCTTTATGAACTTATCGTCAGAGACATCATAAAGTGCCATCTCCAAAGCGTTTTCCTGAGGCATCCATTGTGCGTTATACTGTTCAAGACCAACAAATAGAATGCCATCGCGGATGTAGAGAGCACCAGGATATGCGGAAACGCCTTCGTTGCTGAGACTTGTGAGGTCGATGCGTGAAATCTCCTTCATCGTCTGAGGGTTGAAGGTGATGATGAGGTTAAGGCTCTGACAACAAACGTATGCCTTCTCTGTGTTTGCCTCTACAACGATAGCCGCACTCGAATTTGCAGGAAGAGTCATAGACCCCTTGAGTTCCAGTTCGTTCTTGTCGTTGAGGATGTAACGCTTGAGCTTCATCTCTGTACCTCCCATATAGTCAGGGAATACATAGATGTTACCGCTCTTGCAGACGCATGGGTAAGAGCCGAAGCCGAGAGGCAGGGCATTGGCATTGGTGTAGTTCACGCCATCTTGCAGTTTCCCTACAGCCTGTAGGTAACCGCTACCGCTATCGCCTGAGGGATTGGTTACCGTGGTTGAGAACAGGATTCTGCCTTCTGATTTTGGCTGTTCATCATCATCATCATTGTCGCAGGCAGTAAAGCATACTGTTAATGCCATTGCCATAATGCCTAACCAAGCCTTCCCAAAAGAGCCTAACCAAGCCTTCCCAAAGGGAAGGATGTTTGATAGTTTTTTCTGCATAATTTTTTGTTTTATATAGTTATGTTATTAATTTTGATTATCTAAGCTATATCGCATCCCTCCCTTTGGGAGGGCGGGGGGAGAGGCCGTTTACTTCATTATATACTTAACCTTAAATGCGATATTTCTTCCTGGAAGCGGACGGTTCAAGTCGGAATAAACAACCCTGTCCGTAAGGTTCTTTAGCTTGAAAGAAAGAGTCCAACGGTTGTTTCCGAAGCTATGCTCTATGCCAGTATCAAAAGTAAGTGATGTAGGGATTTTACGATCTTGATACTTACTCATCTCAAAGTCGTAGAAATACTCGTGGATATAGGAAGAGTCGAAGAGGAAACGGCTGTTCTGCTCCTTACCTCCGAAGAGATTCTCCTTGTGAAGCTCTATGCCGAAGTTTGCAAGGAAGTAAGGGATGTTAGGCATACGCTTGTCGTATGTAGGATTTGCAGCCGTTGAACCTACCTCATGCTTGCGCTTGTCGCGGAGATCCTGATAGGTGCTATTCACATAGCAATAAAGGAATGACGTTACATCGCCCTTGATGTCAATCTCCGCTCCTTTGGTAACGACCTTTCCGAAGTTGGCATAGCGAGCCATAGACGGAATCATGTCAGCCTGATAGCGAATCATATCGTCGAGCTGGTTGAGGAAATAGTTTGCCTCTATCTCAATAAAGCCATATGAATTGGTATGGTGATAGATTACTCCTCCTGTCAATCCCTTGCATCTCTCTGGCTCAAGATTAGTAGCAGGAAGTATGGAGTAGCCATTGCCTGTAAGTTCCTCGGCTGTAGGGATGCGAACCTCAGAGCTAACCGCTATCTTGGCAAGGAAATCGTCGGTTATCTTATATCGCATAGCCTCGCTGACGCCCCAGTAGTTACGGTTCAGACTTACATCAACAGGGTTGTTGATATAGGTGCGCTCCAGAACCCTCGTCTCTGAACTGTAATTGAAGTTCTTTAAGGTCGTGGCACTCATGAATTTTCCGTTGAACAAGGTAAGGTCGTATGAGAAACCGGTCGTGAAACTGCTCATGTGGCTTGGGAAGTTGGTCTGATAGCCGAAACTCTTGTCCATAAGTTCGTTCTCGGGATTTTGCCTTGTATGGGTGGCATACACGTTGAGGTTGAATGAGTGATGCTCATTCAGCAGATAGTTCAGATTTAGCTTGCCAACATAGTCGTGAGTACGGTTGTCAGAATCAGAAGCATAGGTTCCCTGTTCTCCTCCGTATATTGTAACAGGGGAATATCTGTTGCCATCCCAGTCATAGCGCGACATTGCCTTGTCGCACAAACCATTCTTGCCATAGCTAAAGCATCCGTCAAAATCGAGGTCAAGACCGTCAATAAGGAAGTTGTCGCGCTTGAGGGTTAGGGCAGCTATTCCTGACATTCCGTGATTGTATGCCTCGCGGATGTCGCTGTCAATACCCTGAATCTCAGCTCTCGTAGCCAAGAACACAAGTTCGAGCTTTGCCTCATCGAAATACCATTTCGTGGCTTTTATCGAACCTCCGAGCATCGCCTTCTTGAATTGGTCGTGATTACGCTCTACTACGCGGTTGTCAAGATTCTGAAGATGCATCTTATAGCTGTTGTCCGAATATGTCATACAGCCTCCAAAGCCGAATTGCAAGCCGGAATTGTTATCTGTTCTCTTGAAGGCAAAGTTCAGTTTATGTGTATTGAAAGATGCAATCTCATAGCTTGCATCCAGATATACAGGCGGATATTCCTTCGTCACTACATTCACGGCACCACCCAGGGCAGAGCCTCCAAAACGATAAGGCACAATACCTTTATATACCTCTATGCGTTCAATCATATCCGTCGGGATGTCATTAAGCGAGACATAGTCGCTTAGCTGACCTATGGCAGCCTCGTCAATATAAACTCCCATTCGTTTTCCCTCAAGACCGCGCACGGATATTCGTGAGGCACTACCCACGCCTCCGGTACTTCTTATCGCAATACCAGCGGTTCGAGCAAGCGCATCGTTAATACTTGTGGTAGTTCCTTCCAACTGTCGTTTCCCCAATACCGTTACAGGCATGGCCGCCTCACGCATCTTTCGAATCTCGTTGTGAGCAACAACGGTTACACCGTCCAAATCCTTTTTGTAAACATAGCTTGTATCGGCATTTGCATTATCCTGAGCTGATACATTCGTTGCAGCCATTAAGGCCGAAAATACAATCTTTAATTTCATTTATTGTCTTTATTAACTAAATTGTCTTTATTACCTAACCTATTCGTTATTCGAGCGCAACGAACGAAAACAGTTCTTATTGCATAGTCTCCACCTTCCGGCTTCCCTATCTCTACGGAAGAGAGAGCGTGGGGAGAGGCCGCAGGTCTTCGATTTACCGACTGCAAAATTACAGATAAAATCCTATGCCAGCCAAATGTTTCAATGACAAAATCGCCCCCTCCACCTTAAAATACCCATTTCTCGGTATCATTTTCTGTTGACGTGCAATTAGCGGAATACCCACATTTATGTATTTTCATTCGTATCCGACTTCATTATTTGCACAATAGAAAAACATATTCTAACTTTGCAACATCAAATCAAAATAAATGCATAAAAACATAATGATTTTTATTCGATAAATTATGAAAATTCAAAAAATTGTAGGTCGTGAGATCCTTGACTCACGCGGTAATCCAACCGTAGAAGTTGATGTAGTTCTTGAAAATGGTGTTATGGGACGTGCTGCTGTGCCTTCTGGTGCAAGTACAGGTGAGAATGAGGCTCTTGAGCTTCGCGATGGCGACAAGGCTCGCTATCTCGGCAAAGGCACACTGAAGGCGGTGGCTAATGTGAACGAAATCATCGCCCCTGCACTTATCGGTGATGATGTGTTCGCTCAGCGTGCCATCGACCAGAAGATGCTTGAAATCGACGGCACACCTACCAAGAGCCGACTCGGTGCCAATGCCATCCTCGGTGTTTCCCTCGCTGTGGCTCAGGCTGCCGCAAAGGCCCTCAACATTCCTCTCTATCGCTATATCGGTGGTGCAAATGCCTATACCCTGCCTGTTCCTATGATGAACATCATCAACGGCGGTGCCCACTCTGATGCTCCTATCGCTTTCCAGGAGTTCATGATCCGTCCTGTAGGTGCTCCTTCTATCAAGGAGGCTGTGCGCATGGGTGCTGAGGTGTTCCATAACCTTGCAAAATTGCTGAAGAAGCGCGGTCTCTCTACTGCCGTTGGCGATGAGGGAGGTTTCGCTCCTGCCCTCGACGGTGTTGAGGATGCCCTCGACTCTATCTGTCAGGCTATCAAGGATGCCGGCTATGAGCCAGGAAAGGATGTGAAGATTGCTATGGACTGTGCTTCAAGTGAGTTCTCTGTTGTGGAGAACGGTCAGTATTTCTATGACTACAAACAACTGAAGAACGGCAAGCAGAAGGACCCTAACGGTAAGAAGCTTACGGCTGAAGAGCAGATTGACTATCTCGAGCAGCTCATCACCAAGTATCCTATCGATTCTATCGAGGACGGACTTGACGAGAACGACTGGGAGAACTGGGTTAAGCTCACACAGCGCATAGGCGACCGTTGTCAGCTTGTGGGTGACGACCTTTTCGTTACCAACGTGAAGTTCCTCCAGAAGGGTATTGCCATGGGCGCAGCCAACTCTATCCTCATCAAGGTTAATCAGATAGGCTCACTCTCAGAGACTCTCGACGCTATCGAGATGGCTCATCGTCACGGCTATACCACCGTTACATCACACCGCTCTGGCGAAACTGAGGACACTACTATTGCCGACATTGCCGTTGCCACTAATTCCGGTCAGATAAAGACAGGCTCACTCTCTCGTACCGACCGTATGGCAAAGTACAACCAGCTTATCCGTATCGAGGAGGAACTGGGTAGTGTGGCAAAGTACGGTTACAACAAGATTAGGTGATATTAGACGATGAATATGTAACCTTCGCACATACCATGTGTGAACATACGAACTTTTGAATAAACCATTTTTAAAACAGGCTACATTGTGAAATGCAGCCTGTTTTTTGTTCTTCACATTATTTCGATTTTCATACAAAAACATTAAACGCAAAGACGCGGAGTCGCAGAGTTTTTCTTTACGAACACAGAATTATTCGCAAGCTCATCAAGCTAAAGCAAGTCACGAAAGAAACGACGTTTTGTTTATTCTGTGACTTCCGTGTTCAGATAAATACTTTGATATATTGAGAATGAAGTGGAATCAGAATCAGTTTCTCTTCGCTCGTAGCCTTTGATAGAAGAGCGTGACCTGCATTTCTTCATTCTCCGTTGTTTTGTTGTCGGCTATCTTTGTATCCCATCATAAATGGGAATCACATAGGAATCACTTGGGAATCACATGGGACTTGCTTCGGACGCTTCCGGGCAATTTCGTGTCCCCGAATCCTGTTTTCTTGAGTACAAAATTACCAAATCCCGAATTGGCGGTTAGGACTTAGCATGAGTTAGCGTGCAATAGCAGGACATTTTCCTGATTTTTTATTCAAACGCAAAGACGCGAAGTCGCAAAGTTTTTATGGTAAACAACAATCTACTTTTAACTGACAATAATTTCTCGCTAAGCTCAACAAGCTAAAGCAAGTGGTCAAATTCACGTTAATTTACTGAAAAAATTTATTGCTCATTTGTTTTCCCAATAATATACTCACGCAAGCGAGCCTTTCTTTTGCTTTGCCTGCCAAGCAGCAATCTTCTGCATCTAAATCTGGACAGAAGCATGCAAAGAGTGACAGATAATCTCAACAATCTTGTCCGACAGGTCCTTTTTCTACACTTGATGAACCGATAAGAAGGTTTATTGGGCCGTGGAGCTCGAGAAAATGGTTAATCCAATTATGACCTTCACGCCTTGTAGATGAGAGGCAAATGCCGAAAATGGCATCAGAATGACAGTTTTACGCGTCTTAGGAGCCAAAAATTTGATGATTTCTGTACCGTTTTTTGTTCCGGCATCATTGGTACTGTTAATCTTGAAATATCATACATTGTTGAAAATCAGCTTATTAGAAGATATTAAACTAAAGACCGAGCATGGACAGGACAGTACGGACAGAAGGACAGTTGAATTTTTGAAAACACGATTTTTCTTTATCTTTGCTTATAACTATCTTATTATTAATTAGTTATAATATATAATATATAGAAAATAGAGATAAATGTATTGCAAAAACACATCTGTCTATCTGTCCATCTGTCCAACTGTCACGCTCACGCTCTACCCAGACAAACTTCTTCCCTATATAGCCTTTGACACCATCACGCAACTATTCACCCACCTCGAAGGCAAAGATGTCAACGCTAAAGTCGGCATCCTTCTTCAGAGGGTAGAAAAAAGATTAATGTATAAAATGACAGAATAACATGAAAAAACGCTGAAAAGAAAAATAAAATTTGGTTATTTGCCATAGATTCATTACTTTTGCAAATGATATTAATATGAAGCTTATGATAGACCAAATTATTGACTATAACAAGACTTTCGTAGAGAAAAAGGGCTACGAGAAGTATATCACCGATAAGTACCCCGACAAGAAACTTGCAGTCTTATCATGCATGGATACCAGATTGACAGAATTGCTACCTGCTGCCTTGGGACTGAAAAACGGTGATGCAAAGATCATAAAGAATGCCGGTGGTCTGGTAATTTCAGCCTTCGACTCAGCAATGAGAAGTTTGATAGTTGCCATCTATGAACTGGGCGTTAAGGAGATCATGGTGGTGGCACACTCACATTGCGGTGCTTGTCACATGAGCTACGACCACTTTCACCATGAGATGATTGCCCGTGGAGTTACAGATGAAACACTTGAAACAATACAGAAATGCGGCATCGACCTGCATCATTGGCTGGAGGGATTCAAGGATACGCACGAATCAGTACGCAAGACTGTAGAGACTATCAGGACTCACCCCCTTGTGCCAAAGGATATCGTGGTTCGTGGGTTTATCATTGACTCAGAAACAGGCGAATTGGAAGAAGTAATATAGAGGTTATATGTTTTACATTCTCGACTTTATATATTACAAGGCGGCAAAGCTATATGCCAAGTTCAAACTTGGACCGATTGGTCCAAAGATATTCTATACGGGAGCACATCCTGACACCATTGTGAGTCTAATCGTTTCCAGTGTCACACTATTCATTCCGCTAAACATATATAAATACATTTTCATGTATATACTTGATGCACAAGCATTCGTGATTGGTATGCTTGTAGTATTTGCCCTGTATTATTTTCTGATTTTGATTCCATTTCAACTCAGATACGAACGCATACCGATAGATTCGCTTAAACGAAAATACGAAGGCTGCTGGCTGGATAGCCATATGTCTAATTTCATGATTATCCCGATTGCTATAGTATTGACTGTTGGAGGTATCTTCTTCGCGTTTTTTACATTCATTGCCACATTCCTATGAAAAGGCAAAAGGTCAAAATCTTTGGCTTATCCACATAACAAAAATCCCTATAACCGTTTGGTTATAGGGATTTTACATTATATTATAGATTGATTAGAACTCAGCGTTATTCGGAGTACGTGGGAAAGGTATCACGTCGCGGATGTTCTGCATACCTGTCACGAAGAGGATGAGACGCTCGAAACCGAGACCGAAGCCTGCGTGTGGACAGCTACCGAAACGGCGGGTGTCAAGATACCACTCCATATCCTTCATTGGAATGTTACGTTCCTTGATTTCGTTCAGAAGCTTGTCATAGCTCTCCTCACGGACAGAACCACCGATAATCTCACCAATCTGTGGGAAGAGAACGTCAGTACCCTGTACGGTTGGAGCCATCTCCTTACCATCAAGCACAGGATTCTTCTCGTCGATCTTCATATAGAATGCCTTGATAGCCTTTGGATAGTTGGTCATGATGACTGGCTTCTTGAAGTATTCCTCAACGAGGAAGCGCTCGTGCTCTGATGCGAGGTCATCGCCCCAGTTGCATGGGAACTCGAACTTCTTACCCTTCTTCACAGCCTCCTGAAGAATCTCGATACCCTTGGTGTAAGGCAGACGGACAAACTCTTCTTTCAACACGCCCTCAAGACGAGCGATAAGTCCCTTGTCAATCATCTGGTTGAGGAACTCGAGGTCGTCCTTACAATTGTCGAGAGCCCACTTTACGCAGAACTTGATGAAGTCTTCCTCAAGATCCATCAGTTCGTCCATGTCGATGAAGCAAACCTCTGGCTCAATCATCCAGAACTCGGCAAGGTGACGTGGTGTGTTTGAGTTCTCTGCACGGAAGGTAGGACCGAAGGTGTAGATAGCTCCGAGAGCAGTTGCACCGAGCTCACCCTCAAGCTGGCCTGATACGGTGAGCGATGTCTGCTTGCCGAAGAAATCGTCAGAGTAGTCAATCTTACCGTCCTCACCCTTCTTGAGGTCGTAGAGGTTCTTGGTTGTTACCTGGAACATCTGACCTGCGCCCTCACAGTCAGAAGCCGTGATGAGAGGTGTATGGAAGTAGAAATAACCGTGCTGGTGGAAGTATGTGTGGATGGCAATCGCCATATTATGACGGATGCGCATCACAGCACCGAATGTGTTTGTGCGCAGACGCATGTGCGCGTACTTTCTCATATACTCGAAGGTCTGGCCTTTCTTCTGCATTGGGTAGTCGTTACCGCAGAGGCCATAGATTTCGATTGCAGTTGCCTGAATCTCAGATGTCTGACCCTTGCCCTGACTCTCAACGAGAGTACCCTCAACGTGGATACAAGCGCCAGTAGTGATCTGCCTCAACAACTCATCGTCAAATTTATCCGTGTCTGCTACAATCTGTATGTTCTTGATGGTAGAGCCGTCGTTAAGAGCGATGAAGTCAACAGCCTTGCTTGAGCGGTGGCTGCGAACCCATCCCTTTACGTCGATAGCTTCACCGAAAGCAGTTGAACGAAGAGCGTCAACTATTTTTGTTCTTTTCATAAGCCTAACCAAGCCTTCCCAAAGGGAAGGATGTTCTATACATACCTCTCTCAGGGAAGACTTGGGTAATTATTGTTTATTAAACGAATATACTATATAAAGTTCCTCCCCCAGGGGAGGTTAGGAGGGGTCTCTTACTCGAAAGCACCCATTCTGAGCATCTCCACTTCCTTTTCGGTGAGGAAACGCCAGTCGCCACGACGGAGGTTCTTCTTGGTAAGACCAGCGAACTGTACGCGGTCGAGCTTGGTAACGTGATAGCCAAGGCTCTCGAAGATACGGCGCACGATACGGTTCTTACCTGAGTGAATCTCAATACCTACCTGCTTCTTGTCGGTTGGAGAAGCATACTCGATAGCATCAGCCTTGATATCACCGTCATCGAGGGTGATACCATTGAGAATCTGACCCATGTCGTAAGCAGTTACAGGCTTGTCAAGATATACGTGATATACCTTCTTCTTCAGGAACTTAGGATGAGTGAGCTTAGAAGCGAGGTCACCGTCGTTAGTGAGAAGCAGCACACCTGTTGTATTACGGTCAAGACGACCTACAGGATAGATACGCTCTGGACATGCGTCCTTAACGAGATCCATAACAACCTTACGCTGCTGTGGGTCGTCGGTAGTTGTAACATAGTCCTTTGGTTTGTTGAGAAGCACGTAAACCTTCTTCTCAAGAGTTACAGGCTGATCGTGGAACATGATGGTATCTGTGCGGAGTACCTTTGTTCCGAGCTCTGTTACTACCTGTCCGTTTACGGTTACTACTCCTGCCTCGATGAAGTCATCAGCCTCACGACGTGAGCAAACACCTGCGTTAGCAAGGAACTTGTTCAGACGAAGTGGCTGTGTTGGATCGATATTGTTCTCAGCGTATTCAATACGCTTCTTCATTGAGTACTTAGCATTTGGATTGTAGCCAGGTGTGTGCTGACGCTGTGGACCACGCTGTGGGCCATAACCGCCACCACGCTGTGGACCGTAACCGCCACCACGCTGTGGACCGTAACCGCCACCACGCTGTGGACCATAACCGCCACCACGCTGCTGCTGATAGCCACCACCACGCTGCTGACCGTAACCGCCACCACGCTGCTGACCGTAGCCACCACGCTGCTGATAACCGCCACGCTGCTGCTGATAACCACCACGAGGCTGCTGATAGCCGCCACGAGGCTGCTGATAGCCACCCATGTTCTCTTCTGGATTCTCTCCCTCGCCATTATATTGTGGGCGATACTGAGGACGCTGCTGATAGCCGCCCTGCTGATAACCGCCACGAGGCTGCTGCTGATAGCCACCACGAGGCTGATAGCCACGAGACTGATAACCGCCTTCCTCACGCTGTGGACGGTTGCTTGTCAGGTTAGCACCGAATCCCTCTGGACGGAATTCGCCATCGTCTTCTGTTGGACGCTGTGGGCGATAGCCCGGACGAGAACCACGGTCTGAAGAGTAAGCTGCACGCTGACCGATACGAGCGCGCTGACGAGGACGTGCTGCATTGAAACTACCGTCCTGCTGAAAACCGCCCTCACGGGCAGAAGAGTCTTCTGATACTGAATTCTGCAGACTCTGGAGCTTGTCGTTTTCTGTTTCCATCATTTAGATCTGTTTATTACTTTAATTTTACTTATTTTATCTTATTTATATAGCCTCAGCCTCACGGTCGTCGGCATATCATTTTTAAATACCAGTATAATTGCTTGGAGTTATTGCCATAAGCTCTGCCTTGACAGCATCGCTGACATCAAGAGTCTTGATGAACTCGTGGATTGTCTCCTCATCCATGTGCTTGTTGGTACGTGTGAGTGCCTTGAGAGCCTCGTATGGATGTGGATAAGCCTCACGACGGAGGATTGTCTGAATAGCCTCAGCCACAACAGCCCAAGTATTGTCAAGGTCGCGCTGCAAAGCCTCCTGATTGAGGATGAGCTTGCGAAGTCCCTTCAATGTGCTCTGGATAGCGATGACGCCATGACCGAGAGGCACACCGATGTTACGGAGCACGGTAGAGTCGGTAAGGTCACGCTGTAAGCGGCTTACTGGCAGCTTCTGAGCAAGGAACTGGAGTATGGCGTTAGCAATACCGAGGTTACCCTCTGAGTTTTCGAAGTCGATTGGGTTGACCTTGTGAGGCATAGCGCTTGAGCCTACCTCACCAGCCTTGATCTTCTGCTTGAAGTATTCCATAGAGATATACATCCAGAAGTCGCGATCAAGGTCTATGATGATTGTATTGATACGACGGATGGCATCAAATACAGAACCAAGGTGGTCATAGTTAGATATCTGGGTAGTGAACTGCTCGCGCTCAAGTCCGAGCTTCTCGCTCACGAACTTATTGCCGAATGCCTTCCAGTCATACTGAGGATAAGCCACATGGTGAGCGTTGTAGTTGCCCGTAGCACCACCGAACTTAGCGGTGAACTTGCAAGCCTTGAGTGTCTCGAGCTGCTCCTGAAGACGATATACGAATACCATCACCTCCTTGCCGAGACGTGTAGGAGATGCAGGCTGTCCATGTGTTTTCGCGAGCATTGGAACGTTTTTCCACTCTTCTGCATAGTCAGAGAGTTGCTTGATGAGTTCCTCTACCTGTGGGATGAAGACCTCTGCGAGAGCCTCCTTGACAGAAAGAGGTACGCTTGTATTGTTGATATCCTGTGAAGTAAGTCCGAAGTGGATGAACTCGCGGCTCTTCTCGAAGTAGCCTTCACCGAGACCGTTCTTCTCCATTTCGTCAAGCTTCTCCTTGATGAAATACTCTACTGCTTTCACATCATGGTTAGTTACCTTCTCGATGTCCTTTACACGCTGTGCGTCCTGTTCAGAGAAGTTTTCGTATATACCACGAAGCTGTGGGAAGAGCGTCTTGTCGAACTCAGCAAGCTGAGGCAATGGGAGCTCACAAAGGGTAATGAAATACTCTATCTCTACACGAACACGATAACGGATAAGTGCGTACTCTGAGAAATATTCAGCAAGGCTTTCCGTCTTTCCTCTGTAGCGGCCATCAATAGGCGAGATGGCTGTCAAAATATCCAGATTCATTTTCTGTTTAATTGTTTTTATTACCTAAAATTACTTTTTCCTTTAAATTGCTTAGACATACTTGGATTTAATCCCACGTTACAATCCTAATGCACATTATAGTAATTGCCATATTCGACATCAAGTCGGTAGGCATTCATTATATACAAATTTGGGGCAAAGTTACGAAAAATATTTGAAACCGCCATACTTTCAGTCATAAAAAAAGGTTAAATCAATGTAAAAGAAATACAAAAGCTGAATTTCAACATATTTTTTGCAATAATAGCAAACAGAGAGTTGGTACTATGAAAATATCTTTGTAATTTTGCAGTCGTTTTTGGGGTGATGGGTGTTAGGTGATGGATGTTGGTAGCAAGTCCGTTGCAAATCCGTTGTAAAACCGTTGTAAGTCCGCTCCGCACATCGGAGCTACGAGGGACATGCCGCTGGGGTGGTAATGCAAAAATTTTTCAAACTTTTTTCATTTCCCATGCAAGGTTTCTGAATTTCCTGCATTACACTAATAGAACATCAACCCAAAAAACAAAAAAGAATATGGAAAAATCTAAATTCTATGCGATGGCACTTATGTTGCCCGTAGCACTACTATCAACAGTAAGTTGTGACAATGAAGACGGACCTAACGATCCACCAGTACCTGTTGTCTGCCCAACAAGCTCGACAACTAGAGCCATCAGCGAGTCAAGCAACGATATGGCATTTCCGCTCTTCGACAAGGTTTGCGCCGAAAAGAAACCAACAGAGAACATAATCGTTTCGCCTCTGAGCCTCACCGAAGTGCTGGTTATGCTAAGCAACGGAGCTAAAGGCGAGACGCTCAACCAGATAAAAGTCCTGCTCGGCACCAAGGACATTTCCCTCGAAGACCAGAACTCGGCTATGAGCGGACTTAACCAATATCTCATTGCAGCCGATAGTAAAACGAGCGTGGCAATAGCCAATTCACAATGGATTGACGACGAGTTCAAGGTAAAGGACGAATACATCCAGACCAACACGAAATGGCTCAACGCAGAAACTCGCAATCAGGATCTGGCAACCGAGAAGACAATGAACGACATCAACTCCTGGTGCGACAAGAACACTCAAGGCTGCATCAATAAGCTTCTTGACGAGCCACTTTCCGAGGATTGCAGACTGGCTCTCATCAACGCCCTCTATTTCAAGGGTATGTGGTCGAAGAAATTCGACAAGGGCAACACTACGGACGAGGATTTTACCAACTCCAACGACTCTAAGAAAAAAGTAAAGATGATGCACCAAACCGAAGTGTTCTCGGCTTACGAGGGCAAGGACATGGATATGGTGGAGTTTGCATACGGCGACAAGAAATTCTGCATGGACGTAATTCTTCCACACGAGGGCAAGAATCTCGATGAGTGCATGAAAGATTTTTCTTCAAAGACATTCTCTGCCTACGTAAACGATTCCTACGGAAGAGACGTGGTTGTAAGTATGCCTCGCATGGAACTGAAGTTCGAAACATCGCTCGTTCAACCACTTATGAATATGGGCATGACACTTCCTTTCTCTAACGAATTTGCCGACTTCACAGGCATTTCGGACCACAGGGTTTTCATTGACGAGATAATACAGGCAACATACGTGAAGATGGACGAAGAAGGCACGGAGGCAGCAGCCGTAACTGCGGCATTTGCTAACGATTGCACCTCAATAGGTTCAGAGCCTACCCCTCTGATATTCAACATGAACCGCCCATTCGTCTTTATCATCCGCGAGAAGGATTCAAACACCATACTCTTCATGGGTAAGGTGAGAAAACTATAAAGAATGACGATTGACAACCGACTGACAGAACGAGTATTACAAAACGACCGTAGGGCTATGCAGGAATTGTATAGTCTTACGGTTCGCTATCTCTTTGCCGTCTGTCAGAGATATGTTGTCAACGAAGAAGATGTTCGCGACATCCTTCAGGAAACCTACATAAAAACCTACAAAAACATAGGTAATTTCAAACAACGAGATGGAAATTCGCTCGTTTCTTGGATGACAAGGATAGCCATAAACGAATCGCTTATACTTTTGCGAAGGAAGCACAAGGATGCCTTTATTGAAACATCAAAGGAGCTGCCTGACCGTGAGGAGGATCTGGAGGTTTCAAGGTTCTCCGCAGAGCAGCTACACAACGCCATACAGCAATTACCCACAGGCTATCGCGTGGTTCTCAACCTCTATGCCTTTGAGGACAAATCGCACAAGGAAATAGCCCAGATGCTTGGCATTAAGGAAGCATCATCAGCATCTCAGTTACACAGAGCGAAGAACATGCTTCGCAAAATTCTATTAAAGCAGGAAGGAGGCAGACAATGAAAGAGAAATGGACTAAAGATCTTCAGAAGAAGATGAGCAACTACGAGGTTCCTACGATTCCAGAAGGATTGTGGGAAAACATTGATGCTGCAATCGGAGAAACACCTTCAAAAACAGCAAAGAAAACCGCCCTCTTCCCTAATTGGAAGAAGGCTTGTGCCGCTATCCTTCTTCTGCTCCTAATCCCTACAACTCTCCTTTTCATTAATAACAACAAGGAGAACGAGGCGCTTGTAGAGGATGGCTCTGTCGGCTATATTCCACAGCCAACAGCACCTATCAGCCCTATTACCCCAACTTCCTCCCCTATCACGCCTGTTAATCATATCGCTAATCCACTTGCTCAGAAAGTTCCTAACACATCAAAACCGTCCTTGGTTTTGGCACAGAACCCTGCCCCCCAAGAAGAAGCCCCCACCCCGACTCACGTAGAAAAGCAAACAGAAAAAGAACAAGCGACATCTACCTCAGCCTCACAAGCTCCACAAAGCGATGAAAGAGCCACAACTCCAAAAGTTCTTCAAAGCGAGGATGCCCCTATCTTCAAGCAAGAGAAACAAGATGGTATTTATCTCGCCATGAATGCTTCCGGGATTAATCTCTCATCAGGAGACTGGACTTCATCAGGAGAAAATGTTTTTCCAAACGACAAGGTCACCTACAACGATTCAGGATCTGGATTCTCTAACTCCTTCCCCCCCGCCACATATCACGAGGAGAAGCATGATCGTCCTATCACTATCGGCTTACAGGTCGGTATTCCTGTTGCAGACAGATGGTCGGTTGCCACCGGTCTTGCATATACATATCTTCATAGTGAGATTGAAGATGGTACGGCTTTATCCAGCATTCATACCGACCAGAAGCTGCATTTCATAGGTGTGCCCGTTCAATTGAACTACCAGCTCTACAACAACCGCTATTGCGACATATATCTCGGAACTGGCGGACGCATAGACTTTGGTGTGAGCGGAAAGACGAATCACGACAGCCACCTCTCGCATCTGCCTGTCAATTTTTCGCTTAAGGTCTCAACTGGCGTTCAAGTCAAGCTTTTCAAGAGCCTCAACATCTATGCAGAGCCATCCGTTCAGTATAATATCCCCGGCTCTACAAGATACAAGACATACTTCACAGAGCACAAAACTATGTTCGACCTACAGTTAGGCGTTAGGTTCACACCGTAGGACTTGCATGGACCTATGCCTTCCACAGACGGCATTCTTGGCGGTAGGCATCAGTCAGCTCGTATAGAGAACGACCATCGGGGACTTTACGATGACAGAACATTGAATTTGAAAGTTGGAAATTAAGTCATTTCCCTCACCCTATTCCCAATAAAGGATTTCGCGGTTGATGTCCCATTTGTGATCCTTTGGGAAATCATCGCCTTCCCATGCCTTCTTTGATGTCCATTTCTCGTATGGGGCGGTCCAGAAGGAATCGGTTGGTGGAAGACCGAGAGCCATGAAGGCGAGAGAGGTCATGTAGAGAGAGCCATTGTTGGTGTACCAGTCGGCTACGTTTGGATGTGAACCTACGAAACCGATGGTGAGAAATCCACCTGCGTTATAGTTGCGAGAGAGAGGAGAGGCATCCTTGGCGGGGTTCTCAAGCTGTCCGTAGAACATACGGTTGGCAACAGCTGTAAGGGCAGAGCGCACCTGTCCTTCGGAGAGTTCCTTTGGGAGGCGTTTTTGCCATGCAAGCATAGCGAGAGGCTGGAGCGTTGCCATGCGATAAGGGATGCTTCTGCCAACAACTGGGAAAGTGCCTTCTGGAGAGATGAATCGCTCAAGGATGACACTCCACTTCTGCATACGCTTACGAACCTCGTTGAGGCGGTTCTTTGATCCACGACGCTTGCCGTTCTTGTCGAAGACGAGATAGCCGCCGCTTCCCCCACTCTTCTCTATCATCTCAAGACACTCGCAATACATTGGCTGGATGACGTATGAGTTGTAGTAATCGAAGGCGAAGGAAGGACCATCGCTATAGAGACCATCACCGATATACCATTCCTCTACCTTTGAGAGTGATAGCTTGACGCGATATGGGTCGTAGTCGGCTCCTACGAGCTTGAGGAAACACTCTTCCATGCCCACGAAGAGCAGCCAGTTGGTGTAAGGAGGGTCATAGCGACGGAGACCTTTTATCTCCTTTATGTAAAGGTCCTTTGTAGCCTTTGGCAGAGGCACCCAGAGGGAGTCGTAGCCACGGAAAAGGCCTTCCACAACGTAAGCACCATCTACAAGAGTCTGACCACCATTCTCCCATCCGAGACGGTCGGGGGAGTTAGGATCAACGGCATTGATGATAGCCTTACGTGTCCATTCACGGAGCTGCTTACGCTTGGCAGACTCAGGAGTGTCATCATCAGGAAGATTGAGCCAAGGGGCAAGACCAGCAAGGAGGCGTCCGAAAGCCTCCATATAGGCAACCTTCTTGTCGCGGTTGTCCCATGTAGGCGAGAGTTCGAGGTTCTTATTGCCGTTGGCGGTATCCATAACCTGCTGAAGCTTACCTTCAGCCATATTCTTCATCACGGGTTCCGCCATCTGATACATGATATCCACCCATACCTCGCGGTCAGTCTTATGAGGCTGTGGTTTCTTTGCTACAGAGAGCATTGGCACAAGTGCCAGAAATAATAGAAGTCTTTTCATAATTTATGGTTAAGTTATTCGTTTATAATCATATTTTAACTGTTTTCTTACGTACGAGCACACGCTTGCCATTCACCATCTTATATGTAGAAATGACCTTAGTACCCATAGGTGCACGTATGGTGTCTTTTTTCTTGTTTGTATATGTAAGAACTTTTTTATCAGCCTCTGCTCTTGCACGAACATATTCCTGTTCTCTCTTGGCATTACGAAGTTCCTCCTGTTGCTTCATACAGTCGGCATATGTCTGCATAGAGTTATCAACAACCATCTGTATTTGCGGATTACATTCACGGAATATAGAGCTGTTCTCAACATTACTGATAGAATCTCGCATGGACAGCATTGGTGAATCGCTACAAACCGTGACCTTCTTCAGACTCATGCAATGCTCGAATGCTTTTGCATCTATGTTTCTGACACCAGGAGGCAGAGTTATCTCCTCCAAAGCATAACAACCAGAAAATGCACGTGGACTGATATGGCAGGTATTCTTTGGAAGGATGATTTGCCTGAGATTCTCGCAAGCCTCGAACATATACATACCTATCTGTCCGCTTATGGTCTTGGGACGGAGATGGTAGATAGAGTCGTCTCTGGTGATTCTGTATTCTCTGTCATTATTGGCCTTGGTTGCACAGAAGGCTTCCCAGTCGCTGTCCGTCATATTGGCAAACTCATAGAGCTTTCCCTTCACATTCATCTTGAAGTTGATGGAACCGGCATCTATGTTGATATATGGAATGGAATCAGTAACAATGGTAGCCTCGGAGAGATCAAGCGAAGAGAGTATGCCCTTCCATGAGCAATAGTCGCAAGACTCATAGCCGCCAGCCATTCGTCGAATGAGACGGATATCAGCACCATTGATTTTTCCGATGATCTTCAGGGATGAGATATTTGGATAATCCTTCTCACTGAGAAGGGAGGAGAGGGTGCCTGGAGTCTCTATGGTAACTGTACGGTTGATGTGTGTTGCAGCATCATCGGGGAAGATATTCAGCAGGGCGGAATTGATGAATGAGTATTCGTTAATATCCTTTCTTACAATAGGGAAGCGATACCAGCCGTCGTAGGAACCACCCCACCCCATATTGAGGTGGAGGAAATCGGCATACATTCCGTCGCAGACAAACACATGATGACCTCCCGTGAGGATGCACGGACAGCCTTGATTAAGGTCGTTGCGTATGAGATTAACCATTGTATATTCATTTACACGAAGGCTGTTAACAAGGAACATGGCTGGCGAATAGCCGAAATTCCTGACCATGGCACGCTTGAAATCGCGGGAGTTGGAAGAGGTTCCCTCATAACCATATTCGGAACAGATGGCATGACCTACACGCTTCATCAGAGTGTCGAGCGCAGTATCATGGGGATAAAAGAAGTTATAGACATTGTTTAACTTGCCCCATGGGATGGTAGCCCCTTCGAGATTGATACTGCGAAGCTTCTTTGCATCATCCATGTAACAGAACTCACCTTTAGCCTTATCCGGCCATTCGTGGTACTTCATAAGCTGTCCTACGGCTACAGCACCGCATCCGTAGAGACACGGACGATTATGGTCATCGTAAATTTTACCGATTCTCGCCTGATACCAACGTATGAAACTAAGCATAGGCCTGATGAATATGTTTGGGCGCTCAGAAGGTTGCTCCTTCGGAATCCTGCCTTCGTGCATATCCTTAATCAGATTGTCGTAATATGCAAACATGTGCATAAACGTCATGTTCTCGCGTGCCTTTGAATGCCATACTCCTATTGAGAAGGCAAGTACCTGATCGTTGAGCAACGATGCATAGTCGTCGCGAGCCATCAACAGGAATACCTCTGCATCCATATCATTGAAGAAGAACAGGTGCTCGGTATATTCCTCCAGTTGTAGGCTCATATTCACGGTAGCGCCCTTATCGTAGAGGAATTCCTCCGCAAAATGGCGTGCAAAGCTCACCTCACTTCTTGATGGCTTCTCAATAGCAAGACTGAGGGTGCTTAGCAGGAGTAATATGAGGGTCGGAACAAATCGTTTTATATAGTTTGTAATCGACATTTGGATTATGTGGCCGTTATTACTATTTTGCTTTGAGGGTGATAAGAGTGATTTCCGGGGTAGCACCGATACGCATTGGCATGGTGCCGCCAAGACCAATGTTCACGTATAGGTTATGGTCGCCGTCGGTGTAGAGGCCGTCGTATTCATCATAGATGAAACGGGCAACAGACCAGCCGAGTACACGGAACTGTCCGGCATGGGTATGACCGGAAAGCGTGAGGGAAGGACGCCCTTTAACGATTTCTCCACGCCAATGGGTTGGATCGTGGGTAAGGATGATAGGATAATGGCCTTCCGCGCCCTCTGAGGCTTTTTTCAGGTCACCACGGGTGATGATGTGATGAATGCCCATGGACTGATTCTCGCAGCCGATGAAGGAGACAAATGAGGTTTCTCCCCCCACCCTCCCGAGGAAGGGAGCCGATTCAGGAACGGGAAGGTCACTATGCGGATTGGAGTTGATAGTTCCGAAAACGGGATTAGGCTTATTGTAGCCCCTTGGGAAGACTGGGCAGTTGTCGTTGAGGAGAAGTTTCCAACCGAGTTCTTCTCTCTGCATACGCTGGAGGTCGGAAATCTTATAGGCACGATCCTTGTCGGAAAGGGAACGATTGTATGGGAGATAGTCATGGTTGCCCATGATGCTCACCACGCCATTAGGAGACTTCAGTTTGCTGAGGATAGGGATGAAAGGCTTGAGTTCGCTTTCATCGAGAGATACGAGGTCGCCTGTGAAGACGATAGCATCGGGCTTGAGGGCGTTTATCTCATTGACAATACCGAGGAGCTCGTCCTCATGTCCTTCCCAGCCATCAAGGTGGAGATCAGATATCTGAACAATACGGAAGCCGTCATAGGCCTTCGGAAGCCCCTTACAGGCGATTGTGACAGACTTGACCTCATGGAAGTATCTGCCGAAGAAATAACCCCAGCAGAAGAGTACGAGCCACACACCTATCATGCCAATAGCGGTATAGCCAAACGGCTTATAGGCTATGGAATGATGGGTAATAAGGGATATTGCCTTTGCTATAAGATAAACCAAGTGTGGGAGTAGCGCTACCCCCACACTGATTAAAAGGAATGATATTATAACCATATAGATTTTTCTCACAGTTATTTATTTTCAGGCTTGATGACAAATGAGAAACTCTTCTTGCCCTTGAGCATTACACGATACTGAGGCAGAGCCTGTCCGTTCTTGCTCCAAGAGTCAACGCCACCAACACCTGCCATCTCACCATCGATATAGAGATTGACGAACGGAGACTTCTTCACATTGCTCTGGTGACGCTGCTCCTTTTCCATACCTTCGTCCATATCGGCAACGGCATAGCGGATAGCTGACATAGCACCGAGCACCTGTCCGTTGAGAGCGGAGACAACCAAGCCCTCGCCAGAACGGCCAGACTGCTTCCACCAACGGATATCGGTCTTTGTGCCCGTTTCCTGTGGACGGATGTATGGGAAATACTGCTCATCAACATTCTGAACATAGATACCCACGTTCTGGGCATCGTTACGGTCGTTATAGTTCTCGATTGGACCACGACCGTAGAACTTGCTCTGATCCATAGAAGAAGGAAGTTCCATAACCATACCGAAACGTAGCATCTGCTGTGCTATGCTGTCGTTCACCTGTTCGAGAGTCTGGGTAACGATAACGGTACCGCAAGGCTTGATATCGTAGGTAAGGGTGAGATTGTCGTGAACACCCGGGAGATTATACTCAGCCACAACAGTAACGCTACCGTCCTTCTGCTTCTTACCATTGAACCCTGTAAGGTTCATCTCAGGTTTATTCCAAGCCTTGAGGTCACGCTGTAGTCTGGCACCCATATCATTATCGGTAACAGCACGCCAGAAGTTCGGACGGATGCTGCCATTATCGCCAAGGATAGCCTTTCCGGCAACGGCATAGGAAGTTATGAAGCCATTTGACTTTGAGAATTCGAGATTGATGTTGTCGCCACTAACGATGAGAGCATCAGATTCTTTTTTGTTGACAACATTAAGCTTAGCCTTCTTGCCCTTTGAGTTGGCATTTTCATCGAAACAAGCGCTCTGAGAGTCTTTAGCATTGACAAGGAACTGCTGATGTGCAACCTCATAGCCTGCAGGAAGAAGGCCGTCGGCAGTCTTGTTGCGATAAGAAACATTGAGGAACACCTCTTTCTGCGCATCTTTCAGTTCTGCAACCTTCTGAGCGATAGGAAGCTGATAGGAATTCTTGTTCTGAGCTTTGATGTTGATATCCTTCACAGAACCGTCGAGAACAACCTCGCCATCGGCGAGAACCTGCCAATAGAGATCCACATAGTCGAGAGTACGGAAGAAGTTCTCATTGAAAACGGTCAAGGTAGATTCGTTGAGAGAACTCCAAATATTCTGATAGTGATAGCCAACCTCATATATCTGAGGGCTTGGCTGACGGTCAGGCTGGAGAAGTCCGTTACAGTTGAAGTTATTGTCGGACGGGTCATAGCTGTTGTAGTCACCGCCGTAGGCATATATCTGAGTGCCATCGGCCTGCTTCTTGTGAAGAGCCTGATCAATGAAGTCCCAGATATATCCACCCTGGAACTTAGGGTACTTACGCACGAGGTTCCAATAGTCGCGGAAACCGCCGCAAGAGTTACCCATAGCGTGAGAATACTCACACTGGATAAGAGGCTTCTTGTTCCTCTCGTCCTTAGAGTATTTCTCAGAACTCCACTGAGAGAAATACATAGGACAGAAAATATCCGTTGCATCACCGCCATGACAAGCCTCATACTGCACCGGACGGCTTGGGTCAACGGTCTTTATCCAATCGTATGCAGCCTTGAAGTTCTTGCTGTAACTTGTCTCGTTACCAAGACTCCAAACAATGATTGCAGGGTGATTGCGATATATGTCGATATTGTGCTGGTTACGCTCAAGGATAGGCTTTGCAAACAACTCATGATTTGTAAGCGGATCCTTGTGATAGAGGTATCCGTGACTCTCGATGTTAGCCTCAGCAGTCATATAGATGCCATATTCATCACAGAGGTCATACCATACAGGATCATTAGGATAGTGACAGGTACGAACGGCATTGATATTAAACTCCTTCATGCGCTTGATGTCTTGAATCATACGCTCACGGGAAACGACATAACCGCCGTCAGGATCAAGCTCGTGACGGTTCACGCCCTTAATATATACAGGCTGACCATTGACAAGGAGTTGAGAGTCCTTGATTTCCACCTTGCGGAAACCGACTTTTGTTACAGCATAGCAATAAGGATCATCAATCTTTATTGGTTTCTTGGATTTCTTATCAATAGAGGTAGCAAATGCCTCAGTAAGGAGTTTATATAGATAAGGAGTCTCGGCTGTCCATTTCTTCGGATTGGTGACACGTATCTCAGCAGAAACAAATGTCTGACCTGGCTGTACCTTAACCTGTTGCTTTGCAACCTCAATACCATCAGCATCATAGAGAGTATAATTTACAAGCCCTACTTCCATGCCTACTTTCGTCTCAACACAGATAGCGCCGTCGGTATAGGAGGCATCAAGATCTGGAGTAACTACGATATCCTCGATACTCCTATTCTTCTCACGGGCAAAGAGATATGAATCACGAGCCACACCAGAGAGGCGCCAGAAATCCTGATCCTCGGTCCATGAGCCGTCACACCAACGCATTACCTGAAATGTAATCTGATTCTCACCAGCCTTCACATAGTCAGTTATGTCAAATTCTGCCGCCACCTTTGAATCCTCAGAATAGCCTACGAAACGGCCGTTTACATAAAGGAAAATACAAGAGGTTACGCTACCAAAGTGAGCGATTACCTGCTTGCCGGTCCATTCGGCAGGGATATTGACAGTCTTACGGTATGTGCCTACATGATTATCCTTTGTTGGCACTTCTGGAGCCTGCTTGTCAAAATGGCCACGCCATGCGAAACCCACGTTGACATATTCCGGATCGCCATAGCCGTTGAGTTCCCAGATACCAGGGACAGGCATTGCCTTCCACTTTGAATCGTCATAATCCACGCCAAAGCAATCAGTAGGACGCTGATCGGCATTCTCTACCCAGTTGAATTTCCAGTCGCCATGAAGAGAAAGGAAATTCCTTGATTTTGTCATGTCACCCTGTAAAGCCTTATCCTTACTTTTATACACGAAGAAATCGGTATGCATAGGGAAACGGTTAATCTCATTGATAGAGAGATCGTGCCAGCACTTGTCGATAAGTTCGATACCGGGTGTTGTTACAGGCTGCTGCTGTTTTGCAGCCGTCTTTTTAACAGCGGCAGGAGAAGCCGTAGAAAGCATTAGGGCCGAAGCCATAAGATAAATTGTTTTTTTCATTTATGGTGTTTTTTTATTTATTCTGAAGGGGATACTACTTTGACAAAAAACGATAGTATTCACATGCGGCAAGGAGGAAAGCGCCAGTACCGAAGTTTGTTACGGATTCCTGATCAACCACCTGTCCGGGAATTGCCTTTTCACCGATAGGCTGAACATAGCCAATGGTATTATTAGGCTGAAGGGCTATGGTAGCGAGATATTCCCAAGCTTTCTCTGCTGCAGGGATATATGTTTTTGGAAGAATACCGTTATTGATGCCCCAGAGAAGACCATAACAGTTGAGGGCTGTTCCTGAGGTCTCACGTCCCGGTGCCTGTTTAGGATCAAGAAGAGAGCGTGTCCAATAACCTTCCTCCTGCTGGCAAGCGACAAGGGCCGCAGCAAGCTTTCGGTAATATTCTATTATTTCTTGACGATGTCTGTAATTCTTTGGGAGATCCTTGAGAACCTTGGCAAAAGCAGCTATTACCCATCCGTCGCCACGAGCCCAGAAGTCCTTTTTCCCGCTTTGAGTCTTATGTTTAGGATATACATATTTTCTATCACGGAAATAGAGACCTGTCCCCTTGTCGTACATGATGGAATTGCAGTATTTCCAGTTCTCATACATCTTGTCGAGATAGCCCTCATCGCCAGTAAGGAGATACATCTTTGTCATGACAGGCATAACCATATAAAGCGCATCGGCCCACCACCAATAGTCGTTTGCCTTACTACGCTTCTCATAACTCATAACTTCCTTAGGACGATGGATATACCTTGGATTGAAACTCTTCTTTGTGAGGGCATCGTTATAGAGATCGATATATGTCTGGAAGCATATCTGCCAATCGCCAAAGAGCACATACTGAGGCCCCTCGCCATAGTTCTTGTATCTCCATTTAGCAGGGTCAATCTCCGAAGCCCCCTGGAAGAAGTTTCGTTCACCCCATTGTTTGGAGTATTTACGCCATCTGTCGGCTGTCTCGCGTTCCTTTTCGTCAGAACTCTCATTGAAGAGAAAATATGCCTCCATATTGCCCGTATGATAGACAGCAGGATCCCAGAAAGCACGGTCACGATTTGCAGGATGATGTTTCTGCCAGCTATTATTGACATTTGCAATGATAGCCTTCACCTCTTCCGGTTTCCAGTTCTTGGCAGACACACTACCCCAAGCCAGAAGCATTACGGCAATCATCAATATGGTCTTTCTCATAACTTTTATAGGTCAGTTTCTGAATGGTTTCAATTTGGCTAAATCCAAAAATAATCTTTGCAAAGATAATAAAATCCCATGATTTAGCCAAAATTTATAACTATTGTTTCCTTTTTTTATGCTAAAAAAAACGAAAACATCGGAAAAATACATTACCATGTTGGATAATTCAAAAAAAAAATGTAATTTTGCACTCTAAAAAATACGGAAGCAAAGGTCCAAGAGACAATAACCTTGGACTTTAGCCCTTAGTCAAAAAAATATAAACGACAAAATATAATCAAACAAAAAAATGGCAGAAGACGTTTTTAAGAAAATCGTAAGTCACTGTAAGGAGTATGGTTTCGTATTCCCTTCAAGTGAGATTTACGATGGTCTTGGCGCAGTTTACGACTACGCTCAGAATGGTGTGGAGATGAAGAACAACATCAAGCAGTATTGGTGGCAGTCTATGGTTCTCCTTCACGACAATATCGTAGGTATCGACTCAAGCATTTTCATGCACCCGACTATCTGGAAGGCATCAGGTCACGTTGATGCTTTCAACGACCCTCTCATCGACAACCGCGACTCAAAGAAGCGCTACCGTGCCGACGTGCTCATCGAGGAGCAGATGGCAAAGTACGAGGATAAGATCGCAAAGGAGATAGCAAAGGCTCAGAAGAAGTTCGGTGACAGCTTTGACGAGGCTCAGTTCCGCAAGACCAACGCACGCGTCCTCGAGAACCAGAAGAAATTTGATGATCTTCATGCACGTTATCACGAAGCTATGCAGGGACCAGACCTTGAGGCCCTAAAGCAGATTATCATCGATGAGGAGATTGTATGCCCTATCTCTGGAACAAAGAACTGGACAGACGTTCGTCAGTTCAACCTTATGTTTGCTACCGAGATGGGTGCAAGCGCAGAGGGTTCAATGAAGGTATATCTTCGTCCTGAGACCGCTCAGGGTATCTTCGTAAACTACCTCAACGTACAGAAGACTGGCCGTATGAAGATTCCATTCGGTATCGCTCAGATCGGTAAGGCTTTCCGTAACGAGATCGTTGCACGTCAGTTCATCTTCCGTATGCGTGAGTTCGAGCAGATGGAGATGCAGTTCTTCATCAAGCCAGGCACAGAACTTGACTGGTTCGCAAAGTGGAAGGAAACACGTATGAAGTGGCATCAGAACCTTGGCTTCGGTGCAGAGAACTACCGTTTCCACGACCACGACAAGCTTGCTCACTATGCAAACGCTGCTACAGACATCGAGTTCCGCATGCCATTCGGCTTCAAGGAGGTTGAGGGTATCCACTCTCGTACCAACTTCGACCTTAGCCAGCATGCTAAGTTCTCAGGCAAGAAGATTGAGTACTTCGACCCAGAAGATAACACATCATACACTCCATACGTTATCGAGACCTCTATCGGTGTTGACCGTATGTTCCTCTCTATCATGTGCCACTCTTACGAGGAGGAGCAGCTTGAGAATGGCGAGACACGTACCGTGCTCCACCTACCTGCAGCCCTTGCTCCTGTCAAGCTCGCTATCTTCCCTCTCACAAAGAAGGACGGCCTGCCAGAGAAGGCTCGTGAGATTCAGGACCAGCTGAAGTTCCACTTCAACTGTAAGTACGAGGAGAAAGATCAGATTGGTAAGCGTTACCGTCGTCAGGATGCCATCGGTACTCCTTTCTGCGTAACAGTTGACCACCAGACTCTCGAGGACAACACCGTAACTCTCCGTTACCGTGACTCTATGGAGCAGAAGCGCGTTGCTATCTCTGAGCTTCAGGGCATCATCGAGGATCAGGTATCTATCACATCCCTTCTTAAGAAGCTTCAGTAATGAGTATCAGGAATATTATTGCCGGCAGTATTTCTGCTGCCGGCAAATATTTTCTCTTCTTCATGGCTTTCGCAGGCATCATCAGCATGACATCGTGTAGCGAGAGCGATGATACGGAAGACGAATTCGAGAACTGGCAGGAGCGTAACGACGCGTATTTCAACAACATCTACTCCCAGGCAGAGACAGCGATAAAGTCAGGTGATGATAGTTGGAAGATTATCCGTGTCTTTTCAAAGGACTCTCTTGCAGCAAAGTCGAAAACCGACTTTATTGTCGTTCACGTAGAGACTGAGGGAACTGGTACGGATAGTCCTATTTTTAGTGATAAGATCCGCATTCATTACAGGGTCAAACTCATTCCTAGCACGAATTATACAGACGGCTATCAGTTTGAATCTTCATGGACAGGTGATTACAACCTGAAGACCATGTCCCCTAAAGATTTCAACGTCAACGGAAGCTTTACAGGTACAGCATCAGATGCAACGATAGGCCTCACGACAGCTCTGATGAATATGCACAAGGGAGACCGCTGGACGATTTACATACCATATGCATTGGGCTATGGTACGAAAAATCACACGCTTCAATACCCTACCAGCACAGGCTACGCTAACGGCGCAACCATACCTGCATTTAGTACACAGAAATTCGACGTTACTCTCGTTGACTATGCCCACGCAGGAAAGAGTCTCCCCAAGTTCCAGTAAGAACATCCGTTATAATACATAACCAAACTCGATGGTACTCCGCTCTGAGTCTTATTCAGAATAAGAGTACCATCGAGTTTGGTTATGTAGAGGAACGGACTTACAACGGACTTGGAACGGAGGTAGAACGGATTTACTTCTTCGCCAGTTTTGTCCACATCCAGATACCATAGAATGTGTTGATGAGATATACTGAGTATTTCGCAACGGTCATGAATGAGAACTCTGAGTCAGACATCAGCCACATTGTAATATATGACACGTTAATGATAAGCCACATATACCATTGTTCTACGAATGCCTTGACAGAGATATACAAGGTGATGATGCTGAGAACCGTTGTAAAGGCGTCAAGCCAGAGCTGAGCCTCATGGTCGTAATCCATCTTCAAGGTCTTGAACTGCATATCAGGCAGTATGTCGTGGAGCGTGTTAATCATCCAAGGACCAAACACCTTTAGGAAGAATCCAAGCAACACAGTCATAACAGCTACGACAAGGAATGTCAATCCGCGCTGTTTCCAAGTCATATAACGAGTCTTTACTCGATTGGAATGGTCGCCGAGCTCACGCTTACGCCAACTCTTCCACCCTACGAACTGCATAGGAAGATTCCAAAAAATGCGCTGAAGAAAATCGCCATACATGTGGGTATAGAAACAGATGACGATATGCAGAAAGCCTTCAAACATTCCGAATATCCAATTGGCAAGAGAACCTTTTGCACCCAATACTACACAGAAAACACCGAGTACTGCGGAAATTGCCGCAATACAATTCTGCCAGCTGAACTCACCTTTTATAAAGAAAGAAGACAAGGCCAGCAGCATGATGCAAGCCATGAGTACAATCTCAAATGCATTGAGCGTGGTAAGACTCTTCTTTACCACCTCAGAACCGTTTTTTATTTTCATTTCGAGCGCAAAATTACACATTATTCCCTAAAAAAGGAAAGAATATAAGCATAAAATTCGGATATTTCATATTTTTTTTGTATTTTTGCAGTCTAAGTAAAAGGTGGACTCAACAAATTGCCACCATTAGAACAACGAAATGCTTTTCTAAACACATGGACGAGATCATAAACGACAACGTTAACGAAAACGAGAACCTGAACGAAATAGAAGATATCAGCACCGACGAGAATGAAAGCGTTGGTACTGTGAGTTCCAACCGTTTCGATGCTTCTGTGGTACATCACCTTGGCGGTATGTATCAAAGTTGGTTTCTGGATTACGCTTCATACGTAATCCTTGAACGTGCCGTGCCTCATATAGAGGACGGGTTGAAGCCTGTACAGCGTCGTATCCTGCACTCTATGAAGCGCATGGATGACGGGCGTTTCAACAAGGTTGCAAATATCGTCGGTCACACCATGCAGTTCCACCCTCACGGTGACGCTTCCATAGGTGATGCTCTCGTTCAGTTGGGACAGAAAGACCTTCTCATCGACACTCAGGGCAACTGGGGAAATATCCTCACAGGATCAAGTGCCGCTGCACCACGTTATATCGAGGCACGACTCAGTAAGTTTGCCCTTGAGACGGTGTTCAACCCTAAGACAACCGACTGGCAGTTGTCATACGATGGGCGAAACAAGGAGCCTATCACCTTGCCAGTAAAGTTCCCTTTGCTTCTTGAACAGGGAGTGGAAGGTATTGCTGTTGGTCTGAACTCTAAGATCCTGCCACACAACTTCTGTGAGATATGCGACGCAGCCATTGCATACCTTCGCGGTAAGGAGTTCCACCTATATCCAGACTTCCCAACTGGCGGTTCAATAGACGTGTCAAAGTATAATGACGGTCAGCGTGGAGGTACGGTAAAGGTTCGTGCAAAGATTGAAAAACTCGACAATAAGACGCTCGTAATCCGTGATATACCTTTCTCACGCACATCAGAATCACTGATTGATTCTATCACACGTGCTGTAGAGAAAGGAAAGGTTAAGGTGCGTAAGGTAGAGGACCTGACAGCCGCAAACGTGGAGATTCTCGTTCATCTTACTCCTGGCGTTTCATCAGACAAGACACTTGACGCTCTCTATATCTTCACAGATTGCGAGGTTAGCATATCACCGAACTGCTGTGTTATCAAGGATCGCAAGCCACAGTTCCTTACTATCAGCGACCTTCTTCGCGCAAGCACAGACCAGACTCTCAACCTCCTGAAACGCGAACTGGAGATTCGCAGAGGCGAGTTGCTTGAGCAGTTGTTCTTCGTATCTTTGGAGAAGATATTCATCGAGGAGCGCATCTACAAGGACAAGAAATTCGAGAATGCCACAAGTGTGGATAGCATCTGTGAGTATATTGACGAACGCCTCACACCGTTCTACCACCTCTTCGTGCGCGAAGTAAGGAAGGAAGATATTCTTCGCCTTCTCGAAATCAAGATGCAGCGCATAGCCAAGTTCTCAAAGGACAAGGCTGACGAGCTGATGGCAAAGATTCAGGCAGAGATCGAGGAGATTGAGCGTGACCTCAACCGCATGGTAGATGTAACGTGCGAGTGGTTCGAGCACCTGAAGGAGAAGTACGGTGCAGAGCATCCACGCCTTACAGAGGTACGTTCTTTCGATACTATCGAGGCTACAAAGGTGGCAGAGGCAAACCAGAAGCTTTATATCAACCGCGCAGAGGGATTCATCGGTACAGGACTGAAGAAAGACGAGTTCGTTTGCAACTGTTCTGATATTGACGATATCATTCTCTTCTACAAGGACGGTAAGTACAAGGTTATCCGCGTTGCGGACAAGATATTCGTCGGAAAGAACATCATCCATGTGCAGGTTTGGAAGAAGAACGACCTTCGCACCACATACAATATGGTATATCGCGATGGCAAGCAGGGCAACTACTACGTCAAGAGATTCAATGTGACCGGTATGACTCGCGATAAGGAATACGACCTCACAATGGGTACAGCGGGATCAAAGATTCACTACTTCACGGCTAACCCTAACGGTGAGGCAGAGGTCATCAAGGTGACACTCGAACCAAATGTGAAACTGAAGAAGATATTCATAGACTACGACTTCTCAACCCTAGCCGTAAAGGGAAGGGCTTCACGCGGAAACCTCCTCACAAAGAATACCATCCACAGGATTTCGCTCAAATCACATGGCCACTCTACACTTGGCGGTCAAAAGGTATGGTATGACCCGGATGTAAACCGTCTCAACCACACAGAGCACGGACAACTGCTTGGAGAGTTCTCTGATGATGACCAGATACTCGTAATACTGAGTGACGGCGATTTCTATGTAACGACTCCTAACGTAGATAACCATTTCGAGCAAAACGTCAAGCGTATAGAGAAGTTCAACCCTAACAAGGTATATACCTGCGTTCTCTTCGACAAGGATAATAAGAACCTTCCATACATCAAGCGTTTCCGTATGGACAAGGCGACAAAGAACCATCACAACTACCTTGGTAACCCACAGTCACAGGAGATCATACTGACAGATACCGTTTATCCGCGCCTCCTCGTAACATTCGGTGGAGCGGATGCGTTCCGTCCGCAAATGGAAATCGACGCAGAGCAGTATATCGGCATAAAGGGATATGATGCCCGAGGAAAGAGAGTCGCCACTTGGGAAGTTGCCAAGGTTGAGGAACTCGAACCTCTCCGTTTCCCAGAGCCTTCTGATGACAATCCTGGAAGCGCTATGGACGATGAGGACGAGAACCTTGATCCTGATGCAGACAAGAGTGAGCAGCAGATTCGTGACGAACTCACCGGACAGACTTCATTGAATTTCGATGAAGAATAGCCCCATGTATCGTATATTTACATGCGCACGTTCCTTATTATAATAGTATTATTCTTTGCTTTTGCTTCCTATGCCCGAGCACAGGAAGCAAATGATGTTTTTATCGAACGTACCACAGCATTCGCAATCGGCAAGACACAAAGGCTGGACACCTATCTATCGCAGGAGGAATACAGCGGAACGGATTATAGATTCATTTCTAACGTGCTCCGTATCCGTCCTAATAAATGGGACTTTCAATTCACTCACGAAGGTGCACTTGACTATACCCATAATCGCGTTGAAAATGCCAACACACTTGCCGGGCACTATGATTTCGCATTTGCAATGATGAAAAGACTGGACAAGTTCGAGAACAGCCCATTCACATTGCGTGCAGGCTTCATGAGTGACCTTTATGCTGGTTTCGCATACAACATGCGAAACTCTGCCAATAATCCGGCACAGGGTTACGCATCCCTTTCTATTGGAGGTACAGCAATAGGCACATACAGGCTTAAAATCGGCGACAAGACAATACCTATTACATACGAGGTGCGAGTACAGATGATTGGTATCATGTTCTCTCCGGCATACGGTCAATCATATTATGAACTGTTCAACAATGGCAATTATGACAATAATATCGTCTTCACTTCCGTTGCCATCCCACAGCTAAGGCATCAGCTGTCCGCAGAATACCCAATAAGCAAGAACACCAATATCCGCATAGGTTATTTTGGGGACTATCGCCAAAGCAAGCCTAACAATCTCAAACAGCATACATATACCAATTCCTTCCTTATAGGGTTCACATTAAGGAAATGAAACACATGTACAAGGAAATGAAACACCTAAGCATACTGTTCATACTCATCACGCAACTCTTCACATTCACCTCATGTGTGGAGGAGGAAGAATACGTCAATACCCCAACAGGCAATTTCGAGGCTCTGTGGCGTATCATGGATGAGCATTACTGTTTCTTCGACCTTAAGCAGAAGGAATTAGGCGTTGACTGGAACAATGTCCATGCACGATATTCGTCACAGGTCTCAGACGCCATGAACAACGAGCAGCTCTTTGAGTTCCTAAGCAATATGATTGGTGAGCTAAAAGACGGCCACGTGAACCTTTCCGCATCCTTCGACTATGGAAGAAACTGGTCTTGGAAGGAAGACTTCCCTACAAATTTCTCAGACACTATTCAGCGGAAATATCTTGACACAGACTACCATATTGCCTGCGGACTGAAATACCGAATTCTTGAAAACAACATAGGATACATCTATTGCGGATCATTTGAAAACTCATTCGGAGCAGGAAACCTTGACGAGGTGTTGCTATATCTTGCTCCATGCAATTCACTCATAATCGACGTGCGCAACAACGGTGGTGGAATGATAACATCTGCCCAAACACTTGCAGCTCGTTTCACCAATGAGAAAACACTTGTCGGATACATACAACACAAGACAGGCACATCGCACAATAGTTTTTCAGAATTAAACGCACAATATTTAGAACCAGCCAAGGGAATACGATGGCAAAAAAAAGTCTGCGTACTCACCAACCGCTCAACCTATAGTGCCGCCAACGAGTTCGTGAAATACATGAAGACCCTTGGTGCGACCATCATAGGCGACAAGACCGGAGGAGGTGCGGGAATGCCATTCTCAAGTGAACTACCTAATGGTTGGGGCGTACGTTTCTCTGCATGTCCTATGTATGACAGCCAACATAACAGTACTGAATTTGGCATTGAGCCGACTATAAAGGTTGACATCAAGAGCTCAGATTTCCAGAAACAGGTAGATACAATAATAGAAACCGCATTTTCTAGCAATTAAAGGCGACTGGTTTCCAAACAAAACAAGTCAAAACTACAAATCAAAAAAACGACAACAATTCATAGGAGAAAAAGACATTTGAGATTTCACAATTACAATTCAATTTCCATATGAATTTTCATTACATTTTCCCATACCTTTCCATTGTCTCAAACCTGTTCCAAGAAAGAGTCGCTCTCCCTTCGTTCTGCCCTCGCTATGCCTTCGCTCACTACAATCGAGGAGAAACGATGTCATAAAGAAGGCAAAATAACAGAAAAAACAGATGACAAACATGATACTTTGGAACATCAATATGACTTTATACTTTTTCACATAACCAGAAATGCGATTTCCGGTTATTGAGCATAGACAATTTTGACGATTATTTACTACTAAATACGCGCATATATATTAACAGAATAATTGGGAAATGCGTATTGTATGTTAATAAATGTTAAATACAAGAATTTTTTGGTCAATTTACTTGTAGGAAATCAATTTATTTTATTACCTTTGCCACAGAAATGATAAATATAGTATAAATAGATGTATAATCGATAAGAAATACTATTGTTGCGTCTGTGGCGAAATTGGTAGACGCGCTAGACTTAGGATCTAGTGTCTTACGATGTGCAGGTTCGAGTCCTGTCAGACGCACTAACAGAGTATAAATGAGTATAATTGAATAAAAGTACTAACATAATCAATAGAAAAGACATGAAAAAGTTTTTGTTCATTGCAGTTCTGTGTCTGTCTGCAGTTTTATCTGTAAACGCACAGGTAGAGTTCCAGTTAACATCAGATGGAACATTCCATATGAAAGATGGTCGTAACTATGCAGTTATACCTTTCGCAGGCAAGACTGCGCACGAAATTTATACTGCACTCTTCACAAATGCATCAGAGGTATTTAGAGACCCTAAGCAGAAGGTAATCATAACGATTGACGGTGCTTCTATTAACATTCGTGCATATGACCCAAAGTTGACCTACTCAAAGGATGATGAGTATCTTGGTACTTACTACAACTTGAATTTCGAGGTAAAGGACGGTAAGGTGAAGGTTGCAGCTCCAGAAGTTGACGAGAACCTTACAAGATCTAAGGATGGCGTACGTGATAGGGACTTCTCTAAGCTCGTTCGTTCATGGTTCCAAGAGGCTACTATTCAGGCTAAGTATGCGGACAACAAGTCTTACACAGAGACCCAGTTCAACGCTATCATCAATGGCGTCCTTACTGGTAACATCTTGGACGATAGCTCAGACAACTGGTAATCGAGTTCTAACTTTAGACACAATAAAGTTGTCAACCGCAAGGTTGGCAACTTTTTTTGTTTTTACAGAAAAAAAATGCGAAAGTAAACAAGTATTCTCATTTTTTTTCAGTAAATTTGCACTCATAAATCAGATACGGGTACCACTTCTGCAAGAAGTGACATCCCCAATTTATTTCGTGCGAAGAAGCAGTCATAAATCTATAAATAATGAACAACAGCAACATTACCGAGAAATGGAGCGAGAACGTTATCATCGTAGATGGCGACTACGTTGATTCTGTTGCTTTCAACCTCATAGTCAACTTTGAGCGAATGATAGGCCGTCACATCCCAGAGGCTGACCTTGCACATTGGCTTGACTGCATAGCTCTTGACGGAGGAGTAAAGGGCGAATCTGAGACCTCGGTCATCTTCATTCACAACAAGGAAAAGGAAGGCATGAAAAACTTCCGTCCTTCCAAATACGAGGAAGACATGAATGGCAAGGCTTTTCGTGACAATCTTGGAGAGTTCACCATGAGCAGTTTCCCTGTAGAGAAGGTTGTAAGCAAGGACGACTTCATCATCGACATAGTAAAGACCGCCGCCAACCACAAGGACGTAAAGCGAGTCATGATTATTGCCGACTGCGATGACGGTACTATGGTCGATTATCTCCGTCATGCACTAAAGGATGCTGACGATGAGAAGAGAATCACGGCATTCGCGATGCAACCGATTGCGGGAGGAAATTTCAGACAGGAAATACTCGGTTACTCGCTGATGTCAGCACTTGGCATAAAGAGCGAGGAAATAAAAGCAAATTGAAAATTAACAAGCTTTAGCTTGATTAGTTATAGCGAATAAAATTAGAAGTCGAAAATTAATAATAAAGATATGAACGGAAGAGTTTTAGTAATCGGTGCCGGTGGCGTTGCTACCGTAGCTATCGTGAAGATGGCAATGAACAGTGACATCTTCAAGGAGATTAAGATCGCAAGCCGTACAAAGGCGAAGTGTGACAACATCGTGAAGTATATCAACGAGAAACTTCCTAACTGCAAGGCAGTTCTTTCAACAGCAAAGGTTGACGCTGACGATGTGGAGCAGCTGAAGGCTCTCATGAGCGACTACAAGCCAGAGATTGTAGTAAACCTTGCATTACCTTATCAGGACCTCACAATCATGGACGCATGTCTTGCCTGTGGCTGTAACTATCTCGACACAGCCAACTACGAGCCAAAGGACGAGGCACACTTCGAGTATTCTTGGCAATGGGCTTACCGTGACCGATTCGAGAAGGCAGGTCTCTGCGCAATCCTCGGATGCGGTTTTGACCCAGGCGTTACAAGCATCTACACAGCATACGCAGCAAAGCATCACTTTGACGAGATTCAGTATCTCGACATTGTTGACTGCAACGCAGGAAATCACCATAAGGCATTCGCAACAAACTTCAATCCGGAAATCAATATCCGCGAGATTACCCAGAAGGGACTGTATTATGAGAACGGCAAGTACATCGAAACTGAGCCAATGGAGATCCACAAGCCTCTCACCTACCCTAACATCGGTCCTCGCGAGTCATATCTTCTCCACCACGAGGAGATAGAATCTCTCGTAATCAACTATCCAACAATCAAGCGTGCCCGTTTCTGGATGACATTCGGACAGCAGTATCTCACATATCTCGACGTTATCCAGAACATCGGTATGTCACGTATCGACGAGGTAGAGTACGAGGCACCAAAGGCTGACGGAACAGGCGTAGAGAAGGTGAAAATCGTTCCTCTGCAGTTCCTCAAGGCCGTTCTTCCAAACCCACAGGAGCTTGGCGAGAACTACGAGGGCGAGACATCCATCGGTTGCCGTATTCGCGGTCTGAAAGATGGCAAGGAGCAGACATACTACGTTTACAACAACTGCAAGCATCAGGATGCCTATATGGAGACTGGAATGCAGGGCGTAAGCTACACCACTGGTGTTCCAGCCATGATCGGTGCAATGATGTTCCTCAAAGGAATATGGTCAAAGCCAGGCGTTCACAACGTAGAGGAGTTCGATCCAGATCCATTCATGGAGCAGCTCAACACCCAGGGTCTCCCTTGGCATGAGATCTTCAACGAGGATTTGGAGCTTGATTAAAACAAAAAAAAACAGCCTCTCACCTACCCTATGGGCATCCTCTCCCCAAGGGGCGAGGAAACAGTTAGTTTTTATCCTTTATAATAATCCTAACAAGCGAACAAAGTAACATCGCCCTCGCCCTTTGGGGAAGTCGGAGATTAAGTATCTCAGAGGGCGTCCGCAAGGACTGGTGAGGAACTAGAATTTAAAAGATAAACATTATGGCAAAGAAAGAGAAAGAAGAGAAGCCTCTCGACGCAAAAGAGGCAAAGCTGAAAGCATTGCAAGCAGCACTCGGCAAGATAGAGAAAGACTTCGGTAAGGGAAGTATAATGAAGCTCGGTGACGAGAAGGTGGAGAAAGTGGATGTCATTCCTACCGGATCTGTCGGTCTCGACCTCGCCCTCGGCGTAGGCGGCTACCCAAGAGGCCGTATCATCGAGATATATGGTCCTGAGTCATCAGGTAAGACAACCCTCGCAATCCACGCCATTGCAGAGGCACAGAAGCTCGGTGGCATCGCTGCTATCATCGACGCAGAGCACGCCTTCGACCGCTTCTATGCTGAGGCACTTGGAGTTGATGTGGATAACCTCTTCATCTCCCAGCCTGACAACGGTGAACAGGCACTCGAAATCGCTGACCAACTCATATCAAGTGCAGCTGTTGATCTCGTAGTCATCGACTCTGTTGCAGCCCTCACACCAAAGGCTGAAATCGAGGGAACAATGGGCGACAATAAGGTTGGCCTTCAGGCACGTCTTATGTCACAAGCGTTGCGTAAACTCACATCAACGATTTCAAAGACAAATACGACCTGTATCTTCATCAACCAGTTGCGAGAGAAAATCGGAATATCATTCGGCAACCCAGAGACAACAACAGGCGGTAATGCGCTTAAGTTCTATGCATCTGTCCGCATCGATATCCGTAAGGCAGCAGCCATCAAGGACGGCGACACACAGCTTGGCAACCTTACCAGAGTAAAGGTTGTGAAGAACAAGGTAGCACCTCCATTCAGAAAGTGCGAGTTTGACATTCTGTACGGGCAGGGCATCTCCAAGCTCGGTGAGATTCTCGACTTCGCAATCGAGTATGACATCATCCAGAAGAGCGGCTCATGGCTGTCTTACGAAGGTGCAAAAATTGCACAGGGACGCGACAAGGGTATTGCAATACTCAAGGACAACCCAGAACTTGCTGAGGAAATCGAGGCTAAGGTTCGTCAGGTTCTCGCAGAGAACAACGGTCATGCACCTAATGGCGCGATGAAAGAAACGACAGAAGAAGCTGATACAGTAGAGTAAATAAGGATAAGGGAAACGGATTTATCTGATTATTCTGATAGTTGGTGCAGTAATGCTCTGTGCAATTCATATCAGATAAATAAGATAAATCCGTTTCCTTTATTTATCAAATACACATTAACTGGTATGCCCATGACAATAAATACTATCAAAAAATACTCCCCCTTGAGAGGATTGGGGGCTCTTTTCCTCCTTTTTGCCCTCCCTTCATTGGCTCAGGATGGCGGCATTTCCCCGGAGATGCTTGCAAAAATTCAACAGACTCGTCCGCAAGGCAACGCGGAGAAGGCCCTTGTTAATGCTATGGCGACAATGAGCATCAACGACCTTGCAAAGAATGCAGCAAAGCAGGGAAAGATAGATACAAAGTTCAGTATCGAGACTCCAAAGCAGAGCATCCATAACCAGAAGTCATCCGGCCGCTGCTGGATGTTCTCAAGCATGAACGTGCTCCGTTCTCGTTTTGCACTAGAGCACAAGGACACACTTGCCGTGGAATATTCACAGGACTACCTGTTCTTCTACGACCAGTTGGAGAAGGCAAACCTCTTCCTGCAAGGCGTAATAGAGACGGCAACAAAGTCTATGGACCATCCCGACGTGAAGTTCTTCTTCCGTTCTCCGCTCAGCGATGGCGGCACTTTCTGCGGAATAATAGATCTGACAAAGAAATACGGTCTTGAACCAAAGTCTGTACGTCCTGAGACCTATCAGGCAGAGAACACTCGTCTGATGTCAAATATCATCGAGACAAAGCTGCGCGAATACGGTCTTGAACTGCGTTCCATGGTTGCAGCAAAGAAGAAGACAGCAGCCATAAACAGCCGTAAGACAGAGATGCTTTCAGAGGTATATCGCATTCTCTCCATGACACTTGGCGAACCTGTCAAGGAATTCAAATACGCCCACCGTGACAAGAACGGCAATATCAAGGGCGAGGAAAAGAAATACACGCCTCTGGAGTTCTATAAGGAGACCGTCAGCGAGCCTATCGAAGACACCTTCATAATGCTGATGAACGACCCACGTCACCCTTATTACAAGGTGTATGAGGTGGAATACGACCGCCACACATACGACGGCCACAACTGGCGATATATCAACCTCCCAATCGAGGATATAGAGTCTATCGCCATAGCATCCCTGAAAGACGGCCGTAAGATGTACAGCTCATACGACCTCCCACAGATGGACAGAAACCGCGGATATATGGATCTCGACCTCTGGGACTACTCCACCCTCTTCGGCTTACAGTTCCCAATGACAAAGGCTGAGCGTATCTCCACATTCGAGAGTGTATCAGCACACGCCATGACCCTTACCGCCGTTGATCTCGACAAGAACGGCAAGCCGAGGAAATGGAAGGTAGAGAACAGTTGGGGAGAAGGCTCCGGTCAGCAAGGCTACGCTATCATGACCGAGGACTGGTTCAAGGAGTATATGTTCCGCCTTGTCGTTGACAAGAAATACGTTCCAGAGAACATTCTCAAGATAAAGGACGAGAAGCCGACTATGATTCCGTATGACGATCCGTTGTTTCAGGACGAAGAATAGAAGCCTAACCAAGCCATCCCAAAAGGAAGGATGTTTTTTATACATTCAATCGCAAAAAAGACGAGCGCTTATTACTATCAAAAATCATTCATTTTTGGGAAGGCTTGGTTAGTCAAAATTTACTATAAAACCACCTTCTTAGTTCCTCTTATGTTGCTCTTATGCTGCTCTTATGTAGCTCTTATTCCGGAAAAGAGCAAAAAGGATATCAGAAACGGCTTCCTTAGAGAGTCACAGTCACAATAAAAAACATCATATCAATACTTGCTTTAGCACATCAAACTTCGCATACCGACGTACTCACGCAAAAGTTAAGTATCGACAAAGAAAAAAGTGAATACTTTTTTAATCTTTTTACCATGATTATACGTCTATACTTATAGAGACATAAATAAAGTCAAACTAACAACATAAAACTCTCAGATCTATGAGACGACTCATAACAATATCATTTCTCTTGTTCATTGCACTATGCGGATGGGCTAATGGAACTGTATCTGCAAAGGATTCCATTTGCATTATCGAAGGAACTGTAAAGAACCTTCCCGATGGTTGTGATGTTATTCTATACGGCTCTGCCGGCAAGTATAGTGGCAATCAAAAGACAATCACACAGATAAAGAAGGGTAAATTCCACTTTGAGAAAAAAGTGAAAGGTGATGAAAAATACGAGGTGTTTCTCTTTCCTTGCATAGAATCTCTCACTTTGTTTGTATCTCCAGGAACAAAGACTATAATCACAGGTAATGGTACACATCCGTCCACTTGGAATGCAAAGAGCGATAATCCTTTGCAAAAGGAATGGAATGCTTATCAGAAATTTGAGGCTGACAGTCTTTCCGAATACACAACCATTCGACTAAAACTCAACGATATAGAGGCTGAACTATACAAGAACAATACCGAGAGCGAAAAAATGTCTCTTTTGAAAGAAAGAGAAGAACTTTTAGAAAAGCACAATAACTTGTCAAAAAAACATGTAGAGGTATTGTATAATTTCATGAAAGACAGGGCATATAGCGATGTCTATGCCAACAAGCTAAAGAGCATGGCAGACAAGGCGATAGAACTTATGGAAGAATCTATTGCAGAAAAAGCAATCAGACTTTTGCAAAAGGTTCCGCAAGAGGAATCCAAAAACATAGACGTAAAATATACCCAGAACAAGTTGATGGGGAACAAAAAATATTCTCGTCCCACAGAAATGTCCACTGCCTTGTCAATAAAAACCATCTGCACCTCCGTAAAAGACAAGGGATGGTGTACTTTTTACGATGCAGAAAAGAGCTATGAAGTAGATGGACATACAGACATCTATACCATTTGCGAGAATAAGACAACAGGAATCATGGAAATGACAGACAAGTCAGACCGCATCATCCCTGCAGGGAATCCCGTGATTCTACACCTCAACAACATAATGGAAGACAACACACACTATGCAGTATTAACAGAGGTACAGAAAAACATTGCTTCAAACCATACAGGCTTAACTTTCCTTGACGTATCAGCTAAAGGCGAGAAAATCAAGGCATGGCGCATCGGCAGCTCATCAGAAGATAACAAAGTTGCATTCTATCCTTGGGAAACCGAGAATGCAGAAGACGGCATTGTCTATTTTAGGATTCCTACCACATATATTAAGGATTCAAAAATAGAAGTGGCACAGGCAAATACGAAATGGAATATTGACCAGAAAAAAGCAATAGGACACACTCAGTGGCACACTCGTAACTTACAGAATATGCCTTTCTCTACGGAAACAGCCGTTGAATACTGTGAAAGTGCCAAAACTCCAACTGACATTGTAAAAGTTATAGGTCTTAGTGGAAAACCTGTAAAAATTGCAGAGGGTAACGATATGATATATCCACGATTCCTTGCCGGCAATACTTTCATTGAAGATAAAATATGGGGTAACAAGAGCTTTCATCTCGCCCATTTCGGGAAAGACGGTTGGGGAGCACCAGAAAAGGAATTCTACCGTAAAGAGAACAATGGATTTACCTATCTGAGATTTATAAAAGGCAAAGACAATTCAATTCTCTTTACCGAAGGAGGTTGTCCTACAGGTCTTCAGACACTCACCGTTATTCCAAACGCGAGTTGTGCTGACAGTATTGCTAATACTGCAAGACACAAAGTTTTTGATATGTCAGATCTGAAAGATTTCATGTTCTGGGGAGAGCATTACCATCAGTTGTCTGATTCGACAATTATAGTGGCAGGTGCTCCTGGCATGAACACTAATCATATTATATCTATAATTGACTATAAGAACTTGACCTGTAAGCCTTTGAACTATTGGCCAAATGATGATATTATGACTAACGCCGTAGAGAAGCAATACGTCTATACGTATCTTTCCGGGGTATATGGCAATGGCAAAGGCAATTATCTGTTTGTTTGCGACAGGGAAAGATACGCCTTTATATTCTCTATCGATGGGGATAATGTAAATGTAATTAAGGAATTGTACACCACAAATCCAAATTACGAAGCTGGTGACGGACATTATCCTATACGTCACAGGGTTCGCACGGAGGGATTATATTGCGAAACGACAAATGATAACATCTATTTCCTTCTGACGGACAAAGACAAATTCGGTAAGAAAATAAAAATAGAAGACTATACCAGACAATATCTTTATGGAAATACCATAGAGATATACGATTGGGATGGCAAACAGCGGAAGAAGGTGATAAAGCTCGACCACATCGGACAACGTATAATCATCTCAGATGATGGTAAAACACTCTATCTTTTCACCGATGACTTTTGGGAAGGAGACCCTAACCCTCAAATCTGGGCTTATGACATCAGCAACCTAGACTCACTAACAGGCACAGACCTTTCGACTGAGACTTACGAATTTGCAGACTTTTCTTCTCAGAATATAGTAAAGAACCCGACAAAGGTTGTAGAAGAAGGTGATATGATGGCAGACTTTGAACTCTATGACTATGAGGACAAGCCACACCATCTAAACGAGTATGTTGGCACAGGCAAATACACCATCCTTGAGTTCAGCGGACTCAACTGCGGTCCATGTCAAATGGCGAGACCATTACTTGAAAAACTATATCAAGACAATAAAGATAAATTTGAAATGATAACTATTTCAACAGACAACGAGAAGGTATGGAAGAAGATACCATTAGGCGAAGTGAGCTGGCATGAATGGAACGACCACAAAATGGCTCGTGAGATTTCGCTCAAGTATGGTGTACAAGCAATACCTACATTTGTCATCATTTCGCCAGAGGGCAAGATAGAGAAGAAATGCTTGGGAGTTCAGCCTTTCATAGAGGCTATGAAAAAGCATATCCCTGCAGAGGAACAGGAGAAATAAATAAGAAAATAAAAAAGGCGCAGAGACGCTGAGGTTATTTTAAAACGAACACGGAAATCACTAATGAAACGAAGTATCCGTTATATTCGTGATTTCCGTGTCCAAATATGAATCTCAGCGTTTTTGCGCCTTTGCGTTTTATTATCCCTAAACGAATTCGAATTAAGAGAAGATAATCGTCTTGTTATGATATGTAAGAATCTTCCTCTCGATATGCTTCTTAACGGCACGTGAGAGTACGATTTTCTCAAGATCCTTACCCTTGAGCACAAGAGTCTCAGGAGTGTCCTTATGAGTGATGCGGACAACATCCTGCTCAATGATAGGACCGGCATCAAGCTCAGAAGTAACATAGTGGCTTGTAGCACCGATGATCTTAACACCACGCTGGTAAGCCTGATGATAAGGCTTTGCTCCTATGAAAGCAGGAAGGAATGAGTGGTGGATATTGATAATCTTATGAGGATAGCGCTTTATCATATCCTCTGAGATAATCTGCATATAGCGGGCAAGAACGATGAATGAGATGCGCTCCTTCTTCAGAAGCTCCATCTCCGCCTTCTCCACCTCCTGCTTGTTTGACCAGTCTTTCTTTATTGACCATACATAGTAAGGAATGCCGAACTGATCTGCCACGTAGCGAAGGTCCTCGTGGTTGCTGACGATACATGGAATCTCAACGTCAAGTTCGCCTGCCTTATAGCGCGCAAGAAGATCGTAGAGACAATGGCTCATCTTACTTACAAACAGAGCCATGCGAGGCTTCACATAGTTGAAATAGATGTCGAACTCCATCTCATATCGTGAGCCGTACAATGTCTCAATATACTCTTCAATCTTCTCTGAAGGAATGGAGAACTCGGCAAGCTCCCACTCCACACGCATGAAGAAGCGGCCGTCAACCTTGTCCACATACTGGTCAAGGTAAACAATGTTACCGTGATTATCGGTAATGAACTTGGTGATATCTGTAATAATACCCAGCTGATCCGGGCAATGTAGCAATAATATAGCAGTCTGTTGCATTTCCACTGTTTACGTTTTATTTTTATTTGTCAAAGGTCAAAGGTCGAAGGTCAAAGGTCGAGGCCTTAGTCCTTAGTCCTTAATCCTTGGACCTTAGTCCTTAGACCTTAGTCCTTTGTCCATTTAAGATGCAAAAGTACAAATTTTTCAGCAAAACTGCAAGTTTTAGTTCTTATAATATCGCTTTTTGGAAAGTTTTTATTAATTTTGTAGCGAATATCTGAATTCCAAAAACTAAAACCATATATTTATGAAGAAATTATACTTATTTATGCTTACAGCCGGACTTTCCCTCTCTGCTGTAGCACAGCAAAAATTTGAGTTGGGCAAGCCCAATAACGACAACTACCGATACTTGGACAAGTATCAAGCCCTCAAGGAGTATATCGACCGCTCCAAATATCCAAACTTCAAACTCGGTGTTGGAACTACCGTAAACGACTATCTCAACAACTCATTGGTCAGGGATCTGACAAACAAGAACTTCAACGAGACAGTTGCAGGTAATGCCATGAAAATGGCAAGTTGTGTGGACGGCAATGGAAACATGAACTTCACCACGGTGAAGAACTATGTGAAGAAAGCTACGGAAGCTGGTCTCAGCGTCTATGGCCATACCCTCGCATGGCATTCACAGCAGCCTAACGGCTGGCTTAGAGCTCTCCTTGCTGATAAGGCAGCACCAGAGCTTACCGATGGTGATGTAGAAATAGTATCGGTAGCAGCAAGCAAGGACTTCCGCAAGACGCAGAGCGTGGGGTGGAAGGATGATGAAACTAAAAATGGGTTTAAAATCACATTTGATGCTACTGACGGTCTACACGTAAATGCGACAAAGTCATGCGCATACGAAGTGCAGTTTGTAGGCATGTCCGACATCATCCTCACAAAGGGCAAGACCTACAAGATGACCATGACCGTCAAGGGCTCTAAGGCAGGAAAGGTTTCCGGTCGCCTCGGAGACTGGAGCACAGGTGCAAGCATCAACATTCCATTTACCACAGAATGGAAGGATGTGGAAATAAACATCAAGCCAACTATGGTTAGTAGCTTCATGCTTCTGCAGGTTCCTAACTACATTGGCGATGTCTATATCAAGAGCATCAAGATTGAGTCAAAGACAATGGGTAAGACCACTACCGAAGAAGACCGTCGCTGTATCAAGGCTCATGCCACAGCAAGACAGTCTGATGTATGGGACAATCAGATGTGGCTCGTTCCGGGTTCATTCACTTCAGGAGCAAGCTATGTGTTCACAGCTGATGTTCGTGCCGACAAGCCAGCATACGCTTCTACACAGATTCATAAAGCCCCAGGCTCATACGTAGGTGATGGCATCGGCAGCATCAATTTCTCTACCGAGTGGAAGACTATTGTCTTAAGTGGAAAATTCGGCAACGCCGGACAGAGCATCGCCCTCAACCTCAGCGAATTTGCCGACGAGAACAACTATTACTTCGACAACGTAAGTCTGAAGATTGGCGGTGTTGAGAAGATGAAGAACGGCGACTTTGAGGGTACTGAGGTTAGCACATTCAAGGTCAAGGAGAATAGTGGTAATGTCGTTGATCCTACTATCAGCGAAGGCATTACCTACGTCTTTATTCCAAGCACCGTTCCTCTATCAAAGCAGGAGCGCCACGATACCCTCGTCTATGCTATGGACAAGTGGATCAAGGGCATGATGGAGGCTTGCGACGGTAAGGTAAAGGCATGGGACCTTGTGAATGAGGCAATCTCCGGAGGCGGTAACGACGGTGAAGGCAACTATCTTCTTCAGCACTCTGAGGGCTATAATCCTAACGGCACATGGGATGTAGGTGGCGATGCCTTCTACTGGCAAGACTTTATGGGCGACCTCGAATACGTTCGTCAGGCTTGCCGTCTTGCTCGCAAGTATGGTCCGGAGGATGTCAAACTCTTCATCAACGACTACAACCTTGAGTCTGAGTGGGACGACAACAAGAAACTGAAGTCACTCATCAACTGGATAAAAAAATGGGAGTCTGATGGTGTTACCAAGATTGACGGTATCGGCACTCAGATGCATATCAGCTGTTTTGAGGACGAAAGCATTCTGAACAACATCAAGAGCCACATCACCAATATGTTCGATCTCATGGCAAAATCAGGCAAACTTGTTCGTGTCAGCGAGATGGATATGGGTTATGTCCGTGGTTCAAACAGATGGGGATCATCCACAAAGACAAGCGACCTGACCGAGGCAGAGCACAAGAAAATGGCAGACTTCTACGAATGGATTCTCAAGGAGTACTTCCGTCTCGTACCTCCAGAGCAGCAATGGGGTATCTGTCAATGGTGTGGAACAGACGCACCTGCCAATAGCGGATGGCGCAAAAATGAGCCTGTAGGTATCTGGGATCTCAACTACTACCGCAAGCACGTGTATGCCGGCTTTGTTCGCGGACTTAACGGAGGTGAGCCTACAAGTGTTGACAGCATTGAGGCTGACAAGAAGGTTGACACCTCTAAGGGCATCTACAACCTCAACGGTATGCGTATGCCTACAACATCTCTCGATGAACTCCCTTCAGGCCTCTACATTGTGAACGGCAAGAAGGTTGTGAAGTGATATTAAGACTTGCGAAGCTTGATGAGCTTTGCGAAGAACTTGCTTTAGCTTGTTGAACCATAGCGAAAAAATTAAAATATTAAACGCTAAGACGCGGAGTCGCAGAGTTTTTCTTTGTGCTTCGCGTCTTTGCGTTTATTGTTCGCAAGTATTATTATCTTTATTTCATAAGTAGTTAAATGAACTAAATAATCGTGTAAAAATGCCTGATTCTCAGGAATTATTCGTAACTTTGTCGCGCAAAAAGAAAGGGGACAGGTTCAAATAACCACCTATAATTTATATCTTTAGGTCAGAAACAAATAAAATTTATATATGAAGACAAACAAACTAATATTCCTGTTCAGCATACTCCTTAGCATGTTGGCAACAAACGCATCGGCAGAATACTTTGCCGTAAAAAATGCTGATGGCGTGATGATTTATTATTATAGACATAATAGTAATGATACAAAGGCGTGTGTAACCAGTAATACGGATACCGGTAAGGATTATAGTGGTTCAGTTGTTATACCTAAAGAAGTCACATACCAAAATAAGACTATAAAGGTGGTAAGTATTACAAGTAATGCTTTCTTTAAATGCAGCAACTTGCAGTCTGTTACGATTCCAAACAGCGTGACAAACATTGAAAAGTACGCTTTCAAAGAATGCAGCGGTCTAAAATCCGTCAATATGTCCAATAGCGTAACGAGCATTGAATATTGCACCTTCCTTGGTTGCACCAACCTTACTTCTATTACGATTCCTAACAGCGTAACAAGCATTGGAGATGCGGCTTTCCATGGATGCTCAAGTCTCACCTCTATCACGATTCCGAAATCTGTTACTGACATAGGATTTGGTATTTTGCGTGATTGTTCCAAACTCAATTCAATAAAAGTAGAACAAGGAAACAAGAAATATGATAGCAGAAATAACTGTAATGCTATCATAGAAACAAAATCCAACACATTGATTGCGGGGTGTACGAATACAGTTATCCCAAACAATGTGACGAGCATTGAAAAGTACGCTTTTCAGGGTATGACTAGCTTAAAAAAAATCACTATTCCTAACAGCGTGACAAACATTGGAGAAGCTGCTTTCTATGATTGCAGTAGCCTGACCTCAGTTACAATCAGTAACAACATAAAGAATATTAGATATGGTACTTTCCACGCTTGCAGTAGCCTTAAATCAATCACTATACCCAACAATGTTACTAGCATTGAATACCTTGCTTTCCATGGTTGCGAGAACCTGACCTCAGTTACAATCGGGAACAGTGTGACGAGCATTGGAGCAGAGGCTTTCTCAGCTTGTAAAAGTTTGAAATCCGTCAAAATTCCAAACAGCGTGAAGAGCATTGGAGCAGAGGCTTTCGAGAATTGCAGAAGCCTGACCTCAGTTACAATAGGCAATAGCGTGACAAGCATTGGAGCAGAGGCTTTCTATGGTTGCTCAAGTCTCACCTCTATCACTATTCCCAATAGCGTAACGATCATTGGAGATGCGGCTTTCAAGGCTTGTAACAATCTGATATCGGTCACATCAAAGATTAAAAAGCCATTTGTCATAAATGAAAATACTTTCAATAATAGTGCATACTCAAAAGGAACGCTATACGTGCCCAAGGGAACTGTTTCCAAGTATAAGGCTACTGAAAGTTGGAAGAGATTTAAATATATCTTGGAGGAAGGAACAACGACTGCCATTGACGATGTAGAGGCAGACAATACCCTCAACACTTCAAACGCTATCTACGACATCAACGGTAAGCGTTTGCCTGCCACAAGCCTCGATGAGCTTCCAGCAGGAATTTATATTGTGAATGGAAAGAAAATCGTCAAGTAAAAAGACCCTCTAAATCCCCCCTGCATATGGGGACTTATAAATACAGGCGCAAGGAATCATTTTCCTTGCGCCTTTGTCTTCTTATAGGTGTTTATACACATAAAAAACGCCCCCGCACATTTGAGCATCGTTGAGAGGCTTGGCGAGTTCTTGCTAGTGCAAAAGTAATCATTATTCCTGATAATTCCAAATTTCCACATGATTATTTCTCTTCATTTTCAAAAGGCTAACCTGAATTATTAATGGTCATGCTTATTTGAGTTACCTTGAAAAGGAAACGACGTAAGCATAGGTTGGTACGTTAACACTAAATTCCTTATTGTTACCTGTTACTTGTTACTAACATCAGTTTTCGGTAACAAGGAATTTTGTTCACGGTAATTACCAAATTTACAGACAATTATATTTCGTCGAAATCACGTTCGTTAGCATCATCCCTACCATACCTATCCTCAGGGTAGGTAAGGTAGGTATCATTTTAAGCCGGCATTCCACGGAGCGAGCACGGTATTCATTCTACCCAATATACTGAGTATCAGCTCCTTGCACACCTTACACGAAACATAATCAGCCATATATTCATTGTTTTACCTATACATACCTACCTAGCCTTGGCTAGGTATGTAAAGTATAGAGAAGTAGAATAAAAATTATATCATTATTATATATATGTTTACCTAACAATTACTGTGCCATTTTTCATATCGAGATTACATATACACTTACCTACCTTGGCTAGGTATAGGTAGGGTAAAAGTCGTGATTTTCGCCCCAAATTGCCTTCGTCGTACCTCCGATATGCCTCACCACTACCTCCGCTTCAAAAGCATCAAACGCACAATTCCCTTGTGTTTAAAGCGAATTATTAGGGGATTTATAGCGGAGTTAGTGCCCACCCACTTACATATTTTTCCTGATTTTGGTTTACAGTTTTAGTTGTTATTATACTGCATTCGTTGACATCATACTGAATTCGTTTAACCCGCATAGGAAAACTATAAACCTACCCCCAAACTGAGTATGCTCAATTGGGGGTAGGTATGTGATAAACCCTTATTTCGATAGAAAATCGGAGTTGGGGAGATGCAAGAAACTAGTTGTTCTTCTTCAAAAGATTAAGCTTTACCTTTGGAGCAAGGGCATTGTTCGTCTTCTCGGTATATTCTGCGAGCCTGAGCTGTGCCGTACCCTTGATGTCTGCAATATTGGCACCTACCATGAAGTTATAGGTTCCTGCATCGGCTATCCAACGGCTGTTAGCCTCATCAAAGCTTGCGAGGTCACGCTGAGCGATAGTCATCTGCAAGGTCTGTGACTCGCCTGGCTGAAGGAGGTTGGTCTTGCCAAATGCCTTGAGTTCCTTCTCTGGCTTCTCAATAGAACCGTTAGGAGCAGCTACATATACCTGTGCAACTTCCTTACCTGCAACATTACCGGTATTCTTCACACTAACGCTAACGGTAATCTTATCACCAACCTTCTTGACTGTTGGCTTGCCAAACTCGAATGTGGTATAGCTCAAGCCATAGCCGAATGGATAGGCTACATCCTTGTTCCATGTGTCGAAATAGCGATAGCCAACCCATATATCCTCCTCATGATTGGTGTAATCGCGTCCCTGAATGTTGTCACGGCTATAGTTGAGCAGATTCTCATAACCGAAAGCAGGCATTTCGACAGGGAAATTACTTGTTGACGGATGGTCGGTGGCAAAGATAGGCCAAGTCATAGTGAGACGACCTGAAGGACAAACCTTACCAGTCAGAATATCCACAACACTATTTCCGCCCTCTTCACCAGGCTGCCATGCCACGAGGATAGCATCTGCAATTCCTCTCCAGCTTGAAGTTTCAATCACGCTACCAGAATTGATAACGACAATAACAGGCTTGCCTGCTGCATGATACTGGGCACTAACGCTCTGGAGCATCTTCAGTTCAAGTTCGGTAAGACCAAACTCACCTCTGATACTTCTGTCGATACCCTCACCTGCCTGACGGGAGATAGTAAAGATAGCAGCATCAGAATTAGCTACCTGACGTGAGATGCAGAGGTCGCTAATCTCGACCTCAGGCACTTTCTGGTCACCCATAGCAGGAGCCTCAAACCAACGGTCAGGAGTACGGTCGGCCTCAAACTTCAGTTTAGCAAAGGCAATATACTTCTGATAAAGTTCAGTAAGATCAGCAGTTGTTTCAATGCCGGCATTCTTCAATCCTCCCACAAGGTCGATGATATAAGGAGTATGAACGCAACCAGAACCCACGCCACCTGAAAGGAAGTTGTAGGAGCCAGTTCCGAAGAGTGCCACCTTCTTGATATTGTGCATAGGAAGGGTGTTGTTGGCATTCTTGAGAAGCACCATACCCTCGGCAGCAGTCTCGCGAGTGATGGCTGCATGAGCCTTAAGATCAGGAGCATCAGATGCCTTGTAACCAGCAAAATGTGGAGTCTTAACGATGTATTCGAGCATTCTGCGAACACACTTATCCACATCCTCAATCTTTAGTTTACCGCTATTCACGCCATCAACGATATCCTTTACCTGTTCAGGTGAACCCGGTTCCATAAGGTCGTTACCAGCCTTCACCTCATTGATAGTGAAGAGACCTTGACTTTCACGCTTTCCGATCCAGTCGGTCATTACGATTCCCTTGAAGCCCCACTCATCGCGGAGGATGGTTGTGAGCAGATCATAATTGCCTTGAGCGTAAGTGCCGTTGACTGAGTTGTATGACGACATGATTGTCCATGGATTACTCTCCTTTACTGCAATCTCAAATCCCTTGAGATAAATCTCACGGGCAGCACGCTGGCTGAGACGCTCGTCCACACGAGTACGGCTTGTCTCCTGTGAGTTAACGGCATAGTGCTTTATGCTCACGCCCACTCCCTCGCTCTGCACACCGTTGATATATGCGGCAGCTATCTTACCAGTAAGGAGCGGATCTTCACTATAATACTCGAAGTTACGTCCACAGAGAGGGTTACGGTGGATATTGACACCAGGACCGAGGATAACATCGCAGTTGTATTCCTTAGTCTCGTTGCCGATAGCCTTACCCACACGCTGTGCAAGGTCGATATTCCATGTAGAGGCGAGACAAGTACCTACTGGGAAACCCGTAGCATAGAATGTCTTCTGAGTTCCCGGGCGTGTCTGGTCGATACGAACTCCGGCAGGACCATCTGTGAGGATAGTCTCAGGAATACCAAAGCGCTCAATGGCTACAGTAGTGCCGGCAGCTCCCGGTACGGTACGTGCAGCAGAACCTGCAACAGCCACAGGCGAGAAGAAATCAAAGAGTCCACCAACGAGAAGCTTTGCTTTCTCCTCAAGTGTCATTGCGGATATTACCTCGTTGATATTATCCTTTGTAAGCTTAGGGGCTTGCGCCGATGCATTTAGACTCATAACTGTCATTAGGGTTAAGATTGATTTTTTCATAAAAAAGAATTAAAATGGCCCCTCACCTGCCCTACGGGCATCCTCTCCCCAAGGGGCGATGGGATAGTATAAATCCCTCAAGCAATCCCATAAACAATCCCTCACAAGCGGAAAAGGTAACTTGCTCCCTTGCCCCTCTACGGGGAAAGGGATGGGGAAAGGGGTCGGGGGGGTATGTCTTATAAAATCTGAAGTATGGTATTCATCTTCCAGTTTGTCTCGTTCCATTCAGAGCCGAGGGTTGAGTCCTTGAGGATTCCGCCTCCGCCGTATAGGATGGCTTTCCCGTTATGGAAATGACCACAACGGAGATTGACAAAGAGGTTTGTCTCATTATCCTCATCCAACATTCCCACGACACCAGAATAGTATTCCCTGTCATAGCCTTCATTCTCTCTTATGAAAGCAGCAGCCTCCTTTGCCGGCAAGCCGCATACGGCAGGTGTAGGATGAAGAGCCTTTATCAGATGATGGATTATAGGTGACGGATTATCGGCATTAAGAGGTGGCGCCAAGTGGAACTCGGTCTTGAGATGCACAAGCTGTCCGGCACGCGATGTATAAGGTCCTTCTTCCTCAAGGATGCGGGCGTATGGACTTACGGTTTCACGCACATAATCAGCCACAATCTCCTGTTCATTACGGTTTTTCTCGCTCCACACGATATTCTTCACAGGCACGGTATCAGGAACCGACATAGTGCCAGCAAGTGCCATTGTGCGATAGTGGTTACCGCTACCGGAGACAAGAATCTCAGGGGTACAGCCCATCCACATTCCCTCGCCAGGTATCTGCGCAAGATAAATCATCATGCGAGGGTAAAGGCTGCAAGCACGATTGAAAGCCTCCATAAGCCTTGCCTCATCAGTTTCCCATTCCCATTCACTTGCCCGGGAAAGTACGAGTTTTGTAAACTCCCCTTTCTGAAGGGCTGACATAAAAGCAGCAAATGCCTTGGCATAAGATGACGGATTCTGGGTAATCTGTGCGGGAGGCTGGGTGTTGGTTGTCAGTTGTTGGGTGATAGGTGTTGGCTGTTGAGTACCTTCAAACAGAAGCACATCATGCCCAGACTCAAGGTCATAGGGAATCATTACGAAGCCTTTCCTGCCCCGTATATCATCGATAGACTGCAGTCGTATGACATTATCACATTCTATCCTTATCGCTTCACTTGAATATGGAAGTCTGTATATTACCATAAAAATATAACAAACGGCCCCTCACCTGCCCTGTGGGCATCCTCTGACACATACTCGGAGATACTCAATCTCCGACTTCCCCAAGGGGCGAGGAAGAAAGTATGTATTGTACCCTCAAAGGAGTCCTCATGACGTAAAAATGTAACATTTCCCTCGCCCTTTTGGGAGAGGGTGTCCGAAGGACGGGTGAGGGGCCGCAGATTAAATCAATACCATATTAGTAACCCTCTCCGTTGAGAGTAACTTACCATCCTCACCTCTGACTTCTACGTTCCAGATATGGGTGGTGCGCCCTATGTGGATTGGCGTTGCCTTTCCTATCACCTTGCCTTCCTTTGCCGACATGCCTATATGGTTTCCCGACACCTGAAGTCCGCAGATACGGGCATACTCACCAACGATGGCAAGGCTTCCGGCACCAGCAAGCGTCTCTGCCATAGCAAGGGCGGCACCTCCGTGGAGAATGCCGAAATACTGCACCGTATTCTCGTTGATAGGCATCTCGCCAAGTACGGATTCATCATCAGTAGGCAGGAACCTGATACCAAGCGTATGGTTCATGGTTCCTTCCAACCGAGAGTTGAATATATCACATTGTTCCTTTGTCATAAGCCTAACCAAGCCTTCCCAAAGGGAAGGATGTTTTATAGTAAGAATCCCTTATTTTACCACCTTCATTACTATCTACTCCCCCTTGAGGGGGTAAGGGGGGAGGAGCCCTCCCTTCGGGAGGGTCTGGGTGGGTCACTTAATAACCTTTCTGCTTCCTGCACTTGACACCTCGATATAGATGCCGCGAGGAAGTGAGTTGAGAGTCTTTCCTGCATATACACCGTTGAGGGTGTAGTAGGTTACAGAATTCTGGCGGTCGGTTGCGTTAGCTGCAACCTCTATGATACCAGTCTCGATCTCCTCGGAAACCTTATCCATGCCTACGAATACGTCAGATGGCTGAATAGAGTTGGCGTATGCGATGGTAGCATGATTGAAGAGATAGTAGCTGTTGCCTCCATCAGGGAAACGGCCTACCGTCTGATCGTATGCCATAGGACCATAGTGGATGGTATCAGCAAACTCCTTCATCTGAGGATTTGCATCGAAATATGCAGAGTTATTGGCAACAAACTCATCGCTTGAGCTTATCAGTACGAGAGCGTCTTCATCATTACCCAACTTGAAGTTTGCATGAATCTGTGACTGAGCATCACGCTTACTGCACCATACGATGAGATGACCGTGAGCAGGAATGATTGCAGCCTCATCATTTGGAGCTGCTATCTGATACTTTTCAGGCTTCTTCTCATTGTCGCTGATATAGAGACCGTTTACGTTGAGGTCATAGTCGGTAGTGTTATAAAGCTCTACCCAGTCATCTTTCTTGAAGAGTTCATTTACAAGCATGTCATTACCCGCGCTCACCTCGTTGATCTTGATAGGAGCATCAGCGAAATCTGAAAGTTTTTCAGCATCAGCCTTCTCCCATACGGCAGTAAGGTTGACAGTACCTGTCGATGGCATTTCATACTCCATCTTTCCAGATAGGCACTTGCCGTCAGAAGACTTCCAACCTGCGAAGCGGTATCCGGCAGGAGCAGCAGCCTTGAGGATGATTGGTGCGAAGAGCTGGCCTGAGAACTTACCCGTAGGAACTTCCATGCCATTGACAAGGATTGAAGCGCCCTCGATATTGCTTGCAAGAGTAACGCTCTGAGCAGTCGCGTTGCTAAGTTTCATATAAGAGCAGTTCTTCAACTGGGTAATCATAGCAGACTGACGTGATGTAATACTACTGATAATACCCTTGTTGAAATTGTCACCATTGACAGTACTATTTGGATCCACATAACCACCCTTGCTAAGATATGCAGCCATGTCCTTAACTATTTTCTTAGCACGTTCCGGCTCAAACACAGATCCGGCAATCACGCAATATGCATCAATGAACTTCTTGCGGAATGTCTCATTGTTGAGCATATTCTTAAAGATAGTAACAACCTCTATCTCCTTGGTAAGATAAGTTTCTTTTATGCTCTTGTTCTTTGAATAGTCATATCCCTTGAGTTCGTTGAATTTAAAGGTCTGTTCATTAAAGAAGTCGTTGAATGGCTGGTTTCTATTAAATGCGAAGTCTATATCGAATAGCACGAAACGGAACTTGCCGTCATTCTGGTCGCGATAAGCCTTCACGTTGTTGTGTGGCCAGTCATCAGAACCCAAGAAGAACTCTGTTGCCATATAGTTGACATACTCGTCAATATCCACAAGTTTGCAGATTTCCTTGTATGAATCCTCGGAAGAAGCAGTCTTTGCAAGCTCATACCACTTGTTGAATGAATCCTTGGTACCAGCCTTCTGCACATAGCCAGAGTCTGCACAAATCTCAAACTGATCCATCAAGTCAGTATCTATACCATAGTTGGCATAGGCATAATGCTTGTTATTTGGCTCACGCATATTGAGCACGGCGTAAGGCTCAGCATTGATATACACATGCACAGGCTGCCATGCCTGATGCTCCACATACAGGCCACTTGAAGCCACAATCTGCTGCATAGCAGCATCCTTGATACGTGCATTGGTATCATTACCTCCATTACGTATCTGAAGTGTCTTATGCTTGAGATAGCTCTTACCGTTTTCTACAGCAGGATTATCCTTCTCTGTGCCAAAGAACTGATATGCGAATGTATTGTTGAACTCGTATGCCTTGCCTGCCTTCAGCTTGAAAGAATGCGGATTCCATGCCCTACTCCATCCGCCACAGGCAGAGAAGTCACACTCCTGAGAGATCACACACTCGTTCTTTGTTGTGATATACTCGAAGTTTACAGGGCGATCCCAATCCATGTTTCCGTTGTACTTGTTGTCCTGACCATTTCCCGGACGACCGTAACTGGAATACTCAAACATTCCATACTTGCCCTCGAAGAGATTTTTCTTGTCTGTCACAATAGAGATGATAGGGAACGGCTCGTTACCATTGTCCTTGATATATGTACGCGTTACAACAGGACTTGCAAGCATACCATCTTGGAACAAGCGGAAACGATAGCTGGTAGAATTGCTCACACTGAACTTTCCACTCGTAGAAGTCTTTCCGTTCTTGAGTGTAGGCGCAGTACCGTCTGTAGTATAGCGAAGCGTTGCACCCTCTGGGATTGTAACATTAACGCTAAGCGTACCTGTGAAGAGCTTTGCCGGGATATCTACCTCAGGTTTCTTGAGTTGCTTAGTCGCAAATGTAGATGTAGCATTGCTTGCTCCCGGTGTAGGATTGTCAGTAGTGCCCCACTCTTCTCCTCCATCCGTGGTACGGGCGTATGACACACGACTGATAGCCTCAGGGTATGTCACCTCCGCAAGGATATTCACTCCGTCAGATACGATTATCGTACCGCCCTCGCAATCGAGTTTGTCGTCAATCTGGCGATATGACTCTGGAGTAAACACCTCAAAATGGTCGAAGTTGAGAACTGCATATCCATGCGGAAGAACAACTCCATAATTATCAACAAGACGATGTTTCTTAAGGTTATTGGCATCATCCGTGACATAGAGTCCACCAAGCTGTACGTTGTTGTCCGTAGGGTTGTAAAGTTCTATCCATGAACCGAAGTTAGTTGAAGGGTCACGATATACATCCACGTTAGCTGCCATCACCTCATTAATAATGATGTTATCAGCAGAAGCAGGTGTAACTACGTCATAGATTTCCAGTTTCCATTCGTCGATACAGGTCCAGTCATTATTCACAGCCTGAGACTTGCGTATTCCTATTCTCAGTTTGCCGTCCTCAGCTACCTCACACTCAACAGAGTTATTGTAGTATCCGGCTTCAAACCATAAAGCGGCAGCCTCCATGTTGTCTGGGATATAGTATTCGTATGTAGTCCAAGACCACCATCCACCACCACCCTGAGTAGTTTCCTTTCCCACACCGGCAGCGTTGCCACCAAGGGAGTTCTTTACCCTACCGGAACTTGCAGAAACGATGGGAGTATAATAGTCTGTCTTATTAGACGATGCTGCATAGAGTTGCGCATACTGCTTTGAAGAGTAATCGCCACTTGTGTAAGCCGCATAGTCCTCCTTTGATGATCCCATACGATAGAACGCCTTGAGGCTCACACGATACTTACCAGGCTTCAGGCCAGAGATATCCTGATACGTATCGTATTTCTTGTTGAAATGCTCTGCGTTATCCTTTGGATTATTCCCCCCAAGTTTGGTCCCCTCCCAATAGGAGTAGTTGTTTCCCGTATAAAACGGGTTCTTGACATATTTTTCAGTTATGTCAATCCATTGTTGTTGTGCATTAGCGGCAAAAGCTTCCAACACAACCATTGTAGTCAGTAGAATTCGCTTCATGTTTATGAAATTAGTTGTTATTTATCGCTTAGTTATTATAACTATGCAAAGATACAAAAAACAAATAAAATTACCAAAGAAATAAACTATTTTCTTAGCATTGCAAAGAAAATAGTTCACTTTTTTCCTCAGAACGAATAAAAATCGGAGAATCTGGATTGTGCACATATACATCATCCTTGTATCAGGCAAAATCACATGGTTATTCTCTTCATGTATCACACACAAAAAAACATCCACCCCACCAATTTTCCTTCGTTTCCATGCACTAATCAGCAATTTTCAACACAAAAAAAAGGAAATCTGCATATAAAACGCAGAGTGTCTTTCTTTCCCCGAGCAAGTTTTTGCACCTTTGTGCCTCTGCGTTCGGAAAATCTTTTGTCTTCTGTCAAAAATAGCACTCAAGAAACTTGCATGTCTCACGTTTTTTGTATCTTTGTAGTGTTAAGGGGGAAGCCTCGGACGCAAGTTTTTACAGGGGCAAAACCACGGAAAAGGTACCGCCTTGGTGAGTCTTATGTAACTCTTATGCTGCTCTTATGTAGCTCTTATGTAGCTCTTATGTAGCTCTTATTCTTGAAGAGAGCTTGAAGGGTATCATTATTGCCTCCCGAAACAAGAAAGAGAAACTCCCGGAAAGAGTAGAAGTGCTTTTATGAAAACGAAAGAAAGCCAACAATAACTTCGGGTAATGGAATTAGCCACTCTATTTCTCCGCCAAGAAGGCTTTTGAGGGAACATTCCCTGAAAAAACACAATATTGCCTAATAAATTAGTTAATGTATTCATTTTATGCCGTTTTCTGAAAAAAAATGAATAATTTTGTAGGCATTTTGTTTAAAAGGTAAAAATACAGATTGATATGAAGGTAATGTTTCTTTCACTTTTGTTATCGGTGCATATAGCGCAGAGTGATAAGGGTATGCAACTTTACGAGGCAAGCACACGATATTATGAAAGTCAGAAATACGATAGTGCTGTAATCATGGGCGAACAGGCCCTGCCTCTTCTGCAACAAAAAGGAATGAAAGCTGAAGAGGCCGAGGAATTGAGCATTCTGTCTGTGTGTTGCATGAGACAGTCTGACTACGACAAAGCCCTGCGATATGCCAAGGCGTGCAATGAACTCGAACGTAAGAACGGCAATGCCGAGCGTATCAGTTCTTCGCTGAACACCATAGGCAGTATCTATGTGGCGGCAAAACAGCCGAAAGAAGGTCTGAAATATCTGCAACAGGCTTTGCAATATGCCGAAAAGACAGGTATCAATTCCCGCATCGCCCTAACCTGTGGCTCTCTGTCAGAAACAGAGTTCGCGCTCAAGCACTACAAGGAGGCTATGAACTATATCGACAGGGCTATCGAACTTGAACGCAAGGAAGGGCGCGAGGCAAAGCTACGCATACGCCTGGCTCAGAGAGCCACAATCCTTGCAGGCATCAATCGAAGAAAGGAGGCCGTAGAAACATTCGACAGCATCATCCCGTATTTCCGCCGAACAGGCAATTACCAGTCGCTGGCTATCTCTCTGAACAAGGCTGGACAAGCCCTTCTCGATATGAGTAACGCCAAAGGCATAAGTGCAAAGGAGAAAGAGAATCAAGAAAGGCGAGCTGCCGAATATTTTCGTGAGTCTGCCAAGCTATGCCGGAACATGGATAACCCCTATAACGAGATGCAGGCACGTCACGGACTCTATCAGGCACTTTGGACACTCAACCCTGATAGTGCGCGAATAGAACTGGAGGCTTTCAATCTGCTCAAAGACTCTCTTTACAATAACGCATCGGCTGAAACTTTGGCAAAATATAATGCAGAATTCGGTGTTGACGAGTTGCAGGAGGAGAACACATCCGTGCGCCGTTCACGCATCTACATAGTTACTGTAGGAACCATACTGCTTCTGGTGGCTATAGTCTTGGTGATACGCCAACGTAAGCTGACGACCCTACAACGGAAACGACTTGGCGAGGTCAGCATGACTCTTGATGAGTTACGGCAACGTTACGAGAACCTAACGGCTACCGATGAGAATGGTCATCCGTATGACGTACTATCAGAACAGGACAAAGATTTCCTGACAAAGACGATGAGCACAATAACCGAGCAGTTGGAGGACAATCGCGTGAACGTGGACGAACTGGCTTCTGCTCTTGCCATGAGTACCTCGCAGTTCCGTCGCCGACTGTCAGCCCTGACAGGCGAAACGCCACAAAGTTACATCACCAACATTCGCATGCAGAAAGCCCGTCATTTGTTCGACACGCATTCTGAACTTACAGTTTTAGAGGTAGCCCTACAATGTGGCTATGACGATCAGTCAAGCTTCACGCGAGCTTTCAAGCGTTTCTTCGGTATCACTCCAAGCGAGTATCTGCAAAGGAGTAACTAAAGAATTATAACGCTAAATCATTACCATGTAACATCAACTTTCTATTTTATACCATTTCCTTGAAAAAAATAGCCTCAAAAGGCGTTGTGGAAGATTCTGCACAAGTTTTGACAGATTCTGCACAACGCCTTTAGTGTTTTCTATTGTACCTTTGCACTCGGAAATCAGAGACGTGCAAAGTTGTTTAGCACGTTGTCACTCAAAAAACAGAAATATGAAACCTACCGACCACATGAACACCATCATACACCGTGAAGCACGGCGATACACAGAGGAACAGATGCGAATACTACTCTGTATGCGCGATATGATGAAAGAAGAAGTGAAGAAAGAGGTCGCAAGGCAAATCAAGATGATTAATAAACAATAATATTCACTATTAAAAATCACATTTATGAAACATTCAATCAAAATCTCTCTTATGGCAGTTCTTGCCATGTTCACTTTCAACACAGTTGCTAACGCACAGTTCGGATTGCTGAAGAACGTGGTAAAAGAAGCTATTCCAGAAAAGAAGAAGACGGTACAGGTAATAGCATACGACGAGAACTATCCATTAAAGAAGCACGAGACTATGCTGACATTCAAAATGCCTGGTACAGACAAGAAAGCGATGGCTATCGTACCTGCAAGCTATACCGTAAAATCATACGAGGCTTTCGAAGGTCAGGCATGGGAAGACAAGAAATTCATGGCTCGCGTAAAGGCTGCCATAGAAAAGAAGTACCCTACTCCTGATAATGCAAGAAAGGGTCAGCTGAAGGCTAAGCTAGCTGAGATAGGAACAAGAGACGATGCTTGGCAATATACTCGCAATAGCCTAGGCAGAATATTGGACCGTTACTTCCGCGTATATGCAGTTTATGAGTTTGAGGACGGCGAGGTATATCTTACTGAGTTCTATGCTGTGCAGAACTACAATGGTTCCGGCTATGACGACAAGATCGTGGTAAACTACTCTTCTCGATATGGTGATGTTAAGTACTCTATCGAAAAGTGGGAAGCTAAGACAGACATCTTCACCTCAAAGATTAACGGAGGTAACAAGTAATAACGAGAAAAGAGTGTTGAGCAACATACAAGACCAACACTCTTTACCCTTACTCTTTATACTTTATTTTTTTCAAACGCAGAGACGCAAAGACACAGAGTTTTTTCTTTGCGTCTTCGCGTCTTTGCGTTCAATCAATTTGTCTTGTTATATACAATTATACTTATTATGAATAATATTCCTTTTTGCCTGCAGCAAGGGTATTCTTCATAAGTGAACAGATAGTCATAGGACCAACGCCACCAGGAACAGGAGTGATGAATGAACACTTTGGTGCAACCTCATCGAATTTCACGTCGCCATTGAGACGGAAACCGCTCTTGCGAGTAGTATCAGGAACACGTGTTGTGCCAACATCAACGATAACAGCACCTTCCTTCACCATATCGGCAGTAACGAAGTTTGGCTGACCGATAGCTGCAATGATGATATCTGCCTCACGACACTCTTTCTTGAGGTCCTTAGAGTGAGAGTGGCATACAGTAACGGTAGCATCGCCATACTGCTTCTGAACCATGAGCTGAGACATTGGCTTGCCCACGATGTTAGAACGGCCGAGCACAACGCACTTCTTGCCTGATGTCTCAATGCCGTAGCGCTTGAGAAGTGTTACGATACCAAGTGGTGTGGCAGAGATGAAACATGGAAGACCGATTGCCATACGGCCTACGTTGATTGGGTGGAAACCATCAACATCCTTACGGTAGTCGATAGCCTCGATTATCTTCTGCTCATTGATATGCTTTGGCAAAGGAAGCTGTACGATGAATCCGTCTACATCAGGATCGTTGTTGAGCTTGTCAACACACTTGAGGAGTTCTTCCTCTGTGATGTCAGCCTCGTAACGAATCAATGTTGACTTGAATCCACAAGCCTCGCACGCGAGCACCTTATTCTTAACGTAAGTCTCAGAGCCACCATCGTGACCAACGAGAACAGCAGCAAGGTGTGGCTGCTTACCACCACCTGCAACAATCTGCTTTACTTCCTCTGCAATCTCAGCCTTGATAGCTGCTGCGGTTGCTTTACCGTCGATTAATGTCATATATATTTACAATTTAGCTATTTACAATGTACTATTTATTTACTATTTGAGTTGATGTACTATTTATTCCAATCTGTGATGGAATGCGTGAAATAGTAAATAGTAAATCGTCAAATAGTAAATAAAAGATTAATGTGGCTGCTTCATCATCTTAGCCATCTGGGCCATCTTAGCAGGTCCCATACCGCTAACCATCTTCATCATCTTACGAGTCTGATCGAACTGCTTGATGAGCTTGTTAACCTCCTGTACGTTGGTTCCAGAACCCTTGGCGATACGGTTGCGGCGAGACTGATTGAGAATCTCAGGATGCTGACGCTCCTTAGGAGTCATGGAATAGATGATAGCCTCGATATTCTTGAATGGATCATCACCAATCTCCACATCCTTGATAGCCTTGCCTACGCCTGGAATCATGGCAGCGAGATCCTTGATGTTACCCATCTTCTTGATCTGCTGAATCTGTCCGAGAAAATCGTTGAAGTCGAACTGATTCTTACGAATCTTCTTCTCCAGTTTCTTAGCCTCCTCAAGGTCGAACTGCTCCTGAGCGCGCTCTACGAGTGATACAACGTCACCCATACCGAGGATACGGTCAGCCATACGCTCAGGATGGAATACATCGAGAGCCTCCATCTTCTCACCAGTACCGATGAACTTGATAGGCTTTGTAACAACGCTGCGGATAGAGAGGGCGGCACCGCCACGGGTATCACCATCGAGCTTTGTGAGGATAACACCGTTGATCTCAAGACGCTCATTGAACTCCTTAGCTGTATTAACGGCATCCTGACCTGTCATTGCATCGACAACGAGAAGAGTCTCGTCTGGATTGACAGCAGCCTTGATGTCCTGAATCTGCTGCATCAGTTCCTCGTCAATAGACTGACGGCCGGCAGTATCGACGATAACCACGTCGTAGCCCTCAGCCTTTGCCTGCTGTATGGCATTCTTTGCTACTGCAATAGGATCATTTGCACCTTCCTCAAGATGAATAGGAACCTCAACCTGCTCAGCAAGAACGCGCAACTGCTCCATAGCAGCTGGACGGAATGTATCGCAGGCTGCAAGAAGTGGCTTGCGGTGCATCTTGTTCTTGAGCATGAGGGCGAGCTTACCCGACATTGTCGTCTTACCAGCACCATTGAGACCAGCCATGAGAATCACGGCAGGCTTCTGCTGCAAACTGAGTTCGGTAGCCTGACCGCCCATGAGTTCGGTAAGCTCATCATGCACGAGCTTTACCATGAGCTGTCCCGGCTTGATGGCTGTGAGCACGTTCATACCCAGAGCCTTCTTCTTCACAGTGTCAGTGAAGGTCTTAGCCACCTTATAATTTACATCGGCATCAAGGAGGGCACGGCGCACGTCCTTGAGCGTCTCCGCTACGTTGATTTCGGTGATTTTACCTTCACCCTTGAGTATCTTGAACGAGCGTTCAAGTCTTTCTGATAGATTTTCAAACATCTTGTTATGTACTATTTAGCTATGTACTATTTACAATTTATTTACTATTCCTAAAAATATTTACTATTTATCTTCGGCTATGACTATATGAAAATAGTACATACAAAAGAACAGTAAATAAATAGTACATAGGAACTTGCGAAGCTTGGTGAGCTTTGCGAACAAATTGTCAAATAGTAAATCTACTTTATTCTTTATTCTTTACACTGATTTGCAACTCCTCAAGCTGCTTTGGATCGAGATATCCAGGAGCATCGAGCATAACGTCGCGTCCAGAGTTGTTCTTAGGGAATGCGATACAGTCACGAATAGAGTCAAGACCCGCGAAGAGGCTCACGAAACGATCAAGACCGTATGCAAGACCACCATGAGGAGGTGCACCGAACTTGAAGGCATTCATGAGGAAGCCGAACTTAGCCTGTGCCTGCTCAGGTGTGAAACCGAGAATCTCGAATATCTTCTGCTGGAGCTTGGCATCGTGGATACGGATTGAACCACCGCCAACCTCGACACCATTGATAACCATATCGTATGCGTTGGCACGAACACTTGCAGGATCTGTGTCGAGAAGAGGGATGTCCTCTGGCTTTGGAGATGTGAATGGATGGTGCATTGCCATGAGACGCTGCTCCTCGTCGCTCCACTCATACATTGGGAAGTCAATAACCCAGAGACAAGAGAAGTTGAACTTGTCACGAAGCCCCATGCGCGTACCCATCTCAAGACGAAGCTCGCAAAGCTGCTTACGAACCTTCATTGCATCATCACCAGAAAGGATGAGGATGAGGTCACCTGCCTTTGCCTGCATCTTGTCCTTGAGAACCTGAAGTGCAGCCTGATCATAGAACTTATCAACGCTTGACTTCACGCTACCGTCTTCCTGAACACGAGCATATACAAGACCTTTAGCACCTACCTGTGGACGCTTAACAAAATCAGTGAGCTGGTCAAGCTGCTTACGAGTGAGGACTGCCTGACCTTCGCAGCAGATACCTCCGATATATGCGGCATCATCAAATACAGCAAAGCCTGCAGGGAAGATACTTGGAACAATCTCCTTTGAGGCATTGTCTATCTGTGTAGTCTTGAGTTCTACGAACTTCATGCCGAAACGGGTATCTGGCTTATCAGAGCCGTAATACTTCATAGCATCAGCCCATGTCATGCGTGGCAGGGTTGGGATATCAATATTGAGGATAGTCTTGAAGAGGTGACGGCTCATACCCTCGAACATCTGAAGGATATCCTCCTGCTCAACGAAAGACATCTCACAGTCAATCTGTGTGAACTCTGGCTGACGGTCAGCACGGAGATCCTCATCACGGAAGCACTTACAGATCTGGAAGTAGCGGTCGATACCTGCCACCATTGAGAGTTGCTTCAATGTCTGAGGAGACTGTGGAAGTGCATAGAACTGTCCTGGGTTCATACGTGAAGGAACAACGAAATCACGAGCACCCTCTGGAGTTGAGTTTACGAGAATAGGAGTCTCAATCTCAAGGAATCCCTGCTGATCAAGATAGCGACGAACCTCGAAAGCAAACTTATGACGAAGTTCAAGGTTCTTACGGACACATGAACGGCGGAGGTCGAGATAACGATACTTCATGCGGATATCATCACCGCCATCACTCTCGTCCTCGATAGTGAACGGAGGAACCTCTGATGTATTAAGGATATTGAGATTGCTAACGATAATCTCAATATCACCTGTTGGTATGTTCTTGTTCTTTGAATAGCGTTCAGCAACAACGCCTGTTGCCTGAATTACAAACTCACGTCCGAGTTTGCCTGCCTTCTGACGCAGATCCTCAGCCGCATCCTCATTGAATGCAAGCTGTGTGATACCATAACGGTCACGAAGATCTACAAAGGTGAGTGCGCCAAGGTTATGCACACTCTGTACCCATCCTGCGAGAGTAACTGTCTCGCCAACATTGGAGATACGAAGTTCTCCACAAGTCTTTGTTCTGTACATCTTTATATAAGCCTAACCAAGCCTTCCAAAGGAAAGGATGTTATATACATTCCATTCCCCCAAAAGAATTGATACTTAATTATATTGTTATATTATAATGTTTATATTACTATCCAAACTCTCCCTTCCCTTTAGGAAGGGTCGGGGGTAGTCCTTACAGTTCCACTACCCCATATTCTGCAAGCTGCTTTACGAGTGTCTCAACGTCCTTACGGGCAGTTTCGAAATCAACCTCGTACTCTTCTGTAACAGCCTTAGCCACATCATCAATGGTATCTTTTCCTGCAAGCATCTGATTCCAGATGAATACGGAAGTCTCGTTGAATGCAATGACATGTGAGAAATCAATGTTCTTCTCACCCATTGCCACCATCATGTGTTCGCCACAAACGGAACGAACCTCAAATCCTTCGTTTATTTTCATAACTTTTCTACTTTACTCTTTAATCTTTACTCATTCTACTCTCCTACACCAACCCGTTCCTTACCTTCATCGGAAGCCTTCTCCATATTGCGAGGAGCCATCTCCTTATCGGGCGCACTTGCATCCAGAATTTGGAATAGCGCTGGAACTTCTTACCGTCAACATAGTCAGGAGTCTTGCTTCCTTTGCGCAGGAAAGCCTTGACAAATACCTTTACATCCTCGTGTCTTATCACTGGGTCAGGAGTGAGGTTGCCATCACCAAGCATCTGCACACGCTTATCGTCAAGACGGAAAATGCGATGCAGGGCATAACGACCGGGAGACAACTCCGCAAGGACTATATCCCCGACCTTCAATGGGCGGTCTATCTTACAGAGTATCGCAAGGTCGCGACCATCCTCAAGGAACGGACGCATACTGAAACCACGAAGCGGTATCGTCACATCGTGCCCTTCATTTACCAATGCAAAGACTTCCGGAAGAAACTCCGCATTGTTCATGTATTTTACCTTTTCTTCCACGTACTACCTTACTCTTTACACTATATACTTTTCACTATCTACTTTACCCCAGACTTCATCCCTGTTGAAGCCACAACCGCAGAATCCCTATCAGGAAGACAATGCAGGTTATATACAGGCGTTGTCTCTATCATCTTTGTCACCGTATCGCCATTGCAACGGTATATCCTTTCATCCCATTTCATTGTAGAACATGCAGGGAGAAGGGTGATAAAGGCATCAATCGGGCGAAGACGCTCCAGACTATTGCTTTCCGCACGCTTTATCAAGGCTATACCTCCAAGCGGAGCCTTTATATTACGATAGCACGGGGTTTTTCCACTCCAAGGACTGCCATAGATAAATGCCTTGCCATCAATGATACGCACAACGGGATTATCGTCGTTCATCAAGTCTGAGCCAGGAATGAACCTCAGCCAGTTACTAACCTGAGTACTCTTACCCGTACCGCTCTTTGCAGTAAAGGCATATCCCCTGCCTTCATTCCTTACAAGAGAGGCATGAATGAGACAGGTATCAAGAGGTGCAGTTGCAAAGGCATAGCACAGCATTATGACGGAGTTAAGTCCGTAGGAACGCATACAATAGTTGCCCCTTAATGCACAATGGCATACATGGAAGTCCTCATCTGCAATAAGCAAAGCCACTTCATGACCGTCAATATCACGGATGATGAACTGGTATCCGGCTTTCTGTTTCTTACCATCGATTTCCTTTTCCACACGGAACACCTTGGTCATTCCGTTTCCTGTATCTACATCACGGATAAGGTAACGTTCATTCTTTTTAACAGGGCGCAGAGAGTCATCCACGGTGATATCCAGTAAAACGGCAGAGCCGTCATCATCAGTCTGGAATGAGACAAACGACGACAGCATCTTCGCATCCTGATAGTCATCTAGGAAGCTGATACGCACCCTATGTTCGGCTATTACATATAGCATTTAACGGCCTCCATTGCCACCAGGACGTGGTCCTTTTGGAGATTCCGGTTTCTTTGCCTCCTCAGCAGGCAGATCCACCTCGTCCATTTCACTATATGTAATAGGGTTGTATGCGAAATCGTGGACATAGTTTACCACGAAATGCTTCTTCTGATATTTCTGACGCATCTTGGCGTACTTCTTCTCAAGCTTTGTACGCTTCTGGTTATAGCAAGTAACGGCAGTATAATTACTTCCTGATGTAGATTTGAAATACTGCTGTAACTGATAGGAATAGTTATTGCGTGAATACAAGAAACCGCTTCCTCGTTCTACCGAGGTATTTGGAACTTGCTTGATGTCTGTAAAATATACGGTAGAGTCGATAGCGGAGAAACACACTCCGAACATATACATATCCTTCGGTGCAAAATACTGCTTATTCCTCTGGGCACACACACTGGTACATACGGCTACCAGCATCAAAAACACAACTATTATCCTATTCATTTATAATGTTACGAATTACTTTTTTTCATTATTCAACTTTGTCAGAGGTTTCCTGAGCTTACGTTCCGCCTTCTTCCTTATCTGACGTACACGTTCACGCTTCAAGCCCATCTCTTCTGCTATCTCCATCATAGTGAGGGCATCGGTACCAAGACCATAATACAGGATGATGACCTTACGTTCACGCTCATTCAGACAGCCAAGACTCACTGTCAATTCCGTATCGGCAGAAAGGAAAGACACGCTTTCATCCGCATTTCTGTTACTCTTGGCAACAGCCATATCCACACGGGAATTAGTGAAGCCTACCGAAGCGGGAGCTTCGTGGATTATATTCCCCTGCTGCTCAATAGCACGCTCAATAGCCTTGCGGATGTCCCATACGGCATACTGCACAAAACGGATTCCCTTCTCAGGCTTCCACTTACCGGCAGCAAGCATCAAGGCGAGATTTCCTTCACTTACGAGGTCGTCAAGTGAAAGACCGTTATCCTGATACTGACGGGCAACGCTCACCACAAATCCAAGATTTGCAGTAACCAATCTCTCTAGCGCATGCTGGTCTCCCCGTGCAATACGTTCACCGAGTTGTCGCTCTTCCTCATCAGTAAGGCGAAGTTTATTATCGTGACTTGTAGTCATTGAAAACTGATTCTTAAATTAACGGGAAACACGCCTTTCCGCGAATTTCGGTACAAAATTAATATATTTTCATCAAAAAGCATAAGTCTGCGTATTAAAAATACAAAAAACGTGGATATTTTATTTGCGTTATCCGTTTTTCTTTGTAATTTTGCAGCGATTTATCACAACTGACAACCTATTTTGTATAAATAGAAAAAATAAACGAAGAATGAAAAAATTCCTTACGACATGCCTGTTGGCCTGTGCCGCCCTTACAGGCACATACGCCGCAAAAGCCATAACAACGCCATTCCAAGTAACATTGCAGGATGGCAAAACCGTTATGGCACAGATTCATGGTGACGAGCACTTCCATTTTTATACTACCACATCGGGAGAACTCATAATCTTCGAGAACGACACTTGGCGCATGGCTACTGATGCCGACAAGGAACAGCTTACCAAGAAACAGGAAACCGCAAAGGCAAGGCGTAAGGCAAACGAGAAGATAACAGCCACACGCCCATTCCCACACGTTGGTACTCCCAAGGCATTAGTCATAATGGTGGACTTCTCCGACCAGAGATTCCAATACACGAAGAATGACATTAACAAACTCCTGAACGGAACTGAATATGATGCAAGCGATGGATATCACGGCTATGGTTCTGCTGCACAGTATTTCAACGATTGCAGCAACGGCAAGTTCCAGCCAAAGTTCGACATCGTAGGTCCTTATCACCTTTCAAAGAGCTATACAGTATATGGCGAGGGCGATGATGACGTCAGCTCCTTGCTAAGAGATGTCTGCACGATAGCAAACAAAGACGTGGACTTTACCCAGTATGATTCCAACAATGACGGATATGTGGATCTTGTATATATTATCTATGCAGGATACAGCGCCCAGTGGGGTGATGCAAAAAACCCTAACGCTATCTGGCCAAAGTCAGGAACAGGCGACTATGGCACATACGACGGCAAGAAAGTATATCGTTACGGAGTGAACAACGAGCTTGCATTCTATCCCAAGGTATGGAAGGACATGAAAGTCGCTGAGGAAACATTCAAGCCATACCTCACAGGCATAGGCGTATTCCTTCATGAAATGAGCCACACCATGGGACTTCCTGATTTCTACCCTACAGTCACATGGTCTGACATCAGCAAATACGACAACCAGAGCATGGAGGAATGGGATCTTATGGATGGTGGCGAGAACACATACAACGGTTTCTACCCTACTCCATACACAGCATGGGAACGTGAGCTTATGGGATGGACGGAAAAGATGGATACTCTCAAGAATCCTGCCAACGTAACCCTCACGCCACTTGCAAACGGCGGTAAGGGATTGCGTGTGATGAACGACAACGATGCCACAGGCAATGAATACTACATTCTTGAAAGCATCACAAAAAAAGGATGGTATGCCAAGATGCCAGGCACAGGAATGCTTGTCACCCATATCAATTACGATGCCAGTTCATTCTCCAATTTCAATGGTCCAAACAATACAGCAGGCAAACCAAAGATAACGGTTATACCTGCCAACGGAACCATATACTCCTCTTATCATTACAAGGAAGGCATAGACGCCCAGTACGCAATGACTCAGAAGGAAGTAAAGAACAACTGGGCAGGAAACACATATCCGGGAACCGGGAATGTAACATCCCTGACCAACTGGAAACCTTTCAAGGGAACAATGTCCAAGGATATCACATACATTGTGCAGAAATCAAACGGAGATGTGACCTTCGCATTCAAGGGCGGTATTCCTGTCCTCTCATTTGCGAAGAGCGAAATGACCTCTGACGGAAAGACAGCCATCACCAACACTCTCAACATACAGTATCCGAGGACTGACGGCAAGACGACCTATAAGAGCAGCAACACAGCCGTTGCCACCGTTGATGCAAATGGCAAGGTAACGGGCGTGGATGACGGTACAGCCACCATTACCGCTACTTATACATATAGTGGTGGTACTAAGACTGCGACCTACAAGGTTACCGTCAAATTCCCTGTTCCTACCCTCGCCTTCGCAAAGAGCGAGATAAAGACAGATGCAAAGAGCACCGTGACAAATGCCCTCAATATCACCAACGGATATACCGACGGCAAGACGACCTACAAGAGCAGTAACACAGCCGTTGCAACTGTTGATGCTAATGGTAATGTAAAGGGTGTTGCCAATGGTACAGCAACTATTACCGCGACTTACACCTATCGAGGTGGCAAGAAGACGGTAACAGCAACCTACAAGGTTACCGTTGCTATTCCTACCATCACATTAGCAAGCAGCACAGTAAAGATGGACGGAAAGACTACCGCTACCAATAAGGTCACTATCAAAAACGAGTGGACCGACGGTAAGCTGAGCTACAAGAGCAGTAATACCAACGTTGCGACAATTGACAGCAAGGGCGTTATTACCGCCAAGAACAATGGTACTACAACAATCACGGTTACATATACCTACAACAACGGTAAGACGATATCCCAGAACTTTACCGTCACCGTTGCTATACCTACTGACATCACGGAGCTAACACCTAACACCCAACACCCAACACCTGCTAACATCTACACTCTCGACGGCAAATATGTAGGTAAATCAAAGGAAACTCTTCCAAGCGGAATATACATTCAAAACGGAAAGAAGTTTACAAAATAGATGGCCTCTCCCCCCGCCCTCCCCCGTAGGGAAGGAGCCGGAAGGCAATTACAATATAATTCAAGAGCATTCTCCAAGCGAGGATGCTCTTTTTCGTGAGAATATTTGGAGAACTCAGATATTTTGCTTACTTTTGCAGACAAAACAACTTGAATTATGAGAACAGCAACATTTAGCGATTTCAGTTCAAATATAAAGAACTACTTCAATTCCGTAATAGACAATTGCGACTCTATTATTGTTAATCGTAATAGCGATGAAGCAGCTGTATTGTTGTCTCTTGATGAGTACAACTCTCTCATGGAGACATTATATCTTATGTCTTCCCGTGATACTATGGCAGATATTCGCAAAGCCGAGCAAGACATTAAAGAAGGCAAAGGAATAGAAGTAAATCTTGACGAAC
>Ga0310695_10000149_pt1 | contig 185831 bp, 159 predicted proteins | sample RumenRJG_04DNA_FD_203882 | JGI IMG/M metagenome (GOLD analysis project Ga0310695, IMG submission 203882) | Bovine rumen microbial communities from Lethbridge, Alberta, Canada - RJG_04 (v2) (version 2) | ecosystem: Host-associated > Mammals > Digestive system > Stomach > Rumen | place: Canada... | reverse complement strand
AGTGCGAAGCCAGCCGCAAGATGAGGACTCCATTGAGGGTCGTCATAGACGATGACGTTGATAGGGTGCAGGTGTAAAGACGGTGACGTCAAAGCCGAGCACTACTAATTGCCCGAGCTCTTTCGCTGAAATGCGAATATTATCAGATGTAATGAAGTCTAAGGGACGAGGGATTACGGACAGTTCTTGTGTGTGCCAATGTCAAACCCCATATGACAAGGTGTCGAAATCGAGCTTCGGCTCGGCAATGCTCAAGCGAACTTGGCATTGCACTCACCTTGCAACGATATTCAGGTGGTTATTGCAGCGGGGTCCCACCTCTTCCCATTCCGAACAGAGAAGTTAAGCCCGCCTGCGCCGATGGTACTGCAATGCAATGCGGGAGAGTAGGAAGCCGCCACTTTTCTTAAATCGAGAGCCCTGAGTTAGAAATAACCCAGGGCTCTTTTATGTCCAAAATTCTTTTTCGCCTGTTTCTTCCATCTTGCCCTGACACTTCGGACAGGTTTTCTTGTCCCAAATTCTGATATTGTCGCTACCGCAATTCAGACATAAGCGACCAACTTCGCTTCTGTAAGATGGGGCAACGTCAGCAATGATGCCACCCACTACAATGTTTTGGATGGTTTTGCAATCTGGGCACGACATTGCTACTATCTCTTGTCGAAAAAGACCACGACCTTCGTACGAATCAGCTTCGTACCCACAAGTTTTACAGCGATATTTTAGCTTCCAGGCCATATCACACTGGCTAGGTAATGATATCACTATACATGTAATTCAAGAATAAAGCGCGTACCTTTGGTAAATTGTGGATCGATGTTCAGATCGCCATTCATCTTCAGAGCCATTTGTTTGCAGATGGGAAGTCCGAGACCATCGCCTTGGGTGAGATCGCGGATTTCGAGGAATGGCTTAAATACATCTTCCTGTTTCTCTTCAGGAATACCACAACCGGTGTCTGATACGAGAATCTGGTAAGTATGTGGGCTACGCTTCTTGACATCTAGCCAGATATTTCCACCTTCTGGTGTGTAAATAGCTGCATTGCCTAAAAGATGGGTTAATATGTGAGAAACGTACTCCTTATTAATATTGATAGCCGTTTTAGGTGCATTAACTGTCAAGTTGACGTTGGGCTTTACTTTGTCCTCAATCAGGCTCATAAGCTCTTCACAGAAAGGTTGCAGTGGCGTTTCTTCTGGCTCAATAACTTCTGTAGCGTTCTCTAGTTTCGATAATGTCTGGATGTGGCTCGAGAAAGCGAGCAGAGCCTTTACTTCAGGAATACTGTTATCGAGTTTCTGGAAGGTAGGATCCAACTGAGAAGAAATATTGCTGATAAACTTGGCCTTTAAAGCGTTATTGTCGTTTTCTAATTTAATAATCTTTTTCTGCTTACGTGTAAGAAGGATGTAGCGCATCAGGATGATAGCGCCAACAACGAGCGCAGCAGCCAGTGCAGCAGCCAGGATACATATACCAATAATGAGTGCCATACGTGCAGAGAGAGAACTGTCTTTATCGGCAATCGTTGCCTCATTATCAGCAATCTGTTTCTTAAGAGCCTCGATTTCGTCGGCATGCTTTAGAGCATTGGTAGAGTCTTTCCAAGCCAGATAGTTGCTATATGACTGAGCTACCATACTGGCATTGTTGCTTTTACGTCCATTGGCAATCAAAGTTCTGTAAACCTCATCTACCTTATCATACTCCTTGCTAGCAGTCAACTTATCTGCCATTTCTTTGAAGACTGCGTTTCCTTGTGCATTTTGTCCGAATGTGTAAAAATAGATGGCTTTAGTATAAAGAAGGTCGTTTTGTACACTCTCGTTGCCAGATTGATTGGCTAAGCTCTCCAAGATGTTAAGTTGGTCTTTAGCACTCTCACTTCTTCTCATCTTGATATACATCTGCAGACGTTCCTTGGTAGCCATGTAGTGCAGAGCAGCTGCTTCTCCAGAAGAAACTTTGCTGGCTGTAATGGTCTGATCTACACGACGCAGCAGATCGAAGGCTTCTTGATAGTAATTCTCTTTATAATAAAGAGGCGTTGCCTTGATGGCACATTCCACGCCTTGTCTTATCTGCCCTTTGTTAGCATAATCGTTGAATGCATGTATGTATAAAGAACGAGCTGCTGCAATATTTGTATTAGGATCAACGGCTTCAGCACGCTTTTCTAAATCACTTTTTTGTGTCTCCTGTGCTATCATGTTGCCACAGCAGAAACACATGCTTAGACATAGAATAATAACTATTTTGTTCATAGTGCAAATGTTTTATGGCGCAAAAGTAATCATTTTTTTGCATTCAGCCAAAATTTTTTGAAATAAATTGTTTATTTTTGCAGGCAAAATTTGACTGAAATGGAAAGAGAGAAACTAGGATTGGTCCTTGAAGGTGGTGCTATGCGTGGTTTATGGACTGCTGGTATCACTGATGTGATGATGGAAAACGATATATGGCCCGATGGTCTGATAGGTGTATCTGCAGGTGCTGCTTTTGGTTGTAACTACAAGTCGCGCCAGATAGGTCGTGCTATCAGATATAACACACAATATGCGAAGGATGGCCGATATAGTGGTCTTAAATCATTATTAACTACGGGTAATTATTTTAATGCCGAATTTGGCTATCATATCATGCCTCATCAATTGGATTTTTTCGATGAAGATGCCTTTAATCAGAATTCAATGATGTTTTATGTGGTATGTACAGATGTAGAAACGGGCCAACCAATTTATAAAGAACTCAAGACAACGAGCGAAGAAACTTACGATTGGATAAGGGCCTCGGCCTCAATGCCTTTGGTCTCGAAGATCGTTGAACTGGAGGGTTATAAATTATTAGATGGTGGTGTGGCCGACTCCATTCCTTTGGCCTATTTCGAATCGTTAGGGTATAAACGCAACGTTGTGATTCTTACACAACCATTGGGCTATCAGAAAGCACACAATCGCTTAATGCCCCTCATGCGTATGTCATTGCGTGGGTATCCAAAGATGATAGAGGCCATGGATAAGCGTCATATCATGTATAATCGTCAACTGGAATTTGTGGCTCAGGCAGAGCGAGAGGGGCGATGCTTAGTAATACGACCAGAAAATAAGATTCCTATTGGTCATATCTCACATGATCCAAACCAAATGCGCCTTGTTTATGAACAAGGAAGAACTGTTGGAGAACAATATCTCAATAGGATAAGGGATTTTTATAAGTAGAGCCTCTTGTCGGATTCGAACCAACGACCCCGAGATTACAAATCACGTGCTCTGGCCAACTGAGCTAAAGAGGCAGGTGGGCAAGCTATCTGCATCGCGCCGCTACAACCTAATACCCTTGCTGCGTTCCCACCCTGGGGGATTCAAAGGGAGCTGGCCGTACAGGACTTGCCCGTGTTCAAAATCGGCTGCAAAGGTACAATAAAAAAGTGAAAAGAGAAAAGTGAAAATTGAAAAGTTTATTGAATTTAACTATTTTTTCAGAGAAAGCCCCCGTTATATGCAGGAAAATGCGTAATTTTGCACCTTGAAATCGTTAAATGTTAAAATGACAGCACCAGAATATATACAATTAAAAGCTTTCGCGCGTCAAGACGGTGCCTTTCTGGCTTTGCTCTGGGTGGCAACATTCTCCTTATATATAATAGGTGTAACCAATCAGATATTGGGAATGGTTGCTATCCTGCTGATGGTATATACTCCTTTCTTTGTAGGCGACCGTCTGGGAAAATTCCGTGATTATGGTCGTGAAGGCGTTATCTCCTTCGGAAGAGCGTATGCTTATACCGTTTTTGTGTTCTTCTATGCGGGAGTTCTGTTTGCAATCGTTCAGTACTTGTACTTTGCCTTCATCGACAAAGGGTATTTATTGAGCCAATTTTCAAAGATGCTGACGGCAGAAGAGACACAACAAGTGCTTAGACAATATGGTATGACAGAGGTGATGAATGAAAGTCTGAAAGAGATGTCGGCTACGCGCCCTATCGATTATGCGCTTAACATGCTGACGCTCAACATATCGCTTGGCTTTATATTGGGTGTCCCCATCAGTTTAATCATGCAGCGTAATAAATCAAAAATCGTAAATCAGTAAATAGTAAATATCTAAATGGATATATCAGTTGTTATACCTCTTTTTAATGAGGATGAATCGATACCCGAGCTCTACGCATGGATAGAGCGCGTGATGAAAGAGAATAGTTTTTCTTATGAGGTAATTTTTATCAATGATGGTTCTACCGACCGTTCTTGGGAAATTATTTCAGAGTTGAATAAAAAGCAGCCAGATATTGTGAAGGGCATAAAGTTCCGTCGTAATTATGGAAAGAGCCCTGCACTTTACTGTGGTTTCGAACAAGCTCAAGGTGATGTGGTTATTACGATGGATGCCGACCTTCAGGACTCACCCGATGAGATTCCTGAGTTGTATCGTATGATTAAAGAGGATGGTTACGATTTGGTAAGCGGTTATAAGCAGAAACGATATGACCCTATTTCCAAGACTATTCCTACCAAACTCTTTAATGCAACAGCCCGTAAAATCAGTGGTATTAAGAATCTGCACGACTTTAACTGCGGACTGAAGGCTTATCGTAAGGCTGTGGTTAAGAATATCGAGGTGTATGGCGAGATGCACCGTTATATCCCTTATCTGGCGAAAAATGCTGGTTTCAACAAAATAGGAGAAAAAGTAGTTCAGCACCAAGCTCGTAAGTATGGTTCATCGAAGTTTATGGGCTTGAACCGTTTCGTAAATGGTTATCTCGACTTACTCACGCTTTGGTTCTTGAGCACTTTTGGCAAGAAGCCGATGCACGTATTCGGATTCTTGGGTACTGTGATGTTCTTTATCGGATTCATCGCTGCTGTATGGATTGGTGCCGATAAGCTTTGGTGCTTAGCCAATCATGTCCCACAGCGACTGGTAACCGATTCGCCATTCTTCTACATCGCCCTGACAATGATGCTGATGGGAACGCAGCTTTTCCTTACAGGATTCTTGGGCGACCTGATTAGCCGTTCGTCGAGCGGACGTAATGATTACCAAATAGAAGAAACGATATGAAGCGACTCCCATATCTGTTACTGACATTCATGTTGGCGGCATGCTCCACGATAGACTGCCCTGTGAATACCCTTGTAGAATCTTTATATATGATTTGCGATAGTACGGGCGAGAACGTGAAGATGCTCGATACATTATCTGTTTTCACGACTCGTGCTGATGATGAATTGGTAAGGTTGAATAGAGGCGCAGGTCTTAGCAAGTTTCACTTGCAAGTGAGCTATACTCATCCAGAGGATATTTTTATATTTCATTTTGACCTGGTGAGTGCCAATGTGCGTGTAACAGATACTGTATGGGTCAAAAAAGAAGACTATACTCATTTTGAGTCGGTTGACTGTAATTCTGCTTTCTTCCACAAAGTGACGGATGTGAGGTCTACTCACAACTATATTGATTCTATCGTGATTGTTAATCCTACTATTGATTATAATTATGAGACGGTTCATTTCCGCATGTACATATAAAATAGCCACTGTGATGCTGTTGCTGATGATTTCAGCGACCGCATCGGCACAGCTCAAGATCTTCTCTTTCCAGAAGGACTCCATTCCTGTGTTTCGTGGTTTTGCCGTTTCGTTCGATCTTGTAGGTGCTGGATTATTGGTTCTCTCAGACGCTGGTCAGTACGAAGGTGCATTACGTATTAATCTGCACGATGAGTGGTTCCCCATTGTTGAGTTGGGTTATGGTAAGGCCAATCACATGGAAGAAACCACACAGATTACCTATAAGACTTCTGCTCCTTATTTCAGGGTAGGTATTGATAGAAATCTTCTGAAAGATAAACATGGTAAGAATCGCCTTTATGCTGGCTTACGTTATGCCTATACATCGTATAAAGTGGATTTCTTCCGACCAGAATTCCCTGATCCTACATGGCTTTGGCCTGTTTCTTATGGTGTGAAAGACGCTCCATGTAAGTATCATTGGTTAGAGGTTGTTTTAGGCCTGGATGCTAAGATATTCGGACCTTTGCACTTAGGTTGGAGTGTAAGATATAAGCGCCGCCTATCTCACTCTGAGGAAGGTGATTTTGGTAACACATGGTATGTGCCAGGCTTTGGTAAGTTTGGCGATACGCGTCTTGGTGGAACCTTTAATGTGATTATCGATATATGAAAAATAAGTCGCTACTGTGGAAATTGCCATTCTTGGTGTTTCTTATCGTAGGCACCATCATTATTATCCGTCAGCAGCATTCGATTCCCTATCATAAAAGTGCCGATTTTATATTTGGTACAAGCTATCATGTGACTTATCAATGCGATTCTGATTTATCCCAGAGCATTAAGGCTGAACTGATGAAGGTCGATTATTCTTTGTCACCTTTTAATGAGAAATCTATCATTACCGCTATCAACCAGAATCAGCGTGTAAAGCCTGATTCGATGTTCATGGATGTATTTAATTTGGCCATGAAGATATCTGGCGACACAGATGGCGCTTTCGATATTACTGTGGCGCCACTTGTCAATGCTTGGGGATTCGGCTTTAAGAACGGACAGCATCCTACTAAGTTCCAGGTGGACAGCTTGAAAAAAATCATAGGTTTTCAAAAGGTGTCTTATGATGGCAGCTATATCAAGAAAACAGATGCTCGTATCATGCTCGATTGTTCTGCTATTGCCAAAGGTTACGGTAGTGATGTTGTGGCCAAGTTGCTCAGAAGTCGCGGCGTACAGAATTTTATGATAGAGATTGGGGGCGAGATAGTTACCAGTGGCGTAAACGAACAGCGTTTGCCGTGGAGAGTAGGTGTAACCAAACCTACAGAAGATCCTTTGAATACCAGTCATGAGCTACAGTCAATTCTGAATGTCACTGATAAGGCTATGGCCACGAGCGGCAACTATCGCAACTTTTATTATAAAGACGGTAAACGTTATGCCCACACCATCGACCCAAAGACGGGCTATCCTGTACAGCATAATATCCTGTCGGCTACGGTTATTGCCAATAGTTGTGCTGTAGCAGATGCCTATGCCACTTCGTTTATGGTGATGGGACTTGAAAAAGCCAAACAAATACTTGCACGCCATCCGGAAATGTTGGCTTATCTGATTTATAGTGATAAAAACGGTAAAAATGCAGTATGGTACTCACCATCACTAAAGGATAAAATTGAGAAATAAACTATGCCCGCCCTTCAAATCTACGATAAACTGCTTCAGTTCCCTTTATTCCAGGGTATGAGTCGCGACGATCTTGAGATTGTGGCAGGACATACACGTTTCGGATTCATGAAGGTGTCAGCGGGCAAGACGATTGTAAAAGCTGGTGACAGTAGCTCGCAACTGTACTTTCTGATAAACGGTGCCTTGAAGATACAGAGCTATGCCGATGATTATGGTTACTCTGTAGAAGAACATATCTCTGCACCTTATATCTTCCAGATGGAAAGTATTTTTGGTTATCACCAGCGCTATACTCACGATTATATAGCGGCTACTGATGTTAACTTCCTGACGATAGATAAAGAGGAGATCGTCCGTCTTTTAGAAGAATTCCTCGTCTTCCGTCTGAATATGATGAATAGCTTTGCCACACAAACACAGAAACAGTTACGCCAAACGTGGTCGCGCGTACCTCAATCACTCTCTGAACGAATTGTGCGCTTTTTTGTTAGTCATTGTGTTTATCCTGCAGGTCATAAAGTTTTTCATATCCTGATGGTTCGTTTGGCAGAGGAGGTGAATGACAGTCGACTGAATGTGTCAAATGTCTTGAATCGTATGCAACGTAGTGGTTTGATCACTTTAAGCAGAGGGAAAATAGAGATTTCGCAACTAGAACGCCTGTTATCTGCATCTGTGTAAATACAATTCTACCGCATTTTCATTTTTTTAATGCAAAAAGCGTGTTGATATCGGATTTTTGTCGTACCTTTGCCATCCGAATAGACTTTGGATGATTATGAGCATAGATAAAGAAAGAAAGAATCCGTTTTTTGAACCTTATGCTACGCCGCACGACACGGCGCCCTTTGATTGTATCCGCATGGAGGACTATGAGGAGGCGATGCTTGAGGGTATCCGGCGTGACGACGAACAGATAGAAAAGATTATCAACAACCCTGAAAAGCCGACATTCGACAATACCATTATCAATGTTGATGACGAAAAAGACGGTGAAGGCTATTACGACCTGTTAAGTCGCGTGTCTACCGTATTCTTCAATCTGTTGTCGGCTGAGACGAATGATGAGATGGATGCTTTGGCACAGAAGATGAGTCCGATTCTCACAAAACATGCCAATGATATCCGCCTGAATGAGCGTCTTTTCGAACGCATTAAGTACGTACATCGTCATCATCGCAAGTTGACACCTGAGGAAAAGATGCTGCTCGATAATTGCTATGATGGTTTTGTACGTAGTGGCGCATTGTTGGATGCTGCCGGAAAAGAGCGCCTACGTCAGTTGACAGAAGAAGCTTCGATGCTGGGTTTGCAATTCTCGCAGAATCTGTTGAAGGAAAATAAAGCTTTTACACTTCATATTGCCGACGAATCGCAATTGGAGGGATTGCCCGATACTGCTCGCGAAGCTGCTGCTTTGGCCGCGAAAGAGCAGGAAAAGGAGGGTTGGATTTTTACACTCGATTTCCCCAGTTATTCGCCTTTTATGACTTATGCTACCAACCGTGAACTTCGAAAGCAGTTGTACATGGCGAAGAATACGGAGTGTACGCATGATAATACGGAAAATAATGTCGAAATATGCAAACGACTTATCAATCTTCGTAGGGAGTTGGCGCAGTTGTTGGGCCATCAGACGTATGCCGACTATGTGTTGAAGCACCGTATGGCTGGTAATGTGCGGAATGTGTATAAGCTCCTCAACGACCTCATTGATGCCTATAAGCCTACTGCTATCAGGGAGGTGGCTGCTATCGAGAAGATGGCCCGTAAACAGGAGGGAAAGGACTTTCTGTTGGAACCTTGGGATTTCAGCTATTATTCTCATAAGCTTCAACTTGAAAAGTTTAATATCGATGCAGAGATGCTCAGACCTTATTTTGAGTTGTCGAAGGTTATCGATGGCGTGTTTGGATTGGCTAATCGCCTGTATGGCATCACTTTTAAGGAAAATCCTTCTATCCCCGTCTATCATCCCGATGTGAAAGCTTATGAAGTCTTTGATCAGGATGGCTCCTATCTTGCTGTTTTTTATGCCGACTTCCATCCTCGTAAAGGTAAGCAGGGTGGGGCCTGGATGACGGAATACCAAGGCCAGTGGATGGAGCGCATCGATACAAAGAAACCTTTCAGTCTGGAGAACTCGAAGAATGTGCGTCCGCACGTCAGTGTGGTGATGAACCTGACGAAACCTACAGAAGAGAAGCCTGCCTTGTTGACATTGGGTGAAGTTGAGACTTTCTTGCATGAGTTTGGTCACTCCCTGCATGGTATGTTTGCCAATACTCGCTTTGAGAGTCTGAGCGGTACTAACGTGTGGTGGGATTTTGTGGAGCTCCCCTCTCAGTTTATGGAGAATTTCGCCATCGAGAAAGAGTTCTTACGCACGTTTGCCTTCCACTATCAAACAGGCGAACCTTTGCCAGATGAACTTATCGACCGTATTGTGCGTAGCCGTAATTTCAATGTGGCCTATGCATGTATGCGTCAGGTTAGTTTCGGACTACTTGATATGGCCTATTACACCAAGAAGACAGCGTTTGATGATGATATTATTACCTTCGAAAAGAAGGCTTGGGAGAAGGCGATGATTATGCCTCAACTGCCAGACACTTGTATGACGGTACAGTTCTCTCATATCATGGCTGGTGGCTATGCAGCAGGCTATTATAGTTATAAGTGGGCTGAGGTGCTCGATGCCGATGCCTTTGCCGTGTTCAAGAAACATGGTATCTTTAATCGTGAAATCGCCAACCGTTTCCGTGAGCATGTGCTCTCAAAGGGAGGCACGGAAAATCCGATGGTACTCTATAAGCGCTTCAAGGGTTCAGAACCCACGATTGATGCGCTCTTGAAACGAAATGCAATCAAAAGAAAGAAGAAATGACCGAGAAGCAGCAGAAGTTAGATGAGCGCTATCTTAGAATGGCGCGTATATGGGCTGAGAACTCCTATTGTCAGCGTCGCCAGGTGGGTGCCTTGGTGGTGAAGGATAAGATGATTATCAGCGATGGTTATAACGGTACGCCCAGTGGATTTGAGAATGTGTGCGAGGATGACAATAATGTCACCAAACCCTATGTTCTCCATGCCGAGGCGAATGCGATAACAAAGTTGGCCCGTAGTAATAACAACAGCGATGGGGCTACCATCTATATCACAGCTTCTCCTTGTATCGAATGTGCAAAACTAATTATCCAGGCTGGCATCAAGCGAGTGGTTTATGGTGAGAAATACCGCTTAACCGACGGTATCGATCTCTTGAAACGTGCTGGTATTGAGGTCATCTATATGGAAGTAAATCCGTAAATCGTAAATAGTAAATCATCTGATGAGTAAGAATAAGTCGAATCGTTTTGTTCCCTTGTGGATGGCCGTTTGTATGGTCATCGGTATCTTTGTGGGTACTTTCTATGCCAATCATTTCTCTGGCAATAGATTAAATATCATTAATTCGAGTGGTAACAAACTCAATAATCTCTTGCATATCATCGACGATCAGTATGTAGATACGGTGAATATCAATGATCTCGTAGAGAAGGCCATGCCCCAGATTCTGTCTGAGTTGGATCCTCACTCGGTTTATATCACAGCACGTGAGGGTGAGATTGCGAATGATGATTTGCGCGGTTCTTTCTTTGGCATCGGTATCGAGTTTGTGATTCGTCAGGACACCATCCGTGTGCAGAATGTGATAGGCAATGGACCTGCAGAACGAGCAGGCGTCCTTGCTGGCGATAAGATTGTGGAGGTCGACGATTCCGCTTTCGTTGGTAAAATCTGTACCAACGAGGAGGCGATGCACCGTTTGAAAGGGCCAAAGGATACCAAGGTAAAATTGGGCATTATCCGCTATGGCGAGAAGAAGGTGCGCCATATCACCATTACCCGTGGTGAGATTCCTACTAAGAGCGTTACTTCTTGCTATATGTTGAATGACGAAACAGGCTACATTAAGCTGAAAAATTTTGGTGAGAATACGTATCCGGAACTGCTCATCGCACTGGCGAAGTTGGCGCAGCAGGGCTTTAACAGCCTTGTGATCGACCTTCGTGGCAATACTGGAGGCTATTTGGAATCAGCAGTACAGATTGCGAATGAATTCTTGTCAAAGGGTCAATTGATTGTTTATACGCAGGGCCGTGCGTTCCCACGTCAGGAATATCGTTCCGATGGACGTGGTTCTTATCAGGAAATACCTTTGGTGGTATTGGTCGATGAGGGTTCTGCTTCTGCTTCTGAGATTCTCGCAGGTGCTATACAGGATAACGATCGTGGTACGATTATCGGTCGTCGTTCGTTTGGTAAGGGTCTTGTACAGAAACCAATGGAGTTTAGTGACCATTCAATGATTCGTTTGACGATTGCCCGTTATTATACGCCCTCAGGCCGTTGTATTCAGAAACCATATACCGATGGCAATCGCTATGAGGATGATTTCATCAGTCGCTACCAGCATGGTGAGTTCTTCTCTCAGGATAGCATCAAGCATACAGGTCCTGAGTATCATACAAATAACGGTCGTGTCGTATATGGTGGTGGTGGCATTACACCCGATATCTTTATCCCAGAAGATACGCTCAATATGACCTCATATTATAAAGAGGCTTCCATGAGCGGACTGATTCTCCAGTTTGCCTTCAACTATACCGATGCCAACAGACCGAAGTTGAGTGATATGGAAGAAGTGAAGGAGATGGAAACCTATCTGAAACGTCAGAATATCGTTGAGCAGTTTGCATCGTTTGCTGATAAGAATGGTTTAAAGCGTCGCAATCTGATGATTCAGAAGTCGCACAAGTTGTTAGAGCGTTTCCTGATTAGCCGTATTATTTATAATGTCCATAGTGAACAGGCTTGGACGGAGTATCTTAATCAGGATGACCCTGCCATTAAGGAAACACTTCGCATCTTTAAAGATGGCACAGCAATACCGCAGGCACCTGCAAAACCTTCAAAGGATAAGCGAATCGCCCATGCTAAAGTCTGAACTCCGACAGCAAATCAATATCCGCAAGCGACAATTCACGCAGCAGCAACTCTGTGAATTGTCGCTGCCTGTTATCGCTCGCCTCAAAGAGAAACTTCTTGAGGCAAAGGTGATTCTGTGCTATTACGCTTTGCCTGACGAGGTTAACACCCGTCAACTCATTGATGACCTCGTGACAGAAGGGAAGACTGTTTTGTTGCCTAAGGTTATCGATGATAAACAGATGGAACTCCGTATATATACTGGTGCTCATGACTTAAAAGAAGGCGCTTTTCATATTATGGAACCCGTAGGGGAACGTTTTACGGATTTTGCCCATATCGATGTCGCTTTAGTGCCTGGTGTGGCATTCGATGCTGAGGGCCATCGCTTAGGTAGGGGCAAGGGTTATTACGACCGTATCTTACCGCTATTAAAACATAAGATTGGGGTATGCTTTGATTTCCAGAAAGTAGAAGGTGTACCTGTAGAGGCCTACGATATCCCTGTCGATGAAGTGATCTAACAATATTTGATATCAGCAATCACCTGACTCCCTACATGGGCATTCAGGCGTCTTACCATTTCTTGGCGCATCATAGAGAGGTCGGCCCTCAGCGCAGGACTTGACAACTTTACATATAGTGTCTGATTGCGGATATACACATCCTCAGTATAGCCGGCAACCATCTCTCCTGCTACTTCTTTCCACGAATCAATCAGTCGCTTCTGTAGCAAAGGTGTTTCCAACCCTTGCGCACGCAGATTCTTCAGAATCAGGTCTTTTATTTGTATGACGTCTCTCTTAAACAATTTCTCCGTTGTCTACATGAAATATCTTATAATCGTGCGATGAGGCTGACAGTATCTGATCCAGATGATCTCTGTTCGTGTCGGTAATGAAGATCTGACCGAAGTCATCGCCAGCCACTAGTTTTACGATTTGCTCTACGCGTTGGGCGTCCAACTTGTCAAAGATGTCGTCGAGCAAGAGTAGGGGCGTTGTCCTTGAATTGGTGCGCTTCAGGAAGTCGAATTGCGCCAGTTTCAGGGCGATAACGAATGTTTTGTTCTGTCCCTGACTCCCTTCGCGTTTCATGGGATGCCCACCTAACATGAATTCCAGGTCGTCGCGATGAATACCGTGCAAGGAGTAACCCAGGGCACGGTCTTTAAACCTGTCGCGCTGAATAACCTCTAACAGAGGCCCGCGCTGACAATGTGATACATAGTTCAGCGATACCTGTTCCCGATTTTCTGAGATGGTTTCGTGAATACGCTGGAAGATGGGGATGAGCTCTTCTACAAAGGCTTTTCGCAACTTGTAGATCTTTTCGCCTTCTTCGGCCATCTGCTCCTCGAAAAGGCTGATCACTTCAATGTCTGGCTCCTCCTCTTGCTTTAACAGTACGTTCCGCTGTTGCAGTGCCTTGTTGTAGCGGTTCATCGCGTCGATATAGCTTCTATCGTATTGCGAAATCACCATATCCATCAGTCGTCTGCGCTCTTCGCTACCTCCGTCAATAAGGAGCGTGTCAGATGGTGCCACGACGACTACGGGAATCAGTCCGATATGTTCCGACAGTCGCTTGTATTCTTTCTTATTGCGCTTAAAATGCTTTTTCGTGCCGCGCTTCATGCCGCAGTATATCTGCAGGTTTTCATTGTAGGTGCCCTCCAGCATAAAGAATTCCTGTCCATGCATAATCACCTGAGAGTCAATGGGATTATTGGCGGAATGACAGAACGACAGAAAATAGATGGCATCGAGCACATTCGTCTTGCCCACGCCGTTCTGTCCGATAAAACAATTGATCTTCGGCGACAGTTCTAAAGTGGCCGAAGCAATGTTTTTGTAGTTGATGATGGATAGCTTTTCGAGAATCATCGCTTAAATTTGGTGCAAAGTTACGTCTTTTATCACTTAAAAACGAAAAAAGTCTGCAATAAATTTCACTATCTGCAAGATTTTGAGTAATTTTGCAGCCGAATTCGCCAAAAGGCGAGGTTCAAGCATAAAATTTTCGAATTTAACAACAAAAATAATAATGGCAAATACAACAAATCAACAGCAGGCTCCTACCATGGAGGAAAGCCTGAATCAGAGTGAAGCCTTCTTCCTGAAATATAAGAAGGCAATTATTGGTGCAGTGATTGCAATCGTTGTAATCATTGCAGGTGCAATTCTTTATAAGACTTATGTGTCTGGTCCTAAGGAGATTAAAGCCAGCACGGCTATCGCTAAGGGTCAGGAGTATTTTGCAGCCGCTGATTTCGAGAAGGCACTTAATGGCGACAGCACAAGCTTCAAGGGCTTTGTGAAGTTGGCCGATGAGTACAGCAGCACAGCAGCTGGTAACCTCGCTAACCTCTATGCCGGTCTTTGCTATGCTAAGCTCGACAAGTGGGAAGACGCTGTGAAGTACCTCGAGAAGTACGATGGTGCCGACGATCAGATGATTTCTCCAGCAGCTGAGGGTGCTCTGGGTAATGCTTATGCTCACCTCAAGCAGTTGGATAAGGCCGTTTCTCACCTCAAGAAGGCAGCTGAGAAGGCCGACAATAATTCACTTTCTCCTACATTCCTTATTCAGGCTGGTGAGATTCTCGAGAGCCAGGGTAAGAACGATGAGGCTCTGAAGCTTTATCAGACTGTGAAGGAAAAGTATTTCAACTCAATGGCTTTCCAGACGATCGACGCTTATATCGAGCGCGTGTCTGCTGCTAAGTAATTGATGGTTTGACCACAATGGCTACAAAAAATCTTTCTGAGTACGATCTTGCCAAAGTGCCCGATGCATCGAATATGACATTCGGTGTAGTAGTGGCAGAATGGAATCCAGAGATCACGGGTGCTTTGCTCGACGGTTGTGTTTCTACACTTGAAAAGCATGGCGCACTCCCTGAGAATATCCACGTAAAGACTGTACCTGGTTCTTTCGAGCTGATTTACGGTGCCCGTCAGATGACGCTGAACGACGGTTACGATGCCATCATCATCTTGGGTAGTGTGATTCGTGGTGAGACACCTCATTTCGACTATATCTGTCAGGGTGTTACCGAGGGTATTGCCCGCTTGAATGCCACTAGCAATATTCCAGTCATCTTTGGTCTGCTGACGACCAACGATATGCAACAGGCAAAAGATCGTGCAGGAGGTCGCTTAGGCAATAAGGGCGATGAATGTGCCGTAGTCGCCATCAAAATGGCAAAGTTCTAACATACAAATCCCCGCTCAGTTCGAGCGGGGATTTATTATTTCATCCATTTGCTTAGATCTATCTCCTTGAATTCTTGAGGAGCAATGAGAATGTTGTTGGTGTCGATATCCGGCTTGTCGAGCAGGAATTTATCGATGAAGGCCTCTACCTCAGGATACTGACTCTCAGGTAACATACAATGAGGATGCCCGCCATTGATGGAGTACCCCATGCGATCGGCAATACCTAGTTTCTCCCAAACCTTACGAGCGGCATTCAGCGAGACGTAGGCACTCTCGTCAGCCAACCATTTATAATCCGTGTTCCCCAGTACGAGTAGGGATCTCGGACAGATCATCGCACACAGCTCATGGTGATCGTAAGGCATCAGGAACACACTGTCGCCATGAAATTTCTCACGCATCGACTCCAGAAACCAGTGATAGTCCGTACGATCCAGATTCTCCACACTGTCTTTACCGCAGTTATAGCGCCATGAAGCAGCACCACCGCCACCAGGCTCTTGGGCGATGGTCAGGGCCACGCGCTCATCGAAGGCCCCACAGAAAAGCGACATCTTACCTGCATACGAACAGCCGCTCACGCCAATGCGACGAACGTCGATCTTCGTCTTCTCTGCTCCTAACTGCTCCAGTCCGTCTATCAGTCTACTCAGTCCCCAGGCCCATTCACTATAGGCCCCGTTGTCCTTCAACTCAGGATACAGACGGTCGAAGTTGTGTTCACCACGCTCATGATGGGGGCGCCATCGTCCTTGCGTATAGTCGTTTACCTGTGCCTCGTGGTAGTTCATCCAGGCGATAGGACGGTTCTCAAACAGCGGTTTTGGCAGCGAGAGCCTGCTCGTGCCGATCATTAGGGCGTAAGGTGGCTGTCCTGTAGTAGGGTAGTGGAGGCATGACTTCAGGGTGAGCGTCTCACCGTTCACTGTGACATCCACTACGAGCGTGTCACCTTCCATTCTGGCTTTCACACACTCAGGACTGACCTCTGGTTTCTTTCCGATGCCCAGTTCTTGGATCATCTCTCCGATCTCGAGTCGGCGTTTGTTCCAGTCGCTGAGGCTTTCCACCTTCGTTTTCCCGTCGTTCATCAGGAGCGGGTCTGGCAGTTGGTAGATAGGTTCTGAGAGTTGTGCCTGTGTTGTGCTCATGGCACAGCCAAGCAGACTGAGGGTAATGAATCGTTTGATTTTGTTCATGATGTTAATGGGTTTATGTTGTTAGTTCGTTGCCAGTATAGAGCTGGTAATATTTGCCTTTCTGCTCCAGCAGTTGTTCGTGGGTGCCATGCTCAATGATGCGCCCATGATCGAGCACGATGATCTGGTCTGCATTGCGAACGGTACTCAGGCGGTGGGCAATCACGAAGGTGGTGCGTCCCTTCATCAGAGAGTCCATGCCGTGCTGTACGAGGGTTTCCGTACGGGTGTCGATACTCGAGGTGGCCTCGTCGAGAATAAGCACAGGCGGATTCGAGACAGCGGCTCTGGCGATAGCCAACAGCTGGCGTTCGCCTTGCGACAGGTTTCCACCGTCACCATTCAGAATCGTTTGATACCCATAGGCCAGACGACGGATAAAGTCATCGGCTCCCACCAGACGGGCTGCCTCTACACATTGCTCATCCGTCGCGTCGAGTTTGCCATAGCGGATATTATCAAGCACGGTGCCTGTAAAGAGGTGCGTCTCCTGTAGAACGATGCTCATGCCCTGACGTAACGACTTCTTCGAAATGTCCGTAATGGGAATGCCGTCGTAGAGTATCTTGCCGTGTTGTATCTCGTAGAAGCGGTTAATGAGGTTGATGATTGTTGTTTTACCAGCACCCGTTCCTCCCACGAAAGCAATCTTTTGTCCTGGGTTCGTATTGATGTCGATGTCGTAGAGCACCTGCTTCTCCTTGGTATAGCCGAAGTCCACATCCTTGAAGTCCACATCTCCCTTCGGATCCGTCAGCACTACACTGCCATCATCTACCTCAGGCTCAGCATCGCCCAAGGCAAACACGCGTTCCGCACCTACCGAGGCATTCAGCACACTGTTAATCTGCTGACTCACCTGCGAGATAGGCCTCGTAAAACTTTTGTTGAGTTGCAAAAACGCCACCACCGTACCAAGGGTAATTGAAAATTGATAATTGAAAATTGAGAATGGATTGATGGCTAGTGTGGCTCCAACAACAGCCAGGAGCATGAACCCGAAGTTACTGATGCCGCCATTCACGGGCATCACGATGTTGGCGATGCGGTTGGCGTTGCAGGCCGAGGTGCGCAACTGTTCATTGATTTCCTCAAACGCACTGATGGCCTGTTCTTCATGACAGAACGTCTTCACCACCTTCTGTCCCGTCAACATCTCCTCGATGAAGCCGTTTACGTGGGCCAGCCTTTGCTGTTGAGTGCGGAAGAAGGTACGTGAGCGCTTGCCGAGTTGGGTGGTTGTCACTGCCATCACCAGCGCCATCACCACACTCACCAATGTCAGTGGAGTGTTCATCACGATCATCGATGTAAAGGTGGCCACGATGGTGATCGCCGATGAGAACACTTGTGCCATCGCTGTCGAGATCATCTGTCTGAGCGAATCCACGTCGTTGGTATACACGCTCATGATGTCGCCATGCGAGCGCTGGTCAAAGTAACTGATGGGCAGGTGTTGCATCTTCTCGAAGATGGTTTTTCTCAGTCTGAGCATCGTGCCCTGACTGATGTGGATCATCAGACGGTTGTAGGTGAAGGAACAGACGGTACCGAAGAAAAGCACCAGTGCCAGTTTGAAGAGGGTCTGAGCCAGTGACTGGTACTGTGGATTGTCCGCCTGCGTCAGTGGTACGATATAGTCGTCTATCAGGGTCTTGGTAAAGAGTGATGATATCAGCGAGGTAATCGAGGAGATCAGTACACAGATCAGCACCACTACGATTGCCCATCGGTAGTGCTTCATCACGAAGCCAAACATTCTGAGGAGCGTAGCCCTTTGCTGTTTGTCCACCTTCTGGAATCCCGCCTGTGCCCTTGGGGCTTTGGCCCCTCCGAAGTTAGGTTGTCTCATGCTTCACCTCCTTTCTGGTCAAAGTCACCATGATCAGCCTCTTGGATAGCATAGATCTCCTGATAGAGCTCGTTGGTCTTCAACAGGTTCTCGTGGGTGTCGAAGCCAGTTACGATACCATTGTCCATTACGAGGATGCGGTCGCAGTCCTTCACGCTGAGGATGCGCTGGGCGATGATGATCTTCGTCATCTCAGGCAGTTGGGTGTGTATCGCCGCTCTGATCTTCGCATCCGTCGCTGTATCACAGGCCGAAGTCGAATCGTCGAGCACGAGTATCTTAGGCCGTTTCAGCAGGGCGCGTGCAATGCAGAGCCTTTGTTTCTGACCGCCGCTCACGTTCGTCCCACCTTGTTCTATTCGCGTCTGATAGCCCTCGGGCATCTGGTCGATAAACTCATCGGCACACGCCAGATGGCACACCCTCCGGCATTCCTCCTCCGTTGCCTCACCGTTGCCCCAGCGCAGGTTATCGAGGATGGTTCCTGAGAAGAGGATGTTGTTCTGCAGCACTACGCTCACTGCGTTTCTCAGTGCCGCCAGGTCGTACGCCTTCACGTTCCTGCCTCCCACTAGCACCTCACCTTCCCTCACATCATAGAAGCGCGACACGAGGTTGACAAGCGACGATTTACCAGAACCCGTACCACCAATCACACCGATGGTCTCTCCGCTCTTGATGCTGAAGCTCACGTTGTAGAGTGCCGAGCGACGGCTCTTGCCTGGGGTAGGACGGGCATAGTCGAATCTTACGCCCTTGAATTCTACGCTGCCGTCGGCAATCTCCGTGATGGGCTGTTCTGGATTCACGATGTCTGGCTCTTCCTCTATGATCTCTGCCACGCGCTTGGCTGAGGCTGCACTCTGGGTGAGCATCACGAAGATCATCGAGAGCATCATCAGCGACATCAGGATCGACATCACGTAAGTAAACAGCGAGGTCAGCTCACCTGTGGTCAACGTGCCCTCCACGATGTAATGGGCGCCTAGCCACGACAGGGCGATGATACAACCATACACCACCATGTTCATGATGGGGTGGTTCCAGGCCATCAAGCTCTCTGCCTTCACATAGAGCCGGTACAGATTGTCAGCCGCCTTGGCGAACTTCTCGTTCTCATAATCCTCGCGCACAAACGCCTTTACCAGTCTGATGGCACTTACGTTCTCCTGCACGCTCTGGTTCAGCTCGTCGTACTTTACAAACACCTGTTGGAATAACTTCGCCACGCGCGTTATAATATGGTATAGCGAGAAACTCAGGATGACCAGTGCCACAAGGAAGATCAGCGACAGACGGGCGTCGATCACGAGGCACATCAGTATCGAGAGTACCAGTTTAAAGGGCGCCCTCACGCTGATGCCCAGTATCTGCTGGAAAGCACTTTGCAGTGCGTTCACATCCGTGGTCATACGCGTAATCAGTCCCGAGATGGCGTATTTGTCGATATCCGAGAAGGCCAGCCGCTGGATGTTGCGATACATGGCAGAGCGCAGATTGGCAGCGAATCCTGTCGAGGCATAGGCCGAACAGCGCCCTCCGAGGATGCCGAACACCATACTCATTAGCGCCATCCCCAGCATGATGCCACCATAATAATATACGTTCTGCATATCCCCCTGGTTGATGCCTTTGTCTATGAGCGAGGCTGTCACGTAGGGTATCAGCACGTCCATCAGCACCTCCAGCGCCGTCCATATAGGTGTGAGGATGGTGGCCGTCCAGTAGCCCTTTATCTGTCTTGTCAGCGTCTTAATCATTGGTTTTTGTTGATTTCTGCTGCAAAGATACAAAAAGATTAAGAATTATTTTGTATCTTTGCAAACAAAAACGATAGTGCTTATGAAATTTGTCAGTTGGAATGTAAATGGCCTTCGTGCCTGCGAGGGCAAGGGATTCAGGGATATTTTCCGTCAGTTGGATGCCGATTTCTTCTGCCTTCAGGAAACGAAGATGCAGGAAGGTCAGCTCGATCTTCAGTTCGAGGGTTACGAAAGCTATTGGAACTATGCCGAAAAGAAAGGCTACTCTGGTACAGCCATCTTTACCAAACACAAACCCTTGAATGTCACTTATGGCATCGGTATCGACCTCCACGACCATGAAGGCCGTGTCGTCACCCTCGAAATGTCCGATTTCTTTCTGGTTTGCTGCTATACCCCTAATTCTCAGGACGGTCTGAAGCGATTAGAGTATCGCATGTCGTGGGAGGATGCCTTCCGTGCCTACCTCAAACGTCTCGATGCCCAGAAGCCCGTTATCCTCTGTGGTGATCTGAATGTAGCCCACGAGGAGATTGATATCAAGAATCCTAAGAGCAATCGCCATAACGCAGGCTTTACCGATGAGGAGCGCGAGAAGTTCAGCGATCTGTTGGCTTGTGGCTTTACTGACAGCTTCCGCTTTAAGTATCCTGACGAGGTAAAGTATTCCTGGTGGTCGTACCGTTTCCAGGCACGCCAGAAGAATGCAGGTTGGCGCATCGACTATTTTGTCATCTCCGATCGTCTGCGCGAGCGCCTTGCCGATGCCAAGATCCATACCGACATCTTCGGCAGCGACCATTGCCCCGTAGAACTCGACCTGATATAACGCAATAAAGGCTTGCATCACTGCAAGCCTTTATTACATCATTACTAACCAAATAACTAGAACAATTACTAACTAAAACCAAAACAATATGATCTAAACTAAAAGCTCAATATGAAAAAAGACTATTTCGAAACTCGCTTGCTTCTTGATTCTGGTACAAAAGTACAACGCTTTTCTACCAAATCCAAGAAATAACGCAAAATCTTCCTTAACTACTTGCGACAGCATCTTAATTAAGCGACAAAGACCATTTTTCGCCCCAAAACTTGTCGCAATAAGAAACTTTTATGTATCTTTGCAAACGGAACCACACCGTTCTATGATTTAGGTGTATACATTCAAAACTCATGTGATCTGTTTGTCGGATGAATGGAAAGTTAGTGTACTGATCAATATTTTAAAAATGACATATGATTATGAAGAAGTTGATTATTTTTATGATTATGATGTTAGCTGTTAGTTATGATGCTATGGCACAAATGCCCCAAGCAAAAATAACTAAATTCTGGATAGATCAAAATGTTGATGCTAACAATGGGCTGCGTGCGCATGTGAATTTCAATATAAATGGCCGGAAGGATAAATTTGTTCATTGCACTCTTTATTTATATGATGATAGTAAAAAGGCTTGGTTGGATCGAAACTATTCCGTATTAACATCTAATTATCCTCCTGAGATAAGAGATATGCAAACAAGAAAAGTTATATATGACAATAGCAACTTCAATGATCTCCAATTATTTATTGGAAAAGATGCAATGCAATTAAAAAAAGGTGTCAACTCATACTATTGTTGTGTTGAAATAACGATATTTGATGAAAAAACACATATATTGGCTCGTTCAGGATTACAATCCTTCAAAGCAAATGGTACAGGAAACTTGGTTGGTTGCACAGCTACTACAGATGGTTTTTCAACTTCATATCCTTACGAAGGAATGTTGAATGATTACACTAATGCATCTACAAGTTCTTCTAGATCAGCCAGCAAGCCAAAATCTAGCAATGTTTCTTTAGAACAGGTATTCAATTTTAGAAATGCTAACGGTTACATGGAATTAAAGGACTACAACGGGAAGAGTGGGCTTTATAATCATACAAAGGACCAATGGGTGATACAACCTCAGTATTCTTTTGAAGGTGCTTTTTATGTTAATGCAGATAAATTTGGATATATTGTTGCACGTGATTCGTATGATAAATATGGTGTTTTCGATACGTACGGAAAAGTAGTAATTCCATTCAAATATAAATATATATACAGGTTGGTTATGCCAGGATTTTTGTTTGAAGTGGAGAATATGAACGGAAAAGAGGGGATTATTGATGCTAATGAACAAACAGTATGCCCATTCATATATGATAAAATATATACGTACCCTCTAGAGAATAGACCAATAAAAAAATTAAGTGAGGCTGTATTGGTTGCCAAGAAGAATGGTAAAGAAGGTTTAATAGACTTAGCTGGTAAACCTATTACAGATTTTATTTTCGATAATTTTTATATTGAGAATAAATACACAGTCGCATTTAACAGTGTTAAAAAGAATAATATATTTGCTCGCTTTGATTATAAAGGAAAAAGATTTTATGTGGATGAAAAATTTGATGTGATTAGAATAGAGGAAATAGCAAGCCGCCCAACTAACAACACACAAAATAAATCAAGTAACTACAACAGCAGCGCGAGCAATAATAGCATTAAAAAAGCTGTAGCTTTTGGCATTTTTATAGGAGTGGGAGCAGCTATTGTTGATTATTTCAGTTCGAAATCTTCATCATCTTCTTCATCATCTTCTTCATCTTATTCTAGATCTTCTTCATATTCGTCTTCATCATCAAGTAGTTCTACCTCTATTTGTACGTATTGCACTGGTCGTGGAATGCAGAATTGTGTGTGGTGTGAAGGGTCTGGTATCAGATCTGGAGGTTTGTTTGAGGAAGATAGTACATGCCATAGTTGTAAGGGGCAGGGAAGAGTGTGGTGTTGGCATTGCAGTGGCAGGGGAACTGTTAGAAATTAACAAGGTCTCCCCATATTTGTAGAAGGTAGATCTACATTTTCTTAACTGCAAAAGATAAGCATTATCCATGAATTCTGCAAGAAAAAATAAAAGTATGTATATAACGCAATAAAGGCTTGCATCACGCAAGCCTTTATTACTCATTACAAACCAATTAACTAAAACCAAACAATTATTATCTAACTAAAAGCTCAAATATGAAAAAAGACTATTTCGAAAACAACGCTTTGTTTCTTGATTCTGATGCAAAGTTACGATGGTTTTCTATCTAATCCAAGAAATAACGCAGAATCTTTCTCAACTACATGCGACAGCATCTTAAATTTGTGACAAACACCATTTTTTGCCCAAAAACTTGTCGCAATAAAACAAAAGCGAGGAACATTAATGCCCCTCGCTTCGTTCTCTCATACAACACACATTTCTTTGGATCTACATTGCGCCCATACAACTCGTTGCACTAAGCGCAGTGAGGATAGCAGTTGCTACTGATGCAATAATCTGCACAATCCACTTAAAAGTTTCTTTTTTAGTCATAATAATCTAGTTTAGTTAATTAATAATTACGTTAATCTTCTCTGTTTAAAGGCAGGGGAGCCCTAGAGCATCCTCAGAGCTCCCCCCGTTGCTTACTGATCTATTGGTGCCTTCTCCCTCTGAAATCAAGCGTTCTTTGTGAACGTCTTCGAAGCGACTTCACTCGAAACTCCATTCAGAATGGCAATCGATTTTACGGTCGTGGTCTCGCTCAGGCCGAATTCCTCACTGTACATCGTGCTCTCAGCCGTAGGCGTGCTGCCGTCAAGGGTGTAGTAGATATCTGCACCGTCAGGACCGCTCAAGCTCACAGTGGTCGAATCCGAGAACGAGGTCTTACCGCTGATCGTGGGGGCTGCCGGGGGTTCAGACTGAGAGCCGCCGTTCTGGTTGCCACCTTGCTCGCCGCCCTGCGAGCCACCGCCGTTGTCGCCACCTCCCTGGTTCTCATTGCCTGAACCATTGTTGTTCTCAGGGTCCTCTACGTTACCACTGTCGCCAGAGGTGACGCGCTTCAGTACGTTGCCATCCTCATCGAGACAGGTAATCTGGATAGAGGTGTTCTTCAGCTCGTCCTTCACCTCGATGTTAGGTGTGAACACGATGCGACGGGTGGTAATCAGACCAGTCTTTACATCCTCCAGATTCTCTACAGACTTCGAACGTACGCCAAAGCGCATAGTTCCCAGTCCAGGCAGAGGTACAGAGTGACCCTCAGTGGCCCACGTACGGATAACTTCACCTGCTGCATCCCAAGCAGCCTTGATTACACCTGAGGAAATACCACTATGGGTAGCTGCCTCTGCGAATACCTTCTTTTCAGCGATGGGTACGTACAGGTCAGGACGCATCACGAAACGCTTACCAGGTTTGTTGCCGATTTTAAGCTCTCGGCGCTGAGCAATTACTTTAATAGCCATAATTCAATCTAATTTAGTTTTTGTTTGTTAAATAATTTATTAGTTCTCTCGATGTCGCCTGTTTAGGGGCTATAGGGCAGCTATTAATGCTCACAATTGCTACTATTAATGCGCGCAATTTCTAGAATTAATTCTCGCAATTTTTACATTTAATCACCGCTGTCACCACCTTTATCATTTGACACTGCAAAGGTACGAAAAATATCAATGCAAAACAAGCATTTATTTGTTTTATCTCAGATTTATTTGAAATGTTAAAAAATGGAGATTCTATCTCCGTACTGGATTGCGTTTGCGTTTTAGCGTTTTAGAGCTTCATTACGATTTGCGTTTATCCACTCTATGTAGTATATCTATATTTTAAATTATTATATATTATAATATATAATAATTATATATAATATAATAGGCTCCAATAGCTGCAAATGTCGTTTTTCCAAATGACGCGCAAAAACGCAAAACGCAAAAACGCCATTTTTAAAGAAAACACTTTTATTTCTTGTTTATTTCAAGAAAAACCATTATCTTTGCATTCAAGTACTGGCTAATCGTTGTAAACAACGCATGTTTTTCGACATGATTCCCTGGGTGCAGGGTGCTGGTATGACTTTCGTTGGTTAATAATAGCATCAGCTATTTATTCAGAGAATCTTGAAACCTAGGAAATTTCAATGATTGAAATGCTTTGGATAATTAAGTTGATGCCCGTGCGATAGCGCGGGCATGACTCGTATCTAGCATTTCAGGGTATTCCTAGGACCTCAAGATTCAAGAGAAGAGTTACTGTTCGCGCTTCTTTTGTGTCCTGAGGTCTTTTGTGAATATACCTGTAAACAAGCCTGAAGATATAGTTTTGGTGCTTACTGAAACTATAGTAGTGCATGGAACTACCCAAGCAGTTTGATAACATCACCTCTCATGTCATTGACGATTTGAAGGTGACGCTGCGCCAAGGCTCTAAGGTGTCGATGGCAGCAGCCAGTTTCTCCATCTATGCCTTCGAGGCCTTGCAAAAAGAGTTGGAGAAGGTAGACGAATTGCGCTTTATCTTTACCTCGCCAACGTTCAATAAGGAACAAGCTAAGAAACAGAAACGGGAATTTTATATCCCCAAGCTCAATCGTGAGCGCACGCTGTATGGTTCCGATTTCGAAATCAAACTGCGCAATAACCTTACTCAGCGCGCTATCGCTAAGGAATGTGCAGATTGGATTCGCCAGAAGGTGCGATTCAAAACCAATGTGTCGCAGATGTCAATGCCAGGTTTCCTGAATGTGAAAAACGAGGGAGACCTCTACACCTATATGCCTTTCAACGAGTTCACTACCACTGAGTTAGGCTGTGAGCGAGGCAACAATATCTTTCAGTTGATTCAGCGTATGCCGTCGCCTATGAGCGATGCATATTTGAAAAACTTCAATGACTTCTGGGAGGATAGCGAGAACTTTACAGATGTTACTAATGCCATCATTGAGAATATCGAGAATGTCTATCGCGAGAACTCGCCAGACTTTATCTACTTCGTGACGCTCTACAATATTTTCAATGAGTTTTTGGAGGATATCAGTGAGGATGTGTTACCCAACGAGGCGACTGGTTTCAAGAGTTCGCAGATATGGAATAAACTCTATAATTTCCAGCGTGATGCAGCTTTGGCCATCATCAACAAGTTAGAGACCTATAACGGCTGTATCTTGGCTGACTCCGTAGGTTTAGGTAAGACCTTTACAGCGATTTCAGTTATCAAATATTACGAGAACCGTAATAAGAGTGTGTTGGTACTTTGCCCCAAGAAACTATATGAGAACTGGAATACCTATAAGGGCAATTACAAGAATAATCCACTGGAAAAAGACCGTCTGCGCTACGATGTGCTGTTCCATACAGACCTCAGTCGTGAGCGAGGTTTGTCGAATGGCATAGACCTATCTCGTCTGAACTGGGGCAATTATGACCTCATCGTGATTGACGAGAGTCATAACTTCCGGAATGGTGGTAAGATAACGACAGATGAGGATGATGAGAACCCACGCGAAAACCGTTACCTGCGATTGATGAACCAGGTGATTCGTGCTGGTGTGCGAACAAAAGTGCTAATGCTTTCAGCCACACCTGTGAACAACCGTTTCAACGACCTTAAGAACCAGTTGCAGTTGGCTTACGAGGGCAATCAGAATCTGATCAATGACAAACTGAATACAGATCGTCCTATTGAGGATATTTTCCGTTCTGCACAAGCCCAATACAATGCATGGTCGAAAATCGAAGACCCCAAGGAGCGTACAACAGAGAAACTACTTGATATGCTCTCGTTCGACTTCTTCCAAGTGTTGGATGCTGTGACGATAGCCCGTAGCCGTAAGCATATTGAGAAGTATTACGACACCACAGAGATAGGTAAGTTTCCAACGCGTTTGCGTCCTATTTCCAAGCGTCCCAAACTGACAGACCTCAATGATGCCATCACTTATAAGGAGATAGCCAACCAGTTGGATGATCTGAATCTTGGTGTCTATGCACCCTCAGACTATATCCTGCCCTCGAAACGAGCCAAATACGAAATCGACATCGACGAGCGAGGCAAGCACCTCGGAATGTCAGGCCGTGAGAAGGGACTGAAGAAACTGATGGCTATCAATCTGCTGAAACGCTTGGAATCTTCAGTAAACAGTTTCCGTCTGACGCTGAGCCGTATGAAAGAAATGGTTGATGATACCATCGTCGCGATTGATACCTATATAGAGACCCGTCAAGATGTGCGCATTGATGTGCAGAATATTGAAAGCAACATCGATGAGGATAGTGAGGATGATGTGCTGATAGGTGGCAAGAAAACCAAGGTAGCATTGGCCGATATGGATTGCCGCTCTTGGAAGCGCGACCTGCTGAAAGACCAAGAGATATTAGGTCTGCTGCTGACAATGATTGAGGACATCAATCCTGAGCACGACAGCAAACTACAAATGCTCATTGAGAACCTGCGTGAGAAGTTTGCACATCCAATTAATGGTGACAACAAGAAGGTGATTGTCTTCACAGCTTTCTCAGATACAGCACAATATCTGTATGACAACCTCGCTGCAATGATATTGGCGAAGACAGGTCTTCATGTAGGCTTGGTAACAGGTAATGGTATCCGTAGCACGATTAAAGGCCTGCCTGCTGATTTCAATAGTGTGCTGACATTATTTTCGCCCATCTCGAAAGAGAAGGACAAGCTCTTCCCCAAACAGCCAGAGGTCATCGATGTGCTCATTGCCACAGACTGTATCTCTGAAGGACAGAACCTGCAGGATTGCGACTACCTCATTAACTATGATATCCATTGGAATCCTGTGCGTATCATCCAGCGTTTTGGACGTGTGGATCGTATCGGCTCTAAGAACGATGTCATCCAACTGGTGAACTACTGGCCAGACATCGAACTCGACGATTATCTCTATCTGAAAGGTCGTGTGGAGGCGCGTATGGCTGGTATGGATATCACAGCTGGTGGTGGAGGCAATGTGTTGCTCTCTAATGAGGAACAGACTGACTTGGAATATCGCAAGAGTCAGTTGATGCGCTTACAGGAAGAAGTAGTTGATCTCGAAGATATGGACACGGGCATCAACATTATGGACTTGGGGCTGAATGAGTTCCGCTTAGACCTATTGGCTTATCTGCCTGAGCATCCTGACATTGAGCATACGCCCTTTGGCATGAGTGCCGTCGTACCAGCATCAGCCACAGCCAAGCCTGGCGTCATCTTCATCTTAAAGAACAGAAATAATGCTGTCAATATTGGCCATCAGAATTTGCTGCATCCATTCTATATGGTGTATCTCTCTGACGAGGGCGAAACAATCATCAACCACTTGGCTCCCAAGCGACTGCTCGACATCATGCGTTTAGCCTGCAAAGGGAAGCATGAGCCTATCATGGAACTCTGTCACCAGTTTAACAAGGAAACGGATAATGGCAGACGAATGAGCCATTATAGCGACCTGTTGCAAAAGGCAGTAGCGACGATTGTAGCACAGAAAGAAGAGAGCGATCTTGAAAGCCTATTCTCCTTTGGCGAGACCACAGCCCTGCAAGGTGACATCAAAGGCCTCGATGATTTCGAACTGATTTGTTTCTTAGTGATACGTTAACTTATGGAGAATCTGTTGTCATATCCACAAAGCACCATTGTCGATAAGGTGGTTCCCAAGACGATGTTCTATAAGTTCATGGAAGTGAACCAACGAATGAAGGTGCGCTTTGTGAATGATGTGGCGCAGATATGCTGGCTCTATAAACTCTCTGCCAATACCATCAACGTCACAGCGAGTGAGGAACTGATAGAAATCGATGTGTTTGTAGTGACGCTGAAAGAGCAGGATTGTCCTACAGACGTGTTTACATTTATCGACACCAACATGCCGCATCATATTGTTTTCATTCTGAAATACGAAGAGCAGTATATGCTGTTGGTCAACTATAAAGAATGGAAGGACAATACCCACACGCAATTCAAAATTACCAAGTCATTTGCGACTACATGGATGCCCCAAGCACAACTGTCATTGGCTATCCAAGGCCAGTCGCTGCCACGTATCTATGACAACTTCGTGGCCCAGGTCTCAGGCATTGGTGAGCATAAGGCTGGCGCACTCGCAGAGATTGTGGAACTGAAAAAGCGGATTGCTACGATGGAATCAGAACTACAATCTTTAGAAAAGCGTATGCGCAAGGAACCGCAATACGATGTACAGGTGAAGATGAACAAACAAGTAAAAGCCAAGCGGCAGGAGTTGGCAGAGTTAAAACAAAAAAAGGAGGAACTGAGCGTATGAGTTTATTTGGAATAATGGTATCGCAGAGAGAAAACATATACGTAAATTCTACCTTCGCTGATAGAATAGACAAGTCTATGCTCGTTGTTAATTCTACGACTCCATTTGCCATTGGTTCCCTTCAAAAGTTCAGGTTTGCCAATACCCGAAAATGGATGCCGTTGAATATCTGCAAGCAAGGCTCTGATACGTTTCAAAATTCGTGTGTCGGATTTGCTCTTCCAATAATTCAGGTCTTCTTCGGCCTGGGAAAGCAGTACTATTTCCATATCTCGTCGAGTGTTACAACTTTTCCCTTACCGTCCTTGATCTCTTCATCACCTTTGCGCAGGATATCAACCATCTCGGGCGATGACATAATATATTCGGTCTCATCCATCGTCTGTTTATTGGCCGTAATCCTTTTGAGGGCCTCTAAGGCTTTTTTCATCAGCCCTTCGTCCTCTGCTATGATGCTTAATTCGCGGAGCAATTCCGCATTTAATTCTAATGCAGTCATGATTTGTACTTCTTAATTCTGCTGCAAAAATACGATAAATAAACGAAACATACAAATAAAAATAATAAAATCATGCAAATAGATCATTTAGACAAAGAAACCACAGACGGAACGGTGCGCAATCTTGATGCACTCTATCAGTTGTTCCCATCGTGTTTTACAGAGGCTCCTGATGCCTTAGGCAAAGTGCATAGAGCAGTAGATTGGGGCAAGCTGCGCGAGCTTCTTGGTGAGTATGTGGAGGACGGTGAGCCTGAGAAGTACGACTTTACTTGGGTTGGCAAACGGGCTGCCCAGCGCGAGGCGGCAGCACCTTGTCGTAAGACGTTGCGCCCGTGTCCAGAAGAGAGTGTTTATTGGGACACCACCCAGAACCTCTATATCGAGGGCGATAATCTCGAAGTACTGAAACTGCTCCAAAACTCCTATATGGGTAAAGTCAAGATGATCTATATCGACCCACCATATAATACGGGTAATGACTTTGTGTATCATGATGACTTTGCGCAGAGTGCAGAAGAATACGATGAGCATAACCGTGATGATGAAGGCAACCGCTTCCGTAAGAATACAGACAGCAATGGCCGCTTTCATTCTGATTGGTGCTCGATGATTTATGCAAGGCTGATGGTGGCGAGGAGTCTGCTTACCGAGGATGGAGTGATATTTATTAATATGGATGAGAACGAAATTTCTAATCTGCAGAAAATCTGCTCTGAAGTATTTGGTGATGCTAATGATTTGGGTACTATAGTATGGGATAAAAGAAATCCTAAAGGAGATGCAAAGGGAATATCATATCAACATGAATATATTCTTGTATATGCAAAAAACATTTTGACACTCACTTCGATTTGCAAGATTCAACGTCCCAAGAAAAATGCCAAAATGATGATAGCTAAAGCTAATCAGTTATTTGAAAGGCTGTCACCAACATATACTTTAGAACAAGTTAATACAGACTTTGCCGAATGGCTCAGTAAACAGCAAGATTTAAGTGGAGGCGAAAAAGCATATAATAGGATTGATGAAAAGGGGAAATTATATCAAGCGGTGTCTATGTCTTGGCCAAATAAAAAAAAGGCACCTGATGAATATTTCACGCCTCTTATTCACCCAATCACAAAGAGATTCTGTCCAGTTCCTGAACGAGGGTGGCGAAATCCTCCTCAAACCATGCAAAAACTACAAGATCAGGGATTAATTTTATTTGGAGAAGATGATAGAACTCAGCCTCGTAGAAAATATTTACTTGAAGAGAATATGTTTGAAAACATTCCTTCCCTAATATATTACGGAGGTAGTGATACAGCATTGTTATCTCAGATGGAAATTCCATTTGATACTCCCAAAGTTGTTGATCTTGTGAAAGAACACATTCAATCCTTGAGTGATAAAGACTCTTTTATTCTTGATTTCTTCTCTGGCTCCGCAACAACCGCCCATGCCGTAATGCAACTCAATGCAGAAGATGGCGGCAACAGAAAGTTCATCATGGTGCAGTTGCCAGAGGAAACGGCAGAGGACAGTGAGGCTTACAAGGCTGGCTATAAGAACATCTGCGAAATCGGTAAGGAACGTATTCGTCGCGCTGGTAAGAAAATCAAAGAGGATAGCCCACTTACTATCCAAGACCTTGATGTTGGTTTCCGAGTGTTGAAGTGCGACGAGTCGAACTATAAGCCTGTGGCTTTTGCTCCCAAGGACTATACGCAGGAGTCGCTTGATATGTTTTTGGATAACATCAAGGAGGAGCGTACAGGTCTCGACCTGCTCTTCGACTGCATGATGCGCTGGGGCTTGGAACTCTCATTACCCTACGAAACTCAGAAGGTGGATGGCTGTACCATCTATAACGTGGATGACGGCAACCTCGTGGCCTGCTTCGACGGTGTAGTGACATCCGCTGTCATTGATGCCATCGCAGAGACGCATCCCCTCCGCGTGGTGTTCCGCGATAGCAGTTTCACCGAAGCAGCCCAGAAGATGAATCTCTTCGAACTGTTCAAGCAGAAGTGCGGCTGGACTGACCAGGAAGTGCAGAATAACGTCAGAGTAATTTAGCCTATGAAACTGAAATTTAAAAACCAACAATTCCAGACGGATGCAGCGAAGGCCGTGACAGATGTGTTTCAGGGGCAGAAGAACGCTGCGTTGCTGGAGTTTACCCACGACTTGGGTACAGATAATGGTGGGCTCTTCGATGCCGTAGGCTATAAGAACCAACCCATCGAGGTGCCGTATAGCGAGGTGCTGAACCATATTCGTGATATCCAGATGGCTGCACAGTTGAAGCCTACGGAGAGTTTCGACAGAACAGACCTGCGACTGACTATCGAGATGGAAACGGGAACGGGCAAGACTTATACCTATATCAAAACGATGTTCGAACTGAATAGGCTCTACGGCTGGAGTAAGTTCATTATCGTGGTGCCCAGCATCGCCATCAGGGAGGGTGTCTGTAAGTCGTTCGAGGTGATGAGTGAGCACTTTGCAGCAGAATACGGCAAACGCATACAGAGCTTTGTCTATGACAGTTCGCAGTTGACGAAGATAGACCAGTTTGCCAGCGACAGCAACATGCACGTGATGATTATCAACACACAGGCTTTTGCTGCAAGGGGTGAGGATGCCAGACGTATCTATATGAAGCTGGATGCCTTCCGTTCGCGCAGACCTATCGATGTGATTGCTGCTACGAACCCGATCCTGATTATCGATGAGCCACAGAGCGTATTGGGTGCTGACAAGAAGAATGCCACACGAAATCGATTGAAGGAGTTTAATCCGCTCTTTACCTTATTATATAGTGCCACCCACAGGGCTGATGACATCGTGAACATGATTTATCGATTGGACGCGATGGATGCCTATAACAAGAAACTGGTGAAGAAGATTTCTGTGGTGGGCATTGAACAAAAGGGCTCTACTGCCACCAACGGCTATCTCTATTTGGAGAGTATCGAACTCTCAGAGGGCAATCCTCGTGCCAGAATTGGTTTTGATAAGCGGGTAGGTAATGGTGTCAAGCAGGTGACGCAATTAGTTGCAGACCGTTTTGATATCTACCAGAACTCAGGGGAATTGCAGGAATATGCTGATGGCTGGCGTATCAAGGAGATAGATGGTTATAATCGCTGTATTCATCTGCAGAACAATACGACATTGTATGAAGGTGAAGTGATAGGGGCAGTGAATGAACAGGTAATCCGTAAGGCCCAAATACGTGCAACCATCTTGGCACATATAGAAAAAGAACGGAAGTTGTTCCGACAGGGAATCAAGTGCCTGTCGCTGTTCTTCATCGACCACGTGGATAATTATCGTGAGGCTGATGGCGGTAAGGGTGTGTATGCACAGATATTTGAAGAGGAATACGAGCGTATTGTGGGAGAACTGCAGCTGAGGTTTAGCGATGATCCCGAGTATGTGAAGTATCTGAAGAGTTTTTCGCCTGACCAAGTACATGATGGTTACTTCTCACGCGACAAGAAGAATAATGTGGTGGAGTCGAAAGCGAAGGAATCAGAGAACGAATTGCGAGGTTATCAATTGATTATGAAAGCCAAGGAGGCGCTGTTGTCGTTTAAGACGCCAGTACGTTTCATCTTCTCGCACTCAGCATTGAAAGAAGGTTGGGACAATCCCAATGTGTTCCAAATCTGTACGTTGAAGGACTCGGATAACCAGACGAAGAAACGTCAGGAGGTGGGTCGTGGTATGCGCCTGTGTGTAAACCAGCAGGGAGAACGTCAGGACGAGAGTGTGCTGCATGGTGGTGTGTTCGAGGTGAACGAACTGACGGTGATTGCCAGCGAGTCGTATAACTCGTTTGCATCGAAACTACAGACGGAGATTGCAGAGGCAGTGGGCGATCGTCCGCAGAAGGTAAATATGCAGTTGTTCCTCGACTTTGTGGTGACCAACGCCCAAGGCGAACAAAAGAAACTATCAGAGGACGATGCACAAGAACTGACCTTCACCCTTCGCATGAAAGGTTATATCACCAAAGATGGTCAACTGACACCTAAGTATCATCAGGATAAGCAGGAGGGAACGCTCGACTTTGGAGAATATGACGAGTATAAGAAAGATGTGGAAAGGAAACTTGAAACCGTCTTTAATCCTGATGCCGTTAAACCGGAGAATGGCAGGAAGGTACGCGAGGCGAAGTTTGACTCGCAGAAGTTTGAGCGTAAAGAGTTCCAAGAACTATGGCGCAGAATCAATCATCAGACGTACTATACCGTTGATTTCAAAACTGACGAATTGATTAGTAAGTCCGTTATACAACTGGATAATCACTTGAAGGTTTCTGATATTCAACTCCGTATGGTGACTGGTACGCTGGACCGCATTGGCAGCAAGCAGCAACTGGAACAGGGCACTGCTATGAGCATCACAGACTCACAGACACTCTCTGTGCATGAAGAGATTGGTCAGGAGGTGAAGTATGACCTGATAGGCAAACTGGTTGAGAATACAGGACTGACGCGAAAGGCCGTTGTGACTATCTTGAAGAAGATACGGCCATCGACCTTCAATCAGTTTAAGACCAATCCTGAAGAATTTATCATCAAGGCCTCAAACATCATCAATGAGTGTAAGGCCATCGCTGTGATTGAACACGTGAAGTATCACAAACTGGATAAGCAGTTTGAGAGCGACATCTTCAGCAATACGACGCTGAAAGGTAAACTGGGTGTGAACGCGTTGGAATCTCAGAAGTCGCTTTATGATTTGGTGGTGGTAGATTCTGCTGGTATTGAAATGAACTTCGCCAAAGATTTGGAGGAACGCAATGAGGTGGCTGTCTATACGAAGCTGCCTGGTGGCTTCTATATCAATACGCCTGTAGGTCATTATAACCCAGACTGGGCGATTGTATTCAAGGAGGGGCCAGATATCAAACATGTTTATTTTGTGGCTGAGACGAAAGGCTCATTAGAGGAATCTCAATTACGCGAATCAGAACGCTCAAAGATTGAGTGTGCCCGTCGTCATTTTGCCACCATAGGCGACTCTGCTGTTACCTATGATGTAGTGCGTAACTATAACGATTTGCGAGATATTATCACAAAGTAGTATCTAAGATTTTTCTGGTTGAGTGAAATGAATAAAGTATTATTCGTGGTATTTGTATTCCTTCAGAGTACCTTTCTTGCTTGTTGCAATGGTTGTTCGCAATCGCATCTTCCTGGCAGAGAATGATGATTCTTGCACAAAGGAATTGCCCTGCTTTATCACCATCGATGAAATGAGAAACGTAAAGTCGGAGAAAACCTTCTTGTATGCGAATATGTTATTAGAATAAAAAAAGGGACGCGCATCACTGCGAATCCCCTTTCTAATAAACTTTTAACTATAAAATCATCAACTTTTTAATTTAATTTTGAAAAATGGAACCGTCATCGCGACGGAAAACGGAATGGGTGCAAAGGTAGTGCAAAACGAGCGAAACGCCAAATAAACTGGGGGCTTTTTTAGACAGAATCTTAATAAATATTAAAGTATTTGGGTACTAATAAAGGGCGTTGAAATGTTAACTCATATTAATTAAGATGTGTTTTTAGAACAATTGTCCTTATTCGTGGATAAAATCCAATATTTATCGACGAGGAAAATTATTTTGCTGGTTCTGATAGTGAGTCTTCAGGATTTGGTGGTTTCAACTGTTTTTTGTACCTTTGCGCTTGTTATTCCGGTTAAGTCTAATATTAGACCAACCATTTGTTTAATTTAATTTTTATAATATGAAATCAGATAGTAAAGAAACACGTAATGTGTTTAATTGTGAGGCCTTTCACTTGGAGCATATCACGAATATGGATGAGGCAAGGCAATTTTTGAAGTATCAAGTTCTAGAACTGGGCATACTGTATTTTGCCAAAGATGAATGTTCTGTTTTTGGTAACGAAATTGGAAAGGAGAATATAACTCTCTCTGAAGAGGAGATTGAAATCTGTGACAAACTTAATGATGAATGCATCAAAGTATGTGATAGAAATGGATTGACGCCAATGGATATTGGGATGAGATATCATCTTAAATTTAAGAAATATTTTAAACCATTTGGAGGGTCAAAATCATATCACATTACTACAATGTCTCAGGTAGATAGGTTTGCTAGTTACTTGGAAAATATCCTGCAAGTACCTTATGACCCACAGGAAGATTTTAATAATTACATAGACATCTTTACAGGTGAAAAACAGTTTACTAAAGCTCAAGCAGCGATGGGAAATCGGTTAATGAAAGAGAGTCTTGAAGTATGTAAGGCTAATGGTCAAGAATTTCCGGATAGTGCTTGGGCTCGATTATACGTTAAAGACAAAAGACATTTAGGAAGAACGTTCTAGAAATAACAGTAATCAACAGAAACTTCTACAGAATTTTTGCGGCCGCAAATTCTTGCCTTGCAAGCGAACAGAGTTCGAGCGGCGGCCGCAAAAACTATCTTATATAAGAACTCTACCTTTTTCGGTTGATATTCTACTATATATGGTCGAATGGTAAAAAAAATGAGCGAACTGCTAAATTTTTAGGAGCGATTTTTTGGCTGATTCATTTATTTTTTGTACTTTTGCGACTCAAAAATTAACAGTAGATGAAAAAAGAGTTCTATTTCTATAATTGCCAATTAACCGGGCGTCAGTTACGTCTGGATGAGACAGGAATGTTCCCTGCTGAGATAGTAGTAAGGTCAATATGTGATGCGGACTATCAGGAGAATGGTATTTTCCTGAAAAATCTTACCGCGGAATCTGGTTTCCATCTAAGGTACGCCAAACCGCCAAAAGACGGATTGTTCTTGATGAATGCGAGAAAAACAGGAGGTCATTCCAGTCTGTACGTATTGATAGATACGCGACTATCCCCCAACTTTATATTGATTGAGAAAAAAATGGAAATGATGCAAGAATATATAGAGTTGCTAAAGGTGTTGGAAAGTTCTATTGGCAAGGCTGTATACAAACATGGATGGCTTTCTAAACTGGTAAAGAATGACCTGAACGTCATAAAAGAAGTAGAACTTTTTATTAGCGCAATGAAGTACATCGAAGGCGAAACTGATTTCAGATCGTGCATCCTTTACGAAGAAAGAACTGACGAGATTCTAAATATACTGCATCTAAAGATTGATCATAAAGTGAAGGCACAAGCAATCATGAGCGTTATCAAAGCTGCTATAGATGCAGGATTGATAAGAAAACCTGAATACGATTCGTTCGTTGAAGAATTTAAGATAGGGGAGATTGTTGCCTTTTCAACATTTAAAGGATATACAAAAAGGGATAATAATTCTCTTGCAAATGATAAGTCATATAATGAATATCTAGAGCAATTCATGAGATTGAAAGATAAATGGTTGGACGAGATAAGTGCAGCTTAGCTAAAAATAGCCAAAATCTGTCCAAAAAGTAGCTTTTCTTAGTCGTTTTCTGTCCGGCTAAAAAAAGCTATTTTTTTTATGCCATTATGTGAAAAACATAATATAACTTCGTATCCGCTTAGCAAAATTAATAAACCTGAGACAGGTAGGCCTATTCTGTTTCGCTAAAAGAAAAAAGTGTGAAACAGATTGTTTTAGAAATCGAAGACTCGGCTTTCGAGCAGTTTATGGGCATGATAGAACTCTGCCCGCAAGTGAGTGTAGTATCAACTGGCGATGCTGTGAATGTAGTCAGCAATCGCGACACGTGTATGGTATATGCTATCAAGACATTGCGCGAGAATGGTGTATTTTGTCATGGTTACGACTACGGCTGGATTATGATGGCTATTAACGAGGGTGTGCTTGATGATTTTGACTCTTTCAAATCACCTCAGGCTTTTATCGACTATCTATATTTAATAGGTATAGATACGCTGCCTACACGATTTACATTATTCCGCGCTTATTCCAGAGCACTAGATTCATTTCCAAATTGGACCTTTGTAGATGTAAATGATGCTAGTGAGACGGTTAGACGAATTAATGTGGTAAAGCAGTTTTTGAGCGCTTATGGAAAGGCAAAAAGAACCTTTTGCAACAAGAATTGCAACAATTAATTTATTGCTGCAACAGGCTCTGCAACACTGCTTTCTCAGCTATTGTGAGCACCAAAAAGTCTTTCTACCTTTGCTGCTGAAAATCAGCGAGAACAGGCTGCACCTCAGCAATTCGAGCAAGCTTGATTGCATTCGGTTTGCACTGTCCTTGCCGATGCAAACGTCAAAACGACGTAAGTTTAATCAATTTAAAAAGTAAAATTATGGTAAGAAAAGAAAGATTTCAGAATCGCCCACTGGGGGATTTCTTTTACGAGGAAGAAGATCTTCTAAAGGTACAGTCACTGGAGCATGACGCGACAAGCGTGATGAGCAGTCTGGAAGACAAGATTAGCAGTTCGCTGCTGTTTATGCTCAACCAGCAGTTGCTTGGCTTTAGTAGTCAAATGCAGCAGGAGCTTGCGCTCGACATGGTGGACTTCGTTTGCGACAACATCGTTCGCACTACTGGTTGCCCCTCGGCTGACTATGTTCTCCAAATCTGCTATGCGTGGATTGCTGACGAGTTATGCGGTTATCAAATGGAAGGAGGTGCGTCATGAAGACGGAAACGGTACGGAATGGCTATGGCGTCACGATTAAGAAAATCTGCGCCTCGTGTAAGCATAAGCTGATTATGAACAGTGGTGTTAGGATTTGCCAGAAGATGGAAATCAAGGTAGAACAGCAATGTCATTGTCGCCTCTGGGAAATGACAGACGGGTTAAAGAACGCAGGACTGCAGAATGGTGGTGTCGTTCGCCACAGAGGAACAAAAGAAGTGATTATCAAGTAACATTATTAATAACTGAGTCGGAGCGAGTGGAGGAAGTCTACGTAGTGAAAATGGCCAAATTCCGACACAACCTTCACTCTCAAATCGACAAGTTATGAAAGCAAAAAAGTATATAGCAATTGAAGAAGAGGTACTCGTACGCCTCGTAGAAGGAAAGTACGTAGAAGGTTCACTGCATCGTGACCAGTTTACGGGTGTCATTACATTTAATGCCTACAATCGCCAGCCGCGCAAGCGACACAGGGACAAGCTGATAAAGAAATTGCCCTGGGGCTGGGTGAAAGAGTCTGTGAAGAACATCAAGGTGTTCGGCAGTATTCCCAAACATTTCAGCACAGCTCAGGTCATGGCCTTGCTCGACGAGCATAACCATGATGCGAAAGATGCGCTCATCGATCGTGAAATATTAAACATCGTCTAACACATTAACTATAACCATATATTATGTTTTGCTATCAAAAGAATTTTAGTAATCCAACCTTGCCAGTTGACGAAGCGCAGTTTAATGCGCTCGTCACGGCAAGTCAATGGGCAGAAAACATTGACAAATACCGCGAAACGGGCGATGCAAGCCTGAAACGGAAGCTACCAGCTTTCATCTTCCAAGCCATGTTCGACGAGACGGAATCTGCCAAAGGCAAAAAAGGTCGTTGGCGCAAGCAGGCTGCAACCCGATTGACTGGCTTAGTCGTGATGGATATCGACCACCTCGAAGATGCCTATAAGACCTACGAGGAGATAAAGGCCAAGGTAGACTTTGAGAAGGAGGGCATCCTCTTTATCTACGTGACCCCATCAGGTCATGGACTCAAGATCGTCTTTAAGGTTCGACTGGAATGGGGCAACCTTATCGATAATCAGCACCACATGGCTGCGATTCTGGGTGTAACCGTAGATGAAAGTTGTAAGGATGCATCGCGAATGAGTTTTATTTGTAAAAATGCAGATATTTTATATTTGGACAAAGAATTATTTACGTATGAAAACAAAGAATTTGCTGAGCGATTTAATGCTCTATATCGAGACGGTCATTCACAGGCTACGGATGAGAATCGTAAAACATTAATTAATCAAACCACCCCTGACCCCTCCTTACTCATAAAGGAGGGGAATCCTCAGGGAAATAAATGGAGGGGATATGATGTACAGTCTATTATTAATCAGCGCTATGCAGCCAAGCTGCCATGCGCAGCAGACAGCAACCGTCACACAGAAAGTCTTAAACTGGCCACAGACTTACTCATCATGCTCGATGGGGATAAGGCTCAGGTGCAGCGCATCGTGGAGGCGCAGCCGTGGGTACAGGAAATCATCGACGAACGCAACGAAAACGTTGGGCAGACGGTGGAAAGTGCAGCCTCTTGTATTAGCCAGAAAGAAAAGAAGTATGCAAGTAGTCTGCCATCAAAGGCGATGCTCACCGCGATTCAGGGGGCCACGGGCAAGTCGTATGTGGAAATCACGAAAGCGCAAGCGCAGAAGACCGTAAGGCTGAAAGATGACGACATGGCGCGCTGGCTTTGGGAGTGGGGCGAGCAGATTGAAGCACTTAGTGAGGATTATCCTATTATTAGGGATATCTGCAAAGGTCTAAAGAAGAACCAATACCCTGCGGCTCTGTTCGTTGCCGGTGGACTGATGATGACGCTCATGACACGCTGCACCTATCGCTTCTATCATCGCCCAGAAGAATTGCGCAGGCTCAATAACTCGACGCTCATCATTGGCGACCCTGCAAGTGGAAAATCGTTCGCAACCAGGCTCTTTAAATTGCTTGCTGCGCCCATCGTAGAAGCCGACAAAGTAGGCAAAGAGGCCATCAATGCCTACCGCGAGCAGATGCGCACCAAAGGCGCCAACAAGGAAAAGCCCAAGAAGCCTAAAGTAGTAGTCCGTATCCATCCGGCGCGCACCTCAAATGCCCAGTTCATTCAGGACATGGTGAACGCCGTAGAGGAAGTGAACGGTGAGCCCATGCAACTGCACATGCTCACTTTCGATACAGAGTTGGATAATACGCTCTCGCTCCAAAAGGGTGGTGCGTATATCGACAAGCAGGCGCTACAGCTCAAAGCTTTCCACAATGAGGAAGATGGCCAGGCCTACTCGAACGTGGATAGTGTATTCCAAGAGTTCTACGTGATTTGGAATTACATCTATACAGGTACGCCTATCGCCTTGAAGAAGATGGTGAATGAGCAGAACTTTGGCTCAGGTTTGGCTACACGTCTAACCTGTATTCCTCTGCCCTCAACAAACTTTGAGATGATGAGCCGCGAAAGTGTGGTTGACTACGACAGCGATGAGCGCTTAAAGGCTTGGGCAGGAAAGTTGGATCGTCTGAAAGGTGAGCTCTCTGTTCAGAAAATCGTGGATGAACTCTACGATTGGACGGAGCGTCGTATGGAGGATGCGAAAGAGAATGAATCGCGTGCTGACGAAATGCTCCTGAAACGCTGCGCCTACCACGGCCTGAATTTCTCTGCACCTTTTATTGCTATGCGCCATTGGGACGAGATGAAGCAGGACGGCAACTACTGGTGTGGTGAGTTCGAGACGGATGAGGTTGACTGGAAGCTCGCAGAACTCATTGTCAACATCCAGTACGCTTGTCAGCGTCATTACTTTGGGGCCATGGCCGAGGCTTATTTCGACAATAAGTTGAAGGATGCCAGCGTGAATCTCCAACGTAAGCAGAAGACCTTTGAGGCTTTCGAGCGACTGCCTGAGGAGTTTACGACAGAGGATGTGATGCGATGTTTCAATCTTAGTTGTGAATCGTCTGCCCGTGGCAAGATTAATCGCTTGTACCGCGATCACTTAATAAAAAAGGTTCGCGAGGAACGGCGCTCAGTGAAAGCGCTCTTCCAGAAAACAGGCACGATTATCCTTTAATAAATGGCGTTTTGCGTTTTAGCGTTTTAGCGTTTCATTAGGATTATAATCTTTAAAATTAAATTTATGTGTGAAGTAACAACAAATGGTAATATACAACTCTCCGAGCACTTTTTGCTCGGGGAGTTCACAAAGAGTAATTACCCTGAAGTGTATAACATTCCAAGTCACGTAGCCATTGAGAACATGAAGAGGGTATGTGTGTGGTTGGAGCCCCTTCGGCAGGCTCAGGGGCCCATCGTTATCAACTCCGGCTATCGGAGCCCCCAACTGAATAAAAGGGTAGGGGGTGTAAGTACGAGCAATCACTTGACTGGTTGCGCTGTGGATATTCGGTGTAGCGGTATCGAACAAGCGATAGAGTATGCAGCGATACTGATAGGCTATGCAAGAGAAACCCAGCAGGATTATGACGAGCTCTTTATCGAGAAGAACAAGTACGGGCGGTATTGGGTACACTTTGCCGTGCGGCCAAGCGACAATCGCCGAAAGATAGGCTTTTTGAATGGCTAATATGAAAAGAAAAACCCTGCCAATTGCTGGCAGGGTTTTTATTATTTACATGTCCTCGTAGGTATCGAGGTAAGTAACGTGGGTGACGAGGTATTCCTCTACACCGTGCTTACCATCAGCACCGCCGATACCGCTCTTCTTCACACCGGCATGGAAGCCCTGGATAGCCTCGAAGTGCTCGCGGTTGATGTAGGTCTCACCGAACTCGAGTTCGCGACAGGCCTTCGTGGCGATGTTCAGATCCTTCGTGAAGATAGAGGATGCCAGACCGTACTCACAGTCGTTAGCCCACTCGATAGCCTGATCGATGGTGTCGAACTCTACCAAAGGAATCACAGGACCGAAGGTCTCCTCGTGGATGATGTCCATCTCCTGCTTACAGTTGTCGAGGACGGTAGCAGCGTAGAAGTAACCCTTTTCGCCTACGCGATGGCCACCGCACAGCAGTTTGGCACCCTGCTTGATAGCGCGCTCTACCTTCTCAGTAACGCTCTCCAGGGCGCGAGCCTCTACCAATGGACCCATGTCGACGCTCTCATCGGCACAAACATCGCCTACCTTTACCTTCGACATCTTCTCAACGAGAATCTTGGTAAAGGCTTCCTTCACCTCTTTCTGTACATAGACGCGCTCGGCATTGTTGCAAATCTGTCCGTTATTACCGATACGGCTGTCGACAATCCACTGAGCAGCGCGCTCCAGGTCGGCATCCTTGCAGACGATAGCAGGGGCTTTACCACCCAACTCCAGACTGACTTTCGTGATATTCTTTGAGGCAGCGGCCATGATGCTGGCACCAGCGCCTACAGAACCTGTAACGCTTACGATGTCGATCTTGGGCGAGCCAGCCATCTCGTTACCAATCACGCTACCCTTACCGGTGACGATATTGATAACACCTGCGGGCAGACCTGTCTCAGCTACGACCTTGGCAAACTCGGTACAGTTCTCAGGTGTGAGCTGTGAGGGCTTGATAACGATGGTACAACCTGCAATGAGCGCAGCACCGGCCTTACGGGCGATGAGGAAGAAGGGGAAATTCCAAGGCAGGATGCCTGCTACGACACCGATAGGCTTCTTAGTCAACAGGATGGTCTCGTTAGGACGATCGCTGGGGATGATCTCGCCCTCGATATGACGGGCGAAGGTGGCCATGTACTCAAAGTAAGCGATGGTAGCTCCTACCTCGATGCTGGCCCATGTACGGGTCTTTCCCTGCTCGCGCATGATAATCTCGGTAAACTCCTTCTCGCGCTTCTTAATGCCTTCTGCCATCTTCAGCAGATAGCCGGCACGCTCGATGGCTGGCTTCTTGGCCCATGCCTTCTGAGCAGCACGGGCGGCATCTAATGCACGGTTTACATCCTCGATAGTTCCTTCGGGCTGACGGGAAATCACTTCCTCTGTTGAGGGATTCAATACGTCGATCCACTGGCCGTTACTGCTATTGCAGAACTGGCCGTTGATGTACATCTGTAATTCTTTCATAATTTGTTTGTTTGATAAAGTAATTAAGTGTTGTTATTTATTTATTGATGATAACGGTCAACTCCCTGTTTCAGGAAACTGATGTATCCGTTGATATCTTCGTCATAGGCGCGACTGCCTGCGAGCGGCTTGCCGTCGTTGTCGAGCATCACGTAGAAGGGCTGTGCGTTAGCACCGAACTTCTGACTCTGCAGATAGCTCCACTTAGCCCCCACGGTACGCAAGGTCTTCGTGTTGCCCTCGCTGTCGGTTACCTCGTAAGGCTCCTTTAGCGGTGTCTTATCGTCTACATAGAGTGAAATCAGTATGAAGTCGTTCGTCAGCATGTCGGCTACCTTGGGATCAGTCCACACCGCAGCTTCCATCTTTCTGCAGTTGACGCAACCAAAGCCAGTAAAGTCGATCAATACGGGTTTGCCTTGTGCCTTTGCAGCAGCCATACCTTCTTCATAGCTGGTATATTTAGCCTCTACTACCTTGTTGTTCAGGTTGAAGTCTTGCGTGTTCATCGGGGGCGCAAAAGCACTGACAGCCTTACAGGGTGCGCCCCATAAGCCTGGTATCATATAAACGGCAAAGGCCAGCGATACCAATCCACCCATGATGCACACGACAGGCATGGGCTTGTTCAGTTCGCCGCCAATCTCGTCGGTCTGGAACTTCAGCCAGCCGCAGAGATAGGCTCCCAGCAAACCGAAGATGACGATCCACAGCGACAGGAATACCTCGCGATCGAGCAGATGCCAGCCGTAAGCCAGGTCGGCTACTGAGAAGAACTTCAGGGCGAAGGCGAGTTCGATGAAGCCCAATACGATTTTCAGGGTGTTCATCCACGAGCCTGATTTCGGGGCCTGCTTCAACCATGAGGGGAAGAGGGCAAAGAGCGTAAACGGCAGGGCCAGTGCGAGGGCAAAGCCAAACATACCCAGTGCCGGTGCCAACCAATTACCACTTGTGGTGGTTTCAACCAACAGCAGTCCGATAATAGGTGCCGTGCAGGAGAAGGATACCAATACAAGTGTAAAGGCCATGAGGAAGATGGATAACAAGCCACTGGTTTCAGAGGCTTTGGTATCAACCTTATTGGCCCAAGAATCGGGCAATTTGATCTCAAACCATCCGAAGAAGGAGAGGGCGAATACCACCAACAGCAGGAACAGGAAGATATTGAAGACGGCATTTGTCGACATCGCATTGAGCGTGTCGCTACCAAAGAGGGCCGTTACCAATAGGCCCAGTCCCAGATAGATGACGATAATCGATATGCCGTAAGTGATGGCATCTTTGATACCTTTCTTCTTATCGCTCTTGGCGCGCTTCAGGAAGAAACTGACCGTCATGGGGATAATGGGCCAGATGCAGGGCATGCATACGGCCAACAGTCCGCCGATGAAGCCCATCAGCAGGATATATAATAGGGAGTGGTCGGCGATGCTGTCGCTACCACCCATGGCTTTCAAGTCGTCAACAACAGGCGCCCAGAGATCTTGATCTAAGGAGGCAATATGGTTGTCTATGGAATCTTTTTTGTTGTCTAAAGAGTCTGGGCTTGTTGGAATGTCGCTTTCTGCGATAGTCTTGTCAACTTTTTCTTCCTTAGAAACAGTTTCCTCCTTAGCAACAACAGGACTCTTGCCCTTGTCTTTAAACGCTACCTCAGAAGGCGGCAAGCAACTTTCATCATTGCAGGCGCCATACTCCAGATAGCAGTCGATATCGTAGTCTGGTTTAGTAAAGCGTATTTTCTGTACAAAGGTGGCTTCATGCTCAAAGTACCTCAGCTCCATCTCAAAGAGCTTGTCGAACAGTTTAATCTCTTTGCCTCTGGCCTGAAGCTTGCCCACCTTCTCGGCACCCTCCATCTTCACCACGTTAAACGTCGCCTCTATCGGACCGTCTTGTCCCAGATTGGTGGAGTACACGTGCCATCCGGCATCAATCTTTGCGGTAAATACGATTTCTGCCTCTTGTCCTTTGCCAGTTTTCAGTTGGGACGTAAAATGCACAGGTTCCACTATCTGTGCAAAGACACAGAGTGGAACCCATGCAAGAATGAAATGAAGTAGTCTGCGCATTAGAGACCGAGACCCTTCTTCAGTTTGTCAGCACCTTTGTCGATGGCATCGTTTGCTTTCTGCTTAGCATCATCTACTGCAGCGTTAGCCTGATCCTCAGCAGCTTTCTTAGCACCGTCTACGGCGGCCTGTCCTGCCTTGTTCAGGGTGTCTACTGCAGCCTGACCAGCTTGATTCAGACCGTCAACGGCAGTAGCCAGACTACTTAAGATGCTCTCAGCAGGTGTTGTTGTGAGTGCGGTAACGGTGTTGTTTACCACCTGGTTGTCGCCTACAAAGGCCTTAATCTTCTCAGCATTCTCCTTCAAGAACTCCTGAACTTTCGTTACATACAGTTTGGCTGCCTCAGGATCGTTAGCCAAGAATTCCTTAATCTTCTCCTGAACGCTGTTCAGTACCTCCTGGAACTTGCTGGCATCCTTAGCCTCGATCTGCTCTGACAGAGCGGCTGTCATGTCGCTAATAGCGGTTTCAACATCCTCCTGAGCAACTGCCTCTGTGTTATCGGCAGGAGCCTGAGCCTTATTTCCACACGATGTAAAACCAATGGCTACCATAGCCAGTACTACGAATAATACCTTTTTCATAATGCTGAAGTTTAAATTAATTATGTTAATGTTTAATCGTTAATGCTTAATGTTTAATCTCTTCTCTTGATTTTCGGCAACAAATTTACAGCATTTTTAAATAAGTTGTTACATTTCTGCCGTCTTTTTTATTTTTTTTAGTACTTTTGCAGTCCTCTTTTTAGAGTATTAGTTTTTATTTGACACATATATGACAACATTGACGTTTAAGCCGAAACTATTTTCGACACTTCGAAATTACGATCGTCGCCAGTTTACGACCGATTTGCTGGCAGGCGTTATCGTGGGCATCGTGGCCCTGCCATTGGCCATTGCCTTTGGTATTGCTTCTGGTGTAACGCCCGAGAAGGGTATTATCACCGCTATTGTGGCTGGTCTTATCGTATCGTTCTTTGGTGGTTCCAAAGTTCAGATCGGTGGTCCTACAGGTGCCTTTATCATTATTATCTACGGCATCATCCAGCAGTATGGCTTCGAGGGTCTTACCATCGCGACACTTATGGCTGGTGTGTTCCTTATCATGTTTGGTGTACTCCATTTGGGTACCATTATTAAGTATATTCCATATCCTATCGTGGTAGGATTTACATCGGGCATCGCCCTTACCATCTTCACGACGCAGATAAAAGACCTGCTGGGACTGACCATGCAGTTCGTGCCCTCTGACTTTGTAGAGAAGTGGATCGCCTATTTCCAACAGTTGGATACGCTCGACCCTTGGAGTATGGGTGTAGGTATCGGTTCTGTGGCTGTGATTGCCCTGTGGCCTAAGATAGCCCGTTTTAACAGTGTACTGGCTAAGTTGCCTGGTTCGCTGATTGCCATCATCGTGATGACGATAGCTGCCCTGCTCTTGAAGAATGAGATGGGTATTACGAGCATCGAGACCATTGGCGACCGATTCTCTATCTCTAATCAGTTGCCTGGTGCTGTGGTGCCAGAGCTTTCTTGGGAAGTGATTAAGGGCTTGGTATCGCCTGCGATTACGATTGCCATTCTGGGTGCCATCGAGTCGCTGCTGTCTGCAACGGTAGCCGATGGTGTGATTGGCGATCGCCATGATTCTAATACCGAGCTCATTGCTCAGGGTATGGCCAATCTCGCAAGTCCTATCTTTGGCGGTATCCCTGCTACTGGTGCCATTGCCCGTACCATGACGAATATTAATAACGGTGGTCGTACGCCTATCGCCGGTATTATCCACGCTGCCGTGCTCCTGCTGATATTCCTGTTCCTTATGCCACTGGCTCAGTTTATCCCGATGGCTTGTCTGGCTGGTGTACTGGTGATTGTAAGCTATAACATGAGTGGCTGGCGTTCGTTCCTCAGCATCCTGAAGAATCCTAAGAGCGATGTCATCGTACTTTGGGTGACCTTCCTGCTCACCGTTATCTTCGACCTGACCATCGCTATCGAGGTAGGCCTGATTTGCGCTTGTCTGCTCTTCATGCGTCGTATGGCAGAGACGACCGATGTGAAGGTGATCAGCGATGAGATTAATCCTGAAGAGGAGGAGAGCGACTTCCAGATGGGCAACCTCGAGCATCTGACGATACCCGATGGTGTAGAGGTTTACGAAATCAACGGTCCTTACTTCTTCGGAGCTGGTAATAAGTTTGAGGAGATTATGAGTGCCCTGCGTCATAGCCGTCCCAAAGTGCGCATTATCCGTATGCGTAAGGTGCCTTTTGTCGATTCTACGGGTATCCACAACCTTACCAATCTCTGTCTGATGAGTCAGCAAGAGGGTATTCAGGTAGTGCTGTCGGGTGTGAATCCTAAGGTACAGGCGGTGCTCCATAAGGCTGCGTTCGATACATTGCTGGGCGAGGAGAATATCTGCTCCCACATCAATGAAGCGCTTGAGCGCGCCAAGAAAATACTTGGCAAGTAACGAAGAAGGCTTCCCGTCGTGGGAAGCCTTCTTTGTTTACCAGCCGATTTCGTTTAGTCCAGCGGCATTGTACCAAGAGAGCTGTTTGATGTCCTCATTATATTTAGCGTAGTAGCCTTTTGCAGGGTCTTGTTTTACGAACATCGATACGCAGTGCATCTTCTCGTCCGTTACCTTGAAGTCGCTGTATTTCTTGCTCCAAAGCTTGTTGGTAGCCCAAATAGTGGCCGTGCGAGAAGCTACTACAGCCTTGTCCAGTGCCTGTTTCCACTGTGCGTATACGTCTTGTGGTGCATGGGTGCGGATAAAGTCACCGGCATCGTAGAAGATATTGTGCTCAGGCAGGAACTGGTCACTATTGTCGCTATGGTAGTAGTGGATGATGCCAGTCATGTCGGCATAGTCATTGCCAAGCTTTGCCTTGATGGCCTTCAGGGGTTCGCGTGTAGCCTGTGCCAGATTCTCCATCTCACTGGTCTGGACGGCTGCGAGTGGTAACTTGCCACCTACGCTGGTATGATACTTATTGACAATGTTGCTGTAGAACTGACCATCGGCAAACATATCGGGTACAATCTGGTCGTAAGGTGCACCGTAATCGGGAATTTCAGCAGGCGAACCGATGATATAGTCGCACGTATTGCGCAGCTCATAGAGGTTCTCCAGGCACATCAGGTGACAGCAGTCGCCCATGATGAACTTCAGGTGGGGCAGTCCCTTCAGGAGACTGGCCATCGTCGTCATATTCATCCAGCGGATGTCTTTATTCTCGTTCGAGTTGCCGTAATCCATGCCAAAGCCTCTGCTGCTGGCTTTCTCTACCTCTTGCTCCATCAACCAACCGCTGCCGTGGCCCCAGAGTACCAGTCCGTAATAATTGCTGGCTGCAGCATAGTGATTAAAGGCGTAGCGTATCACACCCTCCATCACGGCGGGGTCTGAGGCGCGGTTCTGACCGTCGCTGCTGTGGATGCCCATATCGCTTAGGCTGACAGAGTCGGTAACGATACCGTTCTTTATTCTTGCGAACCAGGGATTTTCTCTGTTATGATCGCGACGAACAAACACCAGCAGGCTCTCGTCTTCCTTCAAACGCTTCGAACCTTCTTTCATCTCCTTCAGGTCGCTGTCGATTGCCAGGTTCAGATCGTTATTACCGGCGATATACACCAGCACGGTCTTTGCATTCGTTACATTTCTGGAAATACTCTTCTGATAAGTCTTCGAAGGTTCTGGCATAGCCTCGGGAACTTCGTCTGCACTACATGCGGTCATCAAAACCACCATTGTCATCATCACTGCGGGAATAAAATTCTTTTTCATAACTTTAATATTTTAATTTGTTTTTGTTGCAAAGTTATGATGCAGAACGGTTCAAAACAAGTCTTTTGGTGTTTTTCGTTCCGGGTATTTGCGCCATGCCCGGAAATCCTGCGACACTTTAAAAAACACCTCTCGAATCTGTCGCGTGTTGAGAGGTGTTAGGGGGTGATTATTGTAAATCTTGCGTAAAGATCAGTCGATAATCCACAGGACTCATACCGATGGCCTCCTGTATGCGTCGCTGCAGCGTACGCACACTGGCGAATCCGGCTTCTTCGGCTACCACGGCTATCGTATATTGCGGTTTGTCGCGCAGCAGGCGCAGGGCTGCCAGCGTTCTCAGGTTGTCGATATAGGCTTCGGGTGTGCGGTGCATCGTCTGATGGCGGAACAGCAGCTCCAGTCGGTGCAGACTCACACCCAGTTTCTCTGCCAGTGCAGGGGCATCGAAGTCGGGTTTCAGGTGAGGCCTGTCTTTCTCTACCAGTATCTCGATGAGGGCCATCAGCTCACCGTCGTCTCTCAGGTCGGCATTACGCTGGCGCTCTGAATGGTTCTCCAGAATCTCGCGCGCCACTTCTGTTCTGCGACGTAGCTCTACATCGTATTCCAGTCGCTCGGTCAGTTCCAGGTTCCGACTTACCATGTGCAACAGTTCGTCCTTCAGGCGCAGCACTTCTTTTTTCAGGAACTCGTTCTCCTCCTGTAACTGTTTTACATCCTCTTTGGCCATAGGCGTCGTCGATAAAGGTTATTTCTCTATTGTAAACAACTGCAGGAATCCGCTGACATCAAAGATATCGGCTATCTCGTCGTTCATACCCCTTAGGATGGTGGTATGATCGTGGGTCCGTGTGTGCTTGAAGATATTCAGCAGAATGCGCAGACCGCTACTGGAGATGTAATCCAGTTCTGTGCAGTCGATCACAACGTCACAATCGTTGCGCTCATAGATTGGTTCCAAACTTTTTATAGCCTGAGCACTGGTTGCATTGCTCAGATCGCCTTTAAGGGCTGCTACAAGTCGTCCGTCTTGTTCTTTAATCGTAATTTCCATAAGTACACCTTATTATATATAAAAGATTTCTGTTATTATGGCCACAAAGATACGGCATTTATTTGACCTATCCAAGTCTTTTCAGGCAAAAATGCTAAAAAAGCAGTTCTTTTTTACCCTTACCGCGACAGATAAGAGAGGTGTTTCCTAAAGTGTCGCAGGATTTCCGGGGGTGGCGCAAGCACTCAGAGCAGAAAGTATAAAAATGCTTGGAATGAGCGAAAAATCGCCTTAACTTTGCAACATCGAAAATAAAAATTTAAGTTTAACAAATAAAAAAATTAAAGGTTATGACAACAAAGAAGTTTTTGGTAAAGCAGGTGCTCATGAGCTCACTTACCGCAGGTATTTTCGCATTCGGTTTCTCATCTTGTTCAGACGACGACTTTGAGAGCCCAGTAAACAACAACGCAGCTGACAACGCTCAAGTTGCCTCTAACGAGGATGGCATCAGGAAGCCTTACGGTCTGGTCTACACCGACTTTATCAACAGCAACGACGTGCAGATCCTCAATGCCGACACCACCATGATCAGCGTCAGCAAGGTCTACGCCGATAAGATGGGTATCACGGACTTCGTGAATCACCCCATGGGTATCTGGCAGAGTCTGGAAGAACGCGCTTACTTGCGCCGCGCCACAGCCCAGCGCCTTGAGAATGGCAAGTACATCCTCAACGTGGTTCGCTCAGGTCTTGGTGAAGTGCTCGCAGGTCAGGATGTAGTACTCAACACCGGAATCTATATGAATCCCAATGCCGGCGCCAATACCCGTGGTGCAGCTGGCATAGCTAATAAGTACACCGACGGCAGCAACCGGATCCACCCCGTGACAGTCGCTGTTACCCGTCGTGCAGGAGCAACCACCCGTGGTTCATTCAATCAGTATGGTGTACTCACGGCCGAGCAGATCCTCAATGGTGAGAACTTCAACCTCCCCCGTACACGTGGTCTTTCAGATGCCGTTGATGAATTCGTAAAGTTCGTTGAATACATCGAGAAGAATGGTGCTACTATCAAAGGCGAGGGTTCCGGTACTATGCTCGAGATGGAAGGCACGCTCACACCTCCGAAGATCAACATCAAGACTGGTAACAACAAGGGCGATACCGTCACAATCAACAGCAAGATCCCATATAAGGTTCAGTTCGACTACACCCTGAAGCTCGATTCAAAGGCAGAATTGAAGAGCCTGAGTGAGTATTCCTGGGATGACCTCTGCCCCATCAAGTTCTCATGCGACTATTTCGAGGGCCGTCTCGATGGCTCACTGTCAGTAGCTCCCCAGATGACGTTTGGTATCTCCGGTAAGGCAGAACTCCCCAAAGAGTATCAGAACAAGAAGATTGGCGAACTCACCGAGATCACCTTCACCTTCATGGCAGGCTATGTACCCGTAGCCATCACGATCCAGCCCGCTATCTATCTCCACATGAATCTCGGCGTTAAGGGTCAGGTCTACACAGGCATCAAGTACGAATATGCCAACGAGTTCTCAGCAGGTGTGAAGTACGACAAGAAGCATGGTGGTTGGAAGCCCATCGCCGATTACAAGACGAAGAAGAACGATTTCGGTCTGATCACTCCACGTGGCGGCTTCTCCGTAGAAGCAGAGGCTGGTGTACTCCTCGGAGCCGACGTACTGGTAGACTTCGTAGCAGGCCCTACACTCAGCGTAGGCCCTCTGGTCAAGGCAGGTCTTAAAGAGCAGTTAGCTCCATTCGAGAAGAACCCGTTCACCTTCGAGGTTGGTGTCAAGGCTGGTATCTATGGCCGTGCAGGTGCAAAGGTAAAGCTGTGGAAGCTTGAGCTCTTCGATTGGGAGACTGAACTCACCTTCGGCCCTGAGTGGGACATCTGGTCTTACAAGTACGATGGTAAGGATTCCAGCAGCAAGGGCGGCAACTCTGAGCTCGCCAAGCAGATTGAGGACCTGAAGAACGAGTCTGAGGCTGAGGCCAAAGCAGCCAAAGAGAAAGTGGCAGCTATTTGGAACGGTGCCTTCTCCAAGCTGAACGAAGATCCAGAGGTCAAGGAGGCCGTAGAAGCCCTGAGGAATTGTAAGAACAACCCCAACTCTTTCTGGAGCACCTACGAATACTGCATCTCAATGTCTCGTAGTGAATTCTGCAAGGTTCTGCACATCAATGCAAACAAAGTAGACCAGTATGATTTCGATTACAATTATCTGGATCTCCTCAAGAAATATTACCTCAATAACCTGAGAGGATGGGCCAAGAAGTTCGCATAACTCCATCCCTCACCAACCAAGAAAGCTTCTCCCCTCGGGAGGCTTCTTTAATAAGAATCGCGTACTTTTTAGCATAAAAACGTAAAAAAGAAATTGAATATTAAAAAAAGTGTGTAATTTTGCCGGCGAAAATAAGTATAACTATTTAAATGGTTAAGAAAAGAAAATGAAAAAGGTAATATTAATGGTCGCAGTTGCCTTGATGACTGCAATGAATGTAAACGCTCAGAATGAGGATTTGCGTCACGAACTGAGCCTGTCATATGGTTTTGGTAGTATCGCTCAGTTTGGCGACGGTATCGGTGAAGGTATCGGTTTGATATTCACTAATAAGGAGTATGATGATGGCTTCATCCTCGGTCCTATCACAGCCGAGTATTTCTATCACCTCAACAATCCTCGTCTGGCTGTCGGTGGTTCGTTCTCTTATTCTAAGTGGAATAGCGATGTACTGGTAAAGGGTAGCAAAGAGAAGGTTGGCGAGTGTAAGCGTAACTTCTTCTCAGTGATGCCTTCTTTTAAGTACTACTGGACCAACAAGAACCATTTCGGTCTTTACTCTAAACTTGGAGCAGGTATCGGTTTCCTGAGTCGTACTGATAAAGACCAGGCTAAAGCGGAGAAGAGCGATAACGGCTGCTACTTCATGTTCCAGATTTCAGCCCTTGGTGTAGAGTTTGGCGGTAAGTTCCGTGGCTTTGCCGAACTTGGTGTCGGCGACCAGGGTATCCTCCAGGCCGGTATTCGCTATAAGTTCTAATCGCCTACCATCCTCTTATATAAAAGCTTCCCCTCGCGGGAAGCTTTTTTTATCTCAGTAAATTCTTTCTCCTTGCCAAGAGGAATCCGGCTTCTACGCCTTTCAGGTTCTTGGAGAGTTTTATCAGCGCATTGTGGGTTTTTGTGTCGGAGAGCGCACCGAGTGCCTGTAGCGCCTCCATGATGCGTGAAGTCTCGACAACCAGTGTCAGCGTATCATTCTCCATGTGGGTTGTCATTGCGGCCGTCTGCACATTATCCACACCGAGAATCAGTTTCTCACCGCCAACGATCCATACGCCATGACGTTTGCGCCCAGCTACCGAACGACTGAAAGTACCGTCCTTGTGGAAAGTAATACTGGTATTCTGAGGTGTCACGTTCGAGCGCTCGAAGTAGTCGTCGAGCAAATCCTTCAATTTGTCATCCACTAAGTTGCCGGCAGCCTTGGCCAGTAATCTGCCACTGGTCACCATGACTGCAGACTCTACGAAGGTCCATGTACCCACTATCTGCGAGGCTTCAGCCGATTTTTTTTCGAAGGCGCCCTTTATGGTGTTCACGGCATCCTTTATGCTGCCTGCCTTCAAACCAGCCTTCACGCTGTCGGTAATTTCACCTACAGTCTGTGCCTTAACCGTCATCGCGGCCATCAGCACCAACAAAAGTATTACGCTCTTTTTCATCTTGAAAACTTTTATTTTTTATTATTCTTTTTGATGCGCAACAGGAACGTGGCGAGGAAACCCACGAGGAAAATAAGCGTCGTACCAAGTACGATGGCCAGATAGGGGTGCAGGTGGATGCCCGGGAGATTCCAAATGGAAGCGAGGGATATCCACGCGATGACCACAATGCCAGCCACGCAACCCAAGAAGGCTGCCAGACGGTTAATTTTCTGAGGGATGCAGCCCAGCAGGAAGAGACCGAGCATGCCGCCGCTGAATATCGAGCTGAGTGTCCACCAGGCGTCGATGATGCTTCCTACTGAGAGCATGGCGATAGCCACACAAGCACCTAACAGGCCTACGCCAAAACTGGAAAAACGCACGATGGCGAGTTCAAGTTTCTGATGGCGAGATTTCTGGAAGAACGGACGTACGTAGTCCGTCAGGATAATAGTAGCGGCAGAGGTGACGGAAGTCGAGACGGTGCTCATGCCCGCAGCAAAGATAGAGGCAATGAGCAAGCCGCGCAGACCTATGGGCAGGCCATTGACGATAAAATACGGGAAGACGTAGTCGGGTTTGGCCTGAATCTCTGCGGGCAATGGGGCTACACCTGCCTGATAGTACGAGTAAAGTGCCGAGCCGATAAGGAAGAACAGGGCCGAAACGGGAATGAACAGATAGCCGCCGAAGAGTGCCGAGAATTTCGCGTCCTTGTCTGTCTTGGCTGCATGGTAGCGTTGCACGTAGTTCTGGTCGATGCCATAGTTCTGCAGATTAATAAAAATGCCGTAGATGAGACAAACCCAGAAGGTCGACGTGGTCAAATCAGATGTAAAAGCACCCAACGAGAACTTGTTGCCATTAGGACTGTTGATAGCCAACTCAAAAGTCTGCATAGGCCCTTCTGGCATTGAGAACATCAGAATGGCCAGGCACAGTACAGCACCGCCAATGAGGATAATCCCCTGTATGGCATCGGCCCAGATAACAGCCTTTAAACCACCCATCATCGAATAGATAATAATACCTAACGAGGTAAGGATGATAATGGTATGCATGTCCCAGCCCATCAGGATATACATCGGCACCGCCAGCAGATAGAGTATCGAACCCATGCGTGCAATCTGCGTCAACAGGTAACAAGCTGAGGCATAAAGTCGAGCCCACGCACCAAACTTCTCTTCCAGAAAGGTGTAGGCCGATACGGAACCAGAATGACGATAAAACGGCACGAAATATTTAGCGGCAAAGTAGGAGGCAATGGGAATCGACAGAGAGAATACGAAGGCATTCCAATCAGCCGCAAATGCCTTGCCCGGATAGCCGATGTACGAAATGCTACTGACGTAGGTGGCGAAGATACTCATGCCTACCACCCAACCAGGAATAGAATGTCCCGCAGAAGTAAACTCGTCGGCGCTGCTGCCTTTCCTGAAAAAGGAACAGCCAAACACCACGACACCCAGCGTGAAGGCGATAAAGACGATGAAATCGATCAGATGCATAGCTTGCCGTTCTTGATAGGTAAAGCGTCGAGAGCCTGACGGATCTTTTCGCGCTCAGGTGCTTCAAATTTGTAGAAGGGCGAGGCTACGAAGTCATCATTGATGATGCCCAACAGACTCAAGGCACACTTCAGTCCTTTGAGGTAGCTGGAGCCGTGACGTCCAACGGTATATATCGTTGTGGATATCTGCATGATGAGTTGTTGCAGACGGAGCACGCGATTGATGTCACGGGCCGAGGCAGCCTCATACATCGCCACATAGAGCTCGGGGAACATATTGGCACCACCGTTGATACCACCCTGTGCCCCTAAGAGCACACACTCGCCCGTTATCTCCTCTGGGCCCACAAGCATCGCGAAGTCCTTGCGGTACTGCATCTTGTACATCACGCTCTGGAAGTAAACAGCATTGGCGCTGGAGTCCTTGAAACCCACCACCTGCTCGTTTTTCGCAATGCGGGCAACGGTGTCGGGGGCGAAGCTCACCTTGACGTGCGAGGGCATGTTATAGAGGAACACGGGAAGCGGCAACTGTGGCACCAGTTCTTCGTAGAACTGCGCCAGTTCGGGCTGACCCGTCGCAAAGTAATAAGGAGGTGCAGAGACCACACCATCAGCACCATAGTCGGCTGCCTTGCGCGCCAGACGGATGCTCTCCTCAATGCTTGTATCCGTGATGCACGCCAACAAGGGCAAACGACCGCGATTGATACGACAAGACTCTTTAATCATCTGTTTGCGCACGTCGTACGACAGACTTTGTTCCTCGCCAGTGGTACCCAGGACGAAGAGTCCGTGAACACCGCCCTCGATGAGGTGCTCGATGAGTCGTTCGAGGCTCTCTACGTCGAGCGTCTCGTTATTCTTCAGAGGTGTAACGAGCGGTGGAATAATACCACTTAGGGGTTTCTTGAATCTTGTATCCATTGTTGTATCGTTTTATTAGAATGATGGCGCAAAGATACGATTAAGTGAGCAAACTACAAAATAAATCTCAATTATTTTTTATTGCTGGTCAGTTACAAAAATACTAAAAATCCCTCGCACTTACCCCTTTCCTATACGTTAAAATAGGTTAAGCGACCCGAATTAGTGCATTTTTAATCCCAAATGAGAAGTTTGGGCAATTTTTGCCAAAACTATTTGGAAGTTTAATGGTTTATTCGTATCTTTGCCAACAAAAACTAAAACACGTATGAAGAAAATTATGATATTGGCGCTGGGCGTGATGCTCTTTGGAACAGCAAAAGCCCAGAACGGCGTAGAGGCTGTAGATTTGGGACTGAGTGTAAAATGGGCAAATATGAATGTGGGTGCAAGCAAGGATTCTGGCTTTGGCACATATTACGCTTGGGGCGAAACCAAACCGAAGAGCTACTACTCGTGGAATACCTATATTTGGAGTAAAGGCGACTCGCAGTTCCTGATTAAGTATTCGCTAGCTGACAGGAAGATTCAGTTGGTGCCCTCTGACGATGCAGCAAGCGCTAATTGGGGTGAGGGATGGCGCATGCCTACCGTAGATGAATACGAGGAGCTGATAGACCCTGAAAAATGCAAATGGGAATGGATTACGAAGGACGGCGTAAACGGCTATAAGGTGACTGGTAAGAAAACGGGCAACTCGATCTTCCTGCCTATCACTGGCTTCCGTTTCTATTCGGAAATACAGTTCCGTGCTATCAGGGGCATTTACTGGACATCAACACTCTATTCGGGTAATCCCAACAAGGCCTGGTGTCTGGAATTCGACTTCTCGGATGTAAACGTACATTATGGAAATCTTTCCAGCAACCGCTTTAGCGGGCGATGCATCCGAGCTGTGAAATAAGGAAACAATAAAGCCCCGCCAATCAGCGGGGCTTTATTGTTTATTGCATGTCGTAAACGACTTGCATCAGTTGCTTGCCTAGGTCGTCGGCTTGCTCCATGGTTTGCGCCTCGCTATAAACGCGGATAATCGGCTCAGTGTTCGACTTACGCAGGTGAACCCAGCGGTCGGGGAAATCGATCTTTACACCATCGATATCGTTGACGACAGCAGAATTATCCTTGGCAAACATCTCCTTTACCTTTACTAGAATAGCGTCGACATCGGTCTCGGGGGTGAGGTCGATACGGTTCTTGGCGATCTGATAGTCGGGGAAGGTGCTGCGAAGTTCACTGGCCGTACAGCCCTTCTGTGCCAGACTCGACAGGAAGAGCGCAATTCCTACGAGGGCATCGCGACCATAGTGGCTCTCAGGATAGATGACACCGCCATTACCCTCACCACCGATGACAGCGCCTACCTCTTTCATCTTCGTGGTAACATTGACCTCGCCTACAGCAGCAGCCGTGTACTGGCCGCCGTGCTTCAGCGTTACATCGCGCAGGGCACGGGTAGAACTGAGGTTAGATACAGTATTGCCTGGGGTGTGGCTCAGTACGTAATCGGCTACACTTACCAACGTGTACTCCTCGCCAAACATGGTGCCGTCTTCGCAGATAAAGGCCAAACGGTCTACATCGGGGTCAACGACGATACCCAGGTCGAAGCCGCCCTCCTTCATGCGATCCATAATGCCCTTGAGGTTCTTCTCGAGAGGCTCCGGATTGTGGGCGAAGTCGCCTGTGCAGTCGCGGTTCAGTATCTCGTAGTCGACACACAGTGCCTCGAAGAACTCGGGCAGGATGATGCCACCTACAGAATTGATGGTATCAGCACACACGCGGAAACGGCGCTTCTTGATAGCCTCAAGATCTGTCAGCTTCAACTGGAGCACAGCATCGATATGGCGACGGTTGTAAGTATCGTCGATGATGCACTGTCCGAGCTGGTCGACCTCGGCATACTCAAACTTCTCCTCCTCGGCCATACGGAGCACTTCGGCACCGTCGGCAGCGGTCAGAAACTCACCCTCGCGGTTAAGCAACTTTAGGGCGTTCCACTGACGGGGATTGTGAGAGGCGGTGATGATGATACCGCCATCAGCACCTGACATGCGAACAGCCAACTCGGTAGTTGGGGTGGTAGCATAGCCGATGTCGAGTACATCGTAGCCCATACCCATAAGGGTACCTACTACGACGTTGCGTACCATCAGACCAGAGATACGGCCGTCGCGACCTACTACAATCAGTGGCTTTTTGCCACTGAGACCTTGCTTATTCTTTTGACCCCCGATAAACTGTGCATAGGCGGTGGTGAACTTTACAATATCAAGGGGATTAAGTGTATCTCCGGTAGATCCGCCAATTGTACCGCGGATACCGGAGATGGATTTTATAAGTGTCATATTACTAACTAATAAATAATTTATGCTTCACGTTCGAATGTGATGACGTAATAGAACGGCTTCACATTGCTGCTGGCATCGGCATGACCCTGAGAATGGGGAACTATCAGACGTACCTTAGCGCATTCTTCATCTTTACTTTGTGGGCGACCAACATTTACATAACTAAAAGGCACAATCCAACCAGATGGCACTGAAGCACCATGATAGGCATTCATGACACCGCTCGTAAACGCGGCCGTGTAAGTGCTGTTGGTACGCGTTACATTCATCATGTCGGGAATGCTGACAGCAGAAATCTCGCCATACATCATCGAGGGATCGTCGTTGCGGCAATAGCAGGTATCGCTCATGATATCATACTCCATGAAGCGGCATACCAACTTGGCTATTTCACCATCCTGGATAGGCGTACCACAACCTTTGCGTACAATCTGCATATAAACACCCGTCTTGTCGAGCTTTACAAACTCGTTGCGACTCAGGTCGGTCGTCTGGTTTTGCTGATTAAACTGATCTTCAGAAATGACTACAATAGCAGAGTCGGCAATGAACTTTGCGATGGCATTGCGCTCCTTCTCCTTCTTGTCGCCGTAGGTCTCGTAGTCGTTACAACTGGAGAGAACGGCTGCTAAAGTCATCAGTATAAATAGATATTTCTTCATCATTTTTACGTATTGACGGTGCAAAAGTACGAATAATTTCTGAAATAACGTCAATAATTAGGCTACTTTAACTTGTTTTCGTAAGCGCGGAACGCTTTTTTCACTGTTTCGACGGCATCCTGCATGGTGCCGTTCACACGTCCGCCTGATGCGTTGAGGTGTCCGCCACCATTGAAAAACTCTTCGGCCATCTTATTGCAGGGGAAGTCGTCGACGGAGCGCAGACTTACCCAAACGAGGTTGGGCTTGTCGGAATCCTCGCGCAGAGAGATGCTCAGCTTGAGGCCCTTGATTTGCTGGGGAATGTTGACGAGGCCCTCGGCATCGCCCTTGAGAAAGTTGAAGCGTTTCTGCTCTTCTTTGGTGAGCGTGTAGTAAGCGGCATGCAGCTTGGGCACGTAGACCAGCTTTTCGTACATCACATAACCCATCATGCGGATACGATCCTCGGAATAATTGTGGTAAACGTTGCGATAGATTTTGTCTTTGTCGATGTTCTTAGTCAGCAATTCGCCGATGATAAAGTAGATTTCAGGACGGGTACTGTTATAGAGGAAGCCGCCTGTATCGGTCATCATGCCACAATAGACGGGTACGGCGAACTGCTTGGAAAGGCGCTCGAAACCGCCTAGTTGCCATACGATGCGGAAGACGAGTTCACTGGTACTGCTGGCCTCGGGTTGGGAAATGGTTAGCACAGCGGGCACATTGGGGTCGAGGTGGTGGTCAATCAGTACTTTGGGGGCAGGCGAGCTGACAAGCGACGACTCCATCTCGTCGACACGGCTAGGGGTGTTGTAATCGAGACAGAAGATAAGGTCGGTAATCTTAAAGAGCATGTTGCACTTCTCCTTATGCTTATCGTAGCGCACAATCTTCTCGGTATTCGGCATCCACTTTAGGAAGTCGGGATACTGATCGGGCACGATGACGGTCGCGTCTTTGCCCAGTGAGCGCAGGTAGTCGGCCCAGCCCAGTGAAGAACCGATGGCATCGCCGTCAGGACTCTTGTGGCAGGTAATGAGGATGTTTTGTGCATGAGAAATCAGCTGGTTCAATTGAGCCAGCTGATCTGCATTCAGGATATCAATGTTCATTAAAAAAGCTTGTTTGGATAGACGCCCTCATCCACGAGTTGCTTGATGCGGGCTACGGTTGCATCGCGATCGGCAGCATAAGTTACGCCAAACCACTTAGAGGTGGTGTCGAGTACCTCAACGGTAGCAGTGCCATCGTTGATGAGCTTATTGACCATCAGTGGGATGAAGAACTCAGCCTTGAGATTCTCGATGTTCTTAGGATCACTGAGGAACTCCTTGAAGTAAGCCTCACTATATTGGAAGTAATCGGGTGTGAAACCCCACATGTTCATAGAAACAGGGGTGTTGTCGGCAACCTCAACCCACTTTCCTTCCTCGTCCTTAAAGCGGATTGGCTCGCTGGCTGCACCTGCGTTAGAACCGTCGGCTGCACAACGTACAATCTCTGTGCGCTCTACGACAGTGGTCAGATGGCCCTTCTCGTTCTTAGAGCAGATACCACGGGCTACGGTACCATTCTCTGAAAGGGTATTGCCTACGCGGAAACCTACCATGGCATACTGATTCTTGGTACCCTCGGGGAGATTAGCCAGGAACTTACCGATCACCATAAAGGCATCGCGATTATAGAAGTCGTCGCAGTTGATGACACAGAATGGCTCCTTGATGACATCCTTGCCCATGAGTACGGCGTGGTTCGTACCCCAAGGCTTCTGACGGCCCTCAGGAACGCTGAATCCCTCAGGCAGAGCGTCGAGTGCCTGGAAACAGAGCTCGCACTTTACCTTACCCTCATACTTGGCAAGAATCTGAGTGCGGAACTGCTCCTCGAAATCTTTACGGATAACCCATACAATCTTGCCGAATCCAGCTTGGACGGCATCGTAGATACTATAATCCATGATGGTTTCGCCATTGGGGCCCAGTCCATCAAGCTGCTTCAAACCGCCATAGCGGCTTCCCATACCTGCAGCGAGCAGAAAAAGAGTTGGTTTCATATTGCTTTATCAATTAGTTATTATAATTTGCCTGCAAAGATACAACTTTTTTTTCAGACATAAGAACATAAGAGCATAAAAATTATTAATTAGAAGGGATAGCCAATGGCAAAATGGAGGGTTTGGCCATCCTTGAAGCTGCCGATATTGAAATAACCACTCTTTGTATTACCTTCATCAAGAATCCTTTCCTGGGGGGAGTGGAGGGCGATACCCCAATCGAGTCGCAATACGAGGAATCCTAAATCATAGCGTAAGCCGATACCCGTGCCTAGCGCGATGTCGTTGAAGAATTCAGAAGGTTTGAATTTAGCCTGATCACCCCAGAGGTCGAAGATCGCCAAAAGTCCCAGTTGAGAAGGATCGGTGACCTGTGCCAATTCCTCATCCGAGGCATGCAAAATGTTTCGCAGATTCCAGACGTTGCCGGCATCGAGGAACACGGCACCATAGAGATTGCCATACAACCTGGCGCGGTATTCGAGATTGGCGATGAGCTTCATCTCACCATTGCGGAAAACGTAATTGAACTGGCGATCCTTCAGATTCAAGTCGTTTAGTCTGCCTGGGCCGACATCACGCACGCCGAAGGCACGGATGCTGTTGGCACCACCGGCATAGAACATCTCTGTGAAGGGCAGATCCTTACTGTTGCCATAGCTCCAGGCGATACCTGCATTGACGTGGCCTACGAGTTGAGAGCTGTTGCCGATGCTCCACTTCTTGGTGAAATCGGTTTCGAAACGAAGGAACTGCGAATATTCGGTCCCGAAGAGTTTCTTACCCTTCTCATTGAATCCACGCCCACACAACACGTCAAAGAGAGATACCAGATTGCTCGCCTCTTCAATGGTAGTTTCCCATCGGATGGGGTTGTGATACGTTGCAGGACTGGTATAAGTATAGGTATAGCGCACCTTGGGTATAAAATAATCGGCCATCGAGCGCCACAGAAACAAATGGGTGGCCTGGATGGAGTCGAACTTCCATGTGGTGCTGTTCTTAAACTGATACTTTACGGTGAGTGGCGAGAACTCGTGTCGGCTCGTTTCAGAGGATTGCCAGCGATAGGTCCACTCGCCTGTTACGACGCTCATCTTGTAATATTCCGGCCGATAGATGACATCAGTAGATATCTTGGCAAAAGTAGTGGGGGCAGAATAAAACTTACGGCGGATGGGACGCCCGTTCTTATCCCTGCGAATGCGGTCGCTGTTGTAGAACGGTGCGATGATGCGAGGGAACTCGAGCGAGACGTCAGCACCATACTGATAGTTGCTGTTATGACCGTCGCTCGTGTTTTGCCACTGGTAGGAACCATGTAGGTTGACGTCGAGCTTTTCTGCACCACGAAACAGGTTGCGCTTGGCGAAACCGATCTTTAACTCGGGGCCGTAGCGGCCATTGGTACGTCCGATGGCATTACCCTCGATATAGAAATCGTAAGGTTTGTCGAACACCAGATTCAGTTTAAGGTCGAGCGTGTCGGTGTCAGGACGAGGGGTAAACTGGAAATCAGTATTGCTGAACACACCCGTGGCATTGAGCTTGGAAGTAGACTCTACATAGCGGTCGTAAATAAACTCCTGGCGCGGACGGATACGCAGATTCTGGATCAATACCCTGGGACGTACAGGTACGTGCTTGCCATTGAAATGGAGCGTCAGGCTACGGCGCTTCAGTGAATCGTTGAGCTGTTCGCGCATCGACTTGCGGAACTCGATGTCTATCTTGCCGATATACCATTTCCGGAGTGCCTCCGGGGGCAGGCCATTGGCCAACTGGAAGCGCAACTGGCTCTTGTTCTCTATGGCAAACGTATCGGCCAGATACGAGGCATAGTTCGAGGCATAGTAATAATAGCCATTGTTTCGGAATAGATTGGTGATGCGTGTGCGCTCGCCATCGAGATTAACCAGACTGAAGGGATAACCTTTCTTAATGATGCTCTCTTCCTGTGTGGAGTCGATGAGTTGTTTCATCGCAGGGGGAAAATTGATATAGCTGACACTATCGATAAGGAAGAGCGAATCGAGATGGACGGTGTAGCGCAGACGGCTTTTCTTAGGATTGCCAGTAGCGACGGGTTCGTAGTCGACCGTACCCCTGAAGTAACCGTAATTGCGCAAGACGTTCTGGGCCACAGTGGCGTGAAGGGCTGGGTTTACCTGACTCATCAGTACCGGGGGCGTGCCAAACGTTTTGGTCATCCACTTGGCAAAACCAGAGTTTTTACCTGAAAAGTGATTATACACCGACAGATGCCACGACCAGGGTAGGGTGTAATAGCTACTGCCAAAGAGCGAACCGTTAGGTTTGGTGGCAAGCGCAGCCTCTACCTCTTCCTTCGCTTTTGCGAGGTTGTCCTCAAAAGGAGGCTCTTCAGGATCATCAGCATAGACAATGGGTTTTAAGCCAACAAAGAGCTGGTCATCCTCTGGAATGTTCTTCGTCATCGAACAGGAAGAGAGGAAGATGAGACAACATATATATGCTACCTTATTGATCTTCACGTTTATCATTTGTCGTTTTTTCTTTGTTATCAGGGCGTGTGGATGGCATGGTGGTCTGTGGCGTGTTAGAACGGAACAAATTGCGCCAACTGTCGAACTTCTTGCGCCATACGAAACCACCGCCATACTCGCTGGTGTAACCCTCAAGCCAGTCGTAGGAGTTCTGCTTGTAGAAGAGCTTCAGGTTCTTAGTGCCCTCCTGATTAAGGCGGTACTCCATCGAAACGTTGTCGAAGAACGATTGCTTTTGGCCTTGGATGCTCGCACCAGTGGAAACCAATCCGCCAATCTCTATCTTCAGTCGGTTATTGAAGAAGCGCTTAGAGAACTGGAAAGAGTAGTCGGTGGTGGCAGCGCCTGAACTTGAGACGGAGTTCTCGACACCAATATTGATGTCGACGGTTTTCAGTGCTGACCCTGCTATCTGATTGATCTCACTCTGCAAGAAAGCACTGAGGGCTGTGTTCATAGAGAAATTGCCCGCATTATTGCTGTCGAGATACATGCCTGTAGTGAGCATGGCTACTGCGATCTTTCCCTGCTCCTCAAGTGACATGGACAATAGCTCGCCATTGACTGACTGGTCCTCAGGTGCCTGGATGATAAATCGCAGACCCATGTCATTGAGCGTCTTTGTGATTTCGACACCGCAATCGAAGACCACACTACGGGTGCCGCCATACTCATCGTTTACGACAGACTTCGTACGTTCTGTAGCCGTAATGTTCAGTTTGGGGTTATAGGGGTCGCCGGTAAACTCTACATAGCTGCCTTCTTTTACATGGAAGGTCTTCAGCGGAATGACCGGTAACGAGTATTTCATGTCGCCACTGGTCAGGGTGTATTTACCCTTGAGATCGATGCCCTCGGAAGTATAGCGCATACGGAGGTCGCCACCACCAATCAGATCGACATAGTTAGTACGCTCTGTATTTAGGTTGCAGAGGATATGGGCGCCTTGCGAGATGTTGATGGTGAGATCGGCTTCGAAACCTGTAGGTAAGGGGCGCGTTTCGACGACGACCGTAGAGTCGCTGAAATCGGTAAACTTCACGAGCTCGTCAAGACGATTATCCGTAGAGAGGGGTGAGTCGAGCAACAGATAGGTCATGTCGGTAGAGCCCAGAACGTCTAAGCGGCCACGCATCTTGAGCTGCTCTAACGGACCTTGCAGGCGTGCCAGGAAGTTGACATAGGCCTTACCCCAGGCGATGCTCTTGGCCTCTTGCTTGGAATTGATCAGTAAGAGATTGCGGGCGCGCATACGCATATCCATCGTAATATGATTCATATTAGAGAAATCGACGTTGCCCATCAGGATGAGGGGTTCGTCGTTGTAGGCATAGAGACCGAGGTTCTCGATGAGAAGCTTGGAGTCGACAAGACGAACGGGGTCGTTATCGAAACGCATCTTCACACCATAAGGCTCACTCACGAGGTAAGCATCTTCTACGAAGATTTCGCCGTCGACATCAGGATGAACGGTAGTGCCTTTAATCTTGAATTCACCCTCGCCATAACCCTGGAGACCCACAATCTGGTCGGGCACAAAGCCGTTGGCTATCGATAGTGGGAAACGGGTCATCTTAAAGGTGGCATCGATATTGCCTTCACCCTCGCCTTGGTAGTTTCCTGTTAGCAAACCGAACTCCTCGTCGTCGAGCATCAGGCGTGCCTCTATGGCGTGGGTATTCTCTTCTTTCATCATGTAAACCAACTCTGCGCTAATGTTACCGATGGGTGAATTCTCGTAGGTCATATTTTGTACGGCCATATCTGAGGCCACAGAGAAATGACCCTCAGGATCTTGCAGGATATGGAAGTCGCCGTTGAGCTTACCTGTAAGTTTTGGAAGGTAAGGCAGTACGGAGGTGATTTCTTTCAGGTCGAGACGATTCACACTTAGCGTCACATCTTGCAGCATGGTTGAATCCTGATTCTCGGTATAGACCTTTACACCTGTTTTGTCATCAGCAATCAGGTCGATCTTGGCTTGAATCTTCTTATTCTTTCCTAAGAAGACGAAATTGTCTTTGTTCAGATTAAACTCCTTGTAGCCGATGGTGGGTCGCTCTGGCATGAGCTTGAAGCGCAGACCATCGTCTTCCATGTCGACCGTAGCTCCCAGACGTACACCCATACGACCTTTGTCGTCGTAGTAGCGCAGGCCTCCCAACAGGCCGTGTTCATGCAGATGACCATCCAGGAGGGCGTTGAACACAAACTGCGGGTTGCGCTTATTGTTGCGTATCTGGGCCTGATAGGTCAATCGCTCGCCTTTTTGTGTCAGGTTCAGACGGATGGTGTCGATACGGATACTGTCGTAATTCAAGGAATAGAGGTGGCTCGTCGCATTCACGCCTAGTTCTGGCGAGGTGGTCATGTCGAGTAGCAAGTCGTTAAACTTAATGTCGCTCGTGCGCAACAGGTTGGCAATGGGGTTGTTTTGCTTACTTTCTACATGCAACTTCATCGTAGGCAATAGTCGCATTAATGCAGCTTGGTCAATGATGTTATTGTCGTATTGCGCTATAATAGAGTCGCTGAGGGTAGTGACTTGCTTGAGTAGCTTTTCGTATCCACCACGACCATCGAGCTTGACGATAAAGTCACCGCTCTGTGCACGTACGTAAGTGGTGTCAGGATTGGTCTTGAGCAGAATGCCGATACGCTCTGGGTGGTAGGTTTTCTTCTCGTCTTTAATCATGATGTCGCCAATCAGTCCACTCACTTTATGGGTGGCCTTCAGGTCGCTACTGATATCGATATTGCCTTTGAAACCTACAGCGAGGGTGTCGTTTACCAAGCGTAATCTGAACAGGTCGGCTTTGGCGAGATCGGCACTGATCTTACCCTCTAAACGATGGGGGTCAAGTAAGGCATCGATACCGATGGTACCATTCAACAGTTCGTTATGACCTGTGATGCTGGCCTGGCCTCTGCCATCGTGCAAATCAGCCTTTGCGGTAAGTCCTTTTAGCTGTAAACTGCCATATTGTAAGAAACTGATATCGGCATCGGCTACAAGGTGACTCTTGTTAGATAGGAAATTGGTGCCGTAGCCCTTAGCTTTGATATCAGCAGTGACTTGGTAGAGTGAATCCTTTGGCATGAAGTGGTGCAGATTCAGTTGCCGGATGTTGATATCGGCATTGTAGCTCATGAGCTCAGTAACCATATCGCCTTTGGCATTCTTAGGGATAATGGCATCGGCTTTAGCTTTTACGATGCCTTTTCCCTCGTGGACAGTGAAATTGGTGGCGAATTTGCTGCCTTCTATCTTCAGTGTGCCGTCAAGGGTCATGCCATGCGGGATGCGGTATTGCTTCATCAACGATGGATCGGCTAAGGCGAGCAGGAAGTTGATGTCTTGCGCTTTGGCTCTTACATCCAGGTCGCATGCCAAAGACTGGTCTTTTGGCGATAGTCCTGCCGTACCGCTGACGTTCATATCGAAGGCGGAGAGTAGCGAGATGTTCAGTCCTGTAAAGTCCATCTGTTGGACGTTACCATTGATGGAGCCTAAGATGTGGAGTGGGTGGTTGGGATAATGCTGAATGAAATGCTGAGGCATGTCGCCTAAAAAACTCATCAAATCTTGCTTGCCTAGCATAGCATTCAGGCGCACCTTCATCTGTCCGGGATGATGCGCGTCGGCGATGTTGAAGTCGAGGTCGGTCTCCGTATAGATGTCAGAGTCAGTCGTCCGCATCTTCAACTGTTTGAGCTGGATGTTGTTGAAAGTAGAGTCGATGCTGATACCTCCGGAAACATGGGTAAAATCGATGCCGCACTTCTCTTTCATCGCCCCCTCTCTAACGTGCAGCAAAAGTCCTGCAGAGGAATAACTGAAAGAGTCGGCCTTCAGACTGATGTCGCTCATGGCGATGTGGTTGTAGTCGAAGCCTTTTACTGCAGGCGTCCAACGGTCATCGTAAGTCAGACTTCCGCCCTGCCAATCGATTTCCTTTACTTTATAGATACTATTACCAGTGTCAATGATCGCCTCATGGGCTACGGCATGTGCCATATAGGTTGCTACGTTAAGCGTGTCGCCTGGCAGGTGGAGCGTAAGACTGGTTTTGCTGAAGCTGAGGCTGTCGGCATTGATAAGCCATTTTGTGGTAGAGGTGGTCGTGTCGACAGCGGCCGTATCGCTCAAGGCGATATCAAGACGGCCTTCGCACAGTCGGGCACCATTTACTTCTGCTGTTTCTGCATCGAGGTCGATACCTTTCGACGCTAGCCATAATTCTTGGAGTTCGGCTTTGACTCTCAGATCACTGATAAAGCCGTTGGTATTGATCTTGGCCTCATGAAGCGATAGCTCGTCGATAATCACCTTCTTACTGAACAAGGGTAACAATCTTACGTTAGCTACCAGTTTTTTGACATCGGCAATGGTGTCTTTTACTTGAGGCAAGGAATCGTTTTGATGTAACACTCTGAAACCTTCCATGCCCAAATCGAGTGGAAACTCTAGATTGACGTGCTCGATGGTAATCTCCATTCCGGTTTTCTCGGAGGCGATGGCAGCTACTTTCTTGACCGCCCAATTCTGGATGGGTGGCAAATAAAGCAGCGCGGCGAGTATCATGATCAGCAGAATGGGCGATAACACCGCTATGCCTATCCACTTGAGCACTTTTTTCATCTTTAATAATGAAATGACGCTGCAAATTTACAATAAATCTCTGAGAAATTGCAAAAACCTCGCATTATTTTACCAAATAGGGCGTGCATCGGCGTATTTCCACAGGGATAGTCTCTGTTTCCATGCTATCTTTCCTGACATGCAAACGCACGATACAGGCTTTCGTATTAAGGGGTTTTTGCTGGTCGAAAATGAAGTTGCCTATGCTGTAATAAATCTTGTGGCCATGAAAATCTTCGATGGTTTGCAGGGTGTGGGTATGATGACACACCAGCACATCGGCACCTGCCATAATGAGCATGTGGGCATCGTGGCGCTGGAGTGGAACTGGTGTTAAGGTATGCTCACCTCCCCAGTGGAGCGAGACGATGATGACGGCTGTAGAATCGGCTTGTCGCAGACGATGTACGCGATTCAAGAGAGAGTCCATAGGCTCCTGACTCACACATGGCTTGTCAGGCAGGTAGGCGAAGTTCTCAAGCGTTAATCGTAACGAGGGCACCAACCACACTTTTCTGGGCTCGCTTGCCAGTAAGACAGGTGTTGAGGCTTCTTGCATTGTCTCACCTCCACCGATGGCTGTCATCCCTGCTGCATGGATATTCTGGCGCGTATCAAGTAATCCCTCTCGCCCTTGGTCGATAGCGTGGTTATTGGCCAGGTTCAAGTGGGTGATGCCGTGCTCCTTTAACGTGAGGAGCCATTCTGGTTCTGCCCTGAAGATAAACTGTTTGAAGACGGGTGCTTGGATCTTGGTGGCAGGGCACTCCAAATTACCCACGACGATTTGAGCAGAACGAAACACGGAGTCGACCCCTTCTGAAAACAGATGGTCGACTCCATGATGCTCTATCACGCGCCTCACACCACGATCCAATAGGATATCGCCAGTGAAAACGACGTCTATGCTATCGGCAGCTTGGGCTGCCAGACTGATCAGACTAGCAACCAGAGCTGTAGAAATATTCCTCATTCGCCTCTGGCATCTTTCCTAATGGTACGATGATGCGATTCATCCACTCAGGTACGCCTTTTCGTGGATTCTTCTCCAGCTGTTGTTGCCATTCTTCGTCGGTAAGACGAGGCTGGTTCATAGGTTGTGTAAACTCGCGATAGCTCAACACTGCTCCACGCATCAGGTACAGATAGCCTTCAATCTCTACCACGACATAAAGTTCATCGGCATCGCCTACAGCTTCAAAGAGTATCGATTTGTCGGGATTGTTGTCGGCATTGGCTGTATAGACATCAGCCACAAGTGCGACCTTGCGATCAGCCCCCTCTACATTGTCCCAACCTTGTAGATACTGGTCTTTTTCGCGAACTAAGTCGAGACTGATATTCTCGAATGTAGAACCAATAATCTCAATGTGGTCGTATTCTTCGTCAGAAAGTTTCTCGCCAGAAAGTTCTTTCTCGCTCACATGTAATAGGAACTCTGCCTGTTCACGAATGCTACTTGTGGCGGTTTCAATCTTTTCTGTCGTCATCTGGTACTCATCCAACAGTTTCTTCGTATTGTCGAGCAGTTCAATCGCTTTCTTCCAGAACTTGACGTTAGGCTCTACATAGCCCTTTACGATAGGATCGGGGGGACCTCCACCACCACACTCAGCACCCATGGGTTGCTTGGCGTAAAGAATGGCATCATGCTTTAGTTCTGCCCATGAAGCCAGTGCAGCATTCAAGTCTTTCTTTGCCCACTCAGGATTCTCCATGAAATAAGGAAATTTTTGATGCTGGTCTTTGCTATTGAGCTCCTTCAGCGTGTTCATCCACTGGGTAGCGAGTGTTTCGTTCCAATCGATTTCACCCATGCGTTTTTTCATGCTTGTGAGACTTTTCGAGAGTCCTTTCCACTCCGTCTTTTCCTCCATAAGGATTTTCTCAGCTTCTGATACCCCCATGGCGGCCATGAAGTCCAGTCCTTTAGGTGTGGCGCGCAGGGTAGGATCATTGTCGTAATCTACCATCTTCAACAATACCTCTGCATCAGGCTGATAGCGTTGAGGCATCACACAAATCTTATTATGACTTGTTTTCTCGTATGGTGGACGAATACGGGTTTGTTTATTGCCTATTTCCTCAAGGTTCTTTTTGATACGACTCAAGGCTTGTTTATCGTTCAGAAGCGCTTCCATAGGTTTGCCCTCTTTCTTTACTTCAGCAATAACCTGAGGTATACTCAGATTGTCGGGTTCACCCATCATATAGGTGACGAGCTTGTTTACCTCATCGTATTTATTCTGCAGACTGGGGTTGCTCATCATGGCATAGGCGATGACGATAGCTGCATTGACCTCATCGTCGTTGTCCATGCCGAAAGGAACACTCTGTAGCCACATCATACCACGGAAATATTCTTTCAGCACGTAGTTGCGCGTATAGTGACCACGAGGACGGAACAGACTATAACCGAATTTCACTTCCTGATAGTCTGCCATAAAGCGACTGGGACTATCCTGGGCATTCATCACTTTCTGCACCTCTTCGGCTATCAGTTCATCAGCGCCTGCATCGAAGGTTGTACCTCTGAAGAGGGTTTCTGCGATCGTAAAGAATCTGACGTCGTGTTCAGCTGCTCGCTCAAGGGCTGTCCCGTTTTCAGCATTCTGGTAGATCTTCTTCATGACCTGAAGCATGTCGTAGGTGTAGCCTACCATTTTGGCAAAGAAAGAATACATCTCTACTTCACGCAACATGCAATCGAAATACAGGTGGAAAAGTTGCAGATAAAGATCGGTGGTTACGAAGTTAGGAAACTCTTGGTAGTCGTTCTTCTCATATACTTGGAACAGCTGATCGTTTCGCGCTGGTACAATGGCGAAACCGTCTTCTGCCAGGCGTTGGTTCAGTTCGGGATCGAAGTCTTTCAATTGATTGGGGTTCACCAGGTTCTGCGTATTGACACGCAGATCTTCTGGCACCTCGAAGTTCTGCTTCTTAACCTCTTCTATGCGTGCTTGCAGTCGCTTCATAAAGGCGAGCTCCTGCTGGTTGTAATTCATGAGGTTTGACTCATCAAGAACGCGATAGTAGAAGTCGCTCCAACGCTCGTTTTCGCCACATTGGAACTTATCCCAAGGCATCTTCTCGTCGAGAACATACATCAATGAGTCATACCATGTGGTAGTGTGATAGACACCACGGATGTGTGCATCCTTAAAGGGATAGCCACGTTGAGCGGCAGGTGCATGACGGAGTGTACGGAGATCGGCTAGCGATAACCCCGTTACGTCCATGTCGTAATCGATACTGTCAATCAGTTTCTCCACGTCAATCTGCGATGGGGGAGGTACTGATACCACTGTTTGTTTTGGCGTACAGGCCACTATCAGGCCTGTTACACATACTGCTAATACTAACTTTTTCATTGGCTAAAGGTTTCTATTGCTGTTTCTTGGTTTACACCTTTTATAATAAAGCGGTCGAACTTCATGCCGAAACCACTCCATTTGTAATCGCTTACTACGTAAAGACTGTCTGTGGTCGATTCCAAGGCACGTATCTTTCCATCAATAAAATGAAAGTCCTCTAAGATGCCTCCCAGTTTCGACCCCATCCATAAGGCGCGCGCTTTGCCGTTAACCTGTTTGAAGATAAAGATTCTGCGCGCCTTCTTTGGGTAGAATCGTGTGGCTTTCACCACGCCTACTATCGCATCCTCATGCCCGTCGCCATCAATATCGCCTACTTGAAATTGGTACACAGGATAGGGCAATTTCCAATCGTTTAACCAGTAGAGACTATCGTGCGCTTTCTTCAGCGTAAAGCCACCACGGGTTTGGGTAGACTGATTAGTTTGCGCCAAAAGCGCAGAGGCCCATATCAGTCCTAGGACGATGAGGTGTTGCTGAGGCTTTAGATAATGCATAGCTACTCCATAGGGAACAAACCATAGAGCTTGGCATCAATCATATCTGTCACCTGTTGCAGATGCTCAGGGTTTTCGCCAAACTTGCACTTGTCTCCGTCTACAATAATCAATGGACCTTTATAGGTCGCGATCCACGATTCGTAGCGCTTTTCCAGTCCTTGCAGATAGTCTAATCGCATGGTCTGCTCATATTCTCGACCTCGTTTCTGGATTTGAGCCACAAGGGTAGGGATGCTCGACCGGATGTAGATCATCAGGTCGGGTAATTTAACGAGCGACATCATCAGATCGAACAGGTCGGTATAGTTATCGAAGTCGCGATCGCTCATCATGCCCTGGTCGTGCAGATTGGGTGCGAAGATGCGGGCATCTTCAAAAATGGTGCGATCCTGAATGATGGTATCGCTCGATTTTGAGATTTCTACGACTTCCTTGAAGCGTTTGTTAAGGAAGTAAATCTGCAGGTTGAACGACCATCTGGGCATATCGGCATAGAAATCTGCCAGATAAGGATTGTTGTCAACGGGTTCGAATCTTGGTGTCCATCCGTATCGATGTACCAAGAGTTTGGTAAGTGTGGTCTTTCCACTACCGATGTTTCCAGCTACTGCTATGTGCATAATGATTGTTTATTTAGGGGTTAGGGAAGAGTCCGAAGAGTGTGGCGTCAATGCGGTCTACGATCTGTGCCAGGTCTTTGGGGTTATTCTTGAAGTCGAGTTGATCCTTTTCTACAGTGATCACCCTACCTTTATATTTATTGTAGATAAAGTCGTCGTAGCGTTCATTCAGATTTTGCAGATAATCCAGTTGGATAGTTTGCTCATAGTCTCGCCCTCGCTGTTGAATATTGCTCACCAGATGAGGCACAGAGGCATGTAGATAGATCATCAGGTCGGGTAGCCTTACCATCGACATCATCTGCTCAAACAGTTCCATGTAGGTTTCGTAGTCACGGTCAGAGAGATTTCCCATGGCGCGGTTATTCTCCATAAACACATACACACCCTCAAAGATGGTGCGATCTTGAATGATCGTGTGGTCGCAGTTGGCAATGGCTATCAGGTCGCGAAAGCGCTCCTTCAGGAAAAACACCTCCAGATTAAACGACCATCGGTGAATGTCGCGATAGTAATCTTCCAGATAGGGATTGTCTTCCACAGCTTCGAACCTTGGCTCCCAACCGTAGTGATGAGCCAGGAGTCGCGTAAGCGTCGACTTCCCACTGCCTATGTTTCCTGCTATAGCGATGTGCATAATGCTTTCCAAAGAGGGTCGTTAGGGATAGGAGCCTCTACCGTAATGGGCTCCTTCGATACAGGATGGTTAAATGCCACGCGTCGCGACATCAGTGAGATGCTGCCATCAGGATTGCTGCGTGAGGCACCGTATTTCAGGTCACCTTTGATGGGACAGCCCATCGCTGCCAGCTGACAGCGTATCTGATGGTGGCGCCCTGTCATCAGGTTTACTTCTAGCAGAGAGTAATTGTCAGAATGGGCTATCGTACGATATTTCAGAATGGCTTTCTTGGCGTTTGACTTCTCTTGGTCGTAGGCGTAAGATTTGTTTTGCTTCTCGTTTCTCACGAGCCAATTTGTAAGCGTGCCTTCGCTTTCGTGAGGGGCGTTTTTGACAATCGCCCAATAGGTTTTGTGGACCTCACCCTCAGCAAACATCTTGTTCAAACGGGTGAGGGCTTTCGATGTACGTGCAAACACCACGAGTCCGCTTACAGGGCGGTCCAACCTGTGAACCACACCCAAGAAAACAGCTCCTGGCTTGGCGTACTTCTCTTTAATATAGTCTTTCACTATATCAGAAAGGGGGCGATCGCCAGTCTTATCACCCTGTACGATCTCCCCACTTTGTTTGTTAACGATGATGATATGGTTGTCTTCGTAAACGACTTCCATAATTTTCAATTACATGTTCATACCACCATCGACCTGAATTACCTGTCCGCTTACGTAGCTCGACATGTCTGAAGCAAGGAAGGTTGCCACGTTGGCGATATCCTCTACCTGACCGCCACGACGAAGTGGAATCTTCTGTTTCCACTGCTCGCGAACCTCATCGGGGAGTGCTGCAGTCATGGCTGTTTCAATAAATCCAGGGGCAATAGCATTGGCGCGAATACCCTTTGGACCCATTTCCTGACCAATACTCTTAGCCAGGGCAATCAGTCCAGCCTTTGAGGCTGCATAGTTAGCCTGACCAGCATTGCCGTGCACACCTACTACAGAGGCCATATTGATGATAGAACCACCACGCTGACGCATCATCACAGGTACACAGGCGTGGATGAAGTTGAAAGCACTCTTCAAGTTGACTGCGATCACAGCGTCCCACTGCTGCTCTGTCATGCGCAACATCAGACCGTCCTTGGTGATACCGGCATTGTTCACCAGAATATCGATAGATCCAAATTCCTCTTTTACTGCCTTTACCACTTCCTCAGTCTGAGCAAAGTCTGCTGCGTTTGAGGCATAACTCTTAGCCTTGACGCCAAGGGCTGCAATTTCCTTTTCTGTTTCCTCGTTTACTGCAAGGTCGGTGAATGCAATGTTAGCGCCCTCTGCGGCGAACTTTAGTGCGATAGCTTTTCCGATACCGCGTGCAGCACCAGTAATCAGCGCTGTCTTACCTTCTAATAATCCCATAATTTAATCTTAAATATTTAATGTTTAATGTTTACTTTCTCTGAAACTTTCCCAGTGCACCATATACCACCTTTGCTACTTGTGGCTTGGTATCCTCCTCTTTCATACCGTGCGCAATGCGCCCGTATATATAAGGTACTTCCAGTCCTTTGATACAATAGTGGGTGATGTCGGCTACGAGGTCTACATTGTCAATGTCGAATTCGCCATCGTCCTTACCTTCGGTATATACCTTACGGAAGAGTTCGATTTCAGCATCGTCAAAATGCTTACGCACCTTTTCTACCATCCAGATGTTACGGAAAAACTCGGCTCTCAAGTTACCGTTGCGTACTACCGTTTCACGAATCATGCTCAGGTGGGTGTAAATCAGTTCTATGATTTTATCCTGAGGGCGAATCTTCCTGGCAGCAACTTCATCGAGTTTGTCGCTGAGTCGCTCCAATTCGCCTTCAATGACGGCATAATAAATTTCTTCTTTTGATTTAAAATAGGTGTAAAGCGTTCTTCGACCCTTACCCGATTGCTGGGCAATGTCGTTCATTGTGGTATTCTCCAAGCCGTTTTTGGCAAATAGTTGGCGAGCCACATCTACGAGCTTTTGTCTGGTTTTGGATATGGACATATATGCTACCTTCTATGTTATGTAAAATTGCACACGACAATTACAGTGTGCAAAGTTAATGGTTTTATTTGAAATACGCAAGAAAAAAGCGAGGAAAAGTTCCAGAAAAGGCAAAATTCGAAAAAAAACGCATAATTATTTGCGTAATTCAAAAAAAGTTTGTACCTTTGCACCCGCTTAAGAAAAAACATCGCGGAGTGGAGCAGTTGGTAGCTCGCCAGGCTCATAACCTGGAGGTCGCACGTTCGAATCCTGCCTCCGCAACTAATAAAAATTAAATCCGATCATCAAGCCTCCTATCTTGATAATCGGATTTTTATAGTTCTAAAATAGATAGCTACTTCAATTTGCTCATAACCTTCCTGTAATACCTGTTTGTCGCTCTGATGCTGTATTTAATACCTCCATTCCATGAGCGGATAGCTTTCTCGATGCTATTCTCAGGGTTATGATACTTCTGAATTAAGAGGAACATCTCCTTCGACTTGTCAACGCTGTAACGGTCGTTTAATGTAAATCGCTTCTTACTCTTTTGCTTTTCAAGAATCATATTACATTCTTTTACCAGTATCGGAGTAATCTGCATGGCCCCTACTGAGTTCCCACTCACGGCCTTGGAGTTTCCTTCGCTTTCTACTTGAATAATCGCATCCATTACTGGATTCCAGTTCATGCTCGATGTTTTGGTGCTCTTTGTGGCATTCTCTCTTGCCATTACATTTACGCTTAAAATCATAAGAGCCATCAAGCAAACACTTGCTTTTTTAATTAAATGATTCATATCTCTATACTTTAGGCGGACGCTCATCGCGAGCACCGCGTTATCCTTTAGATTTTCTCATCAAAGCGCGACTCTCATCGCATGGATTTTCTCAAATCCGCTGCAAAGTTACACAAAATCAGCGAGTTAGCCAAATTTTTTAGGCTTTTTTATGTTAATTGTGTGCGTACACTGATTTACGTCAAGAAGTGTAAATCTTACAAAAATGACCAAATATTTGACTAATTCTAGTCTAAATCTACGACTGTAATACCTGCTCCTCCAAACTGTACATGTTCGTCGCGATAGTGCTGTACATTAGGTACAGTGGCCAAATATTGGCGTATCAATTGACGCAGAATTCCTGAGCCTGTGCCATGCAGAATTCTTACACGCGACATACCCACAAGGATAGAATCATCGAGAAAATGCATCACGGCATTGATGGCCTCGTCGCCTCGCATGCCTCTGACATCAATGTCTTGATGGAAGTTCTGGCGACGGTCTTCCATTGTGGCACGTGTCATGTGCGAGGTCTGAATGGCCAGATGTGCGTGCTTGTCTGCAGAATTTGTGGGGGCTACCTTCGCTTTCTCCGTACGTTCCAGCTGCTCCAGTTTAACCTTGCTTCGCAGACCACCAAAGATAACCGTTGCCTGCTTGCCTTGGATACTATCTATTTCGCCAATGCTGTTGGTTCCTTTGATGCGCACGCTATCGCCCTTCTCCAAAGGACGGTTAGAGTCGTTCAGATTGGCTTTCGCCCTTGCTGCCAATTTCTCGCTGGCTATACGTTCCGTCTCGCCCTTTTTTTCCTTGCGTTGAGCTTTACGAGCCTTTCGCTCCTCCATCTGACGCAGTTTCTTGGCGAAGTCTTCTTCGCTCATCAGTCCACGTGTGTCGTCATTCTGTACTTGCTCTCGGAATTCCTGCAACTCTTCGCGAATCTGGCGCGTACGCTCCTTCTCTGCTTGGGCTTCTTTAATCTCGCGGATAGCGTTTTCTATCTTGCGATTAGCTTCTGCTAGGAGTTCGTCAGCCTGTTGCTTGGCACGATTCAGAATAGCCTTACGCTCACGGTCTATCTCTTCGAGGTTGCTCTCATAGCGCTGAATACTGCCTTCGAGCGATTTCTCGTGCTGGTGTATCGTTTGTCTTTTACCCTCCCAGTAACGCTTATCGCGCACGATGTCTTGCAGATACTTGTCGCTCTGAATATAGTCTGAACCCACAATATCCGATGCGTCTTTGATAACCTCCTCAGGAATACCCGATTTGCGGGCAATTTCGATAGCAAACGAAGAACCTGGTTGTCCGATGGCCAATTGGAACAGCGCTTGCATCTCATGACGATCGTAAAGCATCGCACCATTGACCACACCAGGGTGATCTTCTGCAAAGTGTTTCAGGTTTTGATAGTGGGTGGTAATAACACCGAATGCCTCCTTCTTCCAGAACTGCTTCAGCATGGCTTCTGCGATGGCACCTCCGATGGTAGGCTCTGTACCACTACCAAACTCGTCTATTAATAATAAGGTACGCGCGTTAGCCTGCTTCATCATATTTTTCATGTTCAGCAGGTGACTAGAGTAGGTAGAGAGGTCGTTCTCTATGCTCTGTTCGTCGCCGATATCTATCAGGATATGGTGGAAGATGCCTGTTGTCGAGCGATCTCCAATGGGTACTGGTAATCCGCATTGCAACATATATTGTAATAATCCAACCGTCTTGAGGCAAACCGACTTTCCACCGGCATTAGGCCCTGAAATAATCAGCAGTCGACCGATATTCTTTTTCTTATCCGTTAAATCCGTGCCATCCGTTGTTTCCAATCTGATGTCCAGCGGTACAACCTTCTTTCCCTGTTTTGCTAGCGATAATTGCAGCAATGGGTGTATGGCGCGAATCCAGTCTATGTGGGGTTTGTCTTCTACCGTTGGCTCAAAGGCATTGGTGAGTTTTGCTAATTCCGTCTTGGCGTAAATCAGATCTATCTGAGCTAGGAATTGGTACGAGTCCAGAATCTCTTTCACGTAGGGGCGCACCTCATCAGTAAACACGGTTAGAATCCTGATGACCTCTCTGCGCTCCTCGGCCTCCAGTTGCCTAACCTTGTTGTTTGCCTCTACCACCTCTGCAGGTTCGATGAACACTGTTTTTCCTGTAGCCGATTCGTCGTGTACGATACCGTTAATGCGTCGCTTTACCGATGGCGCTACGGGCAATACCAATCGACCGTCGCGCATGGTGGGGGCTGCATCCTTTTCTACGAGTCCGTCTTTCTGAGCAGAGTGCAATATCGTATATAAGGTACGCGAGATCGAACCCTGTGTCTTTTCCAGCTCGTGCCGAATGCCTGCCAGTGTCATCGAGGCCGAATCCTTTATCTTTCCGAATTTGTCCAGGATCGAGTCTATTCTTCTAATCATCGCAGGGAATACCATCACACCCTCCGTCAGTCTGTGCAGGGCAGGGTAGGGGTATTCGGGTTCTAATCCCTCTCTCTCCGCAACCTCATTGTCAGATCTGTTTAGGTATCTCACGATGTTGGCGATGGTTTCGAGCGATCGCCTCAGATCCCATACCTCATCTTCTTCCAGATGGGTGTTCTCCAGTCTAATTCGTGTGATAGCCTCTCTCACATCGAAGAAGTACTGCATGGGGAAATCGTCTTTTTCCTCTTGCAGTCTGCGAAACTCACGCACTTGGGTGAGCCATTCATTTATCTCACGGCAATCTGTGGAGAAGGCTATTTCGTCAACCTTTTCCTTACCCAGCGTACTCAGGCAGCGCTCCTTCAGCAACTTCCTAATTTCGCAAAATCCTAGTTTATGTTCGAAGTTATTCGGATAAATCACGCTGCAAAGGTAGTGCAAATCGAGTGAAATACCAAAGAAAATAGCGTTTTTCTTTGTATTTCCGAGGTGCAGCCTACCTTCGAGCGCAGCTCAAAGGTACGAATAAGTGAGCGATTTTCCAAATTTTTATGGTAAAACGTAATTTTCTTGCTTAAAAATTTGTTTGTTTCAAGAAAAAGCACTACCTTTGCACCCGCTTTCGAGACAATCAGAGCACTGGAGAGATGGTAGAGTGGTCGATTACAGTAGTCTTGAAAACTACCGTACCGAGAGGTACCGGGGGTTCGAATCCCTCTCTCTCCGCCAAATAGCACAAATGGGAACCTTACGGGTTCCCATTTTTAGTATCTGATTACCAGTACCTTATTAGTTTAACCCGCTGAAAGCGAGGCTAATAAGGGGATGGACACCGCTGAAAATGCATACGGCATCATGGTTGGTCTTACGACATCATAAAGCCTAAATGTATTACAGGATGTATTACAACCCCGACCGACAAAATAGAATTGTAATACATTTAATGATTTTTATATGAATAAGACACCATTAGTAGAATTTGTGTACAACAGACACAAGACGGCTTCGGCCACAAAAGAAGCAGCAGTTGAGCTGCGAGTTACTTTCGAAAGAAAGCAGAAGTATATGACTACGGGCGTCAGGCTCCTTCCGAAGCAGTGGCACCGTGGTACAGTAACTAACCGCGTTGATGCTATCCAGTTGAACCAGACACTGGAGAAGCTGATGATTGATGTGCGACAGGTCGTTGTCAACATGATGACCGAAGGTAGCATCGACATCTTCACCATTCCAGACAGGCTGAAACGATTGAGATCTGGCAACATCAACTTTCTTGATTTCTGTGATAAGCGAATGAAGATCCGACAGTATGGCAAAGCCGAAGACAGCCAGGAACGCTACACCCGATTCATGAAGTTCTTCAGAGGCTGGGGAAAGATTGCGGAATTCGAGGACATCACCGACCTGAACATCATCGCTCTTGACGAACATCTGGCTGCGAGAGGTTTGAAACCCTACTCGAAGTGGAACAACTACCATCGTTTCCTCAATTCCTTCATTCTTGATGCTATTGATGAAGGCTACATCAAACGCAATCCCTACAAGTGGGTGCGCATTGAGAAGGAAAAGTCGAAGGGGGGCATTGGCAAATACCTCTCACCCCAGGAGTTTGCCACTGTGAGAGACATGGAATTGCCAACAGAAAGCCTTCAACGAGTAAGAGACTTGTTCGTGTTCCAGACCTACACATGCCTTTCCTATGTTGACCTGAGTACATTCGATGCTGAAAAGATTGAGAAAGTCAAGGGTATGAAAGTATATATAGGTACGCGTGCAAAGACAAGCCAGACCTTTACCATTCCACTTTTGAAGCCAGCACTTGCCATTTTGAAGAAGTACAATAACCACCTTCCTATTATAAGTAATGTGAAATATAACGAATACTTGAAGGTGGTGGCTCAGAATGCGAGTATTGATAAACCCGTGAGTTCGCACTGGGCCCGTCATACTGGAGCCACTTTGCTTCTTAATAGTGGTGATGTCCCCATGAATATTGTGCAGCACATACTTGGACATGCATCTCAACGTATGACGGAACAAGTATATGCCAAACGCCTCGACGAGTCTATTGTAGATGCTATGGCTAAAATAGATGGCAAAATTTAACTACCGTTTCATCTCTGAATTAAGGTTTAAAATTACCATTCCTTTTTAATCCAAGAACGTCCCTATCTGGCGTTCTTGGATTTTTTATACTTATTTGAGATCTTATATTTTTCGTGAAGTGTTAATTCACGAATAGAAATTTTCAGAAGTAGCCTATGTCTGAGATATTCACTTATTTTGCAGCAAAATTAAAAATAGAAGATAAGAAGATATGGACTATTTTAAACTAGATCCAAGTTCTATCGATGCTATAGCCTACAAGGCTGCAAAGATAGTTGTGAGTGAGTTAAAAAAGTGTGAGGAGCCTCAATTAGAGATGGTGCCTGTAAGTGTTGCTGCGAAAATACTCGGAATATCCGAAGATCACATGCGGCGTATTAAGGACAAGTTCCCACATATTAAGAATGGCAACAACAAGCAAGGACGTTTGCTGTTCGTAAGAGATGCATTATTGAAAGAATATGCGAAATAAAAGACGCATAAACCTTATTTGTTGATAATTTTTAATTCTGTACAAAAATGACAAAATATTTTAATTTCGTCCTGACCGAGAGTCAGGTTGATTTTCTTGCCGAGAGCAAGAATGGTGTTAATATTATGAAGGTGCTGACAGTGTTGTTAATACACACATGTACTGATAGTGGTTACAATTATGCCAGACCAGGATGGAATTCTTATTTACATTTAGGTCAGACGTTAATATCCGATGCAGAGCTTGCTGAATTCTGTAATTGTGATGTTGAAACCGTCTCTGACATTATCAGAATGTTGAATAATTCAGGGCTAATATCAACAATGTCTAACAGCTCTGTCAGTATTCATACATTGCTGTTTCTTGATGAAATTCATGACAAAGGGAAGACTGTTTATAATTCCAGATGTCAAGATAAAAGACTGCGTGAAGAAGAGAGTATTTATCAGACCCAGATGGCATTGAAATATGCGGAAGTCAAAGTTGATAACATACCGCAGAATAATGCAAGCCACGGTCAGGAAAAGGCCTTCGAATGCCTGAGACGAATTAAGGAACTTGATAACAACCTCAGTATTCGTGACGAGGTAAAAGACAACTTGCAAGAAATGGGAGACAAATAGACTTAATGGCAGTCCCTTGCGGGTAAAGCGCTTTAGCTTTGAGCGTAAAACACTACACCGAGGATTTCAGTCGAAGTGTAGATTGTCCGACGGCTTTTCAAGCCGTTGTTGCAAGAGGTACCAATGTCGGACGAAAACGGCAATAGCCGCTTTGTCCATCCAATGGATTCTTGAACGCTCGCAAGCTCGCATTGGACTGCCCCACAACACAAAAACGAAACTTATTTTAGGATATGAGAAAGCGTATAATTCAGAGGAAGCCCCCGAGGCTTCATCATATTGACTACCGTGTCAATGACATCGAAGATGCCCAGATAGCGGAGAAGGCCGCTATGTGTGGACTTACTAAAGGCGACTACAGCCGCAGGTGTGCGCTCTGCCATGAGCCGAAGCTACATCTGACGGACAGTGAGATTGAAGCGTATAACCAGCTGGCAGATGCTCGTGGCGATATGGTGCATGTCCGTAATGCCCTAAAAGGCAAAACGCAGGAACAAATCAGATGCTACTTTGATGACGATGACTTCATGCGTCAGTGGGTAAGAGCTATCACCAGAGTCATTGCCCAGTGGGATGAAATCCTTAATAAAATGAGAGATTAGTATGAACTTGAACTATAGAATATATGGTAGCATTAGCTGACGTAATCACACACGGTTGTAATGCGGTACGCTACTCCGTGGATAAGGAGAAGAGTGAGGTGGTGATGGTTCACTGCTTGCCAGAGAACATCACTCCCTCTTCAATGTGGGATAGAATGCTCATCCTTCAACAGAAGTATCGCGAGAAAATCAATCGCTATAACCATCTTTACAAGACAGCCATTCGCATAGAAGTTTCGCCCGCCAAGGAAGAGACGGAGAACTGGACGATGGCCGATTGGCAGAAACTGGCCGATGGCTTCATTCGAGAGTTCGATGCACAGGTGTACTTGAAGAACGATGGTCGTAAGGAGAATGGACATACCAATCTTGCGAATAGCCAGTATGTCGTTTCACTTCATCGTGACAGCAAGGGACAGATTCTTCATCTTCATATCAACGCCAACCGTATCGACATGGAGGGTAATACGAACAACTCTTATATGATACGTAAACGCGCAATGGCTGCTGCGAACAAAATCAACGAGCAGCGTGGTTGGATTCAGTCGATGAAAAAGCGCGACTGGAACATAAACGAAGTGACCAATGCCTGTATTGATGCCCTAAAGATGATGGACTCGTTCGACTGGAACACTTACGAGGCTAAGTTAAAGGCAAAGGGCTATGGCGTGAATGTAAAACGCAGTAATGACGGCAAAGTTGTCGGCTATATAGTGAAGAAGGGTAACTCCTTCTACAAATCCACACTGTTAGGCCACAGCCGAAGCCTCACTCCATCTCGCATCAAGAACACATGGGTCAAACTGCATCAGGACAAGAGTGTACACACCCAGACGATTGCTTCGAAAAGTATGCGGACAGTCTCCCGTCCTGTTGCTCCTGTGAAAGTAAATACACAACAACTGAAACCGCAGTTGCCGACAAGAGATGAGCCGCTCCCTATAATAAAACCTGAGCAGAATACTCCTGAGATGGTTCATCACGATATCGAATGGAATGGTAGAATCCATCCCGTTGACATCCCTATTGAAGCAGACAAAGCATTGTTGGATGAACTTGGGACGATGGAAGTGGATCTGTGTGCTACGATAGTGGATGCTCAGAAAACAGCCTTCCTGCTGTTTGCCAACTATCTCGATGCCGCAACAGAGATTGCAGAGTTGTGTGGCGGTGGTGCCTCAACTGAAAGCAACTGGGGTAGAAAAGACGATGAGGATGATATGGAGTGGGCGCGTCGCTGCGCTCGACAGGCACGTCAGATGCACCAACGTCCTATACGTCGTTCACGAGGATTGTAAATAAAAAAAAAGACCTTTTATGAATAATAATATAAAAAAGGAGAGCCTCGATTTAGAGGCCATGATGAATCACCTCGACCAGAAGGCCGAGAAAAAGAAAGAGTTTAATAGCGAGTTGGAATCTCTCAACGAGATGCTCAACATGTTGGGTGTCGAACTGTTGACACTGAAGGATGGCTTGCAACAAATAGAGAATGGTAAGCATGAACTGGCAACCATGAATGAAAATATGAATGACTGGATCGCAAAGTCTGAACTGTTTGTAGAAGCGATGAGGGAGATTGCCTCAGACATAATGGAGTCGAAGCCAGAAGTGATAATCGGAGAAAGTGCCAAGCATGATTTGAAGGTAATTTTTAACAGTCATGTGAATTTTATGGCGGCCCTGCTTAATGGCTTTACTGATAGTCAGGATAAAGAACACGCCGAGTTCAAAGAAGAATTGAAGAAGGTATTCGAGGAATCAGAGGAGACGGAACGGAAGAAACTCTCCAAGTTCCATTATGATTTGGATGAAACCCTGTCGAACGCAGGAATCTGGTTCTCTGCTCGGATTTTCTATCTGATGCTTGGCATCTTCCTGCCCTGCTTCGCTTTTACGGTATTCATGCTGGCTTGGTTCATCGCAAGATAGAAAAGTATTTGCTTTGACCATATATCGTTTGCCCCAGTTCGTCGTGATGACGTGCTGGGGCTTTATAATCCATGGACATGTCTCTTTCTCAGCGAACGACTCACACTTCTGCCTCCATCTCTCTTTGGGCATATACCAACGCATCGTGACTCACATCCTCTTCGCCCTCTACTGTATCCAGCACCTTGTCTGCCAGCCAGATTGTCAGCAGTTCCTTCTCGTCTATTTCAAACATTTGGGCCATAATAGGTATCTGGCTCCGCTTCGCCTTCCGCTCTCCGCGTTCAATTTTACTATACATGGGCGTGTCAATCTCCAGTGCTGCCGACAGTTGTCGCTGCACCAGCCCACGCTCTTCCCTGAGCTCTTTTATTTTTCTTCCAAATATCATGTGTTAAGTATTTACTTGTTATCAGTGTCGTCTTCATCCAAATTGCTTTCTTCATTTAGATTCTTTAGCCGCTTCACGGCCCTGTCGAAGTCACTCTCTAGTAGTCGCATCTCACGTTCCCTATAGATTCCAAATTCGCGTTCAGCCTTTTCTATGGCCTCTTGGTGCGATACGGTACCACTTCCTTCTAGAATATTCTTCCTCAGTCGCAATATCTGGTCATCCAATGCAGCAATCCAGTCTGCCATCGTCATCGGATTCTGCTCCAAAGCCTGGAATTCAGCATAGTCAAGGAACTGTGAAGTCAGCAAGTTCAGTCGCTGCAATTCCAACTCCGTTAGATAGTTCTTAGCAATCTTTACGTCATCGCGTGTCACGTAGTTGCCCTTGAAGTTCGTCATCCCAACAAAGGGCTTCTCGTTATCCACACGTTCATAGATCAACTCTGCCGCCGTATGTTCATGCACGGCATAGTGCATCTTGTTCTGAACGGTAGCGAAAAACAGCTTGGTCATCTTGGCACGTGGATCATAGTCCGTCGAAGTGGCGTATATGTCCGTCACCTGCTGATAGAAGTTCCGCTCGCTGCTTCGGATGTCACGTATACGCTGCAGCAGTTCACGGAAATAGCGATTTCCTCCCTGCTTCAGTCGTTCATCGTCCATCGTGAATCCCTTCTGAATATACTCATGCAGTCGCTGTGTTGCCCATCTGCGAAATCTCACTGCTATAGGCGACTGCACACGATAGCCAAGAGCTATGATGACGTCGAGATTGTAATGGTCAATATTTCGACGTACTTGCCGTTTTCCTTCTTGGCGAACTAATAAGAATTTCTTATAAGTTCCCTCCTTGTCGAGTTCATTGTCTGTGTAGATGTTGGTGATATGCATAGAAACATTCTCCTGAGTCGTCTGGTATATCGTTGCCAGCTGCTCCTGTGTCAGCCACACATCCTCATCAGCAAAGCGCGTATTCACACTCACCTTGCCTTCCTCATCCTTATATAGTATCAGTTTATTCTCTTTGTCCATATTCATTAATCTTAAAAAAGTGAGATCGTCCTAGGAATACATCCCTGATTGTATTTTGTTAGAAACACAAATAAACGTTCTATATTCGTTTTGCCAATTATCCTTTTACCATTAACCATATAATAGCAAAGATTGTTGATACTTTTTGTGTTATTATCGTTTACTGCATCAAATATCCTTTCCCAATATCGCTTTTTTATTTGAGAGAGATTTTCAAGTTCTGAAGGAGAAAACAACTTTTCTGATACAATTTTTTTTAATGAAATGAATAATGTGCAAGGAACATCTGGGTCAAATTCATATACTTCAATCTCTATGTCATCCAATTTTGAAAGATACTTTCTTGTGAGTTGTTGTATTACCTCAAATGGCAAACCACCATTCATAGCCCCCATCCATGGGAAAGCAACAGATCTAAGCCCCATAGAATGGTAATTATCCACAAATTTCTGGAGCGTTTGTTCTATCCACTCAATCTTTGATGGATCTTTCCAATCATCTTTGATTGCAAAATTCAGAATAATAGGAGATGATTTCGTATATGGAAGAATTTGTCCTGGTTTTAACATGTGCCTAAAACAAATCTTTTGATACTCTTTGAACATCTCTGGATAACGAAGTTTGAAATCAAGAGCAATTCCCTTTCCCATAGCTCCAACACAGTTGACTGTATTGACAATAGCCATTGCTTTGGAATTAAATATATTCCCTTTCTTTTCTATGTATGACATAATTATTTAACTATTTTCTCTTTATTTGACAAAACATTTAGCTCTTCAAGGAATTCAAATGGAGTTTCTATTCTTTTGAATGCCTTTATAATTTTTATCGAATCTTCATCTTTATTTTTCCCCACATCATCATGATAACACATTTCCACATCATTGAAATACTGCCAGTCTATATAATCTTTATAATCAGACAGCAATAATTCACGAACAATTGGAGAAGGATTAATGGACATTCCCCAATAACCATAATGGCCACTCCAATCCCATTTCTCTTTGAACATTTCGATTAACTCCTTACTCCATGGAAGAGATGGATTTGAAGACAGCTCTCCCCAGAACCACCTTTTCTCATATTTTTTTATAAATTCGACGCTCCACGGAAGTCTCTGATTCATTGACAAACCGAGATTTCCTGCGAACTCATAACTTTCCCATGCCAAATTATCTTGGAATTCATCTATTAATTCTTCATTCCAATTAATTGCAGGATTATCAGTAAGAGCTGTCCAATCCCACTTTTCTTTATATTTTCTAATTAGTTGAATTGTAAATGGTATTGCTTTGTTACTAGAAAGGCCGCATACAACTGGATAGGGCCCTATATCATCTCTGAAACAAAGCAAGCTCTCAAAGGAATCAATTATATCTTCATCCCAGATGATTGACTCATTTATTGATACGTACGACCAATTTAGATACTTATTATATCTTCTCAATTCATCTTTACTCCATGGATAGAGGGACGACAATTTGTTTACCAATTCTGTTGCAGTTAGCTTGAATTGTGATAAAAATATAGAACAATCTCTGTTTTTGTTGGAATGGTTCTCACCCATAATATTGTTCAATATATTAACAAATTCTTCTACCGGAGAATCCCATAACAAACTAGTTGTAAGCGATGGTAGTATTTGAGATAATGATAGTAATTTCCTACCATCCTCTCTTGTGAAAATGTGGTTTCTTAAGAAAGAAGGATTACAGCCCTTTCCTGGTAATCGGCTTCTATCTAATGCATCTGCATCTTTAAGAATCTGCCAAATCACATTTGATTTTACTTTTGCTGGACATTTACTATCATCTATTGAGTGATATTTTATCGCCTCCAAAATTGTCTCAGCTTCATTGTCGCCAAACAAATTATGTATAGCTTCTCTGTATAAGATAGCTGATTGTTCACCGTGCTTTTCTCCCTCGGTGTCACTTCGCTTCCCTAAATCATGAATCAAAGAAGCATATAAGATAGGAGCAAACATTGTTTCATCTATCGTATTGTCCAGCGAAGCAATAGCAACCCCATTCCACATAACTCTCACAGTATGAGCTATTCCATGATAAGAGTATAACATGTGTTCCTTGAATAAAGACTTTGAGATCTTAATCTGAAGACCAGAAGCTTCTTTAACGAATTGATCGATAATATGCTTAGGTATCTTGGGATATGACATTGTGGAACCAGCCATTCCTTTTATGTTAGAATATATTATCCATGAATTCTTTTCATCCATAAATCTAACTGTAATAGGAAGTGCTTGCTTTTTGAAACTTATTGAAGGATAAGCTTGAATCTTATCTTTTGTGACAGAAGTAATATTTCTTTTATCTATAATATCAATACCATCAACATCATCACATTCTATCACAATTGAACTAGAATCTCGATAATTCGTTTCAATACTGATAGTGTCTTCTGTCTCATCTACAGAAACGGTTCTGTTTGTTCTATGGAAAACTCTTATTCCTGATGATGTATAATCATCAGTCGTGATGTGTTCACATATAGGATCGTCCTCTAATTGCTGTTTCAAAAGATATGCTTGTTCTTCATCATAGCAAATGATTCTATACTTTTTGAGTGAAGAGAAATCCAATTCATTCAAGACAAGGAATTCTTGTTGAGAATAAGCTTTATATGTATCAATGCCGTCTTCGATAGTTGAATATAAAGACGATGTATTAAGCCTATATGGATCTTTGATTATTGGAATTACTTGACTTATATCCTTTTGCATGTTTCCAGTACTATAATAACACTTTTCCAAACAGTAATTTAGGATTTCATGCAAATCGAATTCGAAGAATACTGGCATTGGACATTTAGGAGAGCCCAAATTCTGGGCGCCCCAATATTTAGCTGTAGGACATTCAATGAGAGAATCCCAAATCTTTTTTCCTCTATAATCATAGCCACGAAATACATATCTTTCCCTGGAAGAGTGTGAATCTTCTCCTAAAGCTTCGTTATAATATTGGGTGGGAGTTTGTGGACGATAGTAGAATCTTGCATAGTGGTGGGCAGTATCCCTTCTGTGGACATTACTTCCTGCCGAATTCTCAAATAGTCCCTTACCACCTATTCTGCTCAATATTTTTCTAGATTTAATAATGCTTACAGCATTGAATAAATGAGCAAAATGATACACCTTGGGATTTTTAACAGAAAAACGGTCAATAAACTTAACTCCATTAATCTTCTCCTTAAAGGCTGAATAATACAAATCTTCTTTTTGTATAATCAGAGGATTGCTAAGTAGAACCTTCCAATCCCATCTGTCAGAATACTTTTTTACAAAATCAATTGTAAAATTAATAGTATTAGCTCTAGATGCTTCTGACCAATTAATGTAATCAGGGAAGCTTTCTAACAATTCATTTGTATATAAGAAATCATCTCTTTGGTCGATAATTCTCCAATAAACATCATCTTTAAATTCTCGCAGATTTTCTATTGACAAAGGGAAATTAGTTGATTTCGAGATAATAGCCCAATCTAAATAATCTCTATATTTAAGGAAAAAATCTCTCCCTAATCTCTGGAATGTCTCAGATTGACTCACAAAGTGCCAGTTCAACTTTTCGCGATAAGGCCATAATACATCTTTTGTAAGCGAATTATTTTGCGAAATAGCATCCCAATCGAGATTATATGATGATAACTTTGACAATACATTGACAGAAGGCACAAATGTGTCAACACTCGATACACATTTCCAATCAATCGGTTTATGTATAATCTTGAGTATAAAATTTTCATCATATGTCAAATCTCTTCTTGATGACAACAAAGTCCAATCCCATGTAATTTGAGGTTTGTCTATAGTAGAAATCACTGACTCATTGTCAAATTCAATATCATTTCTTCCACTTAGTGCAACCCAGTCCCAATTTGATATTTCCAGAGACAAAAGATCTGATAAAGAAATTTTCAATGCTGGGTTTGACGAAAGGCATCCCCAATCCCAATTTCTTTGTTTGGTCTTTTCCAACAATTCTTTGTCAATAATAAGCTTATGAGACTGGGACAGTTGACACCAGTCCCAATCTTTATCTTGATTTTTAATCAAGAACTCATTACTAACAGACAATTTCTCAGATGAAGAAATAGACTTCCAATCCCATGCTTCGGAATTAAATTCCTTCAGTAAAGAATCATCGAAAGTTATATCATTTCTATTAGAAAGTATTCCGAAGTCTAATACGTCTTTGAATTGCTTGATGTTTTTAGATAAATTTGACTGGTTCTTTGCACCAGAATAATCGGAAAAGCATTTACTATGTTCAGATAAATATTGCCAATCCCATTGCTTCTTTTTTATTTTTAACAATGAAGGATGCCAGTTAATTGCCTCATTTTGTGATAAGGCATAATAGTCCCAATAATATAAATCATTATGCAAAAGAGACTTGACCATCTTTAACCACATTTCAAAACTGAGAATGCTTCTATCATAATAGAAAAGCCTCTCAGCAGATTTTGATTTGGACAGCAATTCCCAATCAACATCATCTGGATATAATTCAATATATTCATTTAGATTAAAATCTTTATGGTCATAAATGTAAGACAAATCCCATTTGAACAAAAGAGAATAATCTGTTATAATAACTGTCCTATGTACCAAATCATACAGCTCTTCCAAAGTGAAACGCCGTGTAATTCTGTTCCACAGATTTTCTTGGATGTCCTCTTCCTTTAAACTAATAATTGCTGCAATAGTCGGTAAGTGACCATCAATACTTAGATCTTCCTTTGTGAGGATTGTATCTATTAGCGTGATCCAATCCCATTTGTCGGCAAAATCAACAAGATTTTCTAAAATTGTGGAGTTTGTGAGACGTCGGGTTAAAACGGTCCAATTCCAATACTCTTGATAGTCGTATAGATAATCAGAAATATCTTCAACTTTTAGATTCTCAGATAAATAATCCCAATCCCATTTGTCAACCCAACGTTCATTACCTAATTTGTCGACCTTTAATGTATCTACAGTTTTAACAGTCAAGATATACCAATCCCAACTAAAAATGATATTGGTCTTTACAAGTTGTATTGTAGCAAGCTCTGTCGCCTTAGTTTGCGTTTCAGGATGCGAAAGAATAAAATCCTTCACTTCTGAACATTCAAACAATGCACAAAATGTATCACTAGAGAAAAGCCAGAAGGCTTTTACCAAATTAAGTTTTGATATATGCCTACGAACGAAATCTACTTCATTAATCCAATCATTCTTAGATGATATTATCTCCCAATCCCACATAAAGTCAGGATTGTCATCTACAATAGTGAAATCGTCAATACGAGATGTCACACACGTATATCCAGCATTATTGTTAATCCTGTTTGCATAATTAGAAAAGAATTCTTTATCCCATTTGATATAAGAATTTGACTCAAAACCGCCAACAACAGGAACACACCATGACAGTAAACCGACTTCTTCCAAAAAATCAATATTATCTTTATTCCATACGAGTTCTAAAGTATTGACATTGAATGTTGAAATCGATGAATTATGGATATTACAGAGTTCTTTCTTAAATTCTTTCGATTTGCAAAAAAGTTTCGCATACTCATCTGAACTAAAAGCTCTGATAATTATTGATTGCAAGTTCAATCTCTTGAAAAGAAGTTCAATATTGTCAAGTATATAGTCCAAATCATAAGATTTTGAGATATATGTCCAATTCCATGCCTTATCGGGATAATCAAGAATCATAGATTGTACTAAGTCTGGATTATTCTCAGTAATTAATGATAAATCAAATGAAACATCATCAATATGCTCAATAATGAACTCATTTGAAAGGGAAGGCATAATATCTGTCCAGATCCAGTTGACAGATGTGAGGTTAGGATTAACTAAAAGACGTTCAACATCCTCAACGCTTACCTGAGCGTTATGAATTACAACATCAAAATCCCATGGATAATTTGATGCATTCTCCGCTATGAATTTGCCATCAATTCTTGCTGACAGGACACTCCAATCCCAGTTGTCAGTGTAATCTCGTAGATATGTTTTAATATCATCGATTGGACATATTGTTGAAACTTCATGCCAAATATTCGCATCAATATTTCTTGACAACATGTTAAAAAGGACAGAGTCATTCCAGCAGAACCTGGAATCCATTACCACTTTACTCCATTCTATAATATCTTCAAAAGGCGCAAGGCTTTCTGAAGTCAACAACGCATTTTGATCATTTAGTAATCTAAGATAATATCCCCATTCAACTTTGATTGCTTTACTTTTGGCGTTCTCATCACTGTTTAATAATTGAGAAGCATACTCACTTACAGATTCGCCATTTGAGGATAGAACGACAAAATCATCACCATCGTTATAAATAGCAATGTCAAGCTGTTCACTTTCAATCAAGAAGTCGTTTTTTAATAGAGAAGCGCTGAAAATATTTGATCCTTCCGGGGTCTGCTCACGCAGGGCTTCAACCAAGACTTTCTCTTCTTCCTTAATTAGCGGCTCAATATCATATTGTGATAATGTTTTATAAAATGATACTCTTTTCTTGTTTTGAATCGTTGTAGATATAGAGAGCTCTTTTCTAAATGGAAATACTCTCCCATCACTTGATTTTAAACTAAAGTTTTCAAGAAATCTACAATCTGCTTTATAAAACACTCTTTTCTTCGAGTTTATAACAGAAAACAGTCCTAAAGAGGTAAGTTTAATCTTATCTTCTACATCTTCAATTAGTTCATCTTTTTTTAACGAGCTAAGCAATCTTTTGAATATGCATATCTCCGCATCATCTTTATATCTTTTGGGACTAAAGTCAATGTCGTCTTTAACATTGAATCCCAAAATTGTTGCCAAATCTTCAGTTGATAAGGCGTCGTCGTTATAATGAAGCGTAGAACAGATTACCGTTTCTATGTCGGAACATGAAACGTCTTCATAACAGAATACTTCGCACTTTGTTTTCTTCAAAGGCCATGCTCTCAATGCACTGTCAGTTGATTGAGATTTGTATATCAGTTGTGCCTGGATTATATTATCTTTGAATGTCTTCATAAGGATCGCATTTAATGATTTTCCCATTAGGGTTAGCTTCAATTATTTGATATACATTGTCATAAATATCCTTCTGCCTGAATAGTTTACTGTTACCAACAATAATCAAAAGTCTTCTCGCTCTAGACAGTGCAACATTTAGTCTGTTAGGAGATTGGGCAAATCCTAAATCGGTCTGCTCTGGATATCCCAGTTCATATTCGGAAAAATCAGGCTTTTGCTGTGGATCAGAAACAATAGTATTACTTCTAACCATAGAAACGATGATAATGTTACGTTCCATTCCTTGAAATCTGTCAACTACATCAATTTTCAATGGCATATTATTGAATGCTTTACACATCTTTTTAATTCTATTCCTTTGTTTACTATAGAAACTGATTATGCCAATTTCTTTGTCATCATCATCGGTCCATTTTTCACTGTATTCCCTAAATGAATCTGACGATGATAATTTGTTTAGTATATGCGAGATGACATCAACTTCACCTTCATTGATTCTTGACGTACCTTCAATCATTTCAGGAGAATTAACATCAATCCAAACGACATGGTTATTCGGTGTTAACGACTCACCACAGATAAAATCATCAATTGAAATACCGTGATATCTGGAGAATGGATTCGACATGTTTGGATCATTAACTCCTAAATCAACTGGGGTTATGAGTCCACATTCAAGGCCTTTATCTTCAGTATAGAATTGCTTAATTACTTCGTTGATATCGGGATGCATTCTATATTGCAATGTAAACTCTCCTTTAAGACTTTCATCTATGTTCTCGAATATTCTCTGAAAATGTGAAACTTCCATCTCTTTGAAATTTCCAATTACATAAGACTTCAACTTATTTAATTGACGCTTTTCGGTTTCTCCATTTGAATTGTCAATTAGGAAATCAAGTGTATTTATAAACTCTTCTTTGTCGAGCATTGGCGGTAACTGCCTATGGTCTCCAATAACAATATTCTTTTTTCCATAGATCAAGGGCAATGCCAACTCTGCTGGAGTCGCTTTGCTAGACTCATCTTGTATTACCGTAGAAAAGGTAATTCCATCTTTACTTTTATAATTAGTTATGACAATTTCCTTGTCATCATTGAATACGTCAGAATCCTTCTTATAAACAGTCTTGTTAGTAACTTCTCCGAAAACAGAACAATAGTTCATAAAGAACTTTGTTGGTCTGTTTTTTGTATTCTTCTCACCGATAGAACTACATGTTGCACCGATAACATTGCAATGCGACTTATACTCTTCAAATATAAGTTCTCTGAATTGTTTGTCAGGATTGGCTAAGAAATGTTCCCATAATAAAACAGATTTTGTATCCATTTTATCGTGGTCTATACGTTTCTTGATATTATCTAACCAATTTACAAGAATCATCTTACCAGATTTCACCAAATTGTCTTCTTCTAAATCCTCTTCCTGGTCATCAACAAACTCATATTTACCTGTAGCAACCCATTGCTCCATTGCAGCAATAGAGAATTGCTTTCCTTCAACAGCAAGTCTGTCATCTGAACCAAAACGTATTGGTTTGACTAAATTGTGGGCATTATTGACTGTTCTATCAATAGCATTGTCTACAGCAAGATTAGTTTCTGATGTCAACAGAATTCTTTCTTTTGGGTTTAACCTAATATGCTGCCAGATTAGCTCTGCAATTGCTGTTGATTTACCCGTACCTGGAGGCCCCTGTATAAGAGAGATGTCATCTGCCCTCAAACATTTTATTATCGCATTTAATTGTGAAGGATTTATATGTCTATTGAGCAAATTACTTTTTATATCCTGATAATAATCACTTGACTCGTTTGTGAAATAATCTATTTCTTTTGTAGGTGTTGCTTTTTTGGCATCAAAAATGAAGTCTTTAATCTTGGGATTTTTGACACCTTTTCCTGAAACGATACTATCAAAAGCATCTTTTAATCGCTTTATTTTTTCTATATCACCTTCTAGATTCGGAGTGATTCTGTTAAATGACAAGGCTCCTTCCTCAGAAAAATTATAATCTGCAGAAGATATATCAAATAACAATTCAGGGAAATTCACTTTAAATAATTTTCCAATAGAATGTTCACCAACAGTAAACTCTGCTCCACGAAGGCTATTGACAGAATTTTCTTTGTTCTCAGCAATTTTATTATGGTCAATACGAAGTAGATATTTTTTCTTTCCTGTTGGGCATGTGTGTAATTCGCACTCGCAGCCCATTGCGTTTAATTGTCTCAAAGAGGAAGAAAGAGAATACGAGAATTGTGAGGCTTGCTCTTGTGTACGATATTCTTGATAAAAGTGCATTGAACCATCTTTGGAACTAATAAATGTCTTTAAGGAAGAATAGTTCTGCTTAAGAAAGTTCTCTATCTTTTCCCAATCCGCATTCTTGTCACAAATTTCAACGTTGCATTTGTGGCCTGAGAAAATAGATATCTCCATATCATCGTACATATTACTGAGCTCAATTCTAAGATCATCAGGACTTTCTTGTCTCCAGTCAAAATCTACGCCTATTGATTGTTTGGATTCGCTTATAGAGATTCTTTCGTCTTGAATGGTGCTTTTTAATTCTTGGAAGAATTCATAATTGTTTATTCCGTCAGTAAATTGACGGAACATCTTGTTGTCATAGATGTAATTAAACTTTATATGTAGATTATAACTATTTTCACCAAATTCTGTATTAAAGATGTTTCTGAGTAAATCAATTTGCCATTTGGAATCTATTATTGATAAGTTATCTTGTTTCTCCGGAGACTTTACATTGAAGTGATAACAGAACACTCCTTCCTTTGGATCGGAAAAATCATATAAAGATTTACTTTTATCGTAGTGTTTTAGTATATCTTTAGAAACTTCAATAGCAACGTCAAAGGACAAAAAACGTAATCCCCATAGCTGATTAAGTTTTTGAAGGGAGGATTCATTCAAATAGTTGTCGTTCAATGATAACATCCTTCTTAATCTACGCTCTTCGACGTCATTAACTTTAACCATTTCATATTTCAATTTATGGGTACAGTCAATAGATAGCCATTTCCTAAGAAAATATGCGGGGGTTGGAGACACACCAAAAATACCGCTAGCTTTATCAGGAAGAGCATCTTCTGATAATGAAGAATCGTTGTCCAATTTGCGTAGGGCTTCTACTGTAACTTGCAATCGACCATTATTATCTACAGCATATTGCTCATTTAGTTCTTTTAGAACTTTAACAAATTTGGAAAAGGTCGATTTTTGAGAACGTATAACTCCATCTATAATCGGATTTTTAGACAATTGAATATAATACTTTTGACATTCCTCTGCCAATCTCGATATCTCATCAATGTCTGCCACAAAACTATTGTTGCAAATAAATGTATTATTGACATAGTCAATATCATCGTCAGAAATGTTAAAGAATGCCTTGATACTGTTTATTTTGGCATCTATCTCATCCGTTTGGCAAACTTTTAGATGCATCTTTTTCCCAAATATCTGAATAGAATCTGGTTCGATAATAATTGGAGCAGAGTTAACTTGAAGCACACGTTCTTGCACTTCAATATGTTTTAACCATATCTCTTTTTGGAAATCAGTATTAAAGCCCATACTATAAAATAGCTAATATTATTTTTCTTTTGTCGGTGTTAATATCTTTAATGACGCAATTCAGTATCGTTCCTGCAGAGAATGATTCTCCGTATGAGATGCTATGCGCAGGGATAAAAGCAGGCGAATCGTCATTTTCCAATTTCAAGTGAATCCCTTTTTTGACAGTTTCTTCGACTATTGCATTAACGAGCTCACCAATCTGATGCTTTTCCAAAGGATCCATCTGTAATCGCTTATGACTTAGTTCTAATGACCTTTTATCCTTATCAATATTTATTATGATTGCTTTTATACTATCACCATTATTATAAATCAATTGTGGCTTTTGAATTTTATCAGTCCACGATAGTTCCGAAACATGGATCAAACCTTCTATGCCCTGATCAACCCTTACAAATAATCCAAAGTTTTTTATATTGGTCACAATTGTATCTATAATATCTCCAACAGCATACTTATCTATTATATCCATCCATGGATCTTGCTGAGTCTGTTTAATACTAAGAAGAAGTTTTTCTTTTTCCCAATCAATATTAATGATTTTTGCGTGAACCACTTGGCCGATTTGATAATCATGAGGTTTTATTTGTATATCCCAAGATAATTCTGTTTTATGAACGAGACCTTGTACTCCGCATTCAAGCATAATAAAAACACCAAAATCTTTAATATTACATATTGTACCGGAAACAGTATCACCTACCATAGTGTTTTTGTTAAACTTAGTCCAAGGCTTTTGAGTTAATTGTTTAAGTCCGAGGCTTATCCTAGGTTTTCCCACTTTGTTATTTTTAACATCTAATATAACGACATCTAATGTTTGCCCAATAACGACAATGTCTTCTGGATTGGAAACCCTCTCCCAACTCAAATCTGTAATATGAATAAGCCCATCTAAACCTGGTAATATCGTTACAAATACTCCATAGGAAGAAATGTTTTTTACGGTGCCATGAAAAATTGCTCCAATTTGGAGGTCTTTCGAACAATTTCGTTTAGTGATTGCTTCATCTAACACAACCTTATGCGATACAATCGGAAGGAACCTATTCCCTTCTTTTTCTTTAATTTTTATGCTAATCAGCTTTACTTCAAGACTATCACCAATATAAGACTGAGAGCTTTCTTTTTCGTACCCTATTTGATTCTTGGGCATAAAACAATGAATGTTACAAATCTTAACTAATAGTCCTTGATTCGCAACGCCAGTAACTTCCCCTATGAATGTACTTCCTAATTTAGCTTTAGAAAACAAATCAAATAGTATTTGGTCTTTTGCGTTATCAAAATATATATTTTGATCTTTGTCAAAAATAATATTCACAGCCCCCCCCTCTTTATACAATGGAGGCTCATCAGTTGGGAAACAATTAATAAAAGCAGAGTCTTTATTTGATAAAGATACTATCATGCCGTTTTCCGTCTTACACTCAAATGTAGAACGAATCCTTTTAATATCATTTACGGAATATGATATCTTTTCGCATCCAATAAATGGATTTGCGTGTTCTATGTTTATTTTATTTTGCATGTTTATAATAATATGTTTCTATTGAGAAGTGTTGATGTTGTGAGATGTAGCATAGAATAATTACAACCCTATCTGCAATTTCAACATATTCATTAGATTTTCCCTTCTACGTATCTCTGCGTCCTTTTCTTCTTGAGAGGCAAAGGGGCAACTTTCTATGTTTCTCTTTGTTTGTGCTAAAACATAATCGGCCATGTCACGAGCCTGTTCTCGTGTCACAAATCTGCCACCAATCAAAGCACTTAAATACTGGGCGGCCCCAACTGCGTGTTCCACCATTTCCATATTATACTGTGCTATTTTCTTTTCGTCTGTCATATCTCTGCTCCTTATTTTAGGTTTCCTTTGTATGATTTGCCAGATTTTGGCAACAAAGATACGAAATATTATGGAATATAAAGCATAAAAAAATATAAATCTCACTTCCACAAGCCTTGCGGACGCATTTTTGCTTGCATTATCCGTGAGAATTGCATATTTTTGCAATCAAAAAGAAAGATTATGGAAACACTTGAAGAGATTGAGGCACTGAAAATTGACGAAAACGTCTTTGAATTGGTAGAGGATACCGAGCTGGAATACCATGTGCATTTTGCAGCCCCATTTACAGGTGGCGACAAATGCATGGTTCCCAAGGGAACTGCTTTTGCACCGCACAGCCCGATGCGAGGATATGCATCTGATAGGGGAGAACTATGAATTATACAAGATGATGGAAGAACAGATGAAAACCAGCTATGAACAACTCTACACCAGACTTCAAGGCTTCTCATTCTTCATCACCGAAGAACAGCTTCAAGCTCTCCCATTAAAGTTTCGTAGCGGCAGTGCAGAGCGGTTGCTTGACATCATGCGCCAGCTGCGCTCACCCCTTTACCTAATGATTGCTAGCATAGTATCAGAAGACTATTTGTTTTTTACGACCTCCCAATAACCATCTTTTCGACCATTTTTGCGGACAACAACACCCATCGCCTGAAGCTGGGAGATATGTCGCTGGAGAGTTCTGAACTTTATGCCAGTCTTTTGCGCCATTTCACTGGTCGTAATAGATGGGTCGAACAGCATCTCTTTTACAATAATCTCCTGAATATCAGATAGTTCTTTTACGCCACCTTTTACGCCATCTTTTACGCCACTTTCGGCATCTTCTATTACGCCATTGGTGTCAATTTCAATCTCTTTCTTGGTGAAATAAGGATGGCAAGGAATGTCTATCAGGAAGTACGTCCTCTCCTCGTCAGTCTCGATAGTCGCTCTAGGCGAGCCATTGGCTTCAAGTTCCTCCTGCACCGTTGGGATTCCTGTCGCCCTTCCTTCTGTCAGATCCAGTTCTTTCAGGAATTCACCTAATCTACGATTGCGATACCTGCGTGAACGGAGAGACTTACCCTCTCGAATGGCCTCCATCGGAATGGTGTGGTTAGGCCCAGAGAAATTCAGAATCGATATTCTGTCCGGCTCAATGGTTATCTCTACCGGCTCCCTAATCGTCCAGTCTCTGTGATACAGGCTATTAACGACAGTCTCTTCCAATGCCTGATACGGATAGTTGTAGAACTTGTCAGACTCTTCTCGGTCTTTGGGCTTCAGTATCTGTTTCTTGATGACATTGGTCTCCAGGTAACTCAATGTCTTCTCTATCATCGTTGGCACACTGCCCCTGATAGGCTCAACTTCAATCATGTTGTTGGGATTCTTCTCTCGTCCTTCAGGAAAAACAACAATGTCTATCTGCGACTGCTTGAAGAAACGGTCTGGACGCTCTGCGAACATCATTGCTGCCACGTTCTTGATGCTATATCCCTCGGGCGTTGGCTCCAGCAGTTCCATCTGCTCCAGCACCGATTCCATGTTCTCCGTCAACGACTCGTTGGCAAGGCTGCTTTTCACCTTCACCAGATAGCCGTGCAGCAGCAGCGGCGAGATGTCCTTCAGCGTTATCTGGTCGTTCCCTCGGTCGTCAAACGGTGTACGGTTGGCCAGGTTTATCAGTTCGCGCTCATATTCACCCTTGGGCACAATGCTACTACTGTTGTATCGGATGTAGTAATTGTACGTCTTCTGCCTGGCGGTAATTTGGTCAGGCACCTTGTAAGGGCGACGCTCGCCAGCCGACACCTTGATGACCAGAATCGTCTTTCCGTCGGCCTCCTCGATATACAGCCGCGGCTGATAATAAGGCTGCATCAAGTTGTTGAATCCCACCATATCCTTTTCGATAGGCTCAATCTGATTGGGATCGATGCCGATGACGGGACGGACAGGCCGACCGTTCACCTCCTTCACACCCACCACGATATAACCGCCACCTGTCTCGTCGAAGTCGTTGGCAAAAGCACACACGGTACGGTAGATAGCATCCGGATTCCATCCCGTCTTATACTCAATGCGGTCACCCTCTACAGCCCGTCCACCGAGCAATTCTTCTATATTAATTGGTAGTCTCATATATTCTTATAACGTTTTGTCCCTATGATTTATTCTTTATTTTCTGTATTCTTTTCAAACAAGATCTGCATCGTTATGTTTAATGAAAATCAAAAACAAAGATAGCCATTTTAATATGTCTGTTCTTGTCTTCATTTAAGTGGAACAACATGTCGAAACGTGCATCACCATTCTTTTTCCCAAACAAATAGTTGGGATGCTGTGAGACAGTTTCCTCAATGGATTGAAGAACTGTTGTCATTTCTACATTTCGGTTAAAAATAAGCAAAGCTGTCTTTGTGTCCCTCCAAGTAAGATATCCAAGTAATTGGGATATTGCATCAATAAAGACTTTTGCGCCCTTCCAAAATTTGCATTCTGCAATAAATAAGATATCATCGCAGTTCTTTACCATCAGGTCGGTTTTCCCTTTATGATTAAATGCTTCTCCTGCTGAAGAATAAGCTGAAAATGATGTAGCAAGTTGCACCAAGAAAAGGTCTCTTATAGATTCTTCATCCTTCCCTTTATGAGTATTCGGAAAACGCTCTAAGTTCCGACCAATAGTGTTTAGGGCAGACAGGACATCTTGATATTCTTTGTCCGCCATAGTGGGGGTAGCAGGCTCTATGATTGTCTTTGTTGTCTTAGGGATAGGCTTGAAACGTCGCTGAACTGTTGGGACCGAATATGTCTTTTGCTGTATTTGCCCCTTGATAGGAATGCCTATATCAACTAACTCTTTATATTCCCGCTGTATCTGCTGTTTGCGCATTGTAAACATGCTTCGGATATGATCAGGTATGATTTTGTTGATAAATGAATAGTTCCTCTCCAAATAACTCATCATTTCTTTCAACGTGTCTATGTAAGAGTTACATCTACGTTTGATTTCATTTGCATCTCCATTAATATCTAATATATCAACATAAAGGGAATTGTAACTAATAGTGTAGTTAGACCAAACACCTAGAGAGTAGGGATTCGGGCGGAAACGTAGTAATTCGGAATCGCCTTGAAAGGGTATATGCAAACGATACATTTTCCTTTCAATTTCTCTCTCATCATAATAAAACCAACTTGCAGGAAGATATTCTGGCGAAACAAGCACCTTTCTTGGCTCAATGCTTTTATCATCATACAATATCACAGGGCAGTCGAGGTGGAACTCTTCTGCAAGATAGTCTGTGTATTCTTGCTCCGATACATTTAAAATATAATCATCTTTGACGTCATGAATTCTCTTTTTGATGCTCTCTTTGATAGCCTCTTCAAGTTGATTCACGTCCCCCCTTTGAAACAAATCTCCGTGTGGTGGTCTAAATCTTTCCATATAATCTGTAGTTATCACGCTATTTCTATTGCCTAATCATGAATCTTGAACCATAATTCCCTTTTCGATTTCTGTTCTATTGTTCTGTATCAGTTATTTCCTCTACATTAAAAACTCAGTGCCCCTTCTAAACTTTCATACGATAGCATGTTATCATGAGCCCACTGCACATTACACCAACTTTCAATTTGAGAAAAGGCAGAACCACTATATGTGTCCGTAGTAGGTCTTTCTTCCACACTCATATTGGCTGTTCGTAACCTATACCTACCATAAGTATCTGGACGAGACCACGAAAATATAGATTTCAATTTCTTACTCAGTCCATCGTTGTCATATGGACCAAATGCAGGGAATGCATAATTGAAATAACGTTTTAATTCTTTCTTTTCGTTCAATGGGAATAAGGGGCGTTGAACATAAGCCTTGTTTGACAAGTATCTAATACCCACATAAGACGTTCTTGTGTTTGTTCTGTTGTGAATAAGAAGACACTGCATCAACATCTGTGGTATAACATATTCTTCCTTAAATGGGGCTTCAGGGTGGTTCGTTCCTAAGGAGCAGACATACGCCAATGGGTATTTAAGTATTTTGTCTTTCTCAAATGCCTTCATTATCGGAGCAACGTTGATGACAGAAACCATCTGTTCGTTCATAAACATCGATACGTTGCATGTGTCAAAGTTGGGATTTCCCAATTCCTCCCAACAGATATAAGTCGATTCACACAAATACAATGATGGTATCCCGTTAATGCTATAGCGACCGTTGGTAATTAAATGCCTTTTATCAAACGGGATATGGAACATCTCTTCTTTACTGAACAGACCACCATGTTCTGTTTCTCTGATTCTATAGAGCCGACTTTGTGGCTCAAGTTCATATTTATCTATATAATCTTCATTACAGAAAATTTTTTCATAGAAAAGAAGTGTTGCTTCTGCAGAAAGCCCCTCTTGATGTAGATTGTAACATTGCCTGATTACTGTCCAAAAGGAATCCAAACTCGCAAGGCTTTCTTTTGGAGCATTGGGATATTCTATGGCAATAATATCGTAGTAGATTTTCTCTAAACGATCTACTCTGCCCAGAAAAGAAAGACTGCCGTTAGGCAAAATCGTTTCTTTCAATAGTTTTTTTGTTCTGTTAAGAGCGTTGTTTCTTTTCATATCCTGTTTGCTAAGTAAGATTACTCATATCCCCAATGCATCTCACGATAATTGCTCAAGCTTATACCCTCTTCCTCCCTATCATAACACGAGAAACGCTGGTCAGTTGCCAACTTAATCTTTTCACATGCCACGACTGGATCAACACAGCGCATTTCCATATTATATAAGAAAATACCGAAACAAATATGCATATCAGCTGAGGTCAGGCTTTGTCTCGGCCCAAGCACATAGCAAATCTGCTGGCAGTTCAGGAAAATATCGTATGCCACTTCCATCAATCCACCCCTACAACAAGACAACATCAGGATGCTGTCTTCGTTCATGCACTTGCTTTTACATAGCAGCATGGCCAACTTCTGCCAACTCATGTTGACTTTCCCGTCCTCGCTTGCAAAACCTTCGGAATTACCATGAGCACTTAAATAAATATAGTCGAAAAGTCCATGAGAATAGAGAATGCTTTCTAAGTCCTCATTATCCTTAACGCACTTGCAGACAGACTCAATTCCGTATAATTGTGCCTGCTCACATATTCCGTTGCACTCATGTGGCTCATCGGAACTTCCGCATGCTTTTAAGATAAGGATTCTCTTCTTCATATCCATACAGCAGTTCTTATAATTATAATGTTATAATGCATTCAGTTTGTCATCGATTTCTGTTGGCTCAACTTCCAAAACTTTTGCATATCGAATTCTTAAACTTCCCAACTCTTTTTCATTCAAAATATTTCTGTCATACATAAACATAAGTAATGGACGAACTAAAGTCTTGTTCTTCATGATCATTGTACGACTTTCAGCATCCCACAGGACTTTTACCCATGGTGCCTTGGAGATACACATTTCCAATTGTGAGTATGCAGACATGCTATCAGCAAGGGTCACTTTGGACCTAAAACAAGTCTCTAATATTGCTTTTACAAGTTGAGGAAGTGCAACTGGCCTAAAATATAGTAATCCACCATTTTCGCGATTCCTATACTTTGCAGCTGCATCTTTTTCGCTCGAGGCTACATACTCTTTCATTCCCTCAAACGAGTTAATAAAGAGTTTCCAAAAGTCCGTTAAATACTTCTCGAAATCATCAAGTTCTACTTGTCCTGGCCTGAATTTTAAAAATTCAGAAATTTTAGTTGAACTATAGAGCTTTCCTTGACTATTATTTCTTGACTTATAATATGTGTAAATAATTCTATTTGTGTCATAAAGTGTCAAAAGTGAAGTAAATGATTTGGTGTCATTGTCTGATAAGGCTTTTGAACCTTTTAAATCAGCCTTTACATTATCATTTAAGAATAAAGGATATGACTCCAATAAATTCCTAGTCACAATAGCAACAGTGTCATCCTCATCTAAGGCTATAATATCACCAGGTTTAACTGGTTTGGCATAACGATTTAGAGTGGAAAAAATTCTTCGAGTCTTCTCTTTACCTTCTTTATCATTATGATGACCGATGAAAATTACAGTAATGTCTTCATCCTCTAATTCGGGATTATTTTTAATTGCTTCTTTTATTCCTTCAACTCTGTGTTGACCATCAACAGGAAATATTTTCTCTTCACCATTTAATCTTAAGAATCCCATGGAATAATAGTCGTTTCCGTTGAATTCCAATTCAAGCTCGTTCCATGTCGGATCTCCATCATATATGGCTAAGACAAGCGCATTAAAAAAATGCTCTTTTTGAGTTAGTATATAATCTCTTATACTTATAAAGTTTTTAGTAAGAGAGCGCTGAATTTGATCTCTTAATGATTTGGATGTATGCAACTCTTCGTTTACCGGTTTTACTCTTTCTGCAATTTGCTTAAAAGTAAATGTCGCTGTATAATATATTAAAGATCCCATGCATCCTCTAATCGCAGGTATATCTATTGGTTTCATAATTAAAATGCGTTTTGAGGTTCTTTTATTTTATATTCAGTAAGTTGAGAATTGAATGGAGGTAAAATCGCTTTAATAAGTGCACTTTCACCCTCTTCAATAAAATCTTTATCCGACGATTTAAAGTATCTAATATACAAATACTCTTTCCAATGTCTAAACAACTTTTTTATTTTTGGCCTTTTTTTATCGTTCTTCAAACTTTCAGGAAGATAACGCTTCAATCTGGTGCGCAAATTTTCGCTATCTGTATAGAGTGCTTTTCCAACATATGCCAAATATCGTTCACTAAAAGGAAGGTTTACTCCTTGAACGAAGAAAACATATATTCCACCGCAATCATTTGGAAGATTTTTAATCTCGTCAGAAAAATCTTCGTTATTGTCATTTAAGTATTTTATATAATCAGACCAATCGCTTTCATTGTGAAAACGCGAGGTTACCGCTGAATTATCAATCCAGCATGTTGGTGACAGACAAAGCTTCCATTGGTATTTTACCAACTCATCATCATTTTCTACAAATGCACTTATATCCATTTTATCTATGATTGGCAGTTCTATCTTTTTACCCAAATAGCAGGCATTTCTGCCTTATATTCCGGATCTATGTAATGACACTGTTGCTGAATGATGCCACGTCGATGTATAGCTGGTTGTAGGCAATACATGTCAAACTCTTCAAGATTAACGTCATCAGCGCTTGTCCAATGAGGGAATAATAACTTCATATATGCGGTGGCTATGCGTTTTACAGCAGTAAACTCTCGCATACCTGCTTGTCTGTCGTAGTCAACCAGTTTGTCGAACAATTCTGCATAAACATTCTGAACACGGAGTGTGTGCATGATTTCAGAGAAATATTCGATATTCATCGTCCATCCTTTATAAATCATGCTCTTGTTAATACGAGGCAAATACCATCCCTCTATGAAACAATGGAAACGGTCAAGAAGTGCTGACTCCCTGAAATTATCAGGAAGGGCATCAAAATACCTTTTATTCACGGGCTTCCTGTCTTCCGTAAGAGGAATGTTACCCATCAACATCAATCCGCACTCAGACGTAACCTCTTTATCTCCGATGGTCGCTTTACCCTGTTCAAGATACGATTTTAAGGCACCTTGCAATTCTGCTGGTTCTTGGAATACGATAGTCTGTATTTCATCAAAAGCGCAGAAATCATGATTTTTCAGAATACCGGATTGATCTTTAGCCCGGTCATAGAAGAGTTTAGCTCGAGTAACTTTACCACCACTAACAAGCCAACCGTATTTACTGATATTGTTAAATACGTATGACTTTCCCGTTCCTTTAGGGGCCAATTCTACGACATTCAGCCTTGGTTCAACAAAAATCAGTAGTCGAGTGATAAACTCCAACTTCTGATGCATCGTTTCAAAAGAATCGGGTTCATATTCCATGGAGGAAATAATTAAGTCCAACCATTCTGTAGTTGTAAAGTTCTTGCGAACGTTCTGCACAAAGCTTACATCAACAGAAGTGTAAGGCTTGAAGGGCTTAAAATCAACCATTTCCACATGGCTCTTCTTGCCGTCGTCATCTGGCATGAGGCACATCTTGATAATGCCCCACATCTCCCCGTCAACAAGTTCTGGATGTTTTGAGGCCACATACTGTGGTATTTGCCCTTCACGTTCCTTGATGCCAAGGTCTGGAATACCAAACCTACGCACATTATGAACCAAATCAATGTTTACGGAAAACCGCGTCAGAAGCGTAATGTCTTGGCCCATGATAAGTTGACTACGCAAATCACCCGTAGGCATTACCTTGTTAAGAAAAGCAGTTAGTCCCGCACGGTCAATCTCCTCTCCTTGTGCATATTTTTTCAAAAGGAAGTCCTTGACAAAAGAAGGAAGGTTACGACCTGCAAATAGATTGTTGGTTGTTGCACTGTCTTTGTAAAGAGCTTGTGCTCCCAGATACGTCTGTACTTTCTGTATAATATTCGTATTCATCTCTTAATCAAAATGTAAATAGGTCATCTTCTTGAACGGCCATTCTAATAGTAAATGTATCTTCTTCCTTTTCCCATGTACCAATATGAAGCTTAACTTTGTTCACATCTTTGTTCAAAGGTAATCGTTCACTGGTATATGTATTCCCTACCGCACTCATCGAATAGAATCTGCCGTCATATTCGACTAACGGTTGTTGATTCGTATCCAAACCTGCAATTTCATAAACAACAACAGGATTAGCCTCTTCAACATTGAAAGATTTGAATACGGCTCGCCATGCTGTAGTGGTCTTGTTCGGGGATATTATCATTACAGGAACCAATTGCTCCTCTGGTGTACAACCTCCATGACAGCCCATACCATCAGGTATCTTCGCCATCAAGGACTCATGTTTCAATGCACACAAAGCAATCGTCTTACCATCTGGCATATTGACAACATTATACTTTTCATCCATCACGATTGATGCCTTACTGCCTGTCGTAGTCATGGCAATTCTTCCATGGTGATCAGACTTGTATCCCTTTAGATTATGTCCCTGACGTAATTGTGATAGGTAGGATATACCATGGTCAGAGACAATGGCAATCTTCTGTCCAGGATGTTCTACGAGCAATTTTCGAATAGCGTTTCTTACTTCTGCAAAGTCCTCTATGACAAACCTCGGATAAGGACGGCATGAGTGAGCCACTTCATCAATGTCGCCTATTTTATTGGCAAGCCCACCGGACATCGCTTCAATATCCACCTTGTTGATATCCGTTCTTGTCGGGAGTTTGGCTGTTGCCACAAATACCTCATTAAGGTAATAGCCCTCCGATTCATGCTCTTTCACAATTTGTGTGATGAATGGAATCCAATCTATGCCCAAACCATCAATCCAAATATAGGTCTGGATATCTTCTCGCATACTCAACAGAGTACGGGTAGTTGAGAACTTAGAGCTCCATTTAAAGTACTCAATATGGTTTTGGTTTTTGGTTATGATATAGTCCTTTACCCCATCGGTATATTCATTCCTTACTTTTGCTTCCTTATACTTGTCAATATAATCAAGTACCCACGGTTCCTCTGCAGAGGCAACCGTCTTGCCTAAATAATAGTAGAGGTCAGGATAAATCCCCAAGAGACGGTCTTTCTCTATTTTTCCATCTTTATACCATTCAATAATAAGTGATTTTTCCGCTGTTGACATACAAGAAATATATCGTACAGCGGATATAATACCATCAGAGGCCTCTATCTTGCTGATCTTTTCAACAAGATAGCTCTGTACCTCTGGCGCAAGCTCCATTCCATTATTGGCTCCCTGTTGCAAACCTTCATGTCGCTCATCAATGTATTGTTCTGGATTCTCAAGACCGAAAATGGTCAAAGCCAAGCCTCTTGCAAAGGTGGTATCACTATATCCGTCAATTTGTTGAAGCACTCGGCAAATATAGCCGGAATCGCAGAATTTGTGAACATAGTATTTTGCCAACAGCCATCTCATGAATGGTTGCTTATGTTTGAACCATGTCTCAAAGAACACTCTGTAATCAGCAAGATTGTATATGCCAAACTGCTCGTTGAAGAATGTCTCAAACTTAAAATCGTTGATATCAATCTTACTTGCCAACATATCCCAATAATGAATCTCTTCTTCCTTAAAGGGAATGCAATCAACATCCAATTGTAGCCCCTTTGTCAGAAACTCGTATGAGTTATGACATGAGCAGAAGGTAAACGCATTGTCTGGCTTAGCATATTCCTTGTGCGAGAATATAGATGGCGATACGCTGATAATATTTTGCTTCAACTCAGGATATTTCCAATAGCCAAGCCATTCTGTCAGTGTATGGGCTATGTTGTACTTTCCTTCCAGCCCGTTTACACCATAAGTCGCATTGTCAGTCAGAATAAGTCTGTAGTTCAGCTGACGGTCCGTATTGTTAAAATACCAAATGAATGATTGTGAGTCATTCCTGAATTTCTGCATCTTACCTTCCTGACCAATAATCGGGATATAGATGCGTTGTTTTGTCTGATAGCCTTCTTTATCCGTACAATAGCCCTTCACTGTCGAAATAAGCGAATCAAATTCCTGACGGTCTTTGTTGTTATAGAAGCGAGCCATTTCTGAGAAGGGCATGATTATCCTGGATTCGGCAGATGTTGCTTGAATCAAATCAAGTATCCTCTTCGCCAGTTTGTCATGTGGCATAAAGACATCAGGATATTCATCATCCATCCAATCTTCGATTCTCTGAATGGCAATATGAGGTAGATGTGAAACATCTTCCACGAAATCGCAACAATCTCGGAAATTGTCAAATAAGACAAACCTGACAGGAAACCTGTTTGCTGTTCCTGCTCCGTCCCCCTCTAGCTGGCGGTCTATATGTACCTCCGCAAGGAGCTCTTCTAAACTGGTGAAGGTCTTAAACATACTACCTATTTCAATATAGTGTCCAAAACAGAATCATATCCTAAATCACACAAAGCATCGAGTATCCTCTTTGCTTCATCAATAGTCGAGAGAGATTGAATTTTAGCCTTAGCTTTTTCTTTTTTCTCCGAACTTGAAGATGATCCTGTTACTCCGGGTGTTTCTGGACCACCATCTACTCCAGACTTTGGCCCTTGCTGTGGTGCAGGAATTAGGCTCAACTTCCAGTTCTTTAATTGCTCAATGACTGCGGTTTCTGTCCACAAGCCTACACCACCTTCCATGTGCTGTCGGATATAGCTCACAGCATTATCATAATCATCTTCCTTTAAATTGACAAATGAGTCAGCTAATAGGAAATTGCGGAAGCCTATTTCAAAATTATTCTCTGCTTCATAGTTTAGCAACGGAGTATACTCGAATCTAACTTCTGTTATTAGCTCGTCTGTTTCAACCATCAACGCAGGATTTTTTGCTCCCACCTCAGTATATATGGTTATGATATTATCAGTCAGTTTGATAATCTTGTCTTTACAATTGAGTTTTTGGATATTGTCACAATACTTGACAGCCCAAAGAGGATAGCCTACTTGTGGACAGAATCCATTACGCAATGCCCATCGTGCATCAGTCAGGCTGGTCACGTCCTTGTAGTCTTTGAGTTTCCCAAGTTGGAACATAGATATCAGTCCCTTTGCTATCGAACCTTCCTCTTTAGTCTCGAACTTTACATCAACTTTGTGAATATTGCCGGTGCCACTATCCCATATTTTAAATGTATCATCTATCAGCTCTTGCATCCTCTGGGAATTAATTGGCTTGCCATTGGTATCAAATACTTTATCCACGTAAGGACGTAAAGCAAAAGCCAACATACCATAGCCTGCGTGTGACTTGAAGAGACCAAAAGGTGACATTGTCAATTCCTTAAACTTATCTGCAAAATTGAAGATGAGTTGCTTGTCTGAATGATCTATTTTTGACTTTACGAACTTGAATACCAAATATAGAGGATGTTTAGGGTCAATATCTGGTTTGAAGTTCAGATTATCATCTACGCTGTCTTGTAGCAATAAGGGAATGTGCTTTGCTGGTCCAATACAACGTGTCACGATTTCGTCTTTCGTGTTGAACGACAACACTGTGTCTGCAGTCTTATTTGAGAATTGTTTCACCCAGCATGTTGATGGTGCTTTCAGTCTAATTATTTCCAAAGACTCAGGACCAGAATAGAATACTCTTGGCGATATAATACTGTTAATGACCTGAGGTAAGGTACGTGCTGATAGTGGTGTGCTCTCTCCTTGTAAATAGAGTGTACATGTACCTGCAGACACATCTCTCATCCAATCAGAGATAATCGCTTTTGCATTATCTGTATTAGACTTTGTCTGTTCTGCATACCCATGTTTGGTCGAACTTTTGGCATTTGCTTGATACTCTATGAAACGATCAAATTCAAAAGCATCCAAAATATTGTCAAAGACGAGAAATGCAACGTTCTTGAATCGCTCTTCTGTCATTGCTTTCGCTGCAATGTCTTTTATGGTGGCCAACTCATCAGATGTCCTAGCCATCATCAGGGCAAGAAAAACCTCATAGGTTTCAGCCCCCTTGCGACCATTATCTATCATGTTTAGCAACGTATATTCATTGCTGTCTTCTGAGAAAAAGTCAAATGACAAAGGACGGTTTACCTGCTTGAATTTCTTTTCAAAAGAAGTTCTCGCTGTGTCGCTGAAATTAAGAAGTTTGGATGTGTACTTGAAATCTTTTTCTAACAGTTCCTGTTTGAATTCTTCTATCTCCTTGGTGTCAAGTGCAGAATATCGAACTTCATAAATGCCTTGTGGAGAACGCTGCACTACGCCTTCTGTGTTTATCCAGTTTAGAATTTCATCCATCTCCTCATCAACAGGAGTACCAACGTACATATTGCGGATGTTCTCCTCACTTGGGGTTACTGTCTCGTTAGCTGCCAGATTATTGAAAGCGTTAAGCAGAAGGATGGACTTGAAGACAGCAAGATGATTTGGCCCCTTCTTGGTTACATGATTCTTGTATGAATTGAACTTTTCCGTTACAATACCATACTTGGTAATTTTCTTATTGAATTCCTCTTGAACAAAATCCCAAAGATAATCTGCCGTTATCATGTGCCCATGAGCAAATGCTTCTTCGCTATCAAGGAATTCACGGATAGCAGGATTATCGCCAAGGAATTCGAATACGCTACGTGACGAAGAACCCACCTCACGAGCATAGTAGGTAGCCATATTTGCTGTAGCAGGATGTACCGGGAATAGCTGCTTCAAGTCGTTTAATGTTTCTGTAGGATTATTCGACGATGATGCGTACTTCTCATACACCTCTCGCATCTGAGCAAAGTATTTGTCTGTCATTTCATGATACAGTGCATAGGCAGGATTCGAACTGTCTTGCTCATGAACAAACTTACGCGACATAATCTTAAATGCAGATACAGGCTCCATGTTGTAGTGCATGTAGTGATACCTGCCGGTAGTACGAGTACGCTTCTCGGCCTTTAGCTTGTCAAGGGCAGACGGATGGGCTATCAGGAAGATATATGAATTGTTCTTCGTCTGCATGGTCGTCTCTGTCAACTCCTGCAGCCCGCCAAGAACTGTTGGGCCAACTTCCAAATCCATTACGTCAGTAAACTCATCCCAAATCAAAAAGATGCCTTTATAATCAGTCTTCTTTGCCAATTCGTCCTGCACCTCAAAAAACCACTTGCTGAGGTTTTCTTGTTCCAGAATGACATGAAGTTTGGAATTCCTCATGGCTTTCTTGGCCAACGAGAGAATGGCAGATGACGCATCCCTGTCCTTCAACTCTTTGATAAGTTTCTTTCGGTCTGGAGCGTATGACTTCAGTTCTGAATCACTATCAATGATGGTGTCCCATATCAAAGGATTTTGCTCTATGTGTGCAATATAGTTATCAAAATCAGTCTTAACAGAGATGTCAATTTTTGCATCAGCCAAAGCCTGACATACGTGTAACTGAATCTGTAGGGGCAAGTCTTCGCCAGTTGATATACTACAAGTGCTATTCATTGTCACAGGGAACAATTTAGCTTGGCTACGCAATGCATAAAGTGATTCCCGGATAATAGAGTATTTGTCTGCACCGTATTCATCTTTGATATAACTGTCAATATCTTCAATCGGGTCACAGAGCAGATGCTTAATGACAGCTGCAGCATGGCTCTTACCAGTTCCGTAGGTTCCTTCCAACCAGAATGAACGATGCTCATCAACAACCTTGTTGCTGACAGAGCCTATCACCTTCTGAAGGATGCCGTTGAACTGTTCATTGGGTATAAAGTTCGTCCATTCTCCACCTTCTTCCTTCTGAATATTATAGGCGGATTTTGTTTCTCTTATATGTATCGCATCTGAATATTTTCTTGCCATATCCTAAATTGTATTTCGTTGTTCATATATTATTCACTTTGTATCATCTTTCAAATAATGCTCTATTATTATTTTTCGGAAGTAATCACGCATTTCCTGCTCTTGTAGCAAATCCCATAAGGCATTGTCAAGATATGCATATTTTACATTTTCGCGAATAAGTTTTGCAGAAGGTGTCTGAGACTCTTGCTTTTTATTAAGCCATTCAAAATGCCAAAAACCATCATATTGAAGATAGTAGAAAGGCTTGAAATAAGGTGTTATTCTTATTCCAAAATAATTGAAGACATTTTTGTATTCTTTTTCGGTAACTACATCAAAAGGAATTCTGTTATTAAACACGACTTTGTTCTCTATCATATTTATGACAGAGTATAACAGAATAGGCTTGGCCAGTATGATTCTTCCATGATACGAGCCACACCTCATCTTCCGGATAAAGTCAGAATATAGTTCCTTTTGAAATGTATTTGTCATAGGCCGAACATTATTTGTACAATATTTGAACTGTTGAGATCATCCCGCAGAGTAATATGCTGCAATCCCATAGATAGTTCCGCAATTAAAACTCGATTGTTTTCCGAGTTAAGAGATCTTAATCCTTTTTCCAAAGTTGCTTTACTTAGTCCAAAAATATTAGCACTACTTGCATTGGAGTCTTCACCATAGAAATCAGACAATCGAAGAGATTTTGTTCCAATTTGTTCTGCAAACCTATAAATACTATATGCCAAGCCTATATTGGACAGATCAAGATATTCTCCTCTTTTATACGAATTCTTGTTTTCGATCTGAGCACAAAGGAACTGTTCTCCAACGGGAGAGTAAGAAAAAGTTTGAACCAAAGCCGCTACTGCATTCTCAACTGTTCTTGATGGAACACCTGGAACTTCTGAACAAATGCTATCAATTATGGTTCTCTTATCATATAATTGGCCCTCCTTGATATTATTAACGAACCAATTTGCGATAAAAGAGTTACGTGATAGATTTGTCCATATTAGTTCCCATGCAAGATCGCTATCATTTGTATAAATATCGTGTATCAAAAATCCAAAGAGGGTGGGATTATTCTTAGCATCAGTCATTTCTGCATCTTTCAGCCATGCTTTAAAACCGTCAACCTGAGCTGTCCCTAAAGAATTTTCTTTCCAGAAATCTTCGGGTCCCATTAAATACTCCTCCAGCCATTCTTCTCTAAATCCGAAGGTTTTATATGCTTGAACCTTCAACGAAATTTTCTTATCGGTATCATTAATCATACGTATACAATCTGTTGCAATACATCCTCTGTCATGTGAATTTAAACACTTTTGGCAGTGAATGCATTTTTGTTTATCAATTTTTATTTGTGGCACAACTGTTAATGCTCCAGTGGGACAATCAACTTCACATGCCTCACATTTCACACAATAGGAAGCTTTGTAAAGAGCTCTCCTCAATAACAAGGATAGTTTAGTGCTTGGACTATGAAGAATAAATTTTATATTGCCTTTTTCCGAATACAACGTCTCAAAGTGATAAATAGCTTTCTCAAATTGTAACTCTCCTTCATCCTTGTTTTCTGCTTTTACAATGGTATAATCACCTAAAGTGTCAAACCATGTATATATAGAATCTACAGGGTTATCGATGCTGGCAATAAAGTTTGCAGAGCTTTCTTGGAAACTAACATCAGTGTTTGTTTTGTTGCCAAGAGCTTTAATCTTCCACTTTCTGTTTTTAATGTAAACATCTACATCCTTTATTCCAAGCTTGGTTGACCATGTAATTAGCCTGTCCTCAAAAGGCTTAATCTCCGATGGATAATTTGCTTTGACGACCATATCATCCCATGCTGTTGAAAATGGACAAACAATACATCCAACCCTGGCTTTTCCCAACCGGTAGGCTTTGTTGATTGAAAGATTGTGCTGAAACAAATAGAGAAAAATCTCTATCGTGTTCCAATTTATAATGGGGTGAACATTTGTAATGTTGGTATGCTTGCCTTTGCCGATTCTGTCATAATTCGAACGTCTCACACTTTCTTCTGCTCGAACACCATCAATGGTCAGCACTTTTGCCTGTTTGTTCGTTCCAGGCACCTTAAGCATTCTATATAATGGAGCTGTTTTCATAATTGTGCAGCACCATCTATGAGAGTCGCTTGGTGAGCCAATCTTATCCCAGTAGTTAAGTACCGACTCGTGATTTCTGGCGAGGCTGAACTTCAGGGTAGGAAACAACTTGTGGTAATGCTCCTGTACCTGCTTGTATAGTTCCAGTGAACTCGGAAGTTCATAACCTGTATCAGAATATATCACTTGGAATGAATCAGGAGGAAGCGCACGAGTACACAGGTCGAGCACTACCTGACTATCCTTGCCACCAGAGAAAGAGGCAAGGAAATAGTCAATCTTGGTAGCTTTAAGTACTTTCTTTCCTTGTTTCTCGGCTTCACTTAGAGGCATAATGTCAAAGCTGTCGCAGTCTTCCTTCACGATGGCCATCTTCTGTTTCTGCTGTTTCTCCTGCTTCTCGGCAATTACCTCAAAATCCAACTGATTGGACTTGTATTTTTCCGACAGGCGATTAGCGCCACTATAAGTATCGAACACGTCGCGGATAAACTCTATGGCCTCGCTCTCACACAAGAACATCTGCTCTTTATTGCGCTCCAACATCTTCTTCACATCCACAGGCTTCAGTTTCAACTTCTCTTTGCCCGGCTGAAAAACGATGGTTGCCTTATCATAGATATTGGCATCCTTGGCTTCAAAGACCAAGTCACCACGATAGTAATACTCCTTGTTGCATGCCCACAGCAGTGGATCCTCACACTCAGGGTACTTCCATCCCAGCGTGTTCAGCCCAAGAAGATTCAGTTCCTCAAAGAACACCGGACGAGGAGGAATACTGACAGTATCCTTCCCAACGAGCGAACTCAACTTCACTCCTCCAGTTTCTCTATCCCATGCTATTTTAAACATTCCTATTTTTCAATCTTAACTAATTCTGCTAATTCTACATCCAGTAGCTTCGCAATCTTTATATACGTCTCCATCGGAGGCTGACAAGCGTTGGTACACCACTTGGAAACAGTCGCAGGATCTTTCCCCAACTGCTCAGCCAACCATTTGTTGGTCCGCTTCTTCTCGGCCAAAACCACTTTGATCCGGTTAATGTCTTTATCCATCTTGACAATTAGTTGGTAAATAATTGAGGCAAAGATACAAATAATAATCTAATAATCGTGTGAAAAAGCGAAAAATCTGACGAAAAATTTCAATTCTATTGCTTTTTCCTCACTTTTGGCCTCCATAATACATCTTTCCGTATGACATTAGCAACTCATATCATTGACTTCGATTATATGTCGTGCCAAAGATGCCGGTCTGACGACACGTTAACATTGGCACGATTGATAGCGGTCAAAACATCTGTCCCACATATATAATAAGGTGGGACAGCAGTTTTGTGATTTCTTTATTTCTCAATGGGGACTGTCTGCCCCCACGGCGAAGCCTTCCCCCGAGTGTAATTCAATGGTATAGATTATTATGGTCTAATTCGCGAGTTGTCTTTGTCGTTTTCCCATTTCAATGATCACCATGAGGTAGGGTAGAGGGAACGGACAAAAGAAAATAGTGATATTTTTTGCTCCAACTGGTACACATATCGAAAATTATTCGTAACTTTGCATACGAAAAGGTTATGATGAGCGAAAACAAACGAAATCTGACCGAAAAAGAAGAGTATTACAAATTAATTACAGATGAGAAATCGAACCACATAGAGACAAATGCTAACGGTGCTGGTTCTCAGTGTGTTAGACGGAAAAATATAGGGAGCCTCTCCTTCCGCGAGAGATACCTCTCTCTCCGCCAACATCGCTGAAAATCAGCAAGTTACAAACTTACACCCAGATTTACACCCACTTTTGGTGAATCTGGGTGTTATTTTACACCCACTTTTGGGAGCACCTTTAATAGACGATATGTTAAAAGTGTTAAAGTTTTAAGTTGTGCTGATTTTCAGTTAGTTACAAGCATTTTTGGCATTTTTGAAGCAAATAGCACTCCATCCAATCGTTCCACCACCCCATACTGGTGAAGTATCCTTTCCAACCTGGGCAGAAGTTGATATGCCCGCTCGACCTATGGTCGCTTGCCAGAGCAAGAACGCCAGAACTTTCCCAAGAACGAATTGGGCTTCTGATCATATTTAGCCCTCAATTTGCACTTTTCACAATTATCTGCCATATTGATAAATCCTAAAGTATTGTAAAGTTGGATGCAAATGTACAAATAATCAATTAGAAATCAGTACCTTTGCAGTGAAGATTAATATGTTTTGTGAAATTATGATGAAGAAAATAGCAATTCCTACACGTGAGGATATGGTCGATGACCACTTTGGCCACTGTGCCTATTATACCGTAGTAACACTCGATGATGAGAATCAGGTTCAGGAGAAAGAACGCCTGGACTCCCCTGAGGGGTGTGGCTGCAAGTCGAATATTGCATCTGTCATGCAGGAGATGGGAATCACGCTGATGCTGGCTGGCAATATGGGCATGGGTGCCTATAACAAGCTGTCAGCCCACGGTATCACCGTCATCAGAGGCTGTCATGGCAAAGTGGATGATGTGCTCAGGTCTTATCAAAATGGCGAACTAAAGGATTCTTTGGAATCGTGCGACCATCATGACTGTACTCACCATGAAGAGAAACCTGTGTACGTAATTCCATCCTTTGGCAAAAAATAATGATACGCATATAAAATGAAGAAAATAATAAACCCTTGGCGTAACCACGAAGGTTATAACTGTTTCGGTTGCAGTCCTGATAATCCCATTGGGCTTCACATGGAGTTCTATGAGGATGGTGACTATATCGTAAGTACTTGGCATCCCGGACATAACTATCAGGGCTGGGTAGATACCATGCACGGGGGCATTCTGAGTACGCTGATTGATGAAGTGTGCGGCTGGGTGGTCACCCGCAAGTTACAGACCAGCGGCTATACGGTACAGTTGAACGTGAAGTTCCGCAAGGCAGTTCCTACTACCGAACCAGAACTGACCATCAGGGCCAAAGTCTCGAAACAGGTACGGAATTTGGCATATATCAGTGCAGAGATTACCAACTCGAAGGGTGAACTCTGCAACGAGGGCGAGGCCATCTACTTCCTGATGAAGGAGGAAAAAGCCAAGGAAATGGGATTTCTGCATTGCGAAGTGGAAGAATAACTCGATTAAGTGAGAGCAGAGCCAAGCATACTTGGACTCTGCCGAACGTGAGAGTTATCGACGAAGTCAATAACAACAATAAAACGATAGAATTATGAAGTACCCATGTGAGAACTGCAAGCTACGTGCTGCGTATGACAAGAACCCGAAGTCATTAATCGGACGCTTCTGGCGCTGGCAGATCAATTTCTGTCCCAGTTGGCGAGGCTACTTTAAGTCGCTGCCACCTGAGAAACAGGAAGAGTTTCGCAAGAAGTATGATTTTTGGAAGTATCAATAATTTAATTTGATAGGGATATGAGTTACCTCAAGACATTTTTCCGTTTGTTGCTGGGTCTGTTTATGACCTATGCAGGTTTCAGTCATCTGACATTCAACCGTCAGGAGTTTGTAGCACAGGTGCCCACATGGCTACAATTCAGTGAAGGCGTCACCGATTTCGTGGTGCTAGCATCTGGCGTGGTTGAGATAGCCCTTGGCCTTGGCATGCTGCTGTTGTGGAAGAAAAAAGCTGTAGTTGGTGCGTTGCTGGCACTCTTCTATGTCGCCATCTTCCCTGGCAATATCAACCAATATGTCAATCACATCGATGCCTTTGGTCTCAACACCGACAATCTACGTCTTATCCGTCTGTTCATCCAGCCTGTCCTTATCTTCCTCGCTCTCTGGAGTACTGGAGGTTGGCAACAGTTGAAATCATGGTGGCAGTGTCTAACAAAGTCTAAGAAGGCATAAAATATGAGTATGCTCACCACAGTTTTGGCAATCCTGGGATTAATCTGTAGTTTTATCTGAGTGTATGGAAACAAAAATACGGTTATTACCACTCAGGGAGGCACAGACCATAGCTTTCAAGGAAGAAATGCAGGAGGCATTCCAGCATGGCTTTCAGTCGTATTATAAAGACGACAATCAGTGGCAAGTGCTGCCCGACAAAGACTTCTACCAGTCATTGGAAACAGAAGGAGCAGAAGCCTACGAAGTTATTGATGAAGATGGTCAACGTTTGGGTGGTGTCATCATTGCCATCAATGCCGCCAAACATCATGGTGAATTGTCGTTTCTTTATGTAAAAGTAGGCGTGCAGAGTAAGGGTATTGGACAGGCGATTTGGAAAGCTATCGAAGCACTGCATCCCGAAATAGAGATATGGGAAACCTGCACCCCGTACTTCGACCGTCGCAACATCCACTTCTACATCAACCGCTTAGGATTCCATGCCGTAGAGTTCTTCAACGAGCATCATCCAGACCCGCACATGCCAGAGCAGTTTGACCAGGAAGATGGACTGTTCATGTTTGAAAAGAGAATGAAATAAATATGAGAAAAGCAAGCAGAGAACCGAATGAGCAGCGAGAGCAGAGCCGAACTTGTTCGAGCTTTGCCGAGAAGCGAATGAGGAAGGCGAGTCGCCAAATGGATGCAACCTTCGCATTGGAGGTGATGGATAAGGCTCCATACGTAACAGTAAGCATGACGCGACCTGATGGGACTCCTTACGAGCTTCCTTTGTCGTTGGCTCGGACGGATGAGAAGACGTTCTATTTCCATTGTGCCTTGGAGGGTGACAAACTCGACTGCATAGCTCATAATCCGAAGGTTTTCCTATCAGCTGTAACCAAATGTGCGCCTACGGTTGGCCCAAAAGATGGGAGCTTTACCCTACAATATAGGTCTGCAACAGCTGTGGGAAATGCTGAGATTGTAACTGACCGCGAAGAAAAGATTGCTGGTCTGAGAGCCATCTGCCAGCGATTCCTCCCTCACCACATGGATGCTTTCGATGATGCTATTGCCCGCAGCCTTGAAAGGACTGCCGTAGTGCGCATCACCTTGACTGAACCTCCTGTTGGTAAGCGCAAGCAGTATGACAAACAGGGAGAAGAAATGACCGGACAGAGCAGCGAGAGCCATCATGCTTGCATGAATGGCCGAGTCGCGAAGGACGAAGACGAAGTCAAATGGGGACGAATGGAATGAGCAGAATTGAGCGAGAGAAGCAAACTGTCCGTAAGATGATTGAGCTATATTGCCGTCATCATCTTCATCAGGACACAATGCCAGATGAATATCAGCATCTGGCAGAGTTTGCATGTCGCCATCTGGATCATTGTAAGTATGGAGAACAGAAAACTGCTTGCAAAGATTGTCCCACTCATTGCTATGCACCTAAAGAGCGTGAGCAGATACGCGAAGTGATGCGCTGGGCAGGGCCAAGAATGATATGGTATGCCCCAAAGGATGCCATCTTACATATACTAAAAAAGTAAAATGAATATGGAAACCAGAAAGAATATAGCAGCTGAGAAGAAGAGGTGCGGAAGTCACAACTGTGCCCAAGCTATTCTTCACACCTATGCTGATATAGCAGGAATTGATGAAGAACTGGCCATGAACATTGCCAACTCCTTTGGTGCCGGAATGGGCAACATGGAAGGCACCTGTGGTGGTCTAGTTGGTGCTGGACTCGTTCTGGGATTAGTCAATAAGGATAAGGCAAAATCTATGAAGCAGATGCGCCAGATAATGACTAAATTCCAAGAAAGAAACGGGGCTACACAATGTAAGCTTCTGAAAGGTGTCGGTACTAAGGTAGTACTCCGTGAATGTCCTGATTGTGTAGCTGATGCTGCAGAATTTATGGAAGAAGTATTAAATCAAGAATAGACTGTAATATTACAGCTAAGCAACTGAAATAATGCCCAAGGAACGGAACAAGGCTGACGGCTATCGTGAGAAGGTACCGATTAAGCGAGAGAAAATTGATGCATGCATCGACTCTTCCGAGCGTGAGGTGTCTCGACCAAAGGTCAAGGCCTACGAGGGCGACACCAAGGCGATGAACCGCTCGACCTCAGGTCGCTTGCTACCAACGGGACGCAAGAACCTTGGGGTCTGCTACGAGCGTGGCACTGGCGTAAAGGTCAGCCTTGAACTGGCGTTCGAGTGGTATATGAAGGCTGCGGAGTTGGGCGATGTCTATGGCTGCTTCAATGTCGGCGAGTGCTATTATCACGGCAAGGGCGTACCCGTCGATGAGAATAAGGGCCTGAAGTGGATTCACAAGGCCACGTTCCAAGGCTATCAGCCCGCGATTGACTATTGCAAAGAGCATGGGTACAAGTGGTATTGAAATGACAGAAGCATTGCTATATTATCTGATAGCTATCAATGTTGTAACATTCTTGGTTTATGGCATTGATAAACTCAAAGCCAAGCAAGGCAGCTGGCGCATATCGGAAGCTACTTTGCTGATACTTGCAGTCATTGGCGGTAGTATTGGCGCATTGCTTGGTATGAAGGTCTGGCGGCATAAGACGATGCATAAGAAGTTTAAGTATGGCCTCCCGCTGATTCTGTTGGTACAGATAGCACTTATATACCTTATATTAGATTGTTAAGATGAAAAAAGATACCGTTCAAATCGCTGATAGAACTTGTACCTTATACAAGTCTGAGAAGCCAGAATACCTGCTGATTCAGCCCATAGATGAGCATGATTTAGAGGTGTTGGACAATGAAGTGGCAGTGATTCAGTCCCTGACCAATAAGCCCTTTACGCTCGTAGCGTTTGAAATCAAGGATTGGCAGAGCGAACTAACACCTTGGACGGCTCCAGCTGTCTTTGGGAAGGTACCCTTTGGGGATGGAGCTGTAGCGACGCTTTCTTTCATCATGGATACGCTGATTCCTCAGTTGGAGCAGAAGCAACTGTTTGATAAAGATAAGATGCGATGCGTGTTAGGTGGCTACTCTTTGGCAGGATTCTTTGCCTTATGGTCAACTTATCAGGCTGAATTATTCGATGGAATCGCCGCCGTATCGCCATCCGTTTGGTATCCTCAATGGATGGAGTATGCAGAGAACAATAGCCCTTTGGCAATCTCCGTTTATCTCAGCCTCGGTGATAAAGAAGAAAAGACGAAGAACCCTACAATGGCTCAGGTAGGCAACTGCATTCGCAAACAGCAGGAACTGTTGACAGCACAAGGCATCAATACCATTCTTGAATGGAATCCCGGCAATCACTTCCAGCATTCCGACAAAAGAACTGCCAAGGGATTAGCATGGCTCATCAATCAGAACTGACAACCAAGACTGCCAATGTTTAACTGAGTTTAAAGAATTGGCAGCAATGTTTACCGTAGTTTAAATTCAGTGCCATAATGACCTCTTCGGCGTGCCACTATGTCATTCGGCACGTATATTGCTTTTAGCATGGTGAGAGCCGGAGCTTAAAAGGCCAAGGCTGCGATTGAGCGAGAGCAGAGTGAAGCTCGCTTCGACTCTGCCGAGCGTGAGCAGGCTCGACCGAAGGTCAAAGCACTCAGAACATACGTTAAACTAAAAAGTATAATTAGGAGGTATTGATTATGTTACCAGTAATGTTTCAGAACAGTTGGATGCCAACAGTATTTGAGGATTTCTTGAACAATGATTGGATGCCTCGTGCCAACAGTACAGCACCCGCAGTCAATGTCAAGGAGAGTGAGAAGGCCTACACGATGGAACTTGCAGCTCCAGGCATTAAGAAAGAATATTGCCGTGTGGCCATCAACGACGAGGGCAACCTCACCATCGCCATTGAGAACAAACAAGAGCACAAGCATGAGGACAAGCACCATCACTATCTGCGCCGCGAGTTCAGCTACTCGAACTACGAGCAGAGCTACACGCTGCCAGACGATGTGGTGAAGGATCAGATCTCTGCCAAGGTCGAGGACGGCATCCTGACCGTCACCATGCCGAAGACCGAGCCGAAGCAGAAGGTCACCAAGGCCATCGAGGTATCATAAAGTGATTCCACTTCAAAACAGCAAAACCCCGACCTGCAGAAATGCAAGCCGGGGTCTCTTGGATTATATATGGAATGGCAAACAGTTATGCCACGAAGTGCTTGATGTTGCGGGCAGAAGTCTTATTGGCATCGTAGCGGACAGTCAACTCACGGGTGCGGGGATTCCACTTGGTGTCCATCACGCCCTTCATGTTCTCGACCTTGGCAACAAAGAAGGTGAACATTGGTAGCATCATTATTCTGATTATGCCTTTCCAAGCCCCACGAAGATTAATGTGAGGAGCAATGCAAGGATGATGAATCTTAACCAATCAATCATCCAAATGATTTTTTCAGCCTTTTCTCTTTCCATAAACAAATTAATTTTGTGCAGGCAAAGGTACTATCATGATATTACAAAAAAGTTTCAAATGTAAGACATCCTAATTACGAGGTTGCTTGTAACAGCATTGTAACATTAGCGTAACGCGAGCGTAACAAGATTCCATTACCTTTGCACAAAAATACAAAGAAATGGAATTAATCATCAACATTTTCTCGCTCGTCGGTTCGCTGGCTCTGTTCCTTTTTGGCATGAAGACGATGTCGGAAGGTCTGGAGAAGTTTGCGGGCGACCGCCTGCGCAGTATTCTGGCGGCGATGACTAAGAACCGCGTGATGGGTGTGTTGACGGGTATTCTCATCACAGCACTTATCCAGTCATCGAGTGCCACGACGGTGATGGTGGTTAGTTTTGTGAATGCCGGACTGATGACACTCGGCCAGTCGATTGGTGTCATCATGGGTGCCAACATTGGTACAACAGTGACAGCGTGGATAATCTCAGCCGTAGGATTCAAAGTAAATATTGCGGCATTTGCCATTCCCCTGCTGGCCATAGGAATGCCATTGATATTCAGCAATAAAGGTAATAGAAAGAGTATTGGAGAGTTTGTATTCGGCTTCTCTTTTCTGTTCATGGGTCTGGCATTCCTGCAGGAAGCGGCCACAGCGATGAACATTGGCGATATGGTAGCTAGCATGCTGTCCCATGTGCCGCAGGATTCGTTCCTTACCATACTGCTGTTCGTCATCGTTGGTGCACTGGTCACCATGATCGTTCAAGCTTCGGCAGCCACAATGGCCATCACGCTGATGCTCTTTGGCATGAACATCCCCGGCTTCGGATTCGAACAGGCAGCGGCATTGGCTATGGGTCAAAACATCGGAACGACTATCACGGCATTTATGGCCTCGCTCACTGCCAACACACAGGCTCGCCGTGCAGCTCTCGCCCACATGTTCTTCAATGTGTTTGGTGTCGTGGTGTTCCTCATAGTGTTCTATCCCGCCTGCGATGCTGTCAGTTGGTTTGTGGATAGCATTATGGGCGGTGGTAACGACCTCTTCAAACTCTCGGCCTTCCACACTGCCTTCAACATCATCAACACGCTGCTGCTCATTGGTTTTGTCCGCCAGATAGAGATGCTCGTATGCCGTGTGCTTCCGATGAAGGCCCAGGAGGAGGACTACCGTCTGCGCTTCATCAGCGGCGGTCTGCTATCAACGGCCGAACTCAGCATCATGGAGGCCCAGAAGGAGATTCGCCATTTTGCCGAGCGTTGCCAAAGGATGTTTACATTCGTACCAGAGTTAATGCAGATACAGGACGAGACGGAGTTCAATAAACTTTTTTCACGCATTGGGAAGTATGAGAATATCACCGACTCGATGGAGATGGAGATTGCTGCCTATCTGAACAAGGTGAGCGAAGGCCGCCTGTCGGATGCCTCGAAGAGTCAGATACAGAAGATGCTTCGCCAGATAACGGAGTTGGAGTCCATTGGCGACTCGGTATATAATCTCGGTCGCACGCTGAACCGCCACCGCATGCACTGTCAGGATGACTTTACGCCAGAGCAGACGCAGCACATGCAGACGATGCTACAACTCGTAGAGGGCTCACTGGATGAAATGATGAAGCGCATAGACCTGACCGCACCAAGAACCAACATCACAAAATCTATCAATATCGAGCATGAGATCAACAACTACCGCAAGCAGCTGCGCAACCAGAACCTGCACGATGTGAATGCCGGTCTCTATAGTTACCAGCTCGGTGTTTTCTACGTCGATTTCATTTCTGAGTGTGAACGCCTGGCCGACTACGTGATGAACGTGGTACAAGCAGGAAAGGGTCTGAGCAACGACTTCGAGGACCGCCCGCGAAATGGGCAGGGGTAGTTAAAAACGTGCGAGAGTGAAGCGGATGGTGAGTCCGCCGCCTGGTGTTAGAAGTGCAGTTGTGGTTCCGCCGTGGGCAGCAACTGCATTTTTAACAATGGCAAGGCCGAGACCTGTGCCGCCAAGTTTGCGTGAGCGGCCTTTGTCGATGCGGTAGAAACGTTCGAAGATATGATCCAAGTGCACTGATTCAACCCCAGGGCCGTTGTCGCTGACGGTGAACTGGTAGAAATGACGGCCTTCAGTCGATTGGTGCTCACCATCGCCTTCCACCTCAGTGCAGTTGATATCCAAGCGCGATGCCCCAGTGGCGTAAGCTATTGTATTGTCGATGAGATTGCGAAAGATACTGTATATGAGACTATGATCGCCCAGAACCTCGATATGCTCTGGCACACGGAGTGACGGGATGATGCCTTTGTCCTGGAGATAGAGAGCAGTATCATCGAGGGCATTCTTAATAATCTCCAGCACATTGACCTGACGGTATTCACGACGGGCACTGGATTTATTGTCGTCCATATCGTCCAACCTGGTGAGGGCACTCATGTCGAGTAGCAGTTTGTTCATACGTTCGCTTTGGGCATAGCAGCGCTCAAGGAAATGTTTTTTCTTGTCCTCTGGCATGTCTGGATGGTCGAGGATGCTCTCCAAGTAGCCGTGGATACTGGCAGCAGGGGTCTTTAGTTCGTGAGCGGCATTTTGCGTGAGTTGGCGTTTGATACGTATTTTTTCTTCTTCAGAATGACGAAGCTTCCAGTAGAGCATAATAATGGTGTGACTGATGTCACCCAACTCATCGTCGGGCAGACGTCGCTCCAGTTCGTGGTCAAGTTCTTCGCCCTCTTCGGCCTTGACGGCAAACTCGCGCAGATAGCCGATATGGCGGCTGATACGACGGGTACTCAGGTAGAGGACGATGCCAAGCAACAGGGTAAGGGCAACGGCAAAGTAAATGTAGGTGTTATCGGCCTGCAGCGATTGCGTCAACTCAGCAGAATAGGGTACGGCAGTACGCACGATGACGTTGCCAAAGCGGGTGGCAGAATAGAAGTAGGTCTCGTGGGTGGATTGAGACAAACGCTTGATGTCGTAACCATTGCCATCATGCAGGGCCTGCTGGATTTCGGTTCGCTGAAGATGATTGCCTAGCGAATCCACTTGTGGCTCGTAGCTGTCAAGGACAACTCGCCCGTTCTTGTCTATAATAGAAACACGAAGGCCTTCCATGCTGTGCCGCGCTACATAGTCGCGAAACAAACGGATGCTTGTGAGGCTGTCCTCGCCCAACGTCTGTACCATCTCGTAGTTGTACATCTGCAGTCGCGAGTGAAGGATGTCAATCTTGTACTCCTTCTCGCGCTGATACTGATATACACTGAAGCAGACGGCGAAGAGCAGGAAAATACCGCCAATGCTGAGCAATAGATTGCGCTGGAACGATTTACTTTTCGCCTCCGGCGCAAAATGCTCACGCTCGGCAGAGCTCAAACGAGTTTGGTTCTGCTCTCGCTTAATCTCATCTTTCAAAGCAGTAGCCATAGCCTACACGTGTTTTAATATGTTTACCATAGCGGCCAATTTTCTTGCGCAGTCGGGTGATGTTCACGTCCACCGTACGGTCAAGCACCAGCACGTCCTGCGGCCAGCAGTATTTCAGCAGATCTTCGCGCGAAAAAACCTTCCCAGGGTGTTGTAACAAGAGTGACAGCAGTTCATATTCCAACTTGGTGAGCGAAAGATTCTGGCCATCAAGTGTGGCCGTCTTTGCATTATGGTCAAGTGTAATGCCTTCGTAGCATATTTTGTTATCAGTGGTAATGATGGTTTGCTGGAGTTGCGGCTGAGACGATCGCCTGAGCACCGCTCTCACTCTGGCTTTCACTTCTTTCATACTCAACGGCTTGGCGATGTAGTCATCAGCCCCAATGTTCAGCCCCTTTACCAGATTGTCCTCGCTGTCGAGTGCCGTGATGAAGATGATGGGAATCTGCGCTGTCGCCGTATTGTCCTTCAATCGCCGAGCCATCTGGAAACCTGACATCTCGCCCATCATCACATCCAGCAGAATCAGCCCAAACTCCTGTAGGGGTAGTCCGAGTGCTTCTTCTGCCGAATTGGCGGTCACTACCTCATACCCCTCTGTTTCGAGGTTGTATTGCAGTATCTCGCAGATGTCCTGTTCATCATCGACAACAAGAATTCTCATAAATCAAGTACCTTTTTGGGGTGCAAATATAGTGATAATTGCTTAGAAATAAGAATGACTGGTATTACAATGTCGTTACAATCTTCCATAAACGTAGTGTCATAGAGTCTTTATAACTTTGCAGGGGTTGCCTACTGCAATAGAGTTCGAAGGAATATCTTTCGTCACGACGCTACCAGCACCGATGGTTACGTTATCACCGATGGTTACACCTGGCAGGATGGTCACACTGCCGCCAATCCACACATTATCGCCGATGATGACTGATTCTGCCCACTCCCTACGGCTGTTGCGCTCTACGGGGTCAGTACTATGACAGGCTGTGTATATGCTGACATTCGGGCCGATAAAGCAGTCGTCACCAATGGTGACTGGGGCTTCGTCGAGCACAGTAAAATTGAAGTTGGCAAAGAACCGCTTGCCCACACTAATCTGCTTACCGTAGTCGCAGTAGAAGGGCTGGATAATCAATATCTCATCGTCGGCGATGTGTCCCAAGAGACCTTTCAGGATCTCCCTTGCCTTCTGCTTCTCCGACGGGCGCAACAGGTTATAGTCGTGGATTATCTCCTTCACTTCCGTCAACTCTTCAATCAGCTGCGGGTCAACGGCGGAATAAATCTCGCCCGCCAACATCTTTTCTTTTTCTATCATATTTCTATTTCTCCGTTACCCAAAATCAGACCCAAATCTCATCCAAAACTCAAAATAGCGATTCCTAAACAATCCAAGGAGATGTTAAAGTATGTATCTACAAGGGCGAATACCAGATGAAACCACGTGGCCGCGTGTTCTACCAGCCCCGCGAGAAGACCATCGTCAGGAAAGCCTCTCACTGGGACATCGGGCAGACCTGGAACGATTGACAACTCTTGTAGTCATGGGGACAGGCCAGAAACGCTCGCTGCAGATGGACGTATTTCCCGCCAATGAGAGGCAAAGTAAAAGGCAACCAACATTGATGTGAAATCTACTATCGGCTGCACCCACATACAGCCGAACAAAGGCCATAATGCATTCATGACAATGAGCAGGGGAATATCGACAACGCCTTTTCGCAGGATGCTGCAGATAAGGGCCTCTCGTGAACGCTCCATAGCTTGAAAGAGAGTGATGGAGGGATAGCACACCGCCATGAATGGCATGGCTACTACCTGTATCCGGAGAAAAGGTACGATGTATGATACCGTGAGCGACTCCTGTGTGAACAGCATTGCCAATTGGTATGCCCAAATTTCAAAGACAGCAAAGCACAGCATGGCAAATCCGAACGAAAGGATGCAGCCGCACTTGAACACGTGATTGCGCCGGGCAACGTTGCCCGACGAGTGGTTGTAGGCAAGCAGTGGCAGGATGCCTTGAGAAAGTCCGATGGTAAAGTAGAGCGGCAGATAGTCGAGCCGTTTCACAATGCCAAGGGCTGCTGTAGCCTCAGTGTTATATTGGGCAACAAAGTGTGTCAGGGCTGCTACGGCAACCACCGTCAGCATATATTGTATAGATGAGGGGAAACCTACCTTGGCAATGCTGCCTATATAGTGCCTGGTGTAGCGCAGGAGCTGTGGTGCAAAGGTCAGCACACCAGTCTTTCGGCGACGCCAGATGACGACAATCAGCCACAATACTGAAACCATGTTTGATACTGCCGTGGCGATACCTGCACCAACAATACCCATATTACCCATGCTCGGCAGCATGAGCAGCGGATCGAGCAAGCAATTCAATATACCTCCTGCCGAGATGCCGATGGAAGCCTGGAGTGCCATGCCCTCTGCTCTGACCAGATTGGCAAGCACGAGATTCATGATGACCGGTATGCCGCCGATTGTAATCACCCAGAACGCATACTCCTGGGCTGGGGCAAGGGTTCGTTCGTTGGCACCGATGAGGCTCAGTAGTATGTCGCTATACAACGGAAAGGACAAACAGCATACCAATGCCAGTATCATACCCATCCAGAAGGTGACCGATGCCACGCGTTGCGCCCCTGTATAATCGTGTTTTCCCAGATGATTTGCGAACTGGCTTCCGCCGCCGACTCCAGGCAGGTTACCGATAGCGGTCAGCATCAGATAGAGGGGCAGTACAATGGTAGCCGCCGCCACTAATTCCGGTTTGTTCAGACGTGCCAGGAAAAAAGTGTCGGCCCAGTTGTAGAGAAGAGCTATCAGTTGAGCCACAATGGCTGGGATGCTTTGGGCTAGTACAGCCCTTGCAACAGGCATTCGCTCAAAAACTTCTATGTCAACCTTATAGGAGCGCATTCTGATATCTACACATGTTCATTGAATACTCCCAGTAGTTCAGCCTGTTCCACCCGCTGTCTGATGGCATCAATGTCGGTGGTGTATAGATGCTTTTCGTTCATGCGTTTGAAGTAGTTTCCCCCCGAGAAGGTAAAGCGCTCCATGGTGTCGTGCCTTTCCTTGATAGCGCTGTTAGCCGCTGCAATGAGGTCGCCTACGGCAAGAGTCTGCGGCAGTGTCAGCAAGGGCTTGTCGGCAGCCAGTCGTGTAGCGTTGTGACCAGCCAGGGTACCTGTGGTAATGGCCTCTGTGTGACCAATAAACAGACCACTCTTCTCACCGGCGCAAAGCAGGTTGCTGATACCATCCACAGTCATGGTATTTGAGCGGTAGGCTACTGAGAGGTAACGTATGGAGTTGCCCTTGCTGCCAGCACATGGATCTACGTAACGGGCGTTTTCCATGCCGGGTAGCCGCCTCAACTTCTCGATGGGATAGCTGCTGGTCATGAGCTTGGCGTCGCCAGTGTCGAGTAGGATCATATTTTCAGAGAATTCCTTGGTGGCATATTGCTTACATGCCTTAATCTTCAGTTTGTCGTAGTTGATCTCCTCCTTAGGAAGTGGTATCAAGGCTACACCTTTGCTGTTCAATTCTTCCTGCAACGCTGCCGACAGACTCTCTTTTGACACCTTGCATGATCCAGAGAATACACCGAATATGTCGGGTTGGCGTTCGCCCTGATAATCCTGGCCTCCACAGCGCTCAGTGATACTGATGCGCGGACCAAAGGCTGGGCAGCGCAGCACGCACATGCAGCAGCCATTGCCATATTTCAAGCAGTTACCCATAGGACCGGCACTGCCTGTGGTTTCAATGAAGACATCACCTTTGAAAAGGTCGCCAGAGTCGGCATAGACACCTTTCAACTGATTGTTATCACACGCTACATCGCAGATGTGTGTGGAACAGCGAACATCAATGCCCATTTCCAGAACCAGCCGACGAACATGTGCCTCGATGGTATTGACGGGATAGAGTGTGGCGTGATGATGACCTGGGAACTCCACGTTGCGGTGCAACGCAATGCGGTCAATCAACTGGAACAGTTCGCCGCCTCCCAGTGCAATCATCTCTTCGGCAGCCGTGAACCGACCGTTGTTACGCATGATTCCACCTGCATTGCCACATCCCAGCAACATATCTGTTTTCTCTATCAGACAAACCTCGGCGCCAGCTTTTCTTGCAGCTATTGCAGCGGCTGTACCAGCCCATCCGCCTCCTATGATAATTACTCTCATATAACGTTTTTATTTTATTTTAACTTGTTCTTTACAATGATGAATGACCCGTCTGTCGGCAGTTATTTCTGTGCATGCGCCGCACACACCTTCGCCGCAACACATTTTGGCATTGTTGCAAGCCGAGAGCTTTACATGACTGCTGCCGATATAATGCAGATAGGCGGCCACCTGGTGTATCACATATTCCGAAGCACCGACATGAATCAGGCTGCCGCCATCGGTCACGAACCGCCTGATGACATGCTTGGCAGGTGTGCTGAGCTCACCATCGTCATCAAGCAGAGTCAAAGGCCTAAATGGAAGTTCAAACAGATCGAGCTGGAACTTCAGAATGGAAGGTGAGAAATTTCCTTCGTCAACATACAATTCTGTTTCGTTGTGTCTGGATTGAAGATACCTGACTGCGGATACCGATGGCAATAAACCAATGCCCTTGGTCAGTATCAGGCAGCGACTAGATTGTTGCGCTTCCAGATGCTGCAATCCTAACAGGCCGTTGTTGAACGGGCCGCGTATCAGCAGCGTGTCACCATCGGCTAAGTCCTTGAACTGGGCCGTCTTGACACCACGAAAAAGAACCGTCATTCCGATGCTGCCCACCATCATCTCCTCAAATTGTACGGAGATGGGGACATCGTACCAGGAAGCCGCATCTTTACGGCGTACAAAGACAAAGCCGCCCGGACGTTTCACCTCCCTCTCTAATGATAAAGGAACCTTAACCCTAAAAAACACCAAACCGTCGTAATGAATCACCGACATCACCTCGCATTCATACGTCAACCGACTGGGTTTCGCCTTCCCACCATTTCTGAGCAGTTCCTGCTTGATGCAGATACCACCACTGGCCTTACAGTCGCAAAAGGCCTTGCCATTGACCTGACTGCAAACTGCACAACCACCCGTCACTGCCAATATACATGGGCAGAAACGGCTGCCATAATCAGCACATAAACCGTTTATAATCACTAGTATTCAATCTTTCAATTAATATCATGTGCAAATATAAGAAAAATATCTGAATTTGGATTGATCTGATTGTTAATAATGATTAAGAAAGCATTATTTCAAGTCCCTGCCAGCCGTTAGGGCCAGCTTTGCCGCGAACGAATTCACGTGATGAACTTGGGGAGGGTCATCTTACAATCTTTGCTTTTTGTAGGTTATCGAAGTCATCCCAGAATTCAGTCTGCTCTTCATCACTGAAGGTGTTCGAGGACATCCTTGTTGGCCTGAATGTATTCACGCTTTGCCATACTATTCGTCTTCTATAAAGTTCTTTGTTATCATGTCGTAGTGAAGTGCTTCAAGTTCTGATAATGTTAGTCTCTCCACGGAGTGTTCGATAATACGGATGAGCTCGTCGCGACGATGTTCATCCGTCTGATTGAATCGATTCATGAATGCCATAACTACCTGAAATCATTAAAGTATCGTAATAATTGGGCACAAAGGTAGCAAATATTCATGGATTTTTCGTATCTTTACACCCAGATTTAATATGTTTTGTGATATGATAGACCAGATTATTGAATACAACAAGACATTTGTGGCTCAGAAGGGCTACGAGAAGTATCTGACTGACAAGTACCCAGACAAGAAGCTGGCTGTGCTGTCGTGTATGGACACTAGACTGACTGAACTACTGCCTGCAGCCTTGGGTCTGAAGAATGGTGACGCTAAGATTATCAAGAACGCTGGAGGCTTGGTTATCTCTGCCTTTGATTCAGCCATGCGAAGCCTGATAGTCGCCATTTATGAGCTGGGCGTGCAGGAAATCATGGTGGTGGCACACTCGCATTGCGGAGCCTGCCACATGAGCTACGACCATTTCCACCATGAGATGATAGCAAGGGGTGTGACGGATGAAACGCTCGACACTATCCGCAAGTGTGGCATTGACCTCGACCAGTGGCTGGAGGGATTTAAGGACACACCGACCTCCGTCCGCAAAACCGTTGAGACCATCAAGACTCATCCGCTTGTGCCGAAGGATATTGTGGTTCGTGGGTTTATTATTGACTCGGAAACTGGAGCGTTGGAAGAGATTGTATGACCATTGAGCCGATACTGCATAAGAAAACGTTCCGGGAATTGACTACGGATGAACTATACGAACTCCTTCGAGTGCGTAGCGAGGTATTCGTGGTTGAGCAGAACTGCGTCTATCAGGATATGGACGGCGATGACCAGAAGTCCATCCACTTGTGGCTGACCATAGCAGACAAGATCGTTGCATTGGCTCGTGTATGCCCTGCCGGTACTCACATGAAGGAGATTTCGATAGGCAGAGTCATCACTACCGAGCGAAACAAAGGGTACGGCAAGCAGATTATGCTCCATGCCATTGATGCTGCCATTGAACATTTCGGCGCGACACTCATAGACATTGAGGCACAGGAGTATGCCAAAGGATTCTATGAAAGCGTAGGATTCAAACAGTCATCCGACACTTTCATGCTTGATGGTATTCCTCACATTAAAATGACTTGGACGAAAGATGACGATTGATACGACAAACATGTGTTTAAACGAGTTTAAGAAATTGTCAGCATAGTTTAAGTTTAAATCCAGTAGGCCATCGAGGTTTCATAAAGTGAATCCACTTCAAAACAGAAAGACCCCGACCTGCAGTAATTAATTAATGTGTTAGCGAAGTACGGATGATAAAGATTCAAGAAGCAACAAAGAGCCAGGCAGCAGAGATTACCCGCCTGATTATGATGGCAATGACAGATGATTGCTGTCTTTATTTCTGTGATGATGGCTATGGACTTGATGACTTCCAGAAGATGATGACAATGCTTGTTGAGCGCGAGGATTCTCAGTACAGCTATCGGAATACGTTGGTTGCAATGGATTGCAATAAGGTGGTCGGCATATCAGTCAGTTATGATGGCGGCCGTCTGCACGAATTTCGACGGGCTTTTATCGAGGCTGCTAAGGAATATATTGGCAAGGATCATTCGGGAATGGATGATGAGACGCAGGTTGGAGAGTTATATCTTGACTCATTAGCCGTTCTGCCAGAATATCGTCGTCAAGGTATTGCCCGAAAGCTGCTGTTGGTTACCAAGGAACGAGCTAATCGTCTGGGCTTACCGTGTGTCGGCCTCTTGGTCGATAAGGACAATCCTGATGGCGAAGCACTCTATTCTTCTGTAGGATTCAGATATGTGAATGATAATCACTGGGGCGGTCATCCTATGAAACATTTGGTTTTGTAGCAATGAGTAGCATAGTCCTTTCCATATTCCTGCTGAGCATCGGCGCGAGTTTCATCCAGCGCACCACGGGTTTCGGCTTCGGCATCTTCATTATGACGATGCTGCCATTTCTGATGCCAAGCTATGGTGAGGCCACGACACTCTCAGGACTCCTGGCCATCACAACTTCTGCAGCTATCGTCTGGCGGTTAAGGGGCTACGTCACTTTGCAGCGGCTTTGGCCGATTCTGCTGACGTTCATTATCGTCTCGACCATTGCCATCTTTACCCTGACACGTATCGAAGACCACATATTGCGGCGAATCCTTGGCGTGGCACTTATTTTGATTAGCATCTACTTCATACTGTTTAGCCAAAGAATCAAATTGCCAACTACAAAGAAAGTACAGGTAGGCGCAGGAACATTAAGCGGACTGATGGGCGGTTTTTTCGGCATGCAAGGCCCGCCTGCCGTGCTTTACTTCATCCAGAGTGAGCCGACGAAGGAACACTATATGGCAATGGCGCAGACTTATTTCCTGATTGGCAATGTGATGATGACGGGCGTGAGAGCCTACAACGGCTTTTTCACTACGACTGTCGCTGTTGATTATCTTTATGGCCTCGGCGGTGTCATCATAGGCACGATGCTGGGCGCCTACGTCTTCAAGCATATCCCCAACCGCATCTTCCGCTACATCGTCTATGCCTATATTTGCATTAGCGGTATAATTATACTAATGACAAATTAAGAACTATGGCATACTCAACGTAAGAGAAGAACTCTCATGAAAAAGTGCTTAAAAATATGAAATAAATGCCCTAAACTTGCATATTTGGCAGAAATTTCCTATTTTTGCAGACAGTATGAAGTAATAATGATATTTTATTAACGAACAAGACAATATGTAAAAAATTATACTCGCATCGTTACTCCTCATGGCTGGGCTCACTGCCAGCGCACAGGGGAATTTCTCTGCCCAGGCTAATACCCTGAAGCAGCAGTATCAGAAGAAGGCTCTGACGCGTGCCGACGGAGCGGAAATGCCTAAGGCAGCGTTCGTGGTCATCTGTAAGGCCGAGGCCAGTCCTGTGGCTGTTGCCGAACAGCTGAAGACCCTTGGCGCCGAGGTGAATAGTGTCTATGGACGCTGCGTGGCTGTGACCATTCCTACAGACAAGATCGAGGCGATGGCTCAGACAGAGGGCGTGCTGCTCATCGATGTGGCCACGAAGGGTGTGAAGAAGACTGATACCTCGCGCAAGGTGACACAGGTCGATGAGGTGCAGTCAGGCAAGGGTGAAAAACTGCCTCAGGCCTATACGGGCAAGGATGTGATTATCGGTGTTATGGACACTGGCTTCGACTATACCCACCCGGGCTTCAAGGATAAGGATGGCAATCTGCGCGTCAAGGCTGTCTACTTGGCTGGCAACACCAAGGTGCCACAAGAGAAGGTGACCGTCACCAAGACCGACCATACCGGGGCTTCTACACAGGTACAATTGCTGCCTGGCATCGTTACCGACCCCAAAGTGATTCTTGACACCCTGAAAGTAAAGGATGGCACCGAGTCGCATGGCACGCACTGCGCCTATATCGCCGCAGGCACGCCCGTCGAGGGTGTCAACGGCCTTACGGGCAACACGTTGGGTGGTATGGCTCCCGATGCTGAGCTCATCCTCTGTACCGATCAGCCCGACAAGGACAGCGATGGTGAGGCTATCGTTAATGTAAGCAATTCCACATCCGACTTTCTGGATTACATGAAGCATTACGCTGAGAAGAACAACAAGGAACTGGTGGTAAGCTACAGCATGAATGAACACAATGGATGGCATAACGGCACCAGCCCCACCTCTCAGCTTCTTGGAGAGTTCGCCAAGAACAATGTGCTGATGCTTTGTGCCAGCAACGAGGGCGACGACAGCATCTATATCCACCGTACGGTGAATGTGGGTGATTCGATCAACGTGGCAGTGGGAGGAAATGGTACGGCTATTTTCTTTTATGTGAAGTCTGTCAAGCCTATTGAGGCGCGAGTCGGTTTATATGATATACATAGCGATAAGGAAGTGTATTCCTGTCCGTCAATTATCAACACAGGAAAACAAGCAAATGATACCGTTCAAATCGTTTCGTTCATCAACGAGCAAATCAAAGCCGAACTAAGCCGATACTCTCCTGAGGAGCGCCAGGCTTATGAGGAAATGGTGAAAACTGCCAGCAAATATATGGACGGAGTCATCGAGCTCGCATCAAGTCAGGGAACGGCTATGGAGAGCAATACCTCTGACAAAACTTTCCAATATACGTTATTTACCATCAAAACTGCCCGTGCTAAATTCAAGACTTTTCTTGGCATGCCGGTGTGTGGCTGGACGCTGCACGTCAAACCGCTCGAGGAGCCTGCAGAAGTGTTTGCCTGGGCCGATAATAATGCGACGATGATAAATGAAGGTATTTTTGTCAATGGAACAAGCGAGGTGAGCATGGGTGACTGGAATACCACGGGCCTGCCTGTCTCTGTAGGTGCCTGGTCGGCCAACAGCGTGAACAAAAAGCTTGATGGCACAATCAAGGAAAACAGATTAGGCAAGGTCATAGGCGATATTGCCGAGTTCTCAAGTTTCGGCACCGATTTGGCAGGCCATAAGCACCCCGATGTCTGCACGCCAGGCGTGAGTGTCTATTCTGCCATCAACAGCTTCTATGAAGATGAAGGCGAAGATTATTTGGTTGTGGCTCAGAAGGCTTTTGATCATCAGTTTGAGGGCCAGAAGTCTGCACGCACCTATCAGTGGGGTTCTTCCAGCGGTACCTCCATGTCGACTCCCGCATCTGCCGGTATCGTGGCCCTCTGGTTGCAGGCCGCCCGTGACAAGGGCAGGAAGCTGACTTCTGCCGACATCAAGGATATCTGTGCCAAGACCAGCGACAACGATGACTTTACGAAGGCCAAGCCCGAGCGTTTCGGCTTTGGAAAGATGAATGCCTACAAGGGCCTGCTCTACGTGCTGGGTCTCTACGATCCCACGGGCATCAACGGCATCAGCACCAACCAGCCTGCCAACATCAGCTTCCGCGTGGCTGGCGACTGCCTCTATGCTGATGGTGCTGAAGACGGTACACCCGCTACACTCTACAACCTGCAGGGTGTCATCGTTGCACAGACCACCGTTCAGGGCGGCATGATCAGCCTTGCAGGACTGCAGAAGGGTGTCTATGCCGTACAGCTCGCCAAGCTGGGCTCGACGCTGATCCGTAAATAACAAAGATATAGAGAGGCTTTGTAAAGAGATCTATCGCCAAAGCTGCTTTTGGGTAGTACCATTAGCAAAGCGCTTGATGACGATGCCTTTGTAATCAGCATTTACCTTGCGACCATGAAGGTCATAGTAAGTTGCAGTTTCATCGGCAGTATGGGTAGTAATGGCATGGATTGAGGTGGTGGTATCGGATACCTGCAGCTTAACATTATTGCCCTCTACATGAATAAGAATGGCCCACTTGTCGCTGCCATAACACTTATACCACTCTTCTGTACCCGAAAGGCGGCAATAGGTTTTAATCGCATAATCGCCATCAGCAATATTTTCCAATCCTTGTGTACCTCGATAAATCATACCACTGCCTGGTACCAATGTCTTATTCTCGCGAATAGCGATGGTTTCTATCACCTCGTTATCCTTACAGAAAGCAAAGCCAAGATCAAAGGTTTCTTCTGTAGCTAATTCTGAAAGAATACGAATAGCATACCTGAATTCGAAGCCACCATTGGCATTTTTATCGCAAGTGTAGGTGGTTGACTCGGCTTCGTCGGGCTTACTAACGCTAGGTGCATCGACATAAGTGCCACGGATAATGGTGAGAAGGTTGGCTGGATTGGTCTCGGCAACATCTTCGGGCGTGATACCAATCGTAGCGCTCTGACGAAGGTTATAGCGAGGGTCACTGCTTGTAGGGGGATTCATGCCACTGAGCAGATAATAGCCGTCGCCATTGCCACCCCAACCCCAGTTTACGGCGTAATAGCCATTGCCGTCGTAACCATGCACGACGAACTCATGACCACCCGAGTCATCCTCGCGCTGACCACTGTAAATAATGGGGCGCTGATGGCTGATCTCATTGTAAATCATAGCATCCCACTGACTATCGTCGTAATAGATGCGCGAAACAAAGCGCACGCCGTTTCCGTAGCCGAAATAGTTTCTAAGCGCCTTTGCAGGCATCGTGTTATAAGCAGCCGTACTACCGTCTTTGTAATCGGCTTCTACCGACGAACTACAATAACGCATCAGGTGGGCGACGGCCTCTTCCTGAGTCTGGGTGTAATTACTGTTATATGCGGGTAGGATATTGTGCCAGGCAAAAGTGGTAGGTGGCAGACTATCGATTTCGATGTTGTTTGTTTTTGACGTATAATGAGGAATGCCTTTCGTTTCGCCCGTGGGCCACTTGTGGTAGTACATCACCTGTCCCATAGCTGTAGCCACGCATCCTGTTAAAGTGGTTTTGCCGTTCAGCGTAGGACAATAGGTGTTATAGGGGGCACGCTGGGTCCAGTGACTCGTTATCAGGTCGGGCACTGGGTCGTGGAGGGGCACTTCTTCTGCACTTCTGGTCTTGGCATGGCCATCCAACCATGTTGCAAGGTTGTCGGGCAAATCAGTGGCTTCGAAACGATTGTGGAGCGAATAACCTAGAACCTGCGGAGCGCAATCATCGCCACCCACGATGACGAAACTATGGTCGGCATTGAAGATGTAATAGAGGTCTTCACCCGCTGAACGTGTTTTCTGCTTATCCGTTTGGGCTAATTCCAATGGCTTTTGTATACCATGTTGCGCCATAAAACTGGTAGCGATGCGCAAAGCCTGCTCTTTGGAAACAGTTCCTGCCATTAAATGGACAAAGGAATTTATAATCAAAAAAAGGAAAAATAGTCGTCTCATATAGTAGTTTTAAACTGATATTCTCTATTTAGGCTACAAAATTACATTTTTTTTTGGTAATATCGTAATTATTCCATAAATTTGCAACAGATTATTACTAATTATATATAATATGTATAAACTGAGGTGTCTTTTGGGCGGTATTTTGATGTTGCTGTCGATGGTGGCGGTAGCTCAAGACAAGCATACTCAGTTGGAACACCTGCGCTCGGATATGTACCGCCTATTCGGAACAGACAGCTTGCAGCGATTTATGGAAACCACCACTCAACTGAAGTCATTGGCCCTGACGGTGGGCGACGAAAAGACTTTCTATCGGACATGGGCCAATCAGGTACTTTTCATCTTCAGAAAGAAAGACCGCAAGGAGGGACAGACCATGTTGGATGAGATGCGCAAGTATGCTCAGTCGAAAGACAGCAAGTTTGGCTTATATTGTGCCACATCAGCTAACATTACGATACAGGGTGTGCTAAGGATAAACGACAAGTTGGAAGAATCATATAAGGAATGTATCAACTACGTTCATCGCTACTTTCCTGAGGAAAGTGCTGCCAAAGACTATTTGGGCTTGGCCCGGTTATACTATAATGATCATCAATATAAGAATACCATGGATATGGCTCAAAAGGCGATGAAAGAGCCCAAATTAAACGATTCACATCGCCAGTTGGCACTCGCCTACATCTGTGTCGCCTATTCTCACATGCCTGATAATCAGATAGATTTGCAGACCTTCAACCAATACTATCATGAGTTTAAGAAGTTCAGACAGAAAACTGGTCGTAATATAGGTATGAACGGCATTGTTGACTACAATTACTACCGACTGAACAAAAAACCGAAAGAAGCTTTGGAGGCTGCCAAGCTCATAAGTATACCAATAAACAGACTGACCTATATGGCAGCTGCTTACGAGACGCTCGATAGTTTTAAACAGGCATATTACACTTTGAAGTCGTATAAAAAGCTGACAGACTCGCTGAATACTGCAGAAAGTATGAAGCTGGCCACTGAGCACGCCTTGCAATTGAACATTTCCAGGGCTGAAAGCGAGGCCAAAGACCTGCGTATCGCCAACCAAGTGCTTGAGTTGGAGCACAAAAACGATGAACTGGAACAGAGGCGACTGGAGGAAGAAGCACTGAACCTGTCGCTGCAGAAACGTGAAGCAGAGTTGAGCAATATTGCTATAAAACTCCGAAACGATAGTCTGGATCATTATAATAAGGACCTGAAAATATCGGAATACAAGTCGAAGCTCGAAGCACAAGAGCAAAAAGAACAAGCCAAGAAGTTGCGACTGTACTCGGTAGTCATTATCGTTTTAATTGTTGCAGCTTTCCTCATTAGCTACTTCTATCGTCGCCAAAAACACCTGATAGAAATCAAAACAGCCTACAATAAGCTGGAGGATGCTTATGGCAAACTGGAGGCTACTACCAAGGCGAAAGAACGAATAGACAGCGAACTGCGTATTGCGCATAATATTCAGGAAGGCATGGTACCACATGTATTCCCTGCCTTCCCAGATCGCAACGACATCGACCTCTACGCTTCGATGACATTAGCCAAGGAGGTAGGTGGCGACCTCTACGACTATTTCCTTCTGCCACCATCCTTGCGCGATGGCGACGAACGCCTCTGTTTCTGTATAGGCGACGTGAGCGGAAAGGGCGTACCTGCATCGCTCTTTATGTCGGTAGTCGTAAACTTGTTCCGCATGGTGGCCAAGGAGGGAAAAACACCAGCAGAAATCGCAACGAAAGTAAATGAAGCGGTAGCGGCAGACAACGAGGACTGTATGTTTGCTACTATGTTTATTGGCGAGATCGACCTGCGTACAGGTGTGTTGGAATACTGTAATTGCGGACATAACCCACCAATAGTAGGCAATCAATTCATAGAAATGCCAGAATCCAATGCGCCTATTGGCTTGTGGCCAGGACTCGAATATGTCGGTCATACCGTAGAAGGGATAAAAGGCAAGATGCTGCTGCTTTATACCGATGGCTTGACGGAGGCAGAGAACATGGACCAGAAACAAACGGGCGACGACTGGTTGATTGACATTCTGAAAGAACACCCGAAAGACAATGCACGTTCTATCATCGACAGTATACTTAAGGAAGTGGCTACACACGTGGGTGAAGCCGAAACCAGCGATGATATCACGATGCTATGTCTGAAGATATGATGAATCCGTATCTATTTCTTAAGTCGTACAAACACAGGGTAATGGTCTGAGGGCAGGCGCTTCTGGAATTTCTTGAAGTTGATTTCCTGAGGTGCGTCGTGACCTTTCAGTTGCTCGTCCGATTGCGGATTTTCTACCCAATAGCTGTTAGTAAGCACGCCATAACGCTCTACGGTAAAGCAAGGCGATACAAACACGTGGTCGATACGACTTGTGGTTTTCAGTTCAGGGTCGTAACTGTTAAACGTGCCGTTCTCAGCAAAGCGCAACTGGGCTTTTTCGTAACTGTCATCTAACAAACCAGATTGCGTAAAGATAGTGTAAATCTCGTTGTTTTGGTCTACATTGAAATCGCCAGTAAGGATAACGGGTTTACCCTTGGCAATCTCTCTGATGCGCGCGACGACGAGTTTAGCGCCCTCACGACGAGCCGTGGTACCTACGTGGTCCATGTGCAGATTAAAGTAATAAAACTTTAAGCTGGTCTTCTTCAGTTTAAAATAGCCCCAAGAGCAGATGCGTACACAAGCAGCATCCCATCCTAAACCAGGACGATCTGGTGTTTCTGATAGCCAGAAGTCGCCATGGTCGAGCAACTTGATCTTATGGCGATCGTAGAAAATGTTGGCATGCTCGCCACCATGCGCCCCATCATCGCGACCAAGTCCGATACAATCGTAATCGATTAGATTTTTCAGCAAGTCCTGACGTTGTGCCTCCAGAACTTCTTGAGCCCCGAAGATATCGGGGTGCTCAAAGAGAATCTGTGCACAGAGCACAGGCATGCGCTGAAGCCAACCGTTGCCTGCTTGCGCATCTCCATTATTCTGGTAACGGATATTATAACTCCCTACATAAAGCGGCTGAGCCTGAAGGGATAAACCCATCAGGCTAGCCATTATGAAGATCATTAGTAGTTTGATTCTCATTTTTTTGCCGTGGTTCTGATGTTTACCAGGTGGACGATATTCAAATAGGGAATGCCCGTGTTGGCCTCGAGGCCGATCTCACAAGTTCGACTGTTCGAGTAGCCCACCTCGATTTTGTTCTTTTCTATCTGTGGCTTCAGCTTGCGCAGACCATAGCGATTCAACTCTGGGAAAGTGAAGCCGCGATCGCCAGCGAATCCGCAACAGCCTACACCCTCGGGAATGAGCACGTTGTTCGAGCATAGCTTGGCCAAGGCAATCATATCCTTGTCGACGCCCATCTGACGTGTAGAACAGGTCAGGTGGATGGCGATGGGCTTGTCCGTGGGATGGAAGTCAAGACGATCCTTCAGATAGGTCATGATAAACTCTGCAGGTTCATAAAGCTTCATCTTCTTCATCACCTTCTTCATACGGTGCAGACAGGGACTCTGACCACAGAGCACAGGATACTTACCCTGCTCAGAGGCTTTCCAGAGGGCGGCCTCCAGTTCTGCACTCTTACGATCGGCAATGTCGAGCATACCTTTCGACTCCCAGATCTGTCCGCAGCACATCCGCTCCATACCCTCTGGGAAGATCACTTCGTAGCCAGCTTTCGCCATCAACTGGATCACTTCGTCTACGAGGGCGTGTTTCACGGGTGCTTCCTTTGCCAGTCCCATCGTCTGGTTGATACAGCTGGGGAAGTAAACGACTCTTAATGGAGAGTGCTCCTCTTCCTTATGCGGAATGCTCTTTTCGATGATGAATTGCGTCAGGTCGCTCTTCTTAGGTTGGCGCTTCTTCTTAGGCATGGCAGTGGTCCATAGTGGCATACCCATCTTGTTCATCGTGCGACAAACGGTAGTCATCAGCGTTGGTCCTAAGGTGACGTGAGCCATATGTGCCACATCAAGCACCACGCGTAGTCCGCTCTTGATGCCTGCCATGTGGTTGGCTGCAAACTCACCGATCTTATAGCCCATAGGATTCTTGTTCATATCCATCTGACGAATCAGGTGGGTGAGTTCGCCCGTATTGATCTTCATCGGGCACGAGGTAGAGCAGAGACCATCCGTAGCACACGTCTGATCACCGTAATACTTATATTGTTTACGTAAGGTGGCAGCACGCGCTGGGTCGCGCCCTGTAACCTCCAAATCGCGAATCTCGCGCTGAACGGCGATACGCATACGAGACGACAGCGTGAGTCCGCACGACATACAGTTTACCTCGCAGAAGCCACACTCGATACACTTGTTGGCGCGCTTTACCTGTTCGATGGTTTCCTTGGCAGTGGAGAGACTGGGATCCATCAGGTAATGACCACCATCGGGCACACTCGCAAAGTCGTAGTCGAGCACAGGCAATGGTTTCAGACACTTGATGAAACAATCCGGATCGTCGTTGAAAATCACGCCCTGGTTCAGCAAGCCCTCTGGGTCGAAGATAGCCTTCAGCTCCTTCATGGCTTCGTAGGCCTCGTCACCCCATTCATATTGTACGAATGGTGCCATGTTGCGACCTGTACCGTGTTCTGCCTTCAGTGACCCGTCGTAGCCCTCAACGACCAGTTTCGCTACGTCGCGCATCATCTCTGCATAGCGAGCCACCTCATGCTCGTCGGCAAAGCTTTGGTTCAGAATAAAGTGGTAGTTGCCCTCAAAGGCGTGGCCGTAGATACAAGCATCGTTGTAACCATGATCGGCAATCAGCTTTTGCAGTTTGACGGTAGCCTCTGGCAATGATTCGATGGGGAAGGCCACATCCTCTATCAAACATGAGGTGCCTACAGGACGCGTGCCTCCTACACTGGGGAAGATACCTGAGCGGATAGCCCAGTATTTTCCGTAAACAACTGGATCTTCGGTAAACTCCGCAGGGATATACAGACGGAACTGACCCAGACAGGCTTTAATCTTCTCGATTTTCTCTAAGAGTTGCTCGTGGGTAATGCCCTTGGTCTCTGTCAGGATAGCCGTCAGGTTGTGGTAATCGCCTGGCTCTACACCCTCTATCTTACCAGCATCTACATCCTTCTTGTACTGTAGGAAAACAGGGTCGTCAACTGAGTTAAGCGACATGTAGTCGAGCATCTCTGCCGACTTCACCACGAGGTTCTCAGCACTATAGGTCAGGTCGTCTTCACCGGCTTTCATCTTCTTCATTGCCACCACTGCCTCGCAACTTTCCTTCATGGTAAGGAAGTAAACCATCGCAGAGGCCTTGTACTTGTAGTCATGCAGGGTCTTCATGGTGACCTCAGAGAGGAAGGCAAGGGTACCCTCACTGCCTACCATCGAGTGGGCGATGATGTCGAAGGGGTCATCGTAAGCAACGAGTGGACGCAGGTTCAAGCCCGTTACGTTCTTAATACTATATTTGGTACGTATGCGCGAGGCCAGTTTCTCATTGGCTCTCACCTTATCGCGAAGGGCTTCAATCTTCTTCAGGAACTCAGGGTGACTCTTGCGGAAGGCCGCTTTGCTTTCCTCCGAACTCGTGTCGAGCACCGTGCCATCCGTCAGGATGATACGTGCAGATACCATCATGCGATCGCTGTTGGCATGTACACCACAGTTCATACCAGAGGCATTGTTAATCACAATGCCACCCACCATAGCCGAACCTATCGATGCAGGGTCGGGTGGGAACACACGACCGTAGGGCTTCAGAATCTCGTTCACGCGGGCTCCCACGATACCTGGCTGGAGCTTAATGGTATCTTGGTTTTCACCGATTTCATATTTCTCCCAGTGCTTGCCGGCTACGATAAGTACACTGTCTGTACAGCTTTGGCCAGAGAGCGATGTGCCCGCAGCACGGAAAGTAAAGGGCATCTTATGTTTCTGGCATAGCTTGATGATTTGACTGATTTCTTCCTCACCATCACTTCGGATGACTACTTTTGGAATCTGACGATAGAAACTGGCATCCGTTCCCCATCCTAAGGTACGAAGTTCGTCAGTGTAAATACGCTCACTTGGCAATAGCTGCTTGAGCTCGGTTAAAAATTGATCTAGCATAGGGCGTTATTGGGGGTTTAAGTTAAACATTCCAGTCTTTTGATGCCACAAAGATACGAAAAAAATCGAATGATACTAACTTTTTTTTATTTTTTCACTAAAAAAATAGGGGTTATCTCATAAAAACTTCGTATATTTGGCCACAAATAATAATTAGCGTATAATAATTACAAACAAATAACTAAAATTCCTATGACAGCTCTCATTTCAGTTATCCCCATCCTATTACTCATTGTGTTGATGATGGGCTTTAAAGTTTCAGGCTACAAGAGTGCCGTGGTAACTCTTATCGTAACAGTTGTTCTGGCTCTGTCTGCAGTACCTGCGATGGGCATCTTGCCAGAGAAATTTGCAGGTGTGTCTATTTATGGCATTACCTTGTGGTCAGTCATCGAGGGATTCCTCAAGGCTTGCTTCCCCATTATTCTGATTATCATATGCGCTATCTTCAGTTATAACATTCTTTGTGAGACGAAGGAGATAGAAACTATTAAGACCCAGTTTATCCAGATGACCTCCGATAAGGGTTTGTTGGTATTGCTGTTGACGTGGGGTCTTGGCGGTGTGCTCGAAGGTATGGCTGGTTTCGGAACCGCTGTGGCTATTCCTGCAGCGATCCTGATTGGTTTGGGCTTTAAACCGATGTTCTCAGCTGTGATCTGTTTGGTAGCCAATACCGTTGCCGTAGGATTCGGAGCTGTGGGCTTGCCCGCTACTACGTTGGCTAATCAGGTGGCTGTTAGTGGTGTGGCTACGCCAGAGGAACTTTGCGAGGTGGCTACCTTTATTATCCTGCAACTCTCGCTGATGTTCTTCATCACACCGTTCCTCATTCTGATGATGACTGATCGCACGAAGGTTGTGAAGAATCTCACCATCGCACTCTTCGTAGGTGCTTTCTCAATTACTGTTCAGTTCTGCTGTGCCCACTTCATTGGTCCTGAGACACCTGCTATCCTGGGTTCGGTCGCTGCAATTATCGCCATGCTTATTTACAACAAACTCTTTATCAAGAAAGAGAGTGCTGACGATACCGTTCAGGTAGAGCATAAACAGTTTGGCCTCGCTAAGACCTTGAAAGCATGGAGTGTTTATGGCCTCATTATTTTCTTCATCCTCATTTCGAGCAAGATCGTTCCACCTATCAACGAGCTTCTGAACCAAACGCTGGTTACCAAGTTCGACCTGCCTGTTATTGGCAATACCTTTAAGTTTGGATGGTTGTCGAATGCTGGTTTGATGATTTTCCTCGGTGCTGTCATTGGTGGACTGATTCAGGGCATGAGCATTGGCAGGCTGATGAAGTTGTTAGCTAAGACCACGCTCAACCTTCAGAAGACCGTTGTAACCATCTGTTGTTTGGTAGCAATGGCCATGCTGATGAACAATACGGGTATGACCAATGATATTGCTAAGGGACTTGTAGCCCTTACTGGTTCTGCTTTCCCATTCTTCGCTCCGCTCATTGGTTCGATTGGTACCTTCGTAACAGGTTCGGCTACGAATGCGAATATTCTCTTCGGTAAGTTGCAGGCTACCGCTGCGAGCGACCTTGGCTTGGTTAATCAGGGTACGTTCTTTGGTGTCAGTGGTAGCGAAACCAACTGGCTTGCTGCGGCTAACTGCGCAGGTTCTGAGGGTGGTAAGTTGCTCTCGCCACAGAGTATCGCGATTGCTACTGCTGCCTGCGATATGGAGGGTCAGGATGGTGATATCATGCGTAAGACGATGCCGTTCGCTATCTTCTGGATTCTCATGAATGGCCTCATGGTCTTCCTCGGACTTCATGTCATTTAATGACTCAATATAGCCCCGCCAGCTGGTAATCACTCAATCTAACCCTCGCCAGCTGGCGGGGAATTATTTCCAAAAGTAAATCCCTCGCGAACAGCGAGGGATTATATTATCTTACGGTATCATTTATATTTCGATTTAGGAAGAACTGTTTCGTGGCAAGGAAGAAACAGAGCACGCCTGACGAATTTACCAGTACCACTGTCCAGAAGGCTGCACTGTAGCCCAGAAGCTCTGCAATGACACCCCCCAGGAGGATGCCCAGTCCCATGCCGATATCCCATGAAATCAGGATGGTGGAGTTGGCCGTGCCTCTTTGGTTGTTGCCAGCGACGTTAATCGTCATATTTTGGAAGGCTGGCCACATATGTCCGTTGCCCAATCCTATCAATAGCGCTGAGCCATAATAGCCTATGTCGTTCGGCACCAGAATAAACAGCGTGTAGCCTATCAGCGATATCACCATGCCCGAGCCCGCATTAAACGTGACGCGTCCCTCTCTCAGAGCCTTGCTGCCTTGCAGTCGCGACAACATCAGTCCTACGGAGCACAACATGAAATACGTGCCCGTACCGCCTGTAATGCCCATGACCTCCTTGCCGTAGATAGCCAGATAATTACTCAGTACACCGAAACTGAAGCCAAAGGCCACCATGTTCAGTCCCAACAGCCAACCCCTTATCAGGAAGAAACGGTCGAGCGACAACTTCTGCTTGTTGCGTACGATTTCCTTCATGGGTAGTTTTACAGTGGCGTCTGTTATCAGACCTGCAAACGCTACAATCAGCGCCAACCAGAAGATAAACTCAAAACTGTTGGTTAGTTGGTAAATCATGATACCAATCGTAGGACCCAGCGCCATGGCCAGATTATTGCTTAAACCGTAGTAGCCGATGCCCTCTGTTCTGCGGCTCGATGGCAATACATCGATGGCCACGGTCGCATTCGCTGTGGTCAGTGTGCCGAAAGGGGCGCCATGCAGCGTTCTTACGATGGTAAACAGTAGCAAGGTCGATGCTGCCAGATAGCCTGCAAAGAAGATAGCGAACGCACCAAAGCTCGCCATCAGCACCATCTTACGAGGAAACGAGTCCACCAGATAACCACTCAGCGGACGTATCATCAAGGCCGTGATGGTGTAGCCCGAGAGCACCAGTCCTATCACGTCCTTGGTGGCCCCGAAATGCTCACTTAAGTAAAGCGGCAAAAGTGGTGTCAGAATGTAAAAAGCAAAGAATAGCGTAAAGTTCGCTACCATCACCTTACAATAGTTTTTGTTCCAGAGTTTCTCCATTGGGCTGCAAAGGTACTACTTTTTTCAAAGTCATCACACTTCCTAACGTTAATGATTTATAAAATAACCCCTCACTGATTTTACTTTTCCCTTCCTCGCGCGTATAAATAATAATGTAATATTATCAACTAAAAAACATTTATGAAAAATTTACTTATTGCATGCTTGTTGGCATCGACCATTGCATGCCCAGCACAAGACCTCAAACTTAACGACCTCGATTACTTCGAGCGCCAAGGTGTTAATTTGCTTGTATTCAGCAATAGTTTTAATGGTGGTTTTAACGACGAGAAGAACTCAGGTATTGAGATCATCCACCATGGTGTACGTACCATTCAGGGAGGTGCCGTCCGTTTGAACAATACTCCAGAACAGTGGGACCTCGTACCCCGTATGACAGATCGTAAAGTAGATCGCGAAAAAGGTACCATTGAGGTTGCCCTACGTTACGATGATTACGATTTCGATAGCCGTATCGTGGTATCTGCCAAAGGCCAGGGTGTAGAGATTGCCGTGTGGCTCGATAAGCCTGTGCCTGAGAAACTTGCTGGCGAGGCTGGCTTTAATATCGAGTTCTTGCCCTCGCAGTATTGGCTCAAGACATTTACGATGGATGGCCGTTTGAATCGCTTCCCGCGTTACGCCACTTCTCAGACGATGACTCGTCCTAACAGCGAGAAACCTCGTCAGTTTAAGGGATTCAAGACCTACGACGATCGTGGTACCAATCGCTTTGTCGACCCTCTGCCTTTAGAGACGGGTCATACGCTCCTGATAGCCCCCGAAGCCCCTGAGCGCATGGTACGTATTAGTAGTGATGCAGAGTTGAAACTCTACGATGGTCGCATGCTCGCCCAAAATGGTTGGTTCGTATTGCGTAGCGTGCTCCCCAAGGAGAAAACGGGTAAGGTGGTTACTTGGACCGTTGAACCTCATGCCGTCCCTGGGTGGATTCGCGAGCCCAATATTGGTTTCTCTCAGGTAGGCTATATCCCTAGTCAACCCAAGGTGGCTGTTATCGAACTCGATAAGAAAGACCAACCTCAGGCTACTGCTTCTCTTTATCGCATCAAGGAAGATGGCACCACCGAAGAGGCCTTCAAGGGTGCTATTCAGCCTTGGGGTCCTTTCTATAAATACAATTATGTAAAATTCGATTTTTCGAGTGTTCAGCAGCCTGGTGTTTACTATATCCAGTATGGCGACACAAAGACCAATAATTTCCTCATCGACCAGCACGTGTACGATAAGATAACCGATGCTACCACCGATGTATGGGTACCTATCCACATGGACCACATGTACGTTACTGAGGGCTATCGCACGTGGCATGGCGAGCCTTTCAAAGAAGGTTACCTGCAAGCCCCTGAAAGCGATCACTTCGATCTCCATAGCCAAGGTGCTACTACAGATACCAAGTATAAGCCTCTCGAACTTATTCCTGGTTTGAATGTGGGTGGTTTTTTTGATGCTGGCGACTTCGATATCGAGACTGGTTCTAACATCAATGTGGTTCAGAACCTGATTCGTGCTTGGAACCTCTTTAAGCCCCAGCGTGATGAAACTTTTGTCAGTCAGGAGCAGCGTTATGTTGACCTCCACCGTCCTGATGGTGTGCCCGATATTCTGCAGTTCATCGAACATGGTGTGCTTAATCTCGTGGCTCAGGCTGAGCAGATAGGACACATGGCACAAACGCTCTCTAATTCCGTACTCGACAACTACCATCACTTGGGCGATGCTGCTTCTATTACAGATGGTCTGCATTACGACCCTAGTCTGAAGCCTTACGAGGTGTCTGCCGATGGCAAGCGTAGTGGTACGCCCGATGATATGTGGGCCTTTACGACCCGTAACCCCCGTCTCGACCTTCAGGCTGCAGGTGTCTTGAATTCTGCGGCTCGCGTGCTTCGAGGCTATAATGACAATCTGGCTGAGCGCGCACAGCGACAGGCTGAACGTCTGCGTGCCGAGGCAGAGCAACTGCTGAAGGCGAAGAAAGCGCGTCGCAACCCACAGGCGGAGGCCGATTTCGCTTGGCTAATGGGTAGCAACATCACCATGAAAGTACAAATTGCCCTCGACAGCATCCCAATGAAGGATGAGACCTACAAGCAGAGTCTTCGCCCACTCATCAAGGAGTTTGCTGACTATGTTCAGAGCTTCGACAAGCAGAATCCTTACGGTGTCCCCATCGGTTTAGGCAACTGGGCAGGTGTCAACATGGTGCTCAACTTCGGTATCGCTGTAAACTATGCCCATCTCTACTTTCCTGATATCGTGAAGAAAGATGAAATCTACCGCGTGTCGAACTGGCTCTACGGTTGCCACCCCTACCACAACTATTCGTTCGTGGCCGTGGTGGGTGCTGCTCGTCCCAAACAGGTGTTCTATGGTAACAACCGTGCCGATTTCTCCGCTATTCCGGGCAATGTGGCACCAGGCCTGCTATTCCGTCAACCCGACCACTTCGAAAATTTCGATGACTGGCCTTTCCTCTGGGGACAGAACGAAGGCACCATCGCTGGTAATACTCAGTATATTATCTTCGGTTCAGCCTTCAAGAATCTCATTGGACGTTAGAAACTTTTGTTAAAAATGTTTGGTAGGGTTGATGTTTTTGTGTACTTTTGTAGGCAAAATCTGGGAAAATGAAAATAGCAATCATTCAAATCAGTGAGGCTGGAAACAATATCGCCTCTACCATCAAAAGAGAACTCGGTGGCTCGTTGATTCAGCGTACAGAGGTCGGCAAGAAGTGGAAACAATATGATGCTTTTATCTTCATTGGTGCGATGGGTATCTGCGTAAGAACCATAGCACCTTATATCAAGGATAAGCACGAGGATCCGGCTGTGGTGTGTGTCGACAGTTTAGGACTGAATGCTGTTTCTGTACTGAGCGGACATGTGGGAGGGGCTAATGACCTGACACGGGAGGTGGCTGCCGTCATCGGCGCCCGTGAGGTGATTACCACCCAGAGTGATAATGCAGGACTCTGGGCACTCGACACCCTCAGCGACCGATTCAACTGGTCCGTGGCTTCCGACATCGACGACATGCAGGACTGCATCTACGCCTTCGTCAACTGTGAGCCTACCGCCTTGTTGCTCGAGGCACGCGACGAGGGTACAGACTATCTAGAGGCCACCAAACCAGAACACGTCACCATCATCAACGATATCAGCGAAGCCAATCTCAACAAATACAAACTGCTGATCATCGTCTCACCGTTCAACCGGTCTGCACCTGACGGCATGCTCGAACTCCACTTCGTGCCGATGGTGGGAACCGTCGGCTTCGGACTGGCCAATGAGCCTGATGACTACGAAGACATCTACGACCAGATCGACGAGGCCTTCGCCAACCGTGGCGTACTGCCCTGTGCCCATAACTACTGTACCATCGATGTGAAGTCGGAGGAGCCTTTCGTGGATATGCTGGTGCACGATTATCAGGAGGAGGTGAAGTTCTTCTCGGCAAAGGAACTCTCCAAGGTAGAGGTGCCGAATCCCAGCGAGACGGTGGCGAAACACGTGGGCACTCCCAGCGTCTGTGAGGCGGCTGCCATCCTCGGTGCTAATCACGGCAAACTGATTATCCCGAAAGTGAAGGGCAAAAACTGGACGGCCGCCCTCGCCATCGACTACAAATACCTGCGTCCTCTTCCTTCAGGTACTCCCCTCCTCTCCGAGAGGAGGGGCCAGGGGTGGGGTCATATCGAAATCGTCGGCGCTGGCCCAGGCGATCCTGACTTGATAAGTGTTCGAGGCCGCAAGATGCTCGAAAGGGCCGACCTGATCCTCTATGCCGGCTCACTGGTACCTAAGGCACTGACAGAATGCCACAAACCAGGGGCTGTCGTTCGTTCTTCAGCAGATATGGCACTTGAAGAACAGTGCGGACTGATGAAGCAGTTTTATGACGAGGGAAAATATATCGTTCGTCTCCATACGGGCGATCCTTGTATCTTTGGGGCTATCCAGGAACAGATGGCTTTCTTCGACCAAAATGGGATGGACTATCACATCACTCCAGGCATATCCTCCTTCCTCGCTGCTGCCGCCGAACTGCAGAGTCAGTTCACGATCCCAGAGCGCTGTCAGACGATCATCCTCACGCGTGGCGAGGGGCGCACACCCATGCCGGAAAAAGAACAGCTGCATCTGTTGGCCAAGAGTCAGAGTACGATGTGCATCTTCCTCTCGGCAGCCATCGTCGATGATGTGCAACGCGAACTGCTACAGGAATATCCTGAAGATACGCCTGTCGCGGCCTGCTACCATCTCACGTGGCCTGATCAGAAGATATATCGCGGCAAACTGAAGGATCTAGCGAAGATCGTACACGACAACAAACTCACTCTCACCACGATGCTCGTCGTGGGCGAGGCTATCGACAACCGGCAGGGACTCTCAGAGCTGTACTCGAAACACTTCACTCACCTCTTCCGACAGGGCGAGACATAGAAATTCGGTTTTCTTGACATTTTTCTTCGCCCTTTCTATCTCCTTGCTATGCCCTTGCTATCTCCTTGCTACGCCCTTGCTACAAAATTGGCAAAATACAGGGTTTTTGAAGTAAATTTTCTTAACATCGCATATTTTTAGGTTATTAATGGTATTAATTTTCGGAGGAACAACAGAAGGCCGCAAAGCCTCAGAAGTGCTCGAAGAGGCGGGCTCACCTTACTTCTACAGCACGAAGACAGGGGAGCAAGATATATCTCTCCAGCACGGCCAGCGCATTGATGGTGCTTTGGACGCAGAGGGAATGACAGCCTTTATCAAGGCCCACGACATCCGCCTCATCGTGGATGCCGCCCATCCCTTTGCCTCACAACTCCACCAGACCATCATCGCTGTGGCCTCCGAGATCAACATCCCCGTCGTACGCTACGAACGCATCTATCCTCCTCGCGACCCAGACATCACCTGGATCGACGACTACTCACAGATCCCCACCGACATCCATACCCTCCTCGCCACCACGGGCGTACAAAGCATCTCCAAACTGAAACCCCTCGAAACCCAAGGCATCAAGGTCTATTACCGCATCCTCCCCCGCGTGTCCTCCATCCGCATCGCCCATCAACAAGGCGCCGCAGACGACCAACTGTTATTCTACAACGAAGAAGAACCCATCCCTTCCTCTCTCTCTGGAGACGACTGGGCAGAGTCTGCCATCCTCCTAAAAGAAAGCGGTCTCTCAGGTGGCTTCCCCGAAAAGGTCGCCTCCGCCCGCAAAAGGGGTATGCGCATCATTGCCCTCACCCGACCCCAATTCCCCTTCTTCGGGGAGGAGGGGCCAGGGGTGGAGGTAATCAACGGCCCCTACGGCCTCCGCCGCGCAGTCGAACACCTCCTCCCAGACTTCTACCCCCTCCACAGCGGCCTCACCACCGGTACCTGCGCCACAGCCGCTGCCATCGCCGCAACCCTTCGCCTACTAAAGAACGAAACACCAAAAGAAGTCCCCGTCATCCTCCCCAACGGCGAGACCATTCATGTCCCCGTCTCCTACGGACCCGACTACGCCTCCTGCATCAAAGAAGCTGGTGACGACCCCGATGTCACCAACGGCATCGAAATCCGTGCCACAATAACTCCCCTCCCGGGTAGGAGGGACAGGGGTGATCTGAATAATCAAATAGAAATCCTCGGCGGCGAAGGCGTGGGCACCATCACCCTCCCGGGCTTCGACTACCCTCCAGGCTCACCTGCTATCAACAAGGCGCCTCGTGAGATGATCTGCCAGAATCTGGAACCTTTCGGCAAACCCCTGCAGGTGACCATCAGTGTGCCTGAGGGCGCCGACATTGCCCGCCGCACCTTCAACCCCCGCCTCGGCATCGAGGGCGGCATCTCCATCATCGGCGTCTCAGGCATCGTCAAACCTTTCAGCGAAGAAGCCTTCATCGACTCCATCCGCAAGTGCGTTACCATCGCCCTGGCATCCGGCACAGACCGTATCGTCATCAACAGCGGCGGTAAAAGCGAACGCTTCGTGAAGGCTCTCTATCCCGACTTGCCCAAACAGGCCTTCGTGGAATATGGCAACTATATCGGCGAAACCCTCAAAATCATCACCGAACTCTCAAAAAACTCTCCAATAAAAACCACCCTTGGTGTGATGCTCGGCAAAGCCGTCAAACTCGCCGCAGGCCATCTCGATACACATAGTCGTAAAACGACGATGGACTTGGACTTTATCCAGCAAATGTTGCAAGAATCGGGCATTACCATCGATATCAGTACGATTACTTTGGCCAGAGAACTTTGGGAACGGATTCCTGCCCACCAGTTGGGTTCTTTCGCACAAACAGTGATCCGTCACTGCTTTGAGCATTGCAGTCCTCTGCTTTCTGAGGCTTCGCTCACCATTCTATTAATTGATGATAACGGAAAAATATATGAGTAAATACAAAGACTTGTTTGTAGATTTCGACGACACTCTCTATGATACTTATGGCAATGCTGTCATAGCTCTCAGAGAGACGTATGAGTACTATCAATTGCATCAGTATTTCGACAATCCGCAATTGTTTTATGATGCCTATTGGGCTGCAAATATCGACCTTTGGACTCGTTATTCTCATGGAGAGATAACACGTGATTTTCTCATCGTAGAACGTTTCCGTCGCCCTCTTTCTGTGGGTAAAGGCTTAGAGGTGACAGAAGCGATTTGCTTAGAGATGAACGATCGATTTCTAAACTATTGTTCGTCAAAGCCAGGTGTGATAGAAGGTGCTCACGAGTTGATGGACTATCTGAAACAGAAAGGCTATCGCATGCACATGTGCAGTAATGGCTTCCATGAGGTACAGTATAAGAAACTGGCTGCTTGTGGACTTCGCGACTATTTCGATACCATTATTCTGAGCGAGGATGCTGGAGTGAACAAACCCTCGCCTCTCTATTTCGATTATGCTTTCAAGACATCAGGTGCGAATCGCGAAACGACATTGATGATAGGCGACAATCTGCAAACGGATATTCAAGGGGCGCTTTCTGCAGGTATAGAGGCTTTGTTGTTTAACAGGTGGCAAGTGAACCTGAGTGCGAGTACTGTTACCCCCACTTATTGTGTCGATCATTTGCTCGACATCAAAAAGATTCTGTAGTTATTCTTCTACGTCTTGTTTCCTTTTGCCAAAGAGTACTGCGGCAATCACTGGTGCACCAACAAGGGCCGTCACACTGTTGACGGGCAAGGCACCTTCAAACCCTGGCATACGGGCAATGAAATTGCAAAACAGTGCCAGAGCAGCACCACAGAGGGCTGTTGCTGGCATGAGGATACGATGGTCGGACGTACGGAAAAGGGCGCGCGTCAGATGAGGGACAGCGAGGCCAATAAACATGATAGGACCACAATAGGCTGTAACTATCGCCACGAGGATACCTGAGGAGATAATGACCAGCATACGACTGCGACGGATGTTCAAACCCAAATTAGCTGCATAGCGATCGCCAAGGAGCATCAGGTTCATATCCTTTACCAACAAACAAGCGAGTGGCAATAGGATACACATCAGCACGATAAAGAGCACCATCTCATCGCCAGACACACGCGAGAACGATCCTAAGCCCCACACTACGAAAGCCTTCACATCTTCTTCAGGCGATAAGAACTTCAGTACACCAATAATCGCATTGGCCAGATAACCTATCATGACACCAATAATTAATAAGGTGACATTGCCTTTTACTTTTTGCGATATCCAGAGAATGAGTGACAATACCGCTAAGGCACCAATGATGGCGGCAACACTCATGGCAGCATCGCCCAAATAGCCCAGTCGTGATAAAGCCACACCTCCTATTCGTCCTGAGAGCAATACCACAAAAGCCACACCTAAGGCAGAACCATTGCTGATGCCCAATACTGAGGGACCTGCAAGGGGATTACGGAATACCGTTTGCATCTGTAGTCCACTGACTGCTAAACCTGCACCAGCTACTATTGCTGTCAGCGCTTGTGGTAATCGACTACTGAAGATAATATTCGTCCAGATTTCATTCGACTCACCACCTGTGATAATACGATACACGTCCACCATCGGAATTCTGACAGAGCCAATGAACAAATTGACCACCAAGAGAATGGCGATTGTCACAATAAGGATGATGAACTTGGGAACTCTCATTTCAATAGTCTATAATAGGTACCCTGATAATCTGGTTCTACGAGTTCTGGATGGAAGATGGCCACAAAGTCTTTCAGTAAGACATCTGGTTGTACAGGCGATATTTCGTAATAGGCCTGTTGCTTCATATTGCAGTAGATAACCTTCTTGTCTTTATACGCTTTGAAGAGCTCATTGCGTGGCTCTGAGGCTTTCAATGCTTCATAACTGAAATCGCCAGGGAAACTGTTCAGAATGCGCCAATAGTCTGCCTTTGCAGCCAAAGCATACATCTTCTCAAATTCCAAATCCTCGCCAGCTGTCTCTTCGTCTTTTATCACATATTCAGCACCAGCATCTCTGAAAATCTGAGCCAGATAGTTCTTGCCTCCTACCGCATGCCAATTGCCATAGTGCATCTCGCCAGAGAAAACAGTGGGTCTGGTAGATGCTTCAGCAGCTGCTGCTTTCAGGTCAGAATATCTCTTTTCGATACCGGCAAATACCTCGTTGGCCTCGCGCTCCTTACCAATGAGCATACCTACAAATTTAATCCATTCAGCCTGACCAAGAGGGTCGAGCTCCTGATAACCCAGATGGGGTACGAGCATGATGCCTGTTTCCTTGATGGCGTCGTAGCCACCTCGTTTTGAGGGCGAGATGAAGATTAAGTCAGGATTCGCAGCCAGCACCATCTCTGTGTCGAAATTACCTTCCATGCCAATCTTCACGATGCGTCCGTCTTTTACTCTTTCAAGGATATCCTTGTTATAGAGGTTCTTCGTTCCCGTCAGACCTTTTACCACATCGTGGGCATTCAGAATGGTGAAGTTGGATAGTTGTAGCGAGGTCATACAGATCGTACGCTTGATGGGCACCAGAATCTTGGTGTATCCGTTGGGCACCTCTGCTTCTTCTGCTTGCACCAAGGCAAAATGGTCGTTCTTACCCACATCGACAAGTCGGATATTAGCAGAATCGTGCACACTGAAGCCTGTGGCATATTTTACATCGATGGTTACAAGAGAATCACCAGAAGTTGCATCACCACTCTGTGACTTTGTTTTATTGCCATTACAAGCACAGAGTAAAGTTGAAATGACTAGAAAAAGGGTTAATTTCTTCATTTCTTTATCATTATTTTGTTTCTGCCTGCAAAAGTACAAAATAAATTCTTAAATTTGCAAGCAAAATAGAATAATATGCAAACTAACATTGATCAGTCTAAATGGTACGACCGTATTTGGGCCTCATTTATCTTCTTTACACGATTGCCTTTCTGGCGATTGCACCAACCTCCGAAGGAGTGTTACAAGACCGTTGTAGAGCATTGGCCACTAACGGGTTGGCTTACTGGTGGACTGATGGCAGCAACGCTTTGGGTGGGGAGTATGTTCCTACCTTATATGATAGCCGTCTTGCTGGCGATTGTTGTCAGACTATTGGTAACGGGGGCACTGCATGAAGATGGATTGGCTGATTTCCTGGATGGCTTTGGTGGTGGAGGCTCTGACAGAGCACGTATTCTTGCCATCATGAAAGATTCGCATATTGGAACCTATGGTGTAATAGGTCTTATCCTTTACCATCTGTTGCTTTTTGCCACGCTCTTTTCGTTGCCTCCATTGTTGGCCACTCTGACGATTCTCGCAGCAACCCCGTTTGCCAGAATGGTAACGTCGGAACTCATTCTGATGATGCCGTATGCTAGAAGGGAGGAAGAGGCGAAGGCGCAAATCATTTATCGTAAGTTCAGTGTTTGGGCAGGTATGAGTCTCGCTATTCAAGGATTGTTACCTATGGGCCTGTATCTGTGGTATACAGGATTGTCTTGGGAAATCATCATCTTTATCCCTTGTCTTGTGATGTATTTCCTCTATCTGCTTATTTGGAACAAGCTTCGTGGGTATACGGGTGATTGTTGCGGAGCTGTTTGTTTGTTGGTTGAACTGACCGTTTATTTAATAGTTAGCGCCTTATGAAACGGATTATTTTGATTACAGGAGGCCAACGCTCTGGCAAGAGCAAGAAGGCAGAGGAATTAGCATTGAGTCTGAGTGCGAATCCTGTTTATGTGGCAACAGCACATATCTGGGATGATGAATTCCGTGAACGTGTTCGCAAACATCAGGCTCGTAGAGGACCTCAGTGGACGAATATAGAAGAGGAAATCAATTTGAGTCGTCATGATCTATCAGGACGAGTTGTCGTCATTGATTGTGTCACGCTTTGGCTTACTAATTTCTTCTTCGCCAACCATTCTGATACAGACCTCTCATTGGAATTGGCCAAAGCAGAATTCGACAGGTTTACAGCGCCCGATGCTACCTATATTTTTGTAACCAATGAGATAGGTAGTGGAGGCGTGAGCGATAATGCGATCCAACGGAAGTTTACTGATCTTCAAGGTTGGATGAATCAGTATATCGCCTCGAAGGCTCATGAAGTGATATTGATGATTAGTGGTATTCCAGTAGAAGTGAAAAATGAGAAAGTTTAAGATACAACCCGTTGATAAGTCGCTTAAGGGGGCGATACAAGAGAAAATAGACAACCTCAACAAGCCCAAAGGGGCATTAGGTCGCCTGGAAGAATTGGCGATGCAAGTGTGTCTGATACAACAGACGTTAGAGCCATCGTTAGCGCATCCTTGTCATTTGCTTCTTGGTGGCGATCATGGTATTGAGCGTGAGGGCGTGAGTGCATCGCCTCGTGAGGTTACATGGCAACAGATGATTAACTTTACCCATGGTGGTGGAGGTGTGAATATGTTCTGTAGACAGCATGGTTTTAAGTTGCGGATTGTCGATGTGGGTGTAGATTACGACCTCTCGTCCGTCGATGGTATCATCAATCGCAAGATAGCTCGAGGCACCAGAAACTTCCTTTATGAACCAGCCATGACTGAGGAGGAATACAATCAGACGATACAAGTGGGGTGCGACCTCGTTGACGATTGCGTGGCAGAAGGTTGCAAGGTGTTGTGTATTGGAGAGATGGGGATCGCCAATACCTCGCCCAGTAGTATCTGGATGCATCTCTTTGGCGATATCCCTTTGAAGGATTGTATAGGCGCTGGTTCTGGCCTTAACTCCCCAGGCATCCAACATAAATACGATGTCCTTTTGCGTGCGGTGGCTAATTTTAAGGATGGCGATCCCATTCGTTACTTCGGAGGTTTCGAGATGGTTGCTGCCATTGGGGCGATGCTTCGTGCAGCTGAGCAACACCTGCTTGTGTTAGTAGATGGCTTTATCATGACAGCTTGTGCCTTGGCCGCTATCCGACTTTATCCTGACGCTCAGGATTATATGATTTTTACCCATTGTGGCGATGAGAGTGGACACCAGATGATGCTTGATATCATCGACGCCAAGCCTATTCTGAATCTGGGGTTGCGATTAGGAGAGGGTACTGGTGCACTTTGTGCTTTTCCCATCATCGATTCTGCGGTTAGAATGGTAAACGAGATGAATAATTTTGAGAATGCCAAAATTACAAAATACTTCTGAATAAGACAAGGATAACCATTATAACTTCTGCCGTGCGATTTACACGTACGGCTTTTTTCATGTCTGCTGTAGTCAGGAGTCTGTCGTTTTCGCCTATAAATGGTTTGTCAAAAAGTTCTCCAAAATAGTAATGCGGTCCTCCAAACCTGCAATTCAAGATGCCAGCAAGAGCTGCTTCTGGATAACCGCTATTGGGTGAAGCGTGATTCCTGCCATTCTTCCAGACGAAACGTAAGCGTCCTAATTTGCCTGTAGCTAAAATCATCAGAAAAGCCGTTAAACGGGCAGGGATGTAATTGGCGATGTCATCGATATGAGCAGCCCAACACCCAAAGGCTTTGTAGCGTTCCGTTTTGTAGCCTATCATCGAGTCGAGGGTGTTTACCATTTTGTAGGCCAGCATGCCAGGAGTGCCCAGTATCGCCAACCAGAAGAGTGGGGCTATCACGCCATCGCTCAGATTTTCTGCCAATGTCTCTAGTGCAGCTGTTCTTACCTCTTGCGCAGAAAGCTCAGAAGTGTCGCGCCCTACGATACGTGCCACCTGTTTTCTGCCTTCATCCAATGAGCGATCCAAGGCCAAAAATACTTCTCTTACCTCGCGAATCAATGTCGTACCAGCCAGACAATAGAAGATGATAATGGCATCGAAAAGAAGTAAGAGGTAAGATGGAAGTGGTAAGAGCAGACGACGCAAAAACCATGAAAGTGCAAAAACGAGGGCGATGAGCACGATTGCAACAAAAGCACCCTTCGCTTTTCGAAAGTTGCCACGATTCAGCTTGTGCTCGCAAGCGGCAATCGCCTTGCCAAACCATACTACAGGATGAGGCAACCATATAGGGTCGCCCAATAGCAAATCGAGCAACCAACCTATCAGCAAGGGTAATATGGCTAATATCCAACTATCCATTCTTCTCTTTTTTGAAAGTGGCAATCGCCTCTACCAATTCGTCGTTACTGTCAGAATCTTGTGCCGCAATACGGAAATGGCATTTTTGGAGACCTGCGAAGTTGGAGGCATCGCGAATCAAGAACTGATGCTTCTCAAGCAGATATGCTTTCAGCTCTGCTGCTGAGGCCTGCTGGATAGAGCAAAGCATGAAATTTGTCTCTGAGGGATAAACATGTATGCCAAAAATGCCTCGCAATCTATTGGCAAGAATCCTGGCTTCTGTTAATAAGTCTTCCATCATGTAGCGCTCATGAGGGTGCTTGTTGGCGAGGAGCCACTTGCCTGTTTCGATAGCCAGAGCATTTACAGCCCAAGGGCGATAATTGGCTCGCAGGCGCTGGATAACGGAAGCAGGAGCAGTGATGAATCCTAAGCGTAAACCTGGGATGGCAAAACGTTTTGTCATGGAGTGGATTTGTATCACATTCTGCATATCGATAGCCTCACGTGGTGAAAGGGTTCCTCTCCAAAGATAGTCTTCATAAGACTGGTCGATGATAAGCCAATGATGTCGACGAGACAATATCTGAATCGTTTCTCTGTTACGCAATTCGCCAGTAGGATTATTAGGATTGCAAAGCCAGCGAACAGCGCCTCCTTTAGGCGCTTCCTCATAGCCATACATCATACAAGCATCAGCATATTCACTGAATGTAGGATTCTTAACATTAAAAGTCTTTTCGTCACGTAACGTCTGAGCTATCAGGTAAATGGCATCTGTAGCCCCACTTGTTACCAGTACCTCCTCAGGATGTATGTCGTGCTCTTTAGCCAGAGCCACCTCTAAACTATGGGCAGAGGGCTCTGGATAATGGTCGATAACCTCAAGTCGGGTACTTAGGTACTGACGCAATTCGCTGGTGTCTATCAGTGGCGAGATGTTGCTACTGAAATTACAACGTATGGGGCCGTATTTGTAAATGTCGTCTCCGTGTCCTTCAATCATCGTTCGTCAGTATTTCGTAAATTTTATCCATATCAACATGTTGGCGTACATGCTGGGCCAACTTATCATATTGTTCCTCTTTAAAGGCCGCTAAGTCGAGCGATGGCCTAGTCTCGCCTTTCTGTCCCAACAGATGGTCGATAACGGGAGCATTGTCTAAGAAACCGTGAATGTAGGTGCCTATACAATGATCTGTCTGCAAAATAGCTTCGTTCGTATCGCTCACACCCTGATGAATCTCGTAGCCCTGACACGTCTTTCCATTAAATTGGAACGTCACCTGACGTGTGGTTTTCTCTGTGGTCATCGTGGTGTGGATAGGCAGGATGCCAAGTCCTGGCAAACTTGTAATGCTCCCTTCGATACCATCAGGATCATCTACCGTTTGTCCTAACATCTGATAGCCACCACAAATTCCTACGACCATCTTTCCCTCTCGATGGGCACGTTGTATCGCTTGGGCGCAACCATTCCGACGAAGTTCCATCAGGTCGTCGAGTGTAGCTTTCGTCCCAGGCAGGATAATGATATCCGCTTGCTGAATATCCGAGGTGTTGTTGGTATAGAAGAGGTTTACGCGAGGGTCGCGCTCCAGGGTGTCGAAATCGGTATAGTTGCTGATGTGTCGCAAAAGCACCACGGCAACATTCACCTTGCCCTCTGCCAATTGGCGACGCTTCTGTTCCAGTGCCACACTGTCTTCTTCGTCGATGTAGATGTCTTTGTAATAAGGTATGATACCAAGAACGGGCACCCCACAAATATCTTCCAACATGCGTTTGCCTTCTTCAAAGAGACGCATGTCACCACGGAATTTATTGATGATGATGCCCTTGATGCGTTTTCTGTCTTCTGGCGATTGCAAGGCGATGCTGCCATAGACAGAGGCAAACACGCCTCCACGATCGATATCGCCCACCAGAATCACATCTGCCTTCGCATGTCTGGCCATCGGCAGATTCACCAAATCGGTATCCCTCAGATTAATCTCCGAGATACTTCCAGCCCCCTCCATCACGATGGGGTTATAGCGCGAGGCCAGGCGATCGAAAGCATCACAAACCTCTTTTCTGAAATCGATGTCGCTGGAGCCACGTCGCCAATAATCGTAGGCATTCTTATTGCCGATGGGTTTACCGTTCAGCACCACCTGCGAGGTATGGTCGCTCTGAGGTTTTAAGAGTAGCGGATTCATGTCCGTATGACAAGGAATGCCCGCTGCTTCTGCTTGTACGGCTTGTGCGCGCCCTATCTCTAGTCCCTCTGGTGTGGCATAGCTGTTCAGGGCCATGTTTTGGGCCTTGAAAGGTGCAGGTTGATAGCCATCCTGCTTGAAAATACGACAGAAGGCAGCAGCTACGATGCTCTTGCCTACATCGCTGCCAGTACCAGCGAACATGATGGGATGGAGCCTCCCACCTCTCAGCTCCCCGCCCCTTTGAGGGGAGGGGCTAGGGGTGGGGTATAAATGGGTATAGGATGCCAAGACGTTCTTATATCTGAAAACGGGGGTGTTGACAGGTTCGCCTTTCGCATTATAAACTTGCGTCACTGATGTGGGCACTTCGTCCATAAACTGAGTATAGTGGAACTCATGTCCACGATACGTCTTGCCATCGAGCTCAAATTGGCGATAACCTAGTGAGAGTTTCCTATCTGCCTTGCGAGCAGAAATCGAGTAGGGGAGCACGTCGCACATCGGATACGTACCTTCATCTGTTACGATCTTCTTGCAGAGATACATCATACCCCCACATTCAGCCTGGATGTTTCCTCCACCTTCCGCAAAGTCCTTAATGGCCTTTCTGCAAGCCTCGTTCTTGACGAGTGCTTCGAGGTGTTTCTCTGGATAGCCTCCTGGCAGATAGAGTAAATCGATGCCGTTAAAATCAGGCACCTCCGTCTCTGGGTCGAAGAAACGCACAGACTTGAAGGTATCGATGGTTTCCTGATAGACGAAGCTAAAGCTCTCGGAATTCTGAGCTACTAGCGCCCTCAGTACGCCTACGGACGCACTGGAGTACGCCTTGGGGCGCACTGGAGTACGCCCGTGGTGTACTGAGTGTTCCATCAAGTACTTCCAATCAACATGCTTTTCCAATAACTCTATCAGTTGCATTGTCTCTGCTTTCTCAGAGAAATCGAGCCCCAGATAGCGTGAGCCTTGTTCGAGCGAGGCCTCTTTAGGCAGATAGCCCAGACATGGGATGTTCAAGTCCTCGCATACTTGTTTCAGCATCTCGAAATGGCGTGCCGATCCCACCTTATTAAATATAATACCCCCAAAACGGAGGTCTTTCCTGAAGTTCACGAACCCAGAAATCAATGCTGCCATCGAGTAAGCAGTCGATTTCGCATCCACCACCAGAACGATGGGAATATCCAGTATGCGGGCAATCTCTGACGATGAGCCTTTTTCGCGATCGTAACCATCGAAAAGTCCCATCATGCCCTCTACGATACACACATCCGCATCCTCGCCATAATGACTGAAAAGCGACGCGATATGCGCAGGTGTGGCCATGAAGGAATCAAGGTTTACGGAGGGTCGCCCACAAACGGCAGCATGGAATTTGGTGTCGATATAATCTGGTCCGCACTTAAAGGGTTGCACCTTCAAGCCCTTCGATGAAAAGAGCGCCATCAAGCCCCTGGCAATCGTTGTCTTGCCAGAGCCACTTGTAGGAGCTGCTATCATGAAAGTCGTCTTCATCAGTGCAAAGATACATACTTTCTGCATTATTTTACGCTTAAACAGCAAATTTTTCACTTTTTGCTTTCCACTTTTCACATTTTTATGTAACTTTGCCGCCGATAAATGGCAATCTGGTGGCTGTAGCCGCCTGATGTAAGGGAATCCAGTGAGAGTCTGGAACTGTTCCTGCAGCTGTAATCCCCGTTTGAGGGTTTGCTTGTATAACGCCACTGACATAGGAGTCGGGAAGGTAAAGCAGACTGGGGAGAGTCAGAATACCTGCCAATCAACTAAATAGTACCTTCGCTCAGGAGTTAGCGATGTGGAAAAAGGAAGAATTATGAAAATAAGACAGAGCTTGGCTATTAGCCTTTGGCTGTTGGCTGCGAGTGTATCTGCTCAGACAGATATCTGGCGCCAGGATAGTCTGCAAGAGGTGGTTGTTACAGGTACTGGTACCCAGCACCTACTGAAGGATGCGCCCGTTCAGACGGAGGTGATCAGCCATCGTCAGCTACAGCAATATGCTGGTCGCTCGATAGAGGATATCCTTTCTGGTCTCGTCGCAAGCTTCGACTTCAGCGAGAACGATATGGGTTCTCATCTGCAGATGAATGGCTTGGGCAACTCCTACGTGCTCATTCTGATAGATGGTCGTCGACTTTATGGCGACAATGGAGGCGAGAACGATTTGGCCCTCATCGATCCACAGAACATCGAGAAGATAGAAATCGTAAAGGGTGCTTCGAGTGCGCTCTATGGAAGTGATGCCATCGCTGGTGTCATCAATATCATCACCAAGAAGCATCGCGAGAAGGGACTCATGTTCGAGAACACTTCGAGGGTAGGCTCGTATGGCGATATCCGTCAGCACGATGGATTGGCCCTGAACTTCGGTAAGTTCTCGAGCTACACCAACTTCCAGCTTCAGCACTCCGATGGTTGGCAGAATACCAGCGAGGAGGCTATCCAGCAAACGGAATATCACATTACCGATTCGCGCAATAAGACGGTGAATCGCCACACCAATTGGCAAGTAGCTGAGCGACTGACCTATCAGCTCACGCCCCAGATAGAGCTCTACGCTGATGGCAGCATCTACTGGAAGCGCATCTATCGTCCTTGTGGTCATCACCCTGGTGTTGACGTAAAGACATGGGATTTGCAATACAATAACGCCTCAGTCTCTGCGGGAGGAAAATGGAAACTGAACGCCACGGATTACATCACCCTCGATGCGGATTGGAAAAGGCATGCCTACTATTATGCTTATACCGATACCACGCTGACGGATGGATACGTAAACGGACGTTTTACGAATTACTATCCCTACTTCCCTGGCGATAGGGAACTACAAAGCAATCAGCGATTGACGAACATTCTGTTGAAGGGTGTGTTCGAATTGCCCTATGCCCAGCGACTGAGTGCAGGATTGGAGTATCGTTACGACTGGTTGAAAGCTCCCATGCGAGTGGCTGGTGGTAAGGCTACGGATAATACCCAAGCCGTCTATGTGCAGGATGAGTGGGAATTGCTGAATCCACTTTATATCACAGCTGGCCTCCGCTTGACGCGCAATGAAGGCTTCGGCACTCGTCTCACGCCAAAGATCTCTGCGATGCTGAAATTGGGTGATCTGCGTCTGCGTGCTACCTGGAGTCAGGGCTACAAGACGCCAACGCCCAAGGAACTTCACTATCAGTATATCAAGAATATGAATGGTGTCTACCTCTATCTGGGTAATGAAAACCTGAAAGCACAGACATCGAACTACTTTGGCGCGAGTGTAGAGTATAGTGTGGGCCATCTCACACTGACCCTTGCCCCCTATTATAATAAGGTGAAGGATATGATCACTCTTGTCACCATTCCCATCAAGAATGCCCCAGGCGATCTGATTACGAAATACGACCCCATCCGCGTGCGTCAGTATCAGAATATGGAGGATGCAAAGACCTATGGTGTCGACTTTACCGTTCGTTATCAGGGTCGCCATTTTACGGCAGGAGGTTCTTATAGCTACCTCGATACGAAGGCTAACCAGTATGACTCTGAAAAGGATGTGATGCGCGAGGTTACTATCGACGGTATGGCCCATCACAAGGCTAATGTCTACGCCACATGGAATCATGATTTCTCAAAGATGTATCAGTTGGGTATCGGCCTCTACGGACGTCTTTCCAGCAAGCGCTATTATCAGATTGACGGCGATGGTGATGGCTATCAGCTCTGGCGCCTCTCCACTACCCATCAGCTTGGGAAGATGTGGCGCATCGAGGCTGGTGTCGACAATATCTTCAACTACGTAGATCGTACGCCTCATGGCTTGCACTTGGGTACTACCACCCCAGGGCGCACCGTTTATGCCTCGCTCACCATTCGATTCAATCAAGGCAAGAAACTCAATAACAAATATAAGTCTAATTTAAATTCAAACAACAATGAAACAGATTAAGTTTTTGATGCTGGCTATGCTGGCGTTTGTAACCAGTGCCACATTTACAGCATGTAGCAGCGACGATGATGACAACAAGTCTACACAGTCTAATTACGACAAGTATCAGCAAGCTGTGAATCAGACTGTAAATTCTCAGAAGAAAAGCGATAAGGTAATTCTGCTTGTAGCTTTCGGTTCTACATGGGAGCAGGCTTACGACACCTTTGATAAGGTGGTGGACGACTACAAAGCAAATTTCTCAGGATGGGATGTTTATCTCTCGTTCTCTTCAGCCATCTGTATCAACAATGCCCGTGCTGGTGAGAATGTAGATCCAAAGGACTATTACGACCCAGAGCACTGGCTCACCGCTATCGGACTGGCTGGTTACAAGCAGGTTGTAGTTCAGTCTTTGCAGGTAATCCCTGGCGAGGAGTATCGCCGTGTACGCGACAGCTATGTGAAGGACTTTATGAATAACCGTAATGGTGACTTCACCGATGCTTATATGAAGAGTCTCGATCACCAGGTAGTAGTAGGTACTCCTCTGATGGCTGAGGAGAGCGACGCCAAGACATTGGCTACCACTCTGAACAACGAGGCTGATGTGAAGGCTGCAGTAGCTCAGGGCATCGTTGCTTTTATGGGTCACGGTAATCCTGAGGGTTACGACTACTATGGTGGCAATGTGCGCTACCTGCAGTTGGAGGACTATCTGCGTGCGCTCAATACCAACTACTATGTAGGTACCGTCGACATGGACGAGACTTATGCCGAGGATGTACTTAACCACATTGCTGGTGGCACATTCGACTATCAGATTGGTGATGTAACCAAGACCATTTCTTATCCTGAGAACGCAAGCAAGAAGGCTCAGCTGTTTGTGCTGATGAGTATCGCCGGAGACCACGCCCATAACGATATGGCCGACGATGAGGACGATGAGAGCTGGTACTCTCTGTTCAATGCAGCTGGTATCGAGACAAAGGCTTACGAGACCAACTTCACAGAGCCTTGCTGGAAGAAGTATAAGAGTGGCGAGGAGTATATTCCTGGACTCGCAGAGCGCAGTGCCGTTCGCAAGTTGTGGATGAATCACACCAAGGAGGCTATTGCCAAGCTTGGTACCGATGAGGCACTCTCAACGCCTACAACAGCTTCTGAGTAATCTCTCTCAAATTTCTATATAAGGAATTAGAAAGCCTTACGTTAATTATTATTTGGTTGATACAGGAGATTTGTCGCGACGACAAGTCTCCTGTTTTTATTTTCATCATTTTTAGGTATTGCATCATTCCAGAAATCCTCCTACCTTTGCACTCGATTTTTGATGTATGATTAGGTATCTTTAAAATGATGAAGAAAATTCTAAGTTTGCTCTTGTTGAGCACCATGTTTGTTTCTGCCCAGGCAGACGATGATTTTGAAAAATACCGTATCGGAGGTTATGGCGAGATGTTGGCTACCTTTAAGGATTATGGTCTAAACCGTTTCTATGGTGGTAGTAAAGGTAACACCAAGAAGAATCACAATGAAATCAGCATTCCTCGTTTCGTCATTTCTGGTGAGTATAAGATTAACCCAAAGTGGATACTCAGTGCAGAAATAGAGTTCGAGTCGGGTGGCACGGGCATTACCTACGAGATTGAAGCGCAGTCGGGTAGTGAAAACGGCGAATACGAAACCGAAGTCGAGAAGGGTGGCGAGGTGGCCCTTGAACAGTTCCATATCACCCGTCTGATAACCCCAGCCTTTAATCTACGTTTCGGACATATGATTATGCCTGTAGGTTTGACGAACATGCACCACGAACCACTTAACTTCTTTACCGCAGCCCGCCCAGAAGGCTCTACGACCATCTTGGCTTCTACGTGGCACGAAACGGGTCTTGCTGTCTTTGGAACCTTTGGCGCTGGTGCCGCTACCTTCGATTATCAGGCTATGGTTACCAGTGGTCTTAACCCCAATGGTTTCGATGCCTATAACTGGGTAAAGAAAGCCAAGCAGGGTTTCTTGGAAGTAGATAATTTCTCTGCTCCTGCCTATACAGCCCGTTTAGACTGGAAGGGTATCAAAGGCCTCCGTGTAGGGGCGTCTCTCCTTTATAACCCCAAGGCCCAGAAGAATGCCGATAAGTTGATTACCTATTCAGAATACGATGATATCAACGTGCTGCTCTATTCTTTCGATGCCCAGTATGTGAATAAATTCATCATCGCTCGTGCCAACTATCTCTCTGGCAATATCACAGAGACAGTAGGTATCACAGCAGCCAATCGCCGTTATTCCAGCAAGTCGCCCTATAGTCGTATGGGTCCCGTTGCAAAACGTGGCGTCGATTGGAGTGCCGAGGTGGGTGTCAATCTCGCTTCTTTCTTCCCAAGCGTTAAAAAGTTCCCCGTTATCTATCCCTTCGTACATTATAATTATTACAACCCTCAGGAAAAGTGCGAGGAAGGACTCGTTGCCGATAACCGTTGCCAGGTGAGCTTGTGGAGCGTAGGTCTGAACTGGAGAATCCTCCCTAACCTCGTGGCAAAAGCCGATTACACCACGCGTCAGATTGGTACGAGTAAGATTTTTGGTTCCAGCCAGTATAATAGCGAAAACGAGTTCCGTATCGCCCTCGCTTATCAGCTTTGGTTCAGTAAGAAATAACAATAACTTAAAATAACAGTAACAATGAAAAAGATGATTAAAAATGTAATGATGTTTATGGCTGCTTGCACCCTTACTTTTGGTATGACCGCATGTAGCAGTGACAAGAACGATGACAACAACACGGAGATCGACATCACTGATCCTAACAACCTCGACTACAGCTCCGCTTATGCTGAGCAGTGGGCCAACTACATGGTAACTGTATCAGGTCTGTTGGCTGATGATGCCGATGAGTTGTACAATGCTTGGAAAAACGGCTATGCTGATATCTTTAAGAACCACAACAGCGAGGAGTACAAGTCGGCCATCGATTGTGTAGAGCAAATCTTAGATGGTTGCATCGATATCGCCTCAGAGGTAGGTTCTGCCAAGATTGGTGACCCCTATAACCTCTATATGAGTGGTAAGACCACCGAGGCCCTCTATGCTGTAGAGTCTTGGTATAGCTGGCACTCGCGCGACGACTACCGTAACAATATCTACTCTATCCGCAATGCCTATTATGGCTCTCGCGATGGTAAGGTAAACGCTAATTCACTTTCTGCCCTGCTTGCTGCCAAGAATGCTGAACTCGATACCAAGGCCAAGCAGAAAATCCAGGCCGCTGCCGATGCTATCTACGCGATTCCTCAGCCTTTCCGCAACAATATCAACTCGAAGGAGGCTTCTGCTGCCATGTCTGCTTGTGCGGAGCTGGAAGACTTTATTGAGAATGAGTTGAAGCCTTACTTTACGGCTAATATCAACGACGATGCCACCCTCGACCCCGTTATCAAGCAGTATGTTGATCAGGTGGTACTGCCTACTTACAATCAGCTCGCTGTTCTGAACGATGCCCTCGATGCTGCCGTGAAGCAGTTTAAGCAGAACCCCTCAAATGCTAACTTTACCGCTTGCGCGAATGCTTGGCTTGAAGCACGTCAGCCATGGGAGCAGAGCGAGGCCTTCCTCTTCGGTCCCGTTGACGAGCTTGGTCTCGACCCCAATATGGACTCATGGCCTCTCGACCAGGCACAGATTGCACAGATTCTGAAGTCGCAGGCTTTCAACAACCTGAACTGGAAAGAGGGCGAGAGCGATGAAAAGGTAGAGAAGGCGCAGAGCTTGCGTGGATTCCATACGCTGGAGTTCCTTATCTTCAAGGACGGCAAGGCTCGCACCGTGAATTAAGGTGTAAGATGAAATGAACAAATACTTTAAGATTTTACTCTTATTTGCAGGCGTCTTTGTATGGTCGTCCTGCGAAGACAGAGACCGACTTGATGTCGACGCTATTGAGGTTCCAGCAGGCTATGCATTGTCTGCCGGAACTTCAACCGGCTTTTACAATTCCTCGGTGGCCTATGACCAGGGAGCCAGTTGGTTGTCGGGCACGTATGATGTGCGATTCAATAAAGGCGACCGTTTATACGATAATGTAAAAAATGCGAATGAGAATGGTCACGGTGGTGGCTTGGGCCCTGTTTATGCTGGTTATAGTTGTGGTAGTTGTCACCGCAATGCAGGTCGTACAGAACCTACCTACTGGACCAGCTTCAAGCAGGGTAGCAACGATGGTTCTGGCCCTTATGGCTTTACCTCGTCGCTTATTTATATCACCCGAAAGAATGGTACGTTCTTCCCTAATTACGGACGTGTCATCCACGATCAGGCCATCTATGGCGTGCGCCCTGAAGGCAAGTTGAAAGTGAAAATCGACTCGATGACGTTCAGCTTCCCCGATGGTGAGAAATATACGCTCTGTGTGCCCCGATGGACCGTTACCGAGTGGTATACCGACAGCGTGAAGCCCGAAGACCTTTTCTGCACCGTTCGTGTGCCTTTGCGCCATGTAGGTATGGGACAGATGATGGCGCTCGATCCCAACGAGATTGAGGCTTTGGCGCGCAAGAGCAACTATCCCGAGTGGGGTATCAGCGGACGCTGTAACTATGTTACTGAGCGAGGCAAACGCCAACTCGGACTCTCTGGTAATAAAGCCCACCATGCCGACTTGACGGTAGAACTGGGTTTCTCCTCTGATATGGGTATGACCAATAGCCGTTATCCGGAGGAAATCTGCGAAGGTCAGATTCAGATGGAGGAAGGCTCGATGATGGGTCTTTCGTATGATATGCTCGATGTAGGGACAGAAGATATGGAGTGTGTCGACCTCTATATGCAGGGTTTGGCCGTACCAGCCCGTCGTAACGTAAACGACCCTGATGTCATCGAGGGCGAAAAGCGCTTCTATGAAGCAGGCTGCCATCTCTGCCATGTAGTAACCCTCCATACCAAGACGCGAGGCTCCGTCCTCTTGGCTGGCACAGAACTTCCCTGGCTTGGTGGTCAGACCATTCATCCTTATTCCGACTACCTGCTCCACGATATGGGTTCCGAGATTATGGGCGTAGGTCTGAACGACAATTTCTGTAGTGGCTTGGCTCGTGGCAATGAGTGGCGAACCACGCCGCTATGGGGCGTAGGCTTACAGAAGAAAGTAAACGGCCATACCTATTTCCTTCACGACGGACGAGCCCGCAATTTCGTAGAGGCCATCATGTGGCATGGTGGCGAGGGCGAAGCCTCGAAAAACAGATTTAAGAACATGAGTAAGAAAGAGCGCGACCAACTCGTTCAGTTCCTCTGGTCACTTTGATAGTTAATAGATTATAGTTGATAGTTTATAGTTATGATTACTAAGAAGATATTTGCCATTGTGATGGCATCAAGTATTTCAGCATCCGTTTTCGCACAGACGGAGCTCAACATGGAAAACGGTGTGATTCCTATTGCCGACGACCGTGGTTTCACGCTTCAGAGCAACAATGGCAATTTCGTGTTTAAACCCTATCTGTATCTGCAGACCACGGCTAATTACAAATATTACGACGACGAGGGTCTCGATAAGGCCTATAATCAGGACAACGTCGCCAACTCAGGTTTTGCCATGCCCTATGCCATTATAGGTTTTACGGGTAAGGCCTTTGGCAAAATCGATTATAACGTCAGTATCAATGCGGCTGCCTCTGGTGGTAATGTGCTCCAACAGGCTTGGATCGACTATGCCGTCAGTCCTGCACTCCGCTTCCGTGTAGGTAAGTTTAAGACGCCCTTCACCCATGCTTATCTGACCACCCTTGGTGAGACGCTCTTCTCTTCGTTGCCTACCTCACTGACCGCCACGGCTATTCTGCCTTACTCGCTCAATGCCGTTACCCCTGGTATCGGCACAGGCTTCGACCTTGGTGTTGAGATGCATGGTCTCATTGCCAATAGGTTTGGTTATGAGGTCGGTTTGTGGAATGGTACGGGTGCTGGTCAGAATGGCGCTACCAAGACCATCAGCGACGACCTCCACATCCCTTCTCTGCTCTATGCAGGTCGCCTTACCTACCAGCCTTATGGTGCTATGCCGCTTACCCAGGGTAACCCCAAACTCCTGCATGAAAAGAAGATGCTCGTGGGTCTCAGTGCCAATTATAATGTAGAGTCTGAGAGTGAGTCAACGAATGATTTCCGTGCTGGTATTGAGTTCGCCATGCTCATGAACCGCTGGTATGTAGGTGTTGAGGCTTACTATATGCGCATCGGCTTTACCGATCGTCAGAAAATCGACGACAGCTACAATTACTGGGGTGGTTATGCGCAGGTAGGCTGTTTCGTTCATCGTCAGTTGCAGTTGGGTCTGCGCTACGATTTCTTCGATCGTAACGGCACAGGCAAAGACGGTATTCTGAATATGCCCGCTGCTACCGTTAATTACTTCATCCCCAAAACCAATATCAAACTCTCTGCCATGTATCAGTACATCGGACGTACAGGTCACAAGACGCAGCTCGACCGCGACATCGACGACCTCGGTATCTGTACCCACATGGCGCAGCTGATGCTTCAATATGCCTTCTAATATGATTGCAAAGAAATATTTGTCATTATGGGCATTGAGCCTATTGCTCGTGGCTTGCGATGATGGTCGTATTCAGGAGAATACCATTACGTACAAGGAGGGTCGTGTGGTGAAAATGACAGGCGTTCTGTCAGGACTCCAGAATTGGCCCGATGACTACAGTGTGGCCATCGCAGGCTTCGACGGTACCGACGATTATGCCGCTATCTCCAAGGCCCTACCAAAAAATGGGGATGGCCCCGTAGAGGTGGTGCTCTCTGGTATCTCCGACGATGTGACGAATGTGCAACTCTGTGTGCTCGACCGTCTTCGTCGCCATGTGATGACCTTCCAGCAGATAGAACTCGAACAGACGCGCGATACCATTTATATGGAAGTGGGCACGGTGAATGCCAGCATGTATAACGCGATTCAGCAGAGCTTCTTTAATACCACCTGCGCCAATTGTCATGGTGCCTCTAACCGCGCCGCAGCAGGTCTTTACCTCACGGAGGGAAAGAGCTACGATGCCCTCGTAGGCCAACCCTCTAAGAAAGTACCAGATATCAATATGGTAGAACCCGATGACGCGAGCAATAGCCTTCTGCATATCATTCTCCATCAGGAGCGTGTAGAAGGTATCTCGATGACCCATCGCGACCTCGTGTCAGAGAAGAGCGACCAGAGTATCCTACCGCTTATTGATAGTTGGATTAACCACGGCGCAAAAGAAAAATAAGGATTATGAACAAACAACAGACATATCATTTTGAAAACGCATTTGCAGAAGTTTTCCAGTTCGATAACGGAACAGAGGTTGTCGAGTACCATGCGATGATCCACGTCGACTCGTCGCGCCTCTCTTATCTCCAGCAACTGGAAGCCGTTCTCAATGCTTATAGCCAACTTATCGAAGGTGAGCTCAGTGGTGCGCAGGCTGTCTTCAAGCGCTACTTCCTGAGCGATGCCGCTAATCAGGCCGACGATGTCATCGCCTCCGATGTCACCGATTGTGCCAAGAGCATCATCCAACAAGCCCCCCTCGATGGCACCAAGATTGCCCTCTGGGTGTATCTGATGACCAACGTACAGACGGGTATCGGCAAGAGTGGCTTGTACGAAGTGCGCCATGGCGACTTCCGCCACCTCTGGAACGGCTCTGCCCATAATATGGCCGCCAATTCCGAATACCAGACGCGCCTGCTCTTCAATGAGTATAACATGCAGCTGATTCAGGAGGGTTGTACCCTCGAAGCCAACTGTATCCGCACCTGGTTCTTTGTGAACGATGTCGACCTGAACTACGGTGGTGTGGTGCGCGCCCGTAACCAGTTCTTCTTTACTCAGGGCCTCACGGTCAACACCCATTTTATCGCCTCTACGGGCATCGGTGGTCGCCAGCAAGACCCTAATGTGCTCTCTCAGATGGACAACTATGCCATCGCGGGCGTGAAGAAAGAACAGATACACTATCTCTATGCCTCTACCCATCTGAACCGCACCAGCGACTATGGTGTCAGCTTCGAGCGCGGTACGCAGGTCAACTATGCCGACCGTCGTCATGTCTTCATTTCCGGTACCGCCTCTATCAATAATAAAGGTGAGGTGATGTACCCCAAGGATATCGTTAAGCAGACCCATCGCATGTGGGAGAATGTAGAGGCGCTGTTGGCTGAGGCTGACTGCAATTTCAACGATGTGGCCGAGATGGTGGTTTATCTGCGCGATACAGCCGATTACGACCTCGTGCGCGAGCTCTATGAGGCGCGCTTTAGTGGCAAGCCTTACGTCATTGTCCATGCGCCCGTATGTCGCCCAGGTTGGCTTATCGAGATGGAGTGTATGGCTGTAAAGGCCGTCGATTTACCCACAATGCCGATGTTCTGATGCGAATACTCCTCTTTCTCCTATTCGCTATCATCTATCCACTATCCACTATTTCCGCCCGTAGCATTCAGACGATCAATGCGGAGAAGGCCAAAGAAGTGGCGCGCGAGCAGATTGTTTACGACAATCGCTTGTGCCCCTTCTCTACCTTTGCGCTTGGCTTTCTGAAGTCCGTCTATGGCCAGAGCAGCTACAAGGGTCTCTCGCCCGAGCAGGTGGTCTACGGTTGGTTGCTTCGTCCGGAAGTGTGGAAAGACGAGCCGATGATTCATATCCCCGATGCCCGTCTGCGTGAGCAGTTGCATATTTCGGGCGAATACGCCAAATTCTCCGAGCTCTTCGACGATACCCTGGGCTATAAGCTCAATGCCTTAGGCGCCGACCTGCCTGAACACATGCGTCCCTTTGCCCGCGAAACGCCCGCTGCGGTCAGTCTCGACGAGAAGGTGGGCGATATTATCCTGTTGACGAAGGGTCAGTTGTTCCAGCCTCGTCCTGCTGATGTGGCCCCTTTGCCCTCATGGCGTGTCGAGGCGGAAATCCTTTGGAATCATACCCCCTTGTGGGGTGTCCTTTTGGCGATAGCAGCCTTTGTCGCCCTTCTAGTCCTCACAATAAAAAAAATCTGGGCAAAATCATCTCTCAATAAGATTTTTTGCGTATATTTGCCAACAAATCTTTTAGTGCTTTTTTGAGATGATGAAACAGAAGTGTTTAGCTTTCGCAGCACTTTTTCTTTGCTGCTCGGGACTTCAAGCCCAGACCAAGCGCTCCAATGATTTTCGGGCGAAGTATCAACTGAAAGAGGTGGTGGTCATGAGTCGCCACAACATCCGCTCTCCGCTGGTATCAGGCGGTGCAGCCTATATGCGGGTATCTCCCCATACGTGGTTCTCGTGGTCGTCGCCAGGCAGTCAGTTGTCGCTCCGTGGCGGTGTGCTCGAAACGGAGATGGGCCAGTTCTTCCGCAAGTGGCTGGTAGGCGAGGGACTCTTGCCCGACAACTACCGTCCTGAGGGCGATGAGGTGCTGTTCTATGCCAACTCGCGCCAGCGTACCTTTGCCACGGCCAAGTATTTCTCTGCCGGGTTCCTGCCCTTCGCCAATGTGGAGATTACCCACAAGTATCAGGAAGATAAGATGGACCCCGTGTTTACACCGAAGTTCACGAAGATGAACGATGCTTACCGCCAACAGGTGCTCTATGAAATCAGTCAGCTTCACGGTGGTCCGCAAAAGATGATGGCGTCTGTACAGCCTACGCTCACACTGGTAGAAGAGATCATCGACATGGCCCACTCACCCGCCGCCCAGAACGATACCACCCATTTCTGGTACAACGACACCCAGTTTAAGTTAGAGAAGGGCGACGAGCCGAGGATGAAAGGCGGCTTTACGTTGGCCAATAGCGTGGCCGATGCCCTGGTGTTGCAGAGCTATGAGAGTGAGAGCATGTCGGCCTTCGGTCATGAGTTGACGGCCGAGCAGTGGCGCGCGATCTGCGCCATCAAGGAAGTGTACGATGCCCTCCTTTTCACCACCTATAGTGCAGCCGTCAATCTGGCTTATCCGCTGGTCAGTCGTATCCGCGAAGAGCTCCACCATGAAGGTCGTAAGTTTACCTTCCTCTGTGGCCACGACAGCAATCTGGCTAGTATCGGTGCCGCCCTGCGCTTTGTCTATCCGGAAACCGAACAGGCTTTCGAGCTCCACACACCCATCGGCTCAAAACTCGTGTTCGAGAAGTGGAGCGATGGCGAGAATGAGTTTGTGGCCGTCAACCTCGTCTATCAGGCTGTCCATCAGTTGCAAAGCCACTCCCTGCTCTCTTGGGTCGAAAAAGACGGTTTACAGGCGCCCAAGGTCATGCCCGTTACCATCGACGGACTGGAAGCCAATGACGACGGCCTCTATCGCCTCTCCGATCTCGATGCCCGTATGGCCGAGGCCATGGATGCTTACGAAGCCATCGTTGACGATTCTGTAGAGATTCGTTGAAAGAATCCGCCAGTTCGCTGAAAGATAGCTTTCTGGGGTTAAACTTTTCCGCCCGGCAATCGTCATTTAAGTAGTTGCAACAAACAAACGTGAGTATTAACTATTTAAACAGTTTAGGAATATGAAACAATTACTTATGACAATCGTAGCAGCCGTGATGTTCAGTTCAGCCGCTATGGCCCAAGATCAGGAAAAGGGTAAGAAGAAAGAAGAGATGGCAAAGCACCGCACAGAGAAGATGGTGAAGGATTACGACCTCAATGAGAGTCAGGCAGCCAAGTTGCTGGAGCTTAACACGAAGTACGCCGACAAGATGCGTCCCCACCACGGCCCTCACGGCCCTCATGGCATGAAAGGCCAGCGTCCAGAACCTCCTAAGGGTGATATGCAGGGCCAGCGTCCAGAACCTCCAACAAAGGAGATGAAGGCCGAAATGGAGAAGAAGCGCGCTGAGATGGAAAAGGAGCAGAAGGCATACGATGCCGAGCTTCAGAAGATTCTGACCCCCGATCAGTACAAGCTCTATCAGCACGACATGCAGAAGCATCGCAAAGGCGGTCCCCGCCCCGGTCCCAAACCCGAGCAATAATCACAACGCAAAAGGCCCCGTAGAAATCAATCTACGAGGCCTTTTCATAAATAATTCGCTTAAAACTTGCAAGTTTCAGATAAACTCTGTACCTTTGCAGACGAATCATTATCATAACATTATAAATCGATATGGAAACAACAAAGAGAAAAAGAACCCGCGAAGAGGTTCGCGCAGCTTTCAAGGAAGCCCTGCGTAGGAAACAGGAATGGATAGAAGAGAGTACTGCTTTTCTTGAGCAAATTCACCAGAAACGGCTGGCAAAGCAAATCTAATGATAGTCACCAGCCGTTAAATCTACCTCACTATGAACAAGCAAAAGAAATAATATGAAGAAAGATATTAAGATCTATTATTCCAAGAAACGGGCTGTAGCAGTTCTGTTAGCTATTCCAGTGCTCTGCGGCCTTATGTTCTGGGTGTTTTATCATTTTTACGCCAATTTGTGGTCATATGGCTCACCATTAATCATCGCTTTAATTGTCTATGGTAGTATCTGCTACAAGATATATAAGCAAAGGGTCTGTATGACCATTACTGATGAGTACTTAGAGATAAACAGTAAAGACAAGTGGACAGTCTGCTTCTGTGATGTCGAAGAATTTTATCGTGCTGATTACGATGTGATAGGTATCCGCTATAAGAAAGACAACGAGAATTGCCGTCCCGATGACGAGATACCCACTCGCACGATGGACATCAACCCCCAGAAACTGCTCTATCTGTTGAATAAGAAACTATTCCAAGCAAAATAGACAGGACCTCTCAATGGTCGCAAAGAAGAAAAAGAAGTAAATAACACAAAAAAATAATAAAATGTTTGGATTACATGACAAAAAAGAGCCAGTGATAACTGGCTTTCGAGAGCCTGTAGAGGCGAATGGTATTAAACTTAGTGACGATTTCTTTGTACATATTGATCTTGACAAATTGGATTCAATATCGAAAATTCAGAAAGAGACCGATCCGGACACTTATAAAGCTAAGTGGAGAAAAAAGATAGTAGAGAAACTCTTTCTTTATAATATTCGGATATTTGACAATCAAAGATTAGAATCTGTCAATTTGGATTATATTTCTGATTACATTGGTGATAAAAGGGTTCTTGATATGAGACTTGCTGATAAAGAAACTCTTACACGTATGGCAGCAAGGAAAGTAGCAAATATCTTTTATTATGGTGAAGGTGACCTCAATAATCCTAGTGTGGATGCCACAATTGCCATGATACTGTACATCAGGAATGGCTATAATAAAAAAGATTTCTGGAATAACTTTAAAAAAGAATTAGTGCTTGGTTTAAAGGAATTGCTAGAAAACAATGATTCTTTACAGATTAAAGATCAGTTATTGGCAAATCCTATCCATGAAAAGGATACCACGATTATGAATCTTATGAAAAATATAAAAGAACATGCAAAGTACTATACAGACGATAGTTTTATCATCTTTGATTATGAAATAGCAGATTTTATTGATCCAGAGAGGAAGAAATACTCTGATAAAGAGATTAATCAAGCATTGGGCCAATATGTTTTAATTGTAGGAGATTTCATCGTCCGTGGCTTGCCTAAAGAGAAAATATTTAAATATACTTCCCCTAAATTCTTATATATGCAAAGTTTAGATACTTGTACTTATAATGCTGCATCAAATTTAAAGGATGTTCTTTTTAATGACAAATGTATCGAATCTAAAATAAATAATGATATCAGTGAAGGCCTAGCAGTTTATCGAAAGAATGGTAAGTCTGAAATGGATTTCTGGAAAAACACATGTAGGCAAATAATCTATTTGTATGAAAAAGGATGGCTTTAAACCAACTCTTATAACGCAATAAAGGCTTGCATCACTGCAAGCCTTTATTACATCATTACTAACTAATTAACTAAAACAATAACTATAACCCAAACAATAAACAATTATCTAACTAAAAGCTCAAATATGAAAAAAGACTATTTCGAAACTCGCTTGCTTCTTGATTCTGATGCAAAGGTATGAAGGTTTTCATCACATTCCAACTTTTTTCTTCATTTTCTCTCAAAAAGCATGCGACAGTATCTTAAATTTGCGACAAAGGCCATTTTTCGCCCAAAATCTTGTCGCAAATGAATCTTTTTTGTATCTTTGCACTATCCAATAATTAAAAGCTTATGACGGTACCTGTTTTATTTAGAGAATACATCTGGCTGGTGAATACCATCTACAAGGCTAGGAAGATATCATTGAGTGAAATCAATGAGAAATGGATCGAGACTGACTATAGTCGTGGCGTAGAGTTCAGTCGTACCACATTCCATCGTCATAAGATTGCCATTGAGGATATGTTTGGCATCTATATCGAGTGTGATCGTAAGAATGGTTTCAAGTATTATATAGGTAATGAATATGTCTTGCAAGAGAATTCCGTGCAGAATTGGATGTTGTCTACGCTTAGTGTCAGCAGTCTTTTGGCTGAGAGCATGAGCCTAAACGAAAGAATCTTGCTAGAAAATGTCCCATCTGGAGGTGAGAAATTAAAGATGCTGATCAAGGCCATGAAGGAAAGCAAGAAGATTTCGATTACATACCGCCGTTATGGAGGGCATGCTATGAGGACATTTGATCTTGAACCATATTGCTTGAAACTATTCGGGCAACGCTGGTATTTGTTGGGGCGTTTTGATGATCGAGGAATGGCGACATTCTCAATAGACCGCATGTTGGAGATTAAGATTAGCAACGAGAAATTCAAGTTCGACGAGGATTTCGACGCTGCCAGTTATTTCAGTGATTGTTTTGGTGTGATGTTAGATGAGAACTCGAAACCAGAGAAGGTATTAATCAGAGCCTATGGCTATGAACCCTATTATCTACGCGACCTTCCTTTGCACCATTCTCAGCGTGAGATTCAATCTACAGAGGAGTATTCTGATTTTGAATTGAGGTTGAAACTCACTTCCGATTTCAAAACGAAGCTCCTCTCTCGTGGTGAATGGATAGAGATTTTAGAGCCTAAAACATTGGCAGAAGAAATTGTGGAATGGCATCAAAAAGCCATCGACAGATATAAAAAATGAAAAAAGTTCGAGGTTGTTCCACGATTTGAAACAATCTAAGTCTATCTTTGCATCAAAATTTGAATGTAGAACTAAAAAAATACAATATGAAGACTTATATTTTGTTTTGGAACCCTGCGATTTCTAGCTATAAGTTAGAAAACTTTCAGAAAGAAATGGAAGAACTGGGAAATGTTCACATGAACTGGAGTGTATGGGAGCATGAGAACGCATGTGCTGGTGATCGCTTTTTCATGGTTCGCTGTGGTAGTGGTAAAACTGGAATCTGTATGAGTGGTTACTTCTCATCAGATCCATATCGTGATGAAGATTGGTCAGGTAGAGGCCGAGTTACCTATTATATGGATTTGGAACCAGATTATATGATCAATCCGGATTATCTTCCTATTCTGTCAACGTTAGATTTGGTTCGTGATATTCCTGGATTTGATTGGAATGGTGGTCACTCTGGAAGATTGTTAGATGCCAAGCATGCAGAAAAGTTAGAAGCAATTTGGAAGAAATTTACTGATGAGCATTCTGAGATGTTTACCATGCGAGCAGCACATCAGGAAGTTTATCCTGATAGCTACTCGTCAAATCATTCCGATGAACAGACTGTTACCCTCTTTTTTACAGAAGAAGGTAAAATAGGTGCAGAGAACTTTGATGTTGATTTTGAAATACAAGGAGATGATCTAGATGATGTGAAGAAGCAAGCAATTGATGCTATTCATAAAGAACTAGGTAAGAAAACTGAAATCATATTTGAATATGATGATGTAGATGAAGAGGATTATCCGATGTATGAAAAAATCCTAAAACTTGTGCTTGCTAACAAAAAGGAGGGGATGGTTTTTGATGAATCATATTGGGATGTTAAAGATAAAGTTGTTTACCTGTTACATAAGGTAGGTATTACCCCCCATGAATTGAAAAATCAAGGTGTCTATGATGAAATAGTCGAAGCTGTTGAAGCTTTAGAAAGAAGACCTAAGGAGGATTTTATGGACTATGTAAAAAGAGTTGCAAGAAATGAAATAGCCATAAGTATTTTAAAGGACGAAATATATAATGCTCTCAGCATAAGTAAAAGGGAAAAATTAAATGAAGATGACCTCAAGACATTGAATGAATACCTTGCAGCATTACAATATTTGAAATCATTGGCAAAAGAAGAGTAAAATATAAGCTGTTGCTTACTCGGAGAGCTATATGTACCAGAGTCCGGGTCCTAGAAGGAGGTAACGGTGATGGTGGGGTACATCTGCCATCGTTTCAAGTTGGGTAGATGCTGGTATATTTGGAACAAACCAGACGTGCGCGGAAGGAGAGGTTCGAGTCCTCCGCCCAACTTGATTAAAAAATGACGCAGTTGGATAAGGAGTATTTTTAGTAATTTTATGTAAAGAGTATGGCACAGTTTTATACCATTAAATGTCCCGAATGTGGAAAAGTGTTCAGCATCGTGAAAGGAGTCCTTATGAGTTGGGACTTTTCAAAGCCTATTCCAGAAGAATTACGAGATGAAACTCCATTTAATTGCCCCAAATGCAATCATGAAATGTATATCTTAGATGAAAACTTCAGAGTTAATGTGGTCAATGTTATATTTGGTGATTAGAGTTAGTTTGATATTATGAAAAAGAAAAGAATTCCAGAATGGTATATCCCTTCAAAAATAGATGCAGAGTGGTTTATTAACACATGGAGAGAAGTGGGGAAATTTTCTGCTACAGTAGATGCTATGTTTAAGATTTGCCAGCAATATCCGAATAACAACAATTTGGAGGAAGTCCTCATTAAATGTGCTGTCATTGATAACTATTCGAGTACAAATGTATTTGATTTGTATAAAATGGCGGACCATATTGTTGGAAAACATATTGATAAGAGACTTAAGGATGGTGATTACTCTTTAGTTGATGAAATTGCAAAAGTTGAAATCGGTGGTAAAAAGCGTACTTTCTATTCTTTTGCATCTAAGTACTGTCATTATCATAATCCTAAGAAATTTGCCATCTATGACAGCTATGTGGCTAAGGTCTTATGTTATTTCCTCGATAAGAAAGAAGATGAATTGAGAGACTATAACACTTTCATGGCTACCCTTAATGATTTTAGTCAACGCTATAATCTAAAGAAATACAAGTATGACGACTTAGACAAATACCTGTGGCGTTTGGGCAGATGGTATCTAAATCCATACGAGCCAACTCCTCAATATTTCCATCGTGAGGATAAATCACCATATCCAGAAGAAGATATTCGTACTATATTCTGGGGAACCGAGAGGGAGTTTATGTCTCTTCAAGATATTGGTAAATGGAAAGCTGCTTCGAAAGAATGGCTCGAAACAGAGGATGAGATAATAAAGCCGTTGACCGACATATTCACATCAGAGCAGTTTAGCTTGATTAAGTACATCTACGAAAAATGTGACCAACCATCGTGGATTGTCGAGTATGGAAATGGAATCAATCACGTAAGGTTTGATAATGGGGTAATCATTAGCCGTGATGAGGCAATAAGGATGCTACATAAAATTGGTGTAAAAACCAATGGAAAGTCTGAAAAAGAGATTGATACATTAATAAGAGATAATCTGGGGCTAAACTTTAATGAGGAACCTATCGATTATATACCATTACCATCTGTTGTATAAATCCAAATAGTTACTATTATGAAGTCAAATAGCAAACAAGTGATAAAGAAAGATTTACCAAAAGATTATATCCCGTCGGTAAAAGATGCAGAGTGGTTTCTTGATTATTGGAAGAGTCTTCCAAGATATTTTAATCAGGAAAAAGCATTGGATAAGCTCTTTCTAAAGCTTTGTCCCTATAACTTCAAAATGGAGGACATCCTGATTAAATGCTCTGCACTTAACGATTTCTATAGCACGAACATATTCGATATTCATGCAGTAGCCCAACATATTCTCTCACTTGAAATTGATATAAGACTGGATGAGGGTGATAAGTCCTTGGTGAATGATATAGCACATGTAGTAGTAAATGGGAGGGACCATTTTTTCTATTCTTTTGCGACGAAGTATTGCAGCCACCATCAGCCTTTACGTTATGCTATATATGATAGTTATGTGGAAAAGGTGCTTCTGGCTATGAATAAACGGGAGCACTTTGCTAACTTTAAACGAGAAGAGTTGAAGGACTATGAGACATATATGAGCGTTATCAGGGCTTTCCAGCAAAGGTTTGGTTTGATGAATTATAACATTAAAGAGATGGATCAATATCTTTGGCAATTGGGTAAATGGTATTTTAATTTATATGGGCTAACTTACAAGTATTATAATAGGGAAGATAAAAATCCATACCCTCTTGAAGACGTCAGAAGCAAATTCTGGCATGGTGAGATGATGTATGTAAAGCATGTTGCTACTGAGCCCAACTCAGGGAAATGGAAAGAAGAGGGTAAAGAATGGCTGAAAAATGGAGCAAATGACCAAATCAAAAATCTTGCATCAAGATTGACTCCTGAGCAATTTGGAGTGGTATACTATATATCTACCCTTCATAGCTCCTTTAGCCCTTACGCTGACCAATCATGGATTGTTGAATATGGAAATGGAATCAGAGATTAAGCCAATAGTCCTGCCAGAGTTTAAATATTTTAAAGGTGAGAAAGAAGATCCTTTCCCTGAAGATGATATTCGTAGAAATTTCTGGTGGGGAGAGATGATGTTTTCACGCCTTCGTAATCTTGAAGAGCAGTTTAAGGTTTATGAAAAAGAAGTTATTGAATGGCGAAAGTATTTATTGAAACATAAACCAAATCAGGCAGCTCGTTTCCTTAAAGAAAACTCAAATCGCCAATTATGTATCGCATTATATATTGCTCTCCTTTGGGGCAAATGGTGTCCTTATGATGATCAATCTTGGTTAGTTGAATACTAAAAAATTTATAGACTGTTTCATGATTTGAAACAATCTGCGCTTATCTTTGCGCCGTAAACTGAATAATAAAGGACAGGTTATGGGATACGATTGTAGCATAATGATACGAACAGATTTCAGGAAGCGTCACGATAAAGATGCAACGCTGAAGAAATTAGAGGAAACTGCAGCAATACTGAATAATGTTGAAGGTGACAATTCTTTTGTTGTTGACACAGAAGAATCATTTGAACGATGGTGTATAAGAGAAGGTGATGATGAACAGTTCTTTATGAATTTAGAATTGTTCAATGGCTTTTGGCATATGGAAACGGCTTTTAACTATTTCCAGTATTTCGAGAAAGTGCATAGTATTCGCAGGAGCGTATATGGATATGTGAAGTTACTGGGAGAAAAGGAAGCATGGCCCTGTGACGAGCGTTTCTCATGGAATTCTAATGTCCTGTCTGATTATCCTAAAATCCGCAACTATCATCCAATACACGATTAAGGGTAGATTTATGAGTCGTTAGTAGCAGCTTTCAGTAAAAAGCAACAGCACAACATCAATATGTAGCCACCATCCCCTTACCCCAC